>ENA-OURS01000181-OURS01000181.1-human-gut-metagenome-genome-assembly--contig:-NODE-181-length-81038-cov-9.664028_pt1 | contig 81038 bp, 82 predicted proteins | sample MGYA00242109_ERZ509010 | MGnify/ENA primary metagenome ERZ509010 (study PRJEB26280, sample SAMEA2338774) | human gut metagenome | biome: human gut; feature: human-associated habitat; material: faeces... | reverse complement strand
GGGCATAGACGGCAGGGAGTTCGATGACCACATCGGCACCGCCGTCGATGGCCCAGGCCGCGCGGTGCCATTTATCGAAAAAAGCCGGTTCGCCGCGCTGGACGAAGGCGCCGCTCATGATGATGACGATGGCAGCCTCCGGGCCGGCTGCCTGGCGGACCTGGCGGATTAAACGGGCGTGACCCGTGTGGAACGGGTTGAATTCGGCGATGATGGCAAGGGATTCCATAGAACCTCCTATATGTTCAAAATTTCACAAAATCTCGAAAAAGTATAGCCTGATGAGAATTATATTATATGTTTTAGATAAAATCGTGCTAATGGTTATAAGTATACGGGGCAGGCCGGGAAACGTCAATAGTGTATACTCATTCCTGCCAAGGGAGAGGCGAAAGTATTTGCAATTCGTCGCTTTTTTTAGGTGACGCTATAAATCTTTTATGCTATAATGAACCTAGTCTGTAGAAAGCATAAATAGGTGATTGCATGAAAGGATTGAAATTATTAGCAGTTGCGGCCATGACCGCAGCTGTCGTATTGTTGTCCGGATGCGGCAACATGACGATGCTCGAAGAATACAGCTTCGGGTATGTCCAGCTCAAAGCCGGGAATTCGGAAGTCTATGTCATGACACCGTTCGACCTGGCCCATGTAAGCCGCCAGAATGGGGAAGGCATGATGTACATCAACAACGATAAGCACATCAATGTCGTCGCTGTTTCCGAAACGGCTGGCGAAACGACGCCTGTAGCCATGGCAGAAGAATATGTTGCCATGCTGAAACAGACACCGGATGTTTCTGATCTGCAAACGAAGGTCACCGACGCGGAAGAAAGCGGCCGCAAGACCACCGTTGTCGACGCTTCCTATACGGAACCGCTCAACGGCCAGCCGGCCAAACTCATCGTGCGGAGTCTCTTCTTTGAAGATAATGGCCAGATATGGCACGTCATGTACATGTACAAAGACGGCGATGCCCTGGCTAAAGAAGTAGTTGACCACGTATTTGGCCAGCTCAAATAATTCTAAGACAAATGAAAGAGGGTAAATTTTCATGATCGTATTGGTTGTAAACTGCGGCAGCTCGTCCTTGAAGTACCAGCTCATCAACATGGACAATGAAGAAGTAATGGCAAAAGGTTTGGTCGAAAAAATCGGCCTTCCCGATTCGCAGCTGACCCACAAATGGAATGGCCAGAAGAAAGAAATCAAACAGTCCATCCCGGATCACCAAGTCGCTGTCAAACTCGTCCTCGACATCCTCACCGACGCTGAATGCGGCGTCATCAAATCCATGGATGCCATCGACGCTGTCGGCCACCGCGTCGTCCATGGCGGCGAAGAATTCGCTGCTTCCACGCTCATTACGGATGAAGTCATGAAAGCCTTGGAAAAATGCTCGGCTATGGCTCCGCTCCACAATCCGCCTAACATCATCGGCATCAACGCCTGCAAAGCCATCATGCCCGGCGTTCCTCAGGTCGGCGTCTTCGATACGGCTTTCCATCAGACCATGCCGGCGAAAGCCTTCATGTATGGCCTCCCGTATGAACTCTACAAAGAAGACCACATCCGCCGTTATGGCTTCCACGGCACGAGCCATCGCTATGTAGCTGGCGAAGTCGCTAAAGTCATGGGCGTACCCGTTGAAAAACTGCGCATCATCAACTGCCACCTCGGCAACGGTTCTTCCCTGGCTGCCATCAAATATGGCAAATGCGTCGACACGACCATGGGCTTCACACCGCTCGCCGGCGTCCTCATGGGCACCCGCTGCGGCGATATCGACCCGGCTATCGTCCTCAACGTCATGGACAACCACAACCTTTCGACGAAAGAAATGGATACGCTCATGAATAAGAAATCCGGCGTCCTCGGCATTTCCGGCGTTTCCAGCGACTTCCGCGACCTCGGCCAGGCTGCTGCTGAAGGCAACGAACGCGCTCAGCTCGCCCTCGACATGTTCCACTATCAGGTCCGCAAGGAAATCGGCGCTTTCGCAGCTGCCATGGGCGGCGTAGACGTCATCACCTTTACGGCTGGCGTCGGCGAAAACGGCATCGAAGACCGTGCAGCCATCGCTGAAGGCCTGGAATACCTCGGTGCGAAACTCGACCCGCAGCGCAACAACGTCCGCGGCAAAGATGCCCTCATCAGCACGGATGATTCGACGGTCAAGATGTACGTCATCCCGACGAACGAAGAAATCATGATCGCCCGCGATACGAAGGACATCGTATCCAAACAGTAATGACCAAAGTGCGTGCCCGAAGATGGAGTGAATACTGTGAAATTACTATACTGGGACATTGACGGAACCTTATTGAATACGGGCCGGGCCGGTCTGTACGCCATTGAAGAAGTCTTCCACGACCTCAAGGGCGCCGACGTGCCCGTGCCGAAAATCGCCGCCGGCGGCCGGACGGATAATTTCATCTGCCAGCAGCTCTTGTATAAAGCTACAAGCATCATGCCGACAGACGATGAAGTCCATGCCTTTTGCCGGGGCTATGAAAAGAAGCTCCTGAAATGGCTGAAGCGCAAGGCCGAAGAAGGCGTTGTCCTGCCCCACGTAGAAGAGAACCTGACTTTCTTCCAACAGCGAAAGGATTACAGGCAGCTCCTCCTGACCGGCAACAGCGCCATCGGCGCCCGCATGAAGATGGACGTCTTCGGCCTGTCCCAGTACTTCGATTTCTCTCATTCTGGGTTCGCCTTCAATTATTACTATCGCGATGATTTGGCCCGCAATGCCCTGGCCATCGCCAAGGAAGCCTGGGGCGATGCCATCGAGATGGCTTATGTCATCGGCGACACGCCTTACGACATCCAGTGCGGCAAAGCCATCGGCGCCCGCACGATCAGCGTGGCCACCGGCCGCTATTCCTATGAGGAACTGGCCCAGTGCGCGCCCTGGAAGATACTGCGGTCCCTGCCGGAACCGGAAGCCTTCCTGAAAATCATCGAAAATTAAAGAAGAGTGTAAAAAAAGACCCGGACTCATAAAGAGTCCGGGTCTTTTTCCGGTTCTTCGATGCGCCAGGTGTTTTCGAGGACGCGGAAATTGAGGCGGTGCCATTTCTTTTCGATATCGTCCAGTGTCTGCGAGGCGGAATATAACATATTATTTTGTTTCTTGGCCTGCTTTTCCAGCTGTGCCATGCGGACGCGCTGGGTGGATACGGTGTCCGCCAGTTCATAGACCTGGAACTGCAAGGCGGCGATCCAGAAGAATTCCAGCAGGGCGACGATGACGACGCATTTCTGGGCCTTTGGCAGACCGTGCCAGGCCTGGCAGAAGCGGCGGCGCAGGCGGGAGAGGGCCGCCCGGCCGTGCTGCTCCTTTTGGCGGATCCCCGTCAGGTCAGGAGGGAACTTGTGTCTGTCCATAAGCCTTATAAGTTGGAAATGACGCGGGCCTTATTGCGGACGAAGTCGAGCCACAACTGGGCGGCATGGGAGAGGTAGTGGCCTCGTTTCCAGATGACGTAGAGGACGTGCATGATTTCCGGTTCTACCAGGGGACGGACGACGACCGATTCCGATACACGGGGATTCGTTTCCTTCGTCGGGCACAGGCGGCTCGGCAGGAGGGCGACGCCCAGATTGGCGACGACGGTCTGGATCATGAGGTCCCGCTGGCTCGTTTCGAAGACGATCTTCGGCTGGAAACCGATTTTCTTACAGTGCTGGATGATTTCGTCGTGCAGGTTGAAGTCGTCGCGGTAGAGGACCAGCGATTCATTGGCCAGCTTCTTGAGGGGAACCGTCTTTTCCTTGGACAGGATGTTGTCCCGGTGGATGATGACGTTCATCGGGTCCTGGGTCAGGAAGAACGATTCAAAGTCCTTTTCCTTCGGCTGTGTGCAGACGATGCCCAGGTCGATGAGGCCTTCCTGGACGCTGATTTCGACTTTCTTCGAGCCGTGTTCGTAGAGGTCCAGTTCAATCTGCGGGTATTCCTGCTTGAACGCCCCCAGAAGGTTGGCGAAGATCGGTGCGCCCGTGATCGGCGGCAGGCCGATGAGGACCGTCCCTTGTTCCAGCTTGAATTCGTTTTCAAAGTCCGTCTTCAAGTGTTCGAACATGAAGACGACGCGCTTGGCGTGGGAGAGGAAAATCGTGCCGGCATCGGTGAGTTCGACGGCTTTGGCGTTGCGCATGAAGAGGACGACGCCCAGTTCTTCTTCCAGGGCCTTGATGGTGCGGCTGATGGCGGACTGGGAAATGTGCAGCGTCCGCGCGGCTTTGCTGAATGATTTCTTGTCGGCTACTTCGACAAAGTATTTAAGATGATGAAAATCCATACTAACACCTCCACTAATGGTGTACACTGAATCGGCACTTTAATATACACTCGATTGGTATACGTTTACAAAATAGCACTGAACGATGCATAAACTAGCATCACATTCCTATTGAATTTAGCATTACTTAGGCATATAATTAACTTGTAAGAAAAAGTTACAAAGTCGTTCGGTTTGTGATGGTCAGCAAGCTTCAAAAGGCATGTTGGTGTGCAAATCTGTAATATCACTATAATAGTATTACAAATTAAGAATATTAGCAATACCTTTTTTGAATATTGTTGAACCTTCCCGCTTTTCATTGCATTTTTTTCAAGATAGGGACGTGTATGGGCGATACGTGAACAGAAGTCATCCATGGAACCTGGGTGAGGGTCCGCGCCGTCCGTATGAGGATGCAACAGGACGTCTTTATAGCTTTCTTAAGCCTATCAGTATGGTTTTTCCATATTGAAAGTATACTTTTATCTAAGGAGCGTGTTTTATCTATGAGCAAATTTAAAACCATGGATGGTAACGAAGCAGCTGCATGGGTGTCCTATGCATTTACTGAAGTTGCCGCAATTTATCCGATCACGCCGTCTTCTCCTATGGCAGAACATGTCGATGATTGGGCAGCCGCTGGCATGAAAAACATCTTCGGCCACAAAGTCAACGTTGTTGAAATGCAGTCCGAAGCTGGCGCAGCTGGCGCATTCCACGGTTCTTTACAGGCTGGTGCTTTGACAACTACGTACACGGCATCTCAGGGCTTCCTCCTCATGATCCCGAACATGTACAAAGTTGCCGGTGAACTCCTCCCGGGCGTATTCCACGTAGCTGCTCGTGCTTTGGCTAACCATGCACTGAACATCTTCGGTGACCATCAGGACGTTATGTCTGCTCGTGCAACAGGCTGCTGTCTCTTGGCCGAATCCAATGTTCAGGAAGTCATGGATCTCGGTGGCGTCGCTCATTTGGCAGCAATTAAAGGTTCCCTGCCGTTCATCAACTTCTTCGATGGTTTCCGTACGTCTCACGAAATTCAGAAAGTTGAAGTCATGGACTTCGAAAACTTCAAGAAACTCGTTGACTGGGACGCTATCGAAGCATTCCGCAAACGTGCCCTCAACCCGGATCATCCGGAAATCCGCGGCACTGCAGAAAACCCGGACGTATACTTCCAGCACACAGAAGCTTCCAATAAGTTCTATGACGCTATGCCGGATATCGTAGCTGGCTACATGGACAAGATTTCTGAAATCACGGGCCGTACGTACAAACCGTTCAACTACTACGGTGCTCCTGATGCTGAATACGTTGTCGTATCCATGGGTTCTCTCTCCGACGTCGCTAAACAGACTGTCGAATACTTGCAGAGCCAGGGCGAAAAAGTCGGTGCCATCAACGTTCACCTCTATCGTCCGTTCTCCAACAAGTACCTCCTCAACGTTCTTCCGAAAACAGTTAAGAAGATCGCTGTCATCGACCGCACGAAAGAACCGGGCTCCCTTGGCGAACCGCTCTACCTCGATATCGTTGGCTTCGTAACTGAAGAAAACCTCAACATCGACGTTATCGGCGGCCGTACAGGTATGGGCTCCAAGGACGTTCTTCCGGAAGACTTCCTCGCTGTCTTCAAAGAACTCAAGAAAGAACATCCGCTCAATGGCTTCACGTTGGCTATCGACGACGACGTTACCAACCTCAGCCTTCCGCGCGAACCGAAAATGCCGCTTGACACGACTGGCCTTACGTCCTGCAAATTCTGGGGTTTCGGTTCTGATGGTACTGTCGGCGCTAACAAATCCGCTATCAAGATCATCGGCGACCACACCGACATGTATGCTCAGGCATACTTCGCTTATGACTCCAAGAAATCCGGCGGCGTAACCATTTCTCACCTGCGTTTCGGTACTCGCCCGATCGATATGCCGTACCTCATCGACGCAGCTGACTACATCGCTTGCCATCGTCAGTCCTACATCAAACGTTTTGATGTCCTCCGCGGCATTAAAGACGGCGGCACATTCATGCTGAACTGCACCTGGACTGATGAAGAACTGGAAAAAGAACTTCCGGCTCGCATCAAACGTTCCATCGCTAAACATCATGTTAAATTCTACACCTTGAATGGTGACGCTATTGGCCAGAAACTCGGCCTCGGCACTCGTATCAACATGGTCATGCAGGCTGCATTCTTCGCACTTGCTAAGATCATTCCTATCGATGATGCCGTTAAATACTTGAAAGACTCCATTGTCAAGAGCTATGGCAAGAAAGGCCAGAAAGTCGTTGACATGAACAACGGCGCTGTTGATGCTGGTATCAAAGAATTCCATGAAGTTAACTATCCGGCTTCCTGGGCTGACGCTAAAGACGAAGTCGTCGAAGGCCGCCCGGCTACGAAGTACTTCACGGAAGTTGCAAAACCGATGCTCGAACAGGTTGGCGACGATCTCCCGGTTTCCGCATTTGCTGGCCGCGAAGATGGCACCATGCCTTCCGGCACTGCTAAATTCGAAAAAGCAGGCCCGGCTCTCCACGTTCCTTCCTGGGATGCTGAAAAATGTATCGGCTGCATGCAGTGCGCCTTCGTTTGCCCGCACGCAACCATCCGTCCGGTCCTCACGACTGACGAAGAACTCAAAGCTGCTCCGGCTGGCTTCCAGACGGCTGCTAAAGCTAAATCCGGCAAACAGTATCATGTTTCCATCATCGTTGACCAGCTCGACTGCCTCGAATGCGGTTCCTGCGTAAACGTCTGCCCGGTTCAGGCCCTCACCATGGTTCCGAACACCGACGAAGAACGTCAGAAGATGGATCTCTGGTACTATGGTACGGAACAGGTTGCTCCGAAAGCTAACCCGCAGAACAAGAAGACCGTCATCGGTTCTCAGTTCGAAACTCCGCTCCTCGAATTCTCCGGTGCATGCGCAGGCTGCGGTGAAACACCGTATGTCAAACTCATCACGCAGCTCTTCGGCGATCGCATGATGATTGCAAATGCTACTGGCTGCTCCTCCATTTGGGGTGCATCCGCTCCGGTTTCCCCGTACACCATGAACGCTGCTGGCCATGGCCCGGCTTGGGCAAACAGCCTCTTCGAAGATGCTGCTGAATTTGGTCTCGGCATGTTCCTCGGCGTAGACAAAGTCCGCAAAGACTTGGCTGAAAACCTCGACGCTGCTAAAGCCGTTGCTTCTCCGGAACTCCAGGCTGCACTCAGCGATTGGGCTGCTAACATGAACGAAGGCGAAGGCTCTCGTGAACGCGCTGACAAACTGACAGCTCTCCTCGAAAAAGAAGCTGCTGGCAAACCGGTTCTCGAAGACTTCCTCGCTAAGAAACAGTTCTTCGTTAAACGTAGCCAGTGGATCATCGGTGGTGACGGCTGGTCCTACGATATCGGTTACGGCGGTGTTGACCACGTCCTCGCTTCCGACCACGACGTCAACGTCCTCGTCCTCGATACTGAAGTTTACTCCAACACTGGCGGTCAGTCCTCTAAAGCTACCCCGACTGCAGCTATCGCTCAGTTCGCTGCTGCCGGCAAACGCACGAAGAAGAAGGACCTCGGCATGATGGCTATCTCCTATGGCTATGTTTATGTAGCTCAGGTATCTATGGGTGCTGATAAGAACCAGCTCATGAAAGCTATGACGGAAGCTGAAGCTTACCATGGCCCGTCCCTGGTTATCTGCTACGCTCCTTGCATTAACCACGGCATCCGCAAAGGCATGGGCAAGAGCCAGCTCGAAGAAAAACTCGCTGTCGAATGCGGTTACTGGGATCTCTTCCGCTACAACCCGGATCTCAAAGCTCAGGGCAAGAATCCGTTCAGCCTCGACTCCAAAGAACCGGATTACAGCAAATTCCAGGAATTCTTACAGGGTGAAGTTCGTTATGCTTCCCTTAAGAAAGGCTTCCCGGAAGAAGCAGACGCTCTCTATGCTAAGACAGAAGCAGACGCAAAAGCTCGTCGCGAATCCTATGTACGTTTACAGAAGGGTTTTGAAGACTAATTTGATTGCACTCGCTGCATGAGAATAGAAGAAAGGCCCCGCATGAAGGTTTCGACCCTCATGCGGGGTCTTTTCTCTTTGTAGTTTGTAGCTAAGTCCTAGCCCCTAACGGCTGACTGCTAACTGCTAGCCGCCGACTGCTAACTGCTAACCCCTAACTGCTAAAAAGGAACTGTCGCACTGCGACAGCTCCTTTTTTATTGCCATCCCTTCTCAAAAGGTATATAATAAAGCGTGTTTTTAAGAACCACTTAGAAAGGGGCCTTTCTGTATGTCATCTAAATTGGGTACGTTATGTATTGTCCTAACGGCCATAGCCTTTGGTACGATGGAAATTTCCTTGAAGATTGCCGGGACGGCGTTCACGCCTTTCCAGCTGACCTTTCTCCGGTTCCTCGTCGGCGGGCTGTTGCTCATGCCGCTGGCTATCCGCGATTTGAAGAAGCGTAGCATCCACCTCGATCGTTCCGATTGGGGGTATTTGGCTGTCCTCGGGCTGATCAACATCTGTTTCAGCATGATTTTCTTCCAAATCGGGGTCAACATGGCCAATGCCGGCCTGGCAGCCATTGTCTTCTCCAGTAATCCGATTTTTGTCATGATTTTCTCGTATTTTATTATTCACGAAGCCTTTACCCGCAAGAAGGCCATTACCTTGGTCTTGAGCCTTATCGGCCTGGTCATCGTCGCTAATCCCATGGCTATTATCCGCAGCGGCAATATCGGCTTGCTCGTATCACTGGCAGCTGCCGTTTCCTTTGCCCTTTACACGACGCTGGGGAAACTGCGTATTGAAAAACTGGGCGGCAATGTAGAAAATGCCTTCAGCTTTCTTATCGGCTGCGTCTTTCTGCTTTTCCTCCTCTTGTTCCACGGCGATCCCATTGTGGCCGGTATTGATTCTCATACCGTGTGGTCCCTTATTTACTGTTCCTTAGTCGTCACGGGCTTCGGCTATCTGTGTTTCATGAAGGCCGTCGAACTGACAGGTCCGTCCAATGCGTCCTTTGCCTTCTTCATTAAGCCGATTATCGCCTTGATCTTGTCGGCCATCATCTTGTCGGAACCGATTACGGTCAATGCCGTCGTCGGCTTGGCGCTGATCCTTCTGGGCTGCACCATGGCAGGGCCGATTGAACACTTGCTCTTCCGCCACCATGCTATCGGCGAAATCGAAGGCCGCGAAAACCATCCGGCTTGGATCAAGGAAGATACAGAAAGCCCCTTGGTCATTACGATTTCCCGTGAATACGGCAGCGGCGGCCGCAATATTGGCAAGCTCGTCGCCCGTCAGCTCGGTATCCCGTATTACGATACGGAAATCCTCAATTTGACCCGCAAAGAACATCCTCAGACCTTCGCTGCTTGGTGCAAAGACCGCAAGCGTCTCCTCGGACCCTTGCTGACCAAGGTCTATGATGATTACATCCACTATGCATCGGGCTATGAATCGAAGCAGCAGGAAATGTTCCGCGATGAAGCCGAAGTCATCCAGGCTCTGACAGAAGGGAAGTCGTGCGTCATCGTCGGCCGCCTGGCCAACTACATCCTGCGCAAACGGCCGAATACCTTCAATGTCTTCGTTTCGTCCGACCCGGACTGGGCCATCCAGCGCATCATGCTCCGCGAACACGTCGATGCCGACAAGGCGCGGAAGATCCGCAACCACGTCAATCACGAACGGCGCGACCACTGCATGTACTGCACCGATTCCTATTGGGGCTACGGCGCCAACTACGACTTGAGCCTCAAATCCAGTGACTACGGCATCGTCAAGACAGCCGACCTCATCCTGCAGGCTGCCCAGCACCGCCTGACTATCTCCAAAGAAGATATCAACCCTGCTGCCGACCACAACGCCGTCTCCGCGCCGGCTGTAGCCGAATCGTGATTTTGTAGTTTGTAGTAAGGGCTTGCACGTGGCAAGCCCGCAACTGGATATGTATGGATTTTCCCATCCGGCTCCGTAGAGAATTCACCCAGGTATCGAGGCGGGTCGCCCACGTGGCGCCCCCCTACAGAAAAAGCGCTGTCTTTATACGACAGCGCTTTTTTTACGCCTGCCATATTTAAACAAACTTTAAATTTTCTCAAAATTAACAAATAATGGCAAATAGCTATAGATTTAGCCTTTATTTTGAGAATAGAAAGTGATAAAATAATAGTTGATTTATTGATAGTGATTATTCTTGAGAATGTGTCGTGATAGCTATGGAGAAACGATGGCAGTTCGGCAGTCCCGACGAGGGGCTCATGGAGGCCTTGTCCGCACAATTACATATATCCCCGGTCTTGGCACAGGTACTGGACAACCGCGGCATCGCCGATGTCCGGGCAGGGGACCATTTTCTTCACGATACTTTGGCCGATATGGCCGATCCTTTCCTGATGAAAGGCATGGAGAATGCCGTCATCAGGCTGGAGCAGGCGATAACTGAAAAGCAGCGCATCGTCATCTACGGTGACTATGACGTCGACGGCATTACGTCGACGTCTCTTGTTTATTCCGTCCTCCGCGACCTCGGCGCATCGCCGCAGTTCTACATTCCCGAACGGGAGAGCGAAGGCTATGGCCTCAACGAAGGGGCCCTGGAGCAGCTGAGCCGGCAGGCCGACCTGCTCATCACCGTCGACTGCGGCATTTCGTCACACGACCTGGTCCAGCAGTTCTCGCCGGTCCTGGATATGATCATTACGGATCATCACGAACCGCCGGAACAGATCCCGCCAGCCCTGGCCGTCCTCAATCCCAAGCAGGCCGGCTGCCCCTATCCCTTTAAGGAGCTGGCCGGCGCCGGCGTGGCCTACGTCCTCTGCCGGGCCCTGTGGCAGCGTCACTGCCATGAAGACCTGCCGGGCTATACGGACCTGGCGGCCTTGGGGACCATTGCCGACCTGGTCCCCCTGACCGGCGAGAACCGTATCCTCGTCCGCCATGGATTGGCGGCCATGAAAGAAGGGAAGCGGACGGGCATCAAGGCCCTCCTCGATGCGTCCAATCTCAGCGGCAAGGATATCACGGCCGGCCGTATCGCCTTTACGGCGGCGCCGCGCCTCAATGCAGCCGGGCGCATCAGCCATGCGACGAAGGGTGTCGAACTGCTCCTGGAAACCGATGCGGCCAAGGCGGCGGCCGATGCAGCCGAACTGAGCCGCCTCAACACGGAGCGCCAGGACATTGAGCACACCATTGCCCAGGAAGCCATCGCCCAGATCGAAGGGCAGGCGAGGGGCCGCGACGGCGTCCTCATCGCCTATCATGAGGGCTGGCACGTCGGCGTCATCGGAATCGCCGCATCGCGCCTGGTAGAGACGTATTACCGGCCGTCCCTGGTCATCACCGTCCGCGACGGCATCGGCAAGGGTTCGTGCCGCAGTATCAGCGGTTTCAACATGTACGAAGCCCTGCAATACGCCCAGGATTTGCTCATCCAGTTCGGCGGCCACACCATGGCGGCGGGCTTTTCCGTCAGGGCCGAGAACATCGAAGCCCTGCGCCTGCGCCTGCTGGACTATGCGGCAGCGCATATGACGGCCGCCGACTACGTCCCCTTGGTCCACATCGACAAGGAATTGGAACCGGCCGATGTGACCTTGGACCTCATTGCGGAGCTGTCCCGCCTGGAGCCCTATGGCATGGGCAACAGCCGGCCCGTCTTTTCCCTGAGCGGGGCTACGGTAGAGGAAATCCGTCCCATCGGCCGGGAAAAGCAGCACGTCCGCCTCGTCGCCCGCGGCGCCGACAGGACACGCCTTTCTGGTGTCGCCTGGTCCCAGGCGGGCCTGTGCGACGCCATCGTCGAAGGCGATGTCATCGACGTGGCCTTCCAGCTCGAACGGAACGACTTCAATGGCATGTCGTCGCCGCAGCTGGTCATCCAGGACGTCCACCTGCCAGGCCGCCACATCGTCCTCAACCGGGCGGTCATGGTCGATATTTACATGGCCCTCAAGAAATGCATCCCCGACTGGGGCATGCCGGTCTGGCAGGTCCGCCGCCGTCTGGCCGCGGCCCAGGGGGACTGTTATGACGTCTACACCATTTACGCTGCCATCGTCGTCCTCCGGGAAATCGGCGTCCTCAAAATACGCCATGATGACGACGGCCCAGCTTATTATTTTCCTATCCTTGCGGGGAAAATGGATCTTCATGCGTCGCCGACGTATGAATTGTACTGCAAGGAGTGAGGAGGTTTCATATTATGGAATTTAAAGATAAAGATGTCGAATTCAAACACCTCATCGACACGATACATACGTATCTGCCCCAGGCCAAATGCGATGACGTGACCAAAGCCTATAACCTGGCCGAAGAGGCCCACAAGGACCAGCGCCGCGTCAGCGGGGAACCGTATATCCTGCATCCCCTGGCCGTCGCCCAGATACTGGCAGATATGAAAATAGATACGACGACCATTACGGCGTCGCTCCTCCACGATGTCGTCGAAGATACGTCGTACACCCTGGAAGATATCAAGAAGATGTTCGGCAAGGAGGTAGCCTTCCTCGTCGACGGCGTCACCAAGTTGAGCCGCCTCAATTACCGTACCAAAGAAGACCAGCAGCTCAACAGCATGCGCAAGATGTTCCTGGCCATGGCCAAGGACGTGCGCGTCGTCGTCATCAAGCTCGCCGACCGCCTGCACAACATGCGTACCCTGCGCTACATGCGCAGCGACAAGCAGAAGCGCATTGCCCAGGAAACGCTGGAAATCTTTGCCCCCCTGGCACACCGCTTAGGGATTTTCAATATCAAGTGGGAACTGGAAGATTTGTCCTTCCGCTACCTCGAACCGGACAAGTACTACGACCTCGTCGACCAGATGAAACAGAAGCGCCACGTCCGCGAAGAAATCGTCAACGAAGCCATCGACGTCCTCAAGAAGGCCCTCGACGAAGCCCACATCCACTGCGAAATCAACGGCCGGCCCAAGCATTTTTACAGCATTTATAAAAAGATGAAGAAAGATAACCGCGACTTGAGCCAGGTCTATGACCTCTTCGCCATCCGCGTCATCGTCGACGACGTCAAGGACTGCTACGGCGTCCTGGGCATCGTCCACAGCCTGTGGAAGCCACTGCCGTACCGCTTCAAGGACTACATCGCCATGCCCAAGCCCAATAACTACCAGTCCCTGCACACGACAGTCATCGGGACGAGAGGGCAGCCTGTAGAAATCCAGATCCGCACCTGGGAAATGCACCGCATCGCCGAATACGGCGTCGCCGCCCATTGGCGTTATAAAGAAGGCAACCAGACGGCCAACAAGGACGCTTTCGATGAAAAGATGGGCTGGCTGCGCAACCTCCTGGAATGGCAGGACACGAGCAATCCGAAAGAATTCGTCAACGCCCTGAAGCTCGACGCCTTTTCCGACGAAGTCTTCGTCTTTTCGCCGCGGGGCGACGTCATCGACCTGCCCCAGGGTTCTATCCCCATCGACTTTGCCTACCGCATCCACACCGACGTCGGCCACCGCTGCGTCGGCGCCAAGATCAACGGCAAGATCGTCCCTTTGGACTATAAATTGAAGAACGGCGACATCGTCGAAATCATTACGTCCAAAGTCGGAAAGCCCAGCCTGGACTGGCTGAACATCGTCGGCAGCTCGGAAAGCCGCTCGAAGATACGCAGCTGGTTCAAGAAGGAAAACCGCGAAGAAAACATCGCCAAGGGCCTGGATGCGCTGGAACGGGAATGTAAGCGCCTGGGCCACGACTGGAAAGCCCTCAACGTCGGCGGCCGCCTGGGCCGCGTGGCCAAGCAGATGAACGCCGGCTCCGAAGACGACCTGGTCGCCGCTGTCGGCTACGGCGGCTTTGCCGTCAATACAGTCCTCATCAAGCTCCTGGAACTGCACAAGAAAGACCTGCAGAAGCAGGAAGAAAAGACCAACAGCCTGGCTGCCCTGGAAAAACTCAAGACCAAGAAACCCGTCAAGCACAACGGCACGGGCATCCTGGTCAAAGGCGAACCAGGCCTGCTGGTCCGCCTGGCCAAATGCTGCAGCCCTGTACCGGGCGATCCCATCATCGGCTTCATCACCCGCGGCCGCGGCGTCTCGGTCCACCGCGCCGACTGCCCGAACGTCACGCACGGCCAGAACGACGTGGACCGCCTCATCGACGTCGAATGGGATTACGACGGCAACGAACGCTTTGAAGTGAACATGGAAATCGTCGCCTACGACCGCACGGGCATCATGGCCGAAATCATGGCCACCCTGGCGGAAATGAAGATTTCCATCCTCAGCGTCAACGCCAAGACCAGCGATACCAAGAACGTCACCATCCACATGGGCATCAGCATCAAGGACCTGGCCCAGTTTGAATTCGTGGCCACCAAGATACGCCGCCTGAAAGATGTCTACGCCGTCGAACGCTATACGGGAGGGAGCCAGACATGAGAGCTGTCGTACAAAAGACCCTGACGTCTTCTGTGACCTCGGACGGCGTCCTCACCGGCCAGGCAGGCAGCGGCCTGACGGTCCTCCTCGGCGTTTCCGTCAAGGATACGGAAGCCGACGTCCGGTACCTGGCCGACAAGATCGTCCACTTGCGTATCTTTGAAGATGACCAGGGCAAACTCAATCACTCCCTCCTCGATGAGGGAGGGGAGATGCTGGTCATTTCCCAGTTCACCCTGTACGGCGATGCCCGCCACGGCCGCCGTCCCAGCTATATCGAAGCGGCCAAGCCCGAACAGGCCGAAGCATTATATGAGCAGTTCGTCGCCGCTGTCCGCGCCTTCGGCGTCACCGTGGCGACAGGCCGTTTCCGGACCCATATGGTCGTATCCCTGGCAAACGACGGGCCTGTGACCATCCTCTTGGACAGCCAGAAAACCTTTTAAGGGGGAAGTATACTTATGAGCATGAAATATATCAGTATGGAACTCGGTCCCATCATGACCAATTGTTATATCGTCTACGACACGGATACGAAAGAAGCCATGGTCGTCGATCCGGCCTGGGATTATCCCGCCATCGACAAGGCATTGACCAGCCACGGCCTGACGCTGAAATTCATCTTCCTGACCCACGGCCATGCCGACCACATCGGCGCCCTGCAGGAACTGCGCCAGCGCAAGAACGTACCGGTCTACGTCGGCGCCGGCGATGCCGACCTCATTTCCAATTCGCACAATAACCTGTCCCTGTTCATGGGCCAGGCCATCGAATGTACGTCGGCAGACCACCTGGTCAAGGACGGCGATGAACTGACATTGGGCCATCTGCACTTCACAGTCCTGGAAACGCCGGGCCATACGCCGGGCGGCCTCAGCCTGTACGGTGAAGGCGTCGTCTTTTCCGGCGACACGCTGTTCCGTTATTCCGTCGGCCGTACCGACCTTTACGGCGGCTCGTCGAAGACGCTGCTCCACAGCCTGGAAACGAAACTCATGACTCTGCCTGACAATACGCTGGTCCTGCCTGGCCACGGCCCGGCTACGTCCATCGGCGACGAACGGCGGGGCAATCCTTTCCTGGACGGAGGCTGGTAAACCATGGTTGCCTATAAGGGCGCGGAGTTCTGGATGCGCGTCACCCTGGCCATCCTGGCCGGAGCCTTGTTCCTCACGGTCCATGCCGTCTACTGGCCCGTCGTCATTTCCCTGATCCTGACGTTCATCCTTATGCCTATCCGCGATGGCGTCATCAAAGGGCTGCGGCGCCTGACCGGCCGTCATGTACCCATCGACCTTGCCATCCTCATCTCCTTTGTCATCCTCATCGTCATCGTGACGATTATTACCAATATCATCGTCAAGCCGCTGGTCATCCAGGTCAATCTGCTGGCAGCCAACTTCAACGATTTGGTCAGCCAGACGGCGGCCCTGGTGACGCAGCTTGAAAATGAGCAGACCCAGTTCTATATCCCGGACCAGGTCAAGAAAATCGTCAACGATACCTTCGTCAAGATCGGCAATTACGGCATCGAGGGCATCACCAACCTCATCCAGTCCGTCTTTGCCATTGCCGGGACGGTCGTCGAATTCTTCGTCGTACCGATCATTACTTTCTACTTCATGAAAGACGGCGGCCACATGGTCAAGATCTTCGTCGATATCTTTCCCGAAAGCTATCGCAGCCATCTGGCCGGCCTCTTCCAGGAAATACAGCACGTCCTGAGCCGCTACATCCGCGGCCAGATCCTCATGAGCTGTATCATTGCCACTCTGACTTTCCTCGGCATGTGGGCCATGGGCGTACCGTACCCCATGGTCATCGGCCTCTTGGCGGCCATTACCGAATGGATACCCATCGTCGGGCCTATCGTTGGCGCCGTGCCGGCTATCCTGCTCAGCGCGACGGTCAGCCTGTCCCTGCCGCTGAAAGTCATCATCTTCTATATCGTCATCCAGCAGATCGACAGCCACCTCATCATGCCTCAGGTCATGGGGGCCGTCATCAGCCTGCATCCGGTCGTCATCGTCATCGCCCTGCTCATCGGCGGGACCCTCTTTGGCGTAGCCGGCATGATCCTTACCGTCCCGGTGACGGCAGTCTTACAGATTTTGTGTAAACATTTATGGTTTTACAATACATATAAAGAAAAGGCGATGAAGTACAATGGAAACAACGAGAACAGAAACCAATAAGAAAGAAATCATGGATACCATGATGAAACGCATGAAAGAAAAGATCAAGTTTAAGAAATGCAAGATGACCTCCCAGCGGCAGATCATCCTGCGGGCCTTCGTCGAAAGCCCAATCCGCCATATGAGCGCCGAAGAAGTCTTCGAGCTGGTCAAGAAGACGGCGCCCGACATCGGCCTGGCTACGGTCTACCGGACGCTGGACCTCTTCACCCAGATGGACCTCTTGAAGAAACTCGATTTCGACGACGGCTGCAGCCGCTATGAATTGAATGACCGCGACAATGAAGGCCATTTCCATCATCATCTCATCTGCCTGGGCTGCGGCAAGGTCTGGGAATGTGAAGACGACCTCCTGGAAACGCTGGAAACGATCCTGGAAAAGCGCCTCCACTTCCACACCGTCGACCATCAGTTGAAGGTCTATGGCTACTGCGAAGCCTGCCAGAAGAAACGGGAAGAAGAAGCGGCCAAAGAAGCCGAAGCTGCGAAAGAAGCGGAATAAGATGGCCCTCCAGACCTATACCTATGACGGGCCGGAACGCTTCCATTCCCTCGTCGGGCAGGTCATGGCCTCCCTGGGCTATGTCGGCGGCCGGGAAGTCCGCGACGTCGGGGCTGCCGTCACTGTCCGCGAGGAAGGCGGCCACCTTCACGTGCGCTGTACCTTCCAGGACGGCGGGGCGCCCTGGTCTTCTGAGGCCCGCCTCGTCGGGACGGACCGGGAACGGGCATCCCTCAAGGACTGCCTTATCCACTGGCATAACCGCCTCTGCGGCCACGGACCCAGCCCGTGGGGGACGCTCATCGGCGTGCGGCCGACGAAACTGGTCCACCACCTCTTCGACCAGGGCTTCACAGCCGACCAGGCCGAAAAGGCCTTGCAGACGTCGTATTGCGTGGCGCCGGCCGTCGCCCGGGACCTGGTGGCCATGGCCCGGCTCCAACGGCCTTACGTCACCGACAGGGGCCGGAAAGTGGCCCTCTACGTAGGGATTCCCTATTGTCCCAGCCACTGCCTGTACTGCTCCTTCCCGTCGCGCCTCATCGGCAGGGAAGGGGAGGCGGAACTCACGGCTTTTCGCGATGCCGTCCTGGCCGACCTCGACGACCTGGCCGACCTGTGCCGGACCTATGACCTGGAAGTCACGTCGCTCTACGTCGGCGGCGGTACGCCGACGTGCCTGCCCCTGCCGGTACTGGAAGCGATGATGACGCGGCTGACCCGGAATTTCCCGGCTGCCCGCGAATGGACCGTCGAAGCGGGACGGCCCGATACGGCGACGCCGGACATGCTGGCCATGCTCCGACAGGCCGGTGTCGATCGCATCAGCGTCAATCCCCAGACGTTGCAGCAGCATCTCCTCGATGCCCTGGGCCGGCGCCATCGGGTCGAAGATATTTACACCATGTATGAGAACTGCCGGAAACTGGGTTTTTCCGTCATCAACATGGACTTCATCGCCGGCCTTCCCGGGCAAACCGTGGCAGATATGCAGGAAAATATGGAAATTGTTTGCAAACTGCACCCGGAAAATGTTACAATTCATACGTTAGCATTAAAAAAACGGGCACCCTTATTCCATCATGAATTGCGGGCCGCCATTCCGCCCGCCGAAGAAACGGGCCATATGGTCCGTTTCTGTCAGTCCATCCTGACGGCCGGCGGCTATGTGCCGTACTACATGTACCGCCAGAAGTACATGGCAGCCAGCTTCGCCAACATTGGCTATGCCCTGTCGGGCAGCGTCAGTGCCTATAATATCGAGATGATGGAAGAACGGCAGTCCGTCCTGGCAGCCGGACCGGGCGGGGCGACGAAGTTCCTCTGCCGCGACGGCCACACCTTGGAAAAGGTGTATATGCCGAAAGACGTCGATGCATATGTGCAGGCGCTGGCCGAAAGAATAGCCCAGCGCCGCCGTTTGTGTGCTATCATATACGGAAAAGAGGATGTTTAAATGGCTATTACTGCACCGAGAGGCACGCAGGATTTCCTGCCGGAACAGACGGCAGAGTGGCAGCTGCTGGAAGCAAAGATCCGCCAGATCTGCTCGCTCTACGGCTTCGGCGAAATCCGCACGCCTATGTTTGAAAGTACTGAATTGTTTTTACGCGGCATCGGGGAAACGACGGACGTCGTCACCAAGGAAATGTATACCTTTGAAGACCGCGGCGGCCGCAGCATGACATTGCGCCCGGAAAATACGGCTTCTGTCGTCCGGGCCTTCCTGGAACACAAGCTCTACGGCGACCCGCAGGTCCACAAGTTCTACTACATGGGCCCCATGTTCCGTCATGACCGCCCCCAGGCTGGCCGTTACCGCCAGTTTACCCAGTTCGGCGTCGAAGAAATCGGCTCCAAGGACCCGGCTGTCGATGCGGAAATCATTGCCATGGCCTTCCAGCTCTTCCGGGAACTGGGCCTCAATGATCTGGTCCTGCACCTCAACTCCGTCGGCTGCCCGAAGTGCCGTCCCGTCTATCGCCAGAAGCTCCTCGATTTCTTTGCCGACAAACGGGACCAGCTCTGCGACGACTGCAACGAACGCCTGGAAAAGAACCCTCTCCGCGTCCTCGACTGCAAGGAAGACGGCGAAAAGATGATGCAGATGGGCGTACCTTTGATCACGGATAATCTCTGCGACGACTGCAAGGAACATTTCCACAAAGTCCAGGAATATCTGACGGCCATCGGTATTCCCTTTACCCTCGACCCGCGCCTGGTCCGCGGTCTCGATTATTATACCAATACGGCCTTTGAAATCATGTACGCTCCTTTGGGCGCACAGAGCACGGTCTGCGGCGGCGGCCGTTACGACGGCCTCATCGAAGAAGTCGGCGGTCCGTCGACACCGGGCATCGGCTTTGCCATCGGCATGGAACGGCTGCTCCTGACCTTGAAGGAACAGGGCCTCCTGCCGCCGGTCGAAAAGAAGCAGCCCGTCTTCATCGTCGCCCTCGGCGATGCGGCCAAGACCAAGGCCTTCGAACTGCAGCAGCAGCTCCACGAAAAGGGCCTCTATGCTGAAATCGACCTCCTGGGCCGCAGCATGAAGGGCCAGATGAAATCGGCCAACAAGCTCAATGCCGATTACACGGTCATCATCGGCGAAGACGAATTAGCCGCCGGTGAAGCCCAGGTCCGCAATATGGCCAGCAAAGAACAAGTCAGCGTTCCCCTTGATGGGATTGTTGCATATATGGAAACACACAAGAAGGGATGATTTACGAATGGATACAATGGAAGGTTTACACCGCTCTCAATACTGCGCTGAAGTAAGTGAAGCGGACAACGGCAAAGAAGTCGTCTTGACTGGCTGGGTCGAACGCCGCCGCGACCACGGCGGACTGATTTTCATCGACCTCCGCGACCGTACGGGCATCGTACAGGTCGTCGCTTCGCCGGACTATGAAAAGGTTTCTTTCGATAAAGCTGAACAGGTACGTACGGAATACGTCCTGGCTGTACGCGGCATCGTCCGCATGCGCGATAAAGATACGATCAACCCCAAGATGAAGACAGGGACCATCGAAATCCGCTGCGAAGAACTGCGTATCCTCAATTCGTCCAAGACGCCGCCGTTCTACATTGAAGACAACATCGACGTCGACGAAAAGATCCGCCTCAAATACCGCTACCTCGACCTGCGCCGTCCGGAAATGCAGAAGAACCTCATCATGCGCCATAAAGTAAAACATGCCATGCGCACGTTCCTCAACGAACACGGCTTCATCGACATCGAAACGCCGGAACTGTGCAAGAGCACGCCGGAAGGTGCCCGTGACTACCTCGTACCGAGCCGTGTCAACGAAGGCAAATTCTACGCCCTGCCGCAGTCGCCGCAGATTTTCAAACAGCTGCTCATGATTTCCGGTATGGACCGTTACTACCAGATCGCCCGTTGCTTCCGCGATGAAGACCTGCGCGCCGACCGCCAGCCGGAATTCACCCAGCTCGACATGGAAATGTCCTTCATGGACCAGGAAGAAATCCTGACCCTCGTCGAACAGATGGTACATTACATCTTCAAAGAAACCCTGGGCCACGACGTCAAGCTCCCGATTCACCGCATGACCTGGGACTACGCTATGGAAAACTACGGCTCCGATAAGCCGGACCTGCGCTTCGACATGAAGTTCACGGACGTCACGGAACTCGTCAAGGATACGGACTTCAAAGTCTTCCGCAGCGTCATCGACAACGGCGGTCAGGTCAAAGCCATCAACGTCAAAGGCGACGCCGACATTCCCCGTCGTGAACTGGACGGCCTCGTCGAATACGTCAGCCACTACGGCGCCAAAGGCCTGGCTTGGATCGGCTTCCTCGAAGACGGCACGCTCAAATCGCAGATCAAGAAGTTCTTTGGCGAAGACAAGCTCCGTGAAATCGGTAAAGCTTGCGGCGCTGAAAAGGGCGACCTGGTCCTCATGATTGCCGACAAACCGAAAGTCGTCGCAGCCGCTCTCGGCGAACTGCGTAAAGAAATGGCCCGCCGCATGAACCTCATCGACGAAGACGAATTCGCCTTCACCTGGGTCGTCGACTTCCCCATGTTCGAATACAGCGAAGAAGAACACCGCTACGTCGCTATGCACCATCCGTTCACGGCCATGCGCGACGAAGACCTGGACAAATTGGAAACCGACCCAGCTCACGTCTATGCCAAGGCCTATGACCTGGTCCTCAACGGCATCGAACTCGGCGGCGGCTCCCTCCGTATCTACCAGCCTGACGTACAGCAGCGCGTCTTCAAGGCCATCGGCCTGACACCGGAAGAAGCAGAACAGAAATTCGGCTTCCTCCTCCGCGCCTTCGAATACGGTGCACCGCCCCACGGAGGCCTGGCCTTCGGCTTGGACCGCATGATCATGCTCATGCTCAAACGCAAGTCCATCCGCGACGTCATCGCTTTCCCGAAGACCCAGAACGCTATCGACCCCATGAGCGAAGCTCCGTCGACAGTCACCAAAAAACAGCTGCATGAACTCCACATCCAGGTAGAAGAAGACTTGGTAAGCAAATAGAGAGATGAAAAAAAGCTTGTCGCATGTGCGACAAGCTTTTTTTCGTGGCGCGATCCTATGGACCGCTTTCGTAGGGGCCGTCCTAAGCCTTTTTGGCCCGTCAGGTACCGACCAACGAGAGGCGCAGGACGGTTGCCAAAACGGACAGCTGTGGCTAGGCGGCCCGCTTGTGGGAATCCCGTGAATGGCTTTCCCAAGCGAACGCGATTGGTTTACGAGCCACGAGCCACTAACCACGAGCCGCTAGCAGACACATTGACAAACGTCAATGTGTCTGCTATACTCTAATCATAGATTGATAAACTTCGATATGAAAGGAGGCGCCGTGATGGAGGAAAGGGAAGCGGTCCGCGTATTCAAGGCTTTGGGTGATGAAAAGCGGCTGCGCATCTTGTCGCTCTTGCGGCAGGGGGAACGCTGTGCCTGCGTGCTTCTGGAACACTTGAACCTGTCCCAGCCGACGCTGTCCCACCACATGAAGATTCTCTGCGATGCCCAGCTGGTCACAGGCCGCAAGGAAGGGAAGTGGGTCTATTATTCCCTCAACCGCGCCCAGGCCCAGGTCCTGGAACAGGCCGTTCACGACTTATTCCAGCCCAGTGCCGTGTCGGCAGAGGCCGAAGCCTGCCGCTGCCAGTGAGGCAGGCCCTTTTTTCAGCTTATACATTGATAAATGTAAATATATAAATTTTTCTTTAGGAGGTCTTTCATCATGAAACATATGGAAATCTTTGAACAAGCAATGTGCTGCCCGACCGGTCTCTGCGGTCCGTCTATCGATCCGGAACTCTTGCGCGTATCGACGGTCCTGGACACGCTGAAACAGCACGGCATCGACGTCGGCCGCTATAACCTGACCAGTGCGCCCTTGAAATTCGTCCAGACGAAGGCCGTGACGGAATTCCTCCAGCACCACGGTCCTGAAGACCTGCCCCTCATCCTCATCGACGGCGCCGTCCAGTTTGCCGGTCGCTATCCGACGAATGATGAATTTGCCAGCCTCATCGGCTTCGACCCGGCCATCCTCGAAGCCGCTCAGGCCGCTGGGGACAGCTGCTGCTGCGGTGACACGCCGGCGGAACCGGAAAGCCCGTCGTGCTGTTGCGGAGGTGACTGTAAATGATCCTCTACGATCCCTTTCACGTCGTCCAGACGAAATACCTCTTCCTGACCGGCAAGGGCGGCGTCGGCAAGACGTCCGTCGCCTGTGCCACGGCCGTCGCCCTGGTCGATGCCGGTAAGAAGGTCCTGCTCATCAGTACCGACCCGGCGTCGAATCTGCAAGACGTCTTTTCCATGGAACTGACCAATAAGGCCACGCCCATCGCCGCCGTGCCCAACTTGGCCGTAGCCAACCTCGACCCGGTCCAGGCCGCGGCCGAATATCGGGAAAGCGTCATCGGGCCCTATCGCGGCCTCCTGCCGGAAGCGGCCCTGCGCAACATGGAAGAACAGCTGTCCGGTTCGTGTACCGTAGAAATCGCCGCCTTCAACGAGTTCACCAATTTCCTCACCGATGAAGCCGTTGCCTGTGGCTACGACCACATCATCTTCGATACGGCGCCGACAGGCCACACCCTGCGCATGCTGCAGCTGCCGTCGGCGTGGAGCCAGTTCATCCAGAAGAGCAAACACGGCGCGTCCTGTCTGGGCCAGCTGTCGGGCCTGGAATCGCGGAAAGAACTGTATAAACAGGCCGTCCAGACCCTGGCCGACGGGGACAAGACGACGATGCTCCTCGTCGCCTGTCCCGATGCCCTGCCGCTGAAAGAAGCGGCCCGGGCGTCGAAGGAACTGGCCGCCCTGGGCATTGCCAACCAGCAGCTCATCGTCAACGGCCTGTTAGCCTCGTGGGATGACGATGCGACCAAGACGTTATACGAAAAACAGCAGGCCGCCCTGAAGGCCATGCCCGAAGCCATCGCCAATCTGCCGCGCTTCCAGATTCCCTTGCGGACGTACAATATCACCGGCCTGGACCACGTCCGGGCTCTGCTCAAAGGGGAAGTGAAGGAAGCGGCGATGGAACTGACGCTGGAACGGGTCCAGCCCCTGCAGGCCGTCATCGACGACCTGGAAGCCCATCAGCGCAAGGTCATCTTCACTATGGGCAAGGGCGGCGTCGGCAAGACGACCGTCGCTGCCGCCATCGCCCTGGGCCTGGCCCGTCGCGGTCATCGCGTCCACTTGACGACGACCGATCCGGCTGTTCACTTGCAGTACGTCGTCAGCCAGACGGACAACCTGACCTTGAGCCATATCGACGAAGGGGAAGAGCTGAAGAAATACCAGGATGAAGTCCTGAGCCAGGCCAAAGCCAACGGCCTGGGCCCGTCGGACCTGGCCTACATCGAAGAAGACCTGCGCTCGCCGTGCACCCAGGAAATCGCCGTCTTCCACGCATTTGCCGACATCGTCGAAGATGCTGATGACCAAATCGTCGTCATCGATACGGCGCCGACAGGCCACACGCTGCTGCTCCTGGAATCGACGGAAAGCTACGACCGGGAAATCCGCCGGACCCACGGTTCGACGCCGCCGTCAGTACAACACCTGCTGCCGCGCCTGAAAGGGGACGAAACAGAAGTCGTCATCGTCACCCTGCCCGAAGCGACGCCGGTCTATGAAGCCCTGCGCCTGGAAGCGGACCTGAAGCGGACGAAACTGCGCTCGAAATGGTGGGTCATCAACAAATCCTTCTATCAGGCCCGGACGACGAGCCCCCTGCTAAAAGCCAAAGCGTCCCACGAAATCGCCTGGATCAACAAAGTCGACGACCACACCCAGGGCCACACGGCCCTCATCGCCTGGCGCCCCGACGAAGTCCGCGGGGAAGTCCTGGGAAAATTATAGTCTGTAGTTCAGCGTTTGTAGTTTGTAGTAAAAGGGCTTGTCATCGTGTAGCAAGCCCTTTTTCAGATATTAAACATTCATATATTTCAATTTATCTATTTATAGGAGGCGCGTTATCATGGAACATGAATCACACGCAGGCATCAGTTTTTTCAGCGATATCTGACCCTTTGGGTCTTGTTATGTATGGTCGTCGACGTAGCCATCGGTTATGCCCTTCCGGCTGTGCCAGCCTTTTTAGATACCTTACAGGTCATGGGGATTTCTATTCCCATTGCCATTTTGATTTGGCTCATGATTTATCCGATGATGATGATGAAAGTCGACTTTCAGAGCATCAAAGCCGTAGGACGCCAGCCTAAAGGCTTGTTCGTCACTTGGATTGCCAACTGGCTCATCAAGCCTTTTACCATGTATGCTATTGCCTGGTTCTTCCTTTTCGTCTTCTTTGGTTCGTGGATCCCTGCGGACCTGGGCCGGCAATACTTGGCTGGCGCCGTATTGCTCGGTGCGGCTCCCTGTACGGCCATGGTTTTCGTCTGGAGTACACTGGTCAAAGGGAATCCGGCCTATACCGTCGTCCAAGTCGCGACGAATGATTTAATCATTCTCATCGCTTTCGTACCTATCGTCAAGTTCCTTTTAGGAGTTTCACAAGTTGCGGTTCCTTATAGTGTCCTCTTTGTCAGTATCTTCCTGTTCGTCATTATTCCCTTGGCAGGCGGTATCCTGACCCGGATGACTGTCGTCAAACGAAAAGGTCTCGATTATTTTGAACAGCACTTTGTACACAAATTCGATTCGGCAACGACGTGGGGCCTGTTGCTGACGCTGGTCATCATTTTCAGCTCCCAAGCCCAGGTCATCTTATCGAATCCGCTCCACATCGTCCTCATCGCCATTCCCCTTACCTTGCAGACTTTCCTCATCTTCCTCATTACCTATGGAGCCTGCCGGCTGCTGAAACTGCCCTTCGACATTGCCGCACCGGCCGGGTTCATCGGCGCTTCTAACATCTTTGAATTGGCCGTTGCCGTAGCCATTGCGCTCTTTGGCGTCACCAGCCCGGCAGCCTTGGCGACGACCGTCGGTGTCCTGACCGAAGTCCCGATTATGCTGACCCTGGTCCGCATTGCCTTAGCAACTAAAAACTAGCTCCATTAATCCCTGGAATTGTAGGGGATTGCTGCAGCAATCCCGCTCCAGAATATGTGTGCTTTCCCAATCAGTTTTCTGGAGAAATCGTCCCCATATCCAACGGGCGCCTCACGTGGTCGCCCCTACAAATAAAACCCCATCCGCTAACCACGAACCACGAGCCACTAACCACGGAATTCCCACAAGCGGGCCGCCTTTACAAGACGGCCCCTACGAACCACTAACCCCTAGCCGCTGGCCGCTGACTGCTAAAAAAAGGCGCTGTCTTCGTGCGACAGCGCCTTTTTTCTATTTCCCTTCATAATAATACCGCGTCCACATGACGACTTCCGACAGGGACGGGTGGGGCGTCATGGTTTCGCTGAAGGTGTAGACCGATTTGGGATTGAGGGTACGCGTCAGCGGTTTGGCCCGCAGGGCCTGGACCGTCGGCGACGCGATGTCTTCGTGGATGGGATGGACGACGTGGGTGCCGCTCATGAGGTTGTTGATGAAGGGCTGGATGAGGATGGACGCTTCAGGGCCGACGATGTGGGCGCCGAGGATGAATTTCGTCTTCTTGTCGATGACCAGCTTGACGAAGCCGTCGTCTTCATCGCCCGGTTCATAGCCCATGGCATAACCCTTGGCCGATGCGGAATAATGGTTGATGGCCGTTTCGACGTCATAGCCTTTCTTCACGGCCTGGTCTTCCGTCAGGCCGACGTGGGCCGCTTCGGGATAGGTGTAGGTGACGGCCGGCACGGCGTCGTAATCGGCCCAGCGCCACGTTTCCGGTTCGTTTCCGGAAAAGAGGTTGTGCGCCAGGATTTCCGCTTCGTAATTGGCCTTGTGGCGGAAGGGGGCCAGGCCGTTGACGTCGCCTAAGGCCCAGATATTCTCAGCCGTCGTTTCCAGGAATTCGTTCGTTTCGATGTAGCCGCGCTTGTCCAGGCGGACGTCGGTGTTTTCCAGATGCAGCAGTTCCGTCATGGGCCGGATGCCCGGAGCGACCAGGATTTCTTCGGCAGCTACTTCGCCTTCTTCGCCTGTCGTGCGGTCGCGGAAGGACAGGACCTTCAGGCCGTCGCGCTGGCTGACGGAAACCGTGTCTTTATTGAGGCGGATGTCCATGCCGTAACGCTGGAACTGCTTGAGGATGAATGCCGATACGGCCGGATCTTCCTTGGGCAGGAGGCGGACATTGTGCTGGACCATCGTGACCTGGGTGCCGGCGGCGTCGAAGACGTGGGCGAATTCACAGCCGATAGGGCCGCCGCCGATGATGATCAGGCTCTGGTAGGGCTTTTTCGGATACGACGGGCCGAAGAACGATTCCGACGTCAAATAGCCCGCTTCTTCCAGGCCCGGCAGGGAAGGGATATTCGTCCGGCCGCCAGTGGCGACGAAAACCTTATCGCCCGTCAAGGTGACGTCACTGCCGTCATTCAGGGCGATGGCGACGGTGTGGTTGTCGACGAAAGACGCCGTGCCGTTAAAGGTGTCGACATTGGGGAACTGGTCGTAATAACTTTGAATAGCCGGACTTTCATCGACCTTTTCCCACAGCCGCTTGGACAAGATATCCCAATCCAGGCGGACGTTGTCGGCAAAGACACCGATACGGCTCCCTTCGCGGATTTCGCGGATGCGGTTGGCCGCCGTGACCATGACCTTCGTCGGGATACAGCCGCGGTTCAGACAAGTCCCGCCGAACCGGCCGCGTTCAATGACAGCCACCTGCAAGCCCTGGGCCAGGGCCGCATCGGTCACAATATTGGCTGCCCCCGTACCGATGATAATGACATCATATTTCTTCATAAATAACGCTCCTTTATTTCTAACAATTTGTTAAATGCAACCTTTTTAGTATAGTATAAGCGAAAGCAGCATTTTTGACAAGGCCATATGAACTGTTAGCCACTAGTCACTAGTCACGAGCTGCCAGCCGTCAGCAGTTAGCCGTCAGTAGCCAGCGGCTAGCCCATAGCCACGAACCACGAAAATCCCCTTTACACAACCGCCCGGGTATAGTATAATAGCTATGTCGTACGGGTGCTCGGTGTCTCGATGACTCCGACGATCACTTAGCACTTTGCGAATAGATTCAATTTTTTTACACATGGAGGAAAGATACAATGTTAAGCGTAGAAGAAAAAAAAGCAATCGTAGCTAAATTTGGTGCCAATGAAAACGATACGGGTTCTCCGGAAGTACAGATCGCGCTCCTCACGAGCCGCATCATCTATTTGACGGAACATCTCCGCAGCCATAAAAAGGACCATGCATCCCGCCGCGGCCTGTTGAAACTCGTCGGCCAGCGCCGTAACTTGCTCGGTTACTTGCAGAAACACGATCTCAATCGTTATCGTGCAATTCTCGAAAAATTGAACTTGCGTAAATAATCTCGCATACTGTGAGGCTGATGCTGATGTGACTGCATCAGCCTCTTTTTTCAGGACACAGGGTGGTAGGTTGTAGCCTGGGTATATCGCCGATGTTCCCGGACTAGTGCCTATCACCTGTGAATTCAAGGAGGTAACAATGGAAGAACAGAAATTCCAAATGGATTTCGCCGGCCGCCCGCTGGTGATTGAAGTCGGCAAACTGGCTAAACAGGCCAGCGGTGCCGCATTGGTCCGTTATGGCGACACGGCCGTTTTCGTCACGGCTACGGGCTCGAAGGAAGCGCGTGAAGACGCTGACTTTTTCCCGCTCACTGTCGATTACGAAGAAAAGATGTACTCCGTCGGCAAGATTCCCGGCGGCTTCATCAAACGCGAAGGCAAACCGCCTGAATCGGCAACCCTTTTTGCCCGCCTCATCGACCGTCCGATCCGCCCGCTCTTCCCGAAGACATACCGTCATGACGTCCACGTCGTGGCTTATGATTTCTGCGTAGACCATGACAACGCACCGGAAATCGCCGCTATGATCGGCGCATCCGTATCGCTGTGCATGTCCCATATCCCCTTTGCCGGCCCGATTGCCGGTGTCCGCGTCGGCCGAGTCGATGGCCAGTTCATCATCAACCCGACCGTCGCCCAGAGCGAACAGAGCGACATGGATATCGTCGTCGCCGGTACGAAAGACGCCATCCTCATGGTTGAAGGCGGCGCTCACGAAGTCCCGGAAGAACAGGTTCTGGACGCCATCATGTTCGCCCATGAAGAAATCAAGAAAGTCGTCGAATTCCAGCTCGGCTTCCTCGACAAGATTTCCGTACCGAAACAGGAATTCGTCGAAAAAGAGCCGCCGGCAGATATCGTCGAAGCTGTCCACGCTTATGGCGAAGAAGCCATGAAGACGGCTATCTTCACGGCTGACAAAGTCGAACGCGAAGAAAAGATGGACGCTGTCGAAGCCGACATTTATGAACACTTTGCCGACATCTATCCGGACAACGCCGATGATGTCGCTGAAGTCACGCAGAAGATGATCAAGGAAATCGTCCGCCACATGATCGCCGTCGACAAGATCCGTCCCGACGGCCGCCGTGTCGATGAAGTCCGTCCGGTCAGCTGCGAAGTCGGCCTCTTTGCCCGCACTCACGGCACAGGCCTGTTCACCCGCGGCCAGACGCAGATCATGAGCTTCTGCACCCTGGCTCCGCTGTCGGAATGCCAGCACATCGACGGCGTCGGCCTGGAAACAGACCGCCGCTACATGCACCACTACAATTTCCCGTCCTTCTGCGTCGGCGAAACGAAATCGTCCCGTGGTCCCGGCCGTCGTGAAATCGGCCACGGCAAACTGGCAGAACGTGCATTGACCCAGGTTATGCCCAGTGAAGAAGAATTCCCGTACGCCATCCGCGTCGTATCGGAAGTCCTCGAATCGAACGGCTCCAGCTCCATGGGCAGCGTCTGCGGCAGCACCCTGGCTCTGATGGATGCCGGCGTGCCTATCAAAGCGCCCGTTGCCGGTGTCGCTATGGGCCTGGTCACCAAAGGCGATGACTTCACTATCCTGACCGATATCCAGGGCATGGAAGACGCCTTGGGCGACATGGACTTCAAAGTCGCCGGTACCATGAAAGGCGTCACGGCGATCCAGATGGATATCAAGATCAAAGGCCTCAGCCGTGAAATCCTGGCTCAGGCTCTGAAACAGGCCCACGAAGGCCGTATGCACATCATGGGCAAGATGATGCAGGTCATCAGTGAACCGCGAAAGGAGCTCTCTCCCTACGCTCCGCGCATCATCTCCATGCACATCAAGCCGGATAAGATCCGCGACGTCATCGGGCCGGGCGGCAAGATGATCAAGCAGATCACCGAAGAAACAGGCGCCAAGATCGACATCGACGATTCGGGCCTGGTATACATCGCTGCTGTTGACGGCGAAAGCGGCCAGAAGGCCAAAGAATGGATCGAAAAACTGACCGAAGACGTCGAAGTCGGCAAGACCTACGTCGGCAAAGTCACGCGCATCATGAACTTCGGCGCTTTCGTCGAAGTCCTGCCGGGCAAAGAAGGCCTGGTCCATATTTCCCAGCTGGCTAAAGAACGGGTTGAAAAAGTCGAAGACGTCGTCCACGTCGGCGATGAAATCATGGTCAAATGCGTCGAAATCGACAGCCAGGGCCGTGTCAACTTGTCCCGTAAAGCTCTCCTGGGCGGCGGCGACGAAGGCCCGTCCCATCGCAGCCGGGGTCCCCGCGGCGGTCACAACCACGACCGTCAGAAACGGTAGGGCTTATGGCAGGCAGAGGATTTGAAATCGTCACGGCCTATGAAGGCTGTGGCATCCATCTTCCCGTCCGCAAGACGGCCAAGAGTGCCGGCTATGACTTGGAAGCCGCAGAAACGACGGTCCTGGCACCGCATGCCGTCACCGTCGTCCCGACAGGGCTGAAGGCTTTCATGGAAGACGATGAATACCTTTCCATCTTCATCCGCTCCAGCCTGGCCTTCAAGAAGGGCCTCATGCTGGCCAACAGCACGGGCATCGTCGACAGCGATTACTACAACAATGCCGACAATGAAGGTCATATCATGATTGCCTATTACAATACCAATGATCAGGCCTATACCCTGGAAAAGGGCGAACGCATCGGTCAGGGCATCTTCATGAAGTACCTGACCGTCAACGACGACGCTGCCAGCGGTATCCGCACTGGCGGCATCGGCAGCACGGGAAAGTAAAAAAGTGAAAATGAGATAATATACCTATCTGGAGGGTTTTGCCTCCCCTGATAGGGGAGGTGGCCCAACGGGCCGGAAGGGTTGCACTGAAAAAACAACCTCTCAGCCAGCCTGCGGCTGCCAGCTCCCCTATTAGGGGAGCCTTTTTTTGAAAGGATGATGAATTAAGTGAGTATCAGCAAAGAAACACTCGTTTCTCGTAAAGAAATCATGAAGGGCCGGGTCCTGCACGTCACGGTCGATACGGTTTCCATCGACGACGGCCAGGGCGGCGAAAAGAAGACGGCCACGCGCGAAGCGGTCTGGCATTTCGGCGCCTGCGCCATCCTGCCGCTGACCAATGACGGCAAGATCATCCTCGTCCGCCAGTATCGTTATGCCGCCGCCCAGGCCATGCTGGAAGTGCCGGCCGGCAAAATCGAACACGACGGCGAATCGCCCGATTACTGCGCCGCCCGGGAACTGGAAGAAGAAGCAGGCGTCACGGCTTCGGAAATCCTGCCCCTAGGTTATACCTATACGTCGCCGGGATTCTGCAGTGAACGGATTTACCTCTATCTGGCCCGGGGCCTCCAGAAAGGGAAGCAGCACCTCGACGACGACGAATTCATGAACGTCGAATACTACACGCCCAAGGAAATGGAAGACCTCATCGATAAGAACGAAATCACCGATGCCAAGACTATCGCAGCTTTTGAAAAAGCCCGCAAATATCTGCCGGGATTATAAGGAGGGAGCCCTATGAAATTCAATCGCATCATCGTCATCGTCACGGACAGCGTCGGCGCCGGCGATGCACCGGATGCCGAAAAATTCGGCGACAAAGGAGCCGACACGTATGGCCACATCGACGCCAATGTACCCTTGAAGGTGCCCAATCTGCGCCGCCTGGGTCTGGGCCGCGTCGCCCATATCCATGAGGAACCGGCCGATGTCGTTGGCTCGTATGGCCTCATGCAGGAAATCTCGGCCGGTAAGGATACGACCAGCGGCCATTGGGAATTCATGGGCAATCCCGTGGAAAATCCCTTCCCGACCTTCCCCGATGCCTTCCCGCCGGACCTCTTGAAAACCTTTACGGAAAAGACGGGTTATGGCTACATCGGCAATGAAATCGCGTCGGGCACGGAAATCATCGAACGCCTGGGGCCGGAACACTTCCGCACGGGCCTGCCCATCGTCTATACGTCGGCAGACAGCGTCTTCCAGATTGCCGCCCACAACGACGTCATCCCCCTGGAAGAATTGTACCGCATCTGCGACATTACGCGCCGCGAAGTCTGTGTCGGCCCTTATGAAGTAGGGCGCATCATCGCCCGGCCGTTCATCGGGACCCAGGGCCATTTCGTCCGCACTGGCGACCGCCGCGATTACAGCCGTCTTCCCAAGCGGAAAATGGTCTTCTCCTATTTGTCCGAAGCGGGTTATGCCGTCGTCGGCGTCGGCAAGATCGGCGACATCTACGCCCACATCGGCCTGACCGAATCGTACCACACGGCCAACAACCACGAAGACATGGAAGCCCTGCGGACTCAGCTGGCAGCCCATCGCCAGGATAAGGGCCTGCTCATGGCCAACTTCGTCGACTTCGACAGCATGTACGGCCACCGCCGCAACGTCCAGGGCTATGCCGACTGCCTGGAAGCCTTCGACCAGGAACTGGGCCAGCTCCTGACGGAAATCCACGACGACGAACTGCTGGTCATCACGTCGGACCACGGCAACGACCCGACCTGGCACGGCACGGACCATACGCGCGAACGGGTACCGCTCCTGCTCTACAGCCCGGCCCTGAAGGAATCGGTCGACCTGGGAATCCGCCAGACCTATGCCGACCTGGGCATGAGCATCATGGATAATTTCGGCCTGACAGGCCTTGAATTCGGTACCAGCTTTTTATCGGAACTGAGGTGATCCTATGTGGCCCATCGACTGCATCGAACACAAACGGGACGGCAAGGTCCTGACGAAAGAAGAAATCTCGCGCTTCATCACTGACTATACGGCAGGGCGCGTCGCCGACTACCAGGCAGCGGCCTGGCTCATGGCCGTCTATTTCCAGGGCATGACCTATGAAGAAACGAAGGAACTGACCCTGGCGATGGCCCATTCCGGCGATATGGTCGACTTGTCGTCCATTCCGGGCATCAAAGTCGACAAACACAGCACCGGCGGCATTGCCGATACGACGACGCTCATCGTCGCGCCCTTAGTGGCGGCAGCCGGCGTCCCCGTCGCCAAGATGAGCGGCCGCGGCCTGGGATTCACAGGCGGCACGGCAGATAAACTGGAATCCATCCCCGGCTTCCACGTCGTCCTGCCGGAAGAACAGTTCCTGGAACAAGTGCGCCGCATCGGCCTGTCCCTCATCACCCAGTCCGGCGAAATCGCACCGGCTGATAAGCTGCTCTACGCCCTGCGCGACGCGACGGCGACGGTAGAGAGCATCCCTCTCATCGCCAGCTCGATTATGAGCAAGAAAATCGCCTCTGGTGCCGATGCCATCGTCCTCGACGTCAAATACGGCGACGGCGCCTTCATGAAGACCCAAGAACGGGCGCGGGAACTGGCCCGGACCATGGTCGGCATCGGCAACCTCGCCGGCCGGCCGACACGGGCCGTCGTCACGTCCATGGAAGCGCCTCTGGGCACGGCTATCGGTAACTGCCTGGAAGTCGATGAAGCCGTCGAAGCCCTGTCGGGCAAAGGCGGCCGGCGGCTCATGGAAGTCGTCGAAGCCATCGGCGCCCAGATGTTCATCGTCGGCGGCAAGGCCCAGGACGAAGGGCAGGGGAGAGCCATGATCCGCGACCTTGTCGCTTCCGGCAAGGGCCTGGCCAAGTTCAGGGAATTCGTCAAGGCCCAGGGCGGCAGTACGTCGTGGATCGGCAAGCGGCCCCTCACCAAGGCGCCCCAGGTCTTTACGGCCGTCTGCACCGATGAAGGCTACATCACCCGCATCGACGGCCGGGCCCTCGGCGAAATCGCCATGGCTATGGGCGCCGGCCGGGCCCGCAAGGAAGATGCCATCGACCCCATGGTCGGCATCCGCCTGTTTAAAGAGCTCTATGACCCGGTCCGTCCCGGCGAAGCCCTGTTCACCTTGTACGGCAAGGAAGGCGCCGATATGATGGCCCTGGCCCGGCAGGTCGCCGACCACATCATCGTCACAGCCGAACAGGCTCCCGTCCAGGAACCGGTCATCAGCGAAATCATCGTCTAAATAGAAAGGAATCTCATGAAAGAAACACGGCAAATTCCCGTCCAGAAGGGGAAAAACTATGATATATCCATCGTCCGCCTGGGCAGCAGCGGCGAAGGCGTCGGGCGCTATGAAGGCTTTACGGTCTTCGTGCCCTTCGCCCTGCCCGGTGAAACCGTGCGGGCCCGCATTACCCTGGTCAAAAAGACCTATGCCACGGCTTCCCTGGTCGAAGTCCTGAAGCCCTCGCCGGACCGGATCCAGCCCCAGTGTCCCGTCTACGACCGCTGCGGCGGCTGCCAGCTCCAGCACCTGAGCTATGAAGGGGAATTGAAGGAAAAGCGCCAGCAGGTCCGGGATGCGCTGGAACGCATCGGCCACCTGCAGGGCCTCGACGTCCTGCCGACCCTGGGCGCCCATACGCCCTGGCATTACCGCAATAAGATGCAGTTCCCCGTCGCCGCTGCCGGCAAGGGCAAAGTCGCTATCGGCTGTTTCGCTGCCGCCACGCACGAAGTCATCGACGTGACGGACTGCGCCATCCAGAAAGAAGGGAACAACGCCATCGTCGCCGTCGTCCGCCAGTGGATGAAGGACTTCAAGATCCCCGCCTATGACGAAGACGCCCGGACGGGCATCGTCCGCCACATCATGGGCCGCGTCGGCGTCCATACGGGCGAAATCATGGTCTGCCTGGTCACGGCCTGCGACATGGTGCCGCACATGAAAGACCTGGTCCAGCGCCTGCGCCGCGACATCCCGGGCCTGACCAGCGTCGTCCAGAACGTCAACAAGCGCCACACCAACGTCATCTTGGGACCCAAGACCAAGACCGTCTACGGCAAAGGGACCATTCACGACTCCATCGGGCCCCTGACCTTCCACATTTCCGCCCAGTCCTTCTTCCAGGTCAACAGCGAACAGGCCCAGCGCCTCTATGAAACGGCCCTCGACTTTGCCGACCTCAAAGGCGGCGAAACCGTGGCCGACGTCTACTGCGGCACCGGGACCATCACCCTGTTCCTGGCACAGAAAGCCAAGCAGGTCTACGGCATCGAAATCGTCGCCCCGGCCATCCGCGACGCCGTCCGCAACGCCAAAGACAACCGCGTCGGCAACGCCCAGTTCATCTTAGGCGATGCCATCTATAAACTGCCGGAACTCATCAAAAACGGCGTCCGTCCCGACGTCATCGTCCTCGACCCGCCTCGGGCCGGCTGCGGCGAACCGGTCCTCAAAGCCATCGCCCAGAGCAAACCCAAACGCGTCGTCTACGTCTCCTGCAACCCGGCCACCCTGGCCCGCGACCTGGCCTACTTGGACCAGCACGGCTACCACACCACCAAAGTTCAGCCCGTGGACATGTTCCCGCGGACCCACCACGTTGAGTCAGTAGCATTGATGTCAAGAGAAGAAAAATAGGCGAAAAGCCCGTATTTACGGGCTTTTTTTGATATTGATTATTTAGGTCCATATTTGTAAAATGGTCTGTAAAACTGTGTTTTTAGCACACCATAGATGAAGATTTTCTACCTCGGTGCTTCAAGATGGATGTTAAAATCGGGAAATTCCAGGTTGGGGCTTCAAGATGGATGTGAAAAAAAATCCAATATAAGGCAGAATAAGAGCAGGCGCTCCATCACGTGGTGGAGCACCTGCTCTTATTCGTTTGCCAGAACGTAAAATCATTTCATGTCCTTCTTATATAGCAAATTATTATATATGACACTAAATTGTGATTAAAATTACTCTAATTTGCAAATAAAAAACATAAATGATAAAATTAAATAAATATTATCGTGATATTTATTGTTGGGAGGGCAATTTATGAAAAGTATTAAAAAAATTCCATTAATTGTAGCAACGGCATGTATGATTTGCTTACCTTTTTGTACGAGTCATGCAATTACTTACATTCCAAGTTCGGAATCAGATGGTTCCTATGAAGCCGGTCAAGCTGCCGGATCTCTTTTAGGAGCGTTGTTTAGTCGGAATCGTCGACCGCATATTAATGTGCATAAGCAGTATGTATACGCAGGGAGCAACGGTTCCTCTGCTTTCTACATAGACTTATCATCTGCTAAATCTATAAAGAAGACGGATACATTCAAATTGGCATCGGCTGATTTTATTTATGTTGATTATACGAAGGAACAAATTTATAAGATAAAAAATCATATTTCATACGATGTAAGTAGCCAAGTTGCTAGAGTTTCTTTAGCCTCAATGAGCACATTCGATTATAAAGGAAAATTATTACAGGGGCCTGCAGAGGGAAATGGTCAATTTTCAGATGTAAATCCGCAAGGTCCTACGGCTGCTGCTGTGAATACGGTTTATAACAAGTTGTATGGGATGGCTTTCTATTATGATTCTTCGATTCCCGTATTAACAAAAACCGGGGCTTTGGTTGATTAAAGGATGTGAGTTATATGTCTGTGCGATTAAATAAATTAAGTATTTTTTTTCTTGTGTGTATAGCGTTTTTTTCTTTTACATTACAGGCATTTGCTGCTGAAAAACTAGATCAAAAATATATGGGCTTAGGAGATTTAACATGGGGGAGACCTCTTTATGATATTGAAGGCGAATATGATGTTAAATTCGTAAATAAAAGAACATCAAGTATAGCGTCGACTTCTGTAGAAACCTATTTAATTAGAATTCCAGAAGCCAATGGAAACATGTGTTTTTATGGGCCGCTTGTAGCTTCTGCTGAGTTTGCGAATGGAAAATTGTTTGCTATAATTATCCCTTTTAAGGGTTATGATGACGAACTCTACAAATTGACCGAAAAATTTGGTCACCCACCATATGGAGATAGTTCTAATACAGTAGGCTGGCGTGGTGAACGTATATTGATTTTCTTAAAACGGGAACAAAGTGATTTTGATGGCACTTTAATATTAATAATGCCAGGAGCACAAGATTTTCTTTATAAATAAACTATTTGTAACAGGAGGATAATTAATATGAAGAAAATACTCGTTTTAATAAGTATGTTGTTCATTCTTGTAAGCGCGAATGCATACGCTTCTTGGGAATATATGGGCAATGACTCTTCTGGGAATCAAGAGTATATATTGCCAGAAAGTTCACAAGTTATAAAATTTACACCTAAACAATTTGAATGGACAGTACAAGTAAAAGGAATATATAGTCGTGAAGGAAAAAGTGATCTTATTAGTAATTATGCGTTAAAAGGCGTTAAAATCAAAGGTATCGAATTAGCGGATTACGAAATTAAGACTTATCATTTTAAAGCCTGGAAAGATCAAGTAGGGTTTAGAGTGGATAATTCCTATGGATACAACAATAATGGTTATCAAGTATGTACCTTTAAAGGGTGGTACAGTTTTGAGCCTTTTGAATCGAGATCTCTTGTTGGTTTATTTTCATACAGAGCATTAAATTATTTGGAAACTTTGAACAATATTGACTATTTTAAAATTTTAATAGAGAACAATAAAAAATAAATTGCGTAAAAAATTCATGAATTATAAAGGAGAAATTTTATGAAAAGAATTGCATTAATTCTAGGATTGATTCTCGCCTTATTTACTTTTTCTGCTGGCGCTTCTGCATGTCCGTATTGTGGAGCTCCAGGTTATTTCACAGGGGAAAGAGGAAACAATTATAGTAATTCGTGGGATGTATATCAATGTTCGAATGGTCATCGATATGATGTCCCTAATACTCTTTCTGGCAGTACTTCTGGCCCAAGAAATAATTGTCCGTATTGTGGAGCCCCAGCTTATTTTACAGGGGAAAGAGGAAATAATTACGGCAATTGGTGGGATGTATACCAATGTTCGAATGGGCATCGATATAATGTTCCTGACTAAAAATATTAACTAGGCGTGGGCGTACTAAGTTGGTTTGATGCAATAAAAAATTGGACGATTTATAGAAAAGCGATGAACCTATGAAAAGATTTGCTCATAGGTTCATCGCTCTTTTACATTATAAAAATACACTTATACCGTAACTTCGATGCCGGATTTAAATTTGACTAGAAAATGGTCGGGAAATATGGTGATCTTCTCGATGATTTTCCGGATGGTGATTTCGTTAAATTCTGTGATCTGCGTAGGATGTTCTCTAATGAACTTTTTCAGGTCTTCGAGGCGTTTGATATTTGCCTGCTGGCTCAGATTATTTTGTTCGGCTTCTTCCTGCTGTTCCCGCAGGCGAAAGATTTCATTGGCAATGGCATTATAATTCTGGCGATTCGTAGCATGCTGAATGAGCTCTTGCTGCAATTCGTCCAGGCGTTTTTGGATACATTCTGGTGAAAGTGTATCGTTTTTCATAATGGTCTTGGTGATGTTTTTCTGCATCTGCAGCAAGAAGGTGTGGCTATCAGAAAGTATGTGGTTCATGGCCTTCATTGTGATTTCCTTCAGTAGATTTTCGTTCACTGTTCGATTGGTACAGTTTATCTCGGCGCCTCTTGGATCTAGGCGGCTGATGCAGCGCCAGACGATAGATTTGTGACCTCGATTGTTCCAATGGACGCGACGGTACAATTCGCCGCAAACGCCGCAGTAGGTAATTTGGGCAAAACAGTTATTGCTGGAAAAACTATGCCTTTGGCCGGAAGGGCTGATATGGACAATGCGACGGCGAACTAACTCAGCTTGTACCTGGAGAAATATGTCTTTAGGAATAATGGCCTCATGATCATTTTCAACATAGTATTGCGGGACGAAACCGTTATTCTTGACACGTTTTTTGGTGAGAAAATCGACGGTATATGTTTTTTGCAAAAGCGCATCACCCATATACTTTTCGTTCCGCAAGATTTTATTAATCGTACTGTCATGCCATTTTTTTCGTCCGGCGCCAGTGAGGATGCCATCTGCTTCTAAATGCTTTCCTATTTTTTTCATACTATAGCCTTCGAGGTATTCGCGATAAATGCGCTTGACGACTTCTGCTTGTTCCGGATCGATGATAAGATGGCCGTTTTCGTCTTTGGTATAACCGAGAAAATGTTTATGATTGACCTGTACTTTACCTTGCTGGTAACGGTACTGGAGGCCTAGCTTTACATTTTGGGAAAGAGATTCTGATTCTTGCTGGGCTAAACTGGCCATGATGGTGATCAGCACTTCACCTTTGGCGTCCATCGTGTTGATGGATTCTTTTTCAAAAAGGACTGGAATATTTTTTTCTTTAAGCTGACGGATGTATTTCAGGCAATCGAGGGTATTGCGGGCGAAGCGGCTGATGGACTTGGTGATGATCATGTCGATGTTGCCAGCCATACATTCCTGGATCATACGGTTGAATTCATTGCGCTTTTTCGTGTTTGTACCCGAAATGCCGTCATCAGCAAAGATGCCGGCGAGAACCCAATCCGGATGGCTGCTGATGAATTCTTTGTAATGCGAAACTTGCGTTTCATAACTTGTTTCTTGTTCATCCGAATCGGTACTGACCCGGCAGTAGGCAGCTACACGCAGCTTCTTTTGTTCCGGTTCTTTTTCGATATTTCCCATGCGTTTTCTGGCGGGGATGATCATAACTTTTTTCATTATATTGCCTCGCTTTCAATGAGACTATAGAGATATTCTGCTTGCTGCCGCGGGTCTTCATAATGATGAAGTGGCTTTTTCCAGTGAAAAGAGGTGTCGGCGACAGCAGGGGTGATTTCCTTTTGCCGATTAATCCGGCCTAATAAAATAGCACGTCGATGCAATTCTTGGGCTGCCTTGTCAAAGGTTTCTTTATCGATAATAGCCGGGTAGAAGGAGTCACCTAAGTAGTGCGAATTTTCCATCATGTGTTTCGCTGTACCATGGTAGGTACTGATTCCGGCTTCAGAGGCAGCTTTATGAAGCGTCATGCCTGAAAGATAGTTCTTATACAACTTTTGGATTTTAGAGGCTTTTTCTTCATCAATGATTGCGGTGCCATTTTTGATGATGTATCCATAAGGTATGTGGGACATGTTATCGTATCCTTTCTGTTAAATGAAGACCACATTTCAATTCGAACGTAGCGTTATTGCGTTCGTAAATTTTAATGCGGTCTACAAATTTTTTAAATAAGTCATCGTCAAAATGGGTTAGGAGAGTTGCTTTTTCTGTGAAGTGCAGCAAATTCACCGCTTCGGTAACATGTTTCATGCTGAGCGATGCTGTATTTTTCAAGGCCTCTATCTGACGGCGATAGGCATCCGCCTGGGTGAGTAGGATGTTGGTTTCTTGTGCATAGATGACCTGGTCGATGATGCCCTGGGCCATGAGTTTTGTTAGCGTTTCACTTCTTTCTGTATTTTGACTTAGTAAGGTTTTCAATTCTTGGATTTGCTGAAGGATATCATTGTTAGGTGCATTTTTTAACGCTTTGACGTAAGGCGCTAAAAGAGTACGGTGCGAGAAAATCAACTTATTCAACATCGTAAGAAAGGCCACCTTTAAAGCCTCATCACGAATGTAGCGCATATGGCATTTGGTTTTATCCTGGAGGTGCGTGAAACAACACCAGGCGATATATTTATTGCCTTTGTAAGCATGAATTCGTCGTCTCCAAGTATCACCACATTCGCCGCAGATGATTTTTCCAGAAAAGGCATAGCGATATTGGTACTTTTTAGCCCCTTTGGCGATGCCTTTTTCACAGCCATGCTGTTGAATAAATGCTTGTGCCGCTTCGAAAGTTTCCCGGGGGATAATGGCTTTGTGATGGTCTTGAACTAAGTACTGTGTCATTTCACCATGGTTATGATGGCGAAGAAATTGGGAATCAGAATAGGTCTTCTGGTACAAACAATCTCCTACATACTTTTCATTCGTAAGCATCCCGATAATCGTATTCGGGGCCCAATGCCCCGTTCGTTTCGTAGGGATGCCTTCTTGATTGAGTTCTCTGGCAATTGCAGGAGCTCCTTTACCGGAAAGAAAAGCATGAAAGATTCTCCTTACTACTACAGCCTGTTTCGGATTGATGACCATTTCTTCACCGTCAAATTCATAGCCATAAGGGGGATAACCTATTTTATAGGTAGCGGTTTCAAAACGTCTGCGAATGGACCATTTGTTGTTTTCTGAAATGGATACCGATTCGCTTTCGGCCAGGGAAGAAAGAACTGATACAAAAAGTTCACTCGTCATGGACCCGGTATTAATTTTTTCCTTTTCAAAGTAGATGGGGATGTGCAAGGCGAGCAGTTCACGAATCAGGCCCAGGCAGTCTGTCGTATTGCGGCTGAAACGGCTGATGGACTTGGTGATAATAAAATCTATCTTGCCAGCATGACAGTCTTCGATGAGGCGTAAGAGTTCAGGCCGTTTATTCTTTTTCGTGCCTGTAATACCTGCGTCGTAATAGATGCCGGCAAACTGCCAGTCGTCACGGCTATTAATATAATGCTCATAATGACTTTTCTGTGTCTCCAGGCTTTCGAGCTGGGCATCGGAATTGGTGGAGACACGACAGTAGGCAGCCACTCGTTTCTTTTTGATTGCGTCTTTAGGCGAAGCTGTGTTTTCGATTTTAGTGATCTTCTTCAAAAGAATTCCTCCTTTCTGTAGCTATATATCACTCTAAGCCGCCTATTTATCAAGCGATTTTGGCATTATTTCCGCGAACAAGGGTGAAAAGGTTTCAAGATTGATAGTATAGAGTTCCTTATATTCTTCGAGGCTGATCAAGCCGCAAGATAACATAGACCGAGCTATTTCAAGGGCTAGGCAAAAGTGCAGTTCGCCCTGAATACGTTCCTCTGTATAATAAGAATCTAATGTTTTCATATATGTTGTCCCTCCTTACTGTACTGGAGGTGATGCCACCTCTATTTCCTTAATGGAGAATAGGGGGTAGTTTGAGCAAAAGCCGCAGACTTTCTTTTTTGAGAAGGCCTGCGGCTTTTTTTGCTCAATATGGAGCTCTTTCTCCACTTGATAGTAGGAGAGAAAAGAAAATCGGCAGCAAGAAAAAAATCTTGCTCAAATGTCGACATCTTCTCCAATAGTAAGTAGGAGGTGTGATAAGGCCTCCGGAAAGGAGTAGTAAATGAATCGAAACTATCTCGATGCCGGCGCGATGATGTGCAGGACAGCGGAAGAAATCGAAGTCCTCCGTGCCATCAGCCAGGTATCCGCCAGGATGGCAAGGAATCTTTTCGTCCTGGCTATACACAGACAAACGAAGAAAGGAGTGTCAAAACATGACAAATGCAGAAGCTATGGAACAAATTATTGAAGCCCTGCATGCTGCCGCGAAGGCCCTGGATGAAGCGGCGAATCGCCTGGCAGGGCAGAACGTCCCGCAACCGTCAATAGCCCCAGTGGTCAATAAGGCAGAAAAGAAGACGACCTTAGAAAAGGAAGAAAAGACGCTGACCTTAGAAGAAGTACGCAAAGTAGCTGCCGATAAAGCCCGCCAGGGACATACGGAAGAAGTACGGCAGCTCATTCAGAAGTTCGGCGCTGATAAACTTTCCGGTGTCGATGCGGCCAAGTATCCGGCGATGATGGAAGAACTGGAGGCGATGGGCCATGCCGACTAAGCACGCAGTCTTATCCGCTTCCTCAAGTTATCGCTGGCTGGCCTGCCCACCTTCTGCACTGGAATGTGCCAAACTTCCAGATACATCCAGCGAATTTGCCCTGCAGGGCACCGATGCTCACAGCCTCTGTGAATATAAGGTGTTGTCAGCTTTGGGCCGTGATGTGGTAGATCCGACGAAAGGACTCACCTTCTTTGATGAAGAAATGGATGAATGCGCAACCGAGTACGCGGAGTTCGTGATGGAGCAGGTTGAAGCCGCCAAGACTGTCTGCAAAGATCCGCTGGTACTGATTGAGCAGCGGCTGGACTTTTCCAGGTGGGTACCCGGCGGTTTTGGTACCGGTGACTGCGTCATCGTAGCCGACGATACGCTGACTGTCATCGATTACAAGCACGGCCTCGGTGTCCTCGTCGATGCTGAGAAAAACAGCCAGATGATGTGTTATGCACTTGGAGCGCTCCAGCTCTTTGATGGCATCTACGACATCAATCATGTCTCAATGACCATCTTCCAGCCGCGGCGCGATAATGTTAGCACTTATCAGCTGGAAAAGGATGAACTGCTCCACTGGGCTGAAACGGTACTGAAGCCGACGGCAGAACTAGCGGCGAAAGGAGACGGCGAATATCATGCCGGCGACCATTGCTGCTTCTGTAAAATTAAGGCAACTTGCCGCAAGCGGGCCGAGTATAACCTGGAACTGGCACGTTACGATTTCGCCGTCCCGTCTACGCTGCAGGATGAGGAAATCGAAGCTGTCCTGGCCAAAGTCGATGAGCTGGTCAACTGGGCTAGCGACGTGAAAGACTATGCGCTGCAGCAAGCCATCAGCGGCAAGAACTGGAGTGGTTGGAAACTTGTCGAAGGTCGCTCAAATCGTCGCTACGTGAATGAAGAAGCCGTAGCAGCGGCTGTAGAAAACGCAGGCTTCAATCCCTATGAAAAGAAGTTGCTCGGCATCACGGCAATGACAAAACAACTCGGTAAGAAACGGTTCGAAGAACTGCTGTCAAATCTAGTGGAAAAACCGCAAGGCAAGCCGGTCTTGGTACCGGAATCGGACAAACGTCCGGTAATGCATACGGCAGCTGATGATTTTAAAGAAGTAACCAAGGAGGAAAAATAATATGTCGAAAAATTATGTCAATCCGTGCAAAGTTATTACGGGAGTTAACACGCGTTGGTCCTATGCGAATGTTTGGGAACCAAAATCTATCAACGGTAGTACGCCGAAGTACAGCGTCAGCCTAATCATCCCGAAGTCGGACACGAAGACGATTAAGAAAATCGAAGCTGCCATCAAGGCCGCTTATGAAGAAGGCGAAGGTAAGCTTAAAGGCAATGGCCGCGTCGTGCCGGCCCTCGAAGCTATCAAGACGCCGCTGCGTGATGGTGATTTGGAACGGCCCGGCGATGATGCTTATAAGGACAGCTACTTCGTCAATGCGAACTCGGCGACGAAGCCGGGTATCGTGGATGCCGACTGCCAGCACATCATCGAACGCTCAGAAGTCTATTCGGGTGTGTATGGCCGCGCTTCCATCAGCTTCTATGCTTTCAACAGCAACGGCAATAAAGGCATCGCCTGCGGCCTGAACAACCTGCAGAAGATTCGTGATGGCGAACCGCTCGGCGGCAAACCGCGTGCAGAAGATGATTTCGCAACGGCTGATGATGACGATTTTCTGGCGTAAGGAGGAACGGACATGATGAAATTGATTCTGGAAGTGCTGTGCTGTTTAGTGGCTCTGAGTGCCGTCGGTATGTTTCTTGCCATCATCTACACGGACTTCAAACGGGAACAGCGTGAAGCAAAGCTGGATAAGCTCCGCGAAGAGTGGGAAAAAGAGGAGCATCTTAGACAGATGGAATTCTATAAAAAACAATAAGTAAGTGGTGAGTGTTAGCGGCGAGGCGGATGCCTCGTCGCTTTTCTCGAGGTGGGAAAATATGAAAAACATTAGCATTGATATCGAAACCTTTAGTGACGTCAATTTGGCCAAGTGTGGCGTGTACAAGTATGCCGAATCACCGGCTTTTGAAATTCTTCTCTTTGGTTATGCCGTCGATGGAGGCGAAGTACAAGTCGTTGATTTGGCCCAAGGAGAAACGATTCCTGAAGAAATTCTGGATGCCATGACGAATGAAACTATTACCAAATGGGCCTTCAATGCCAGCTTTGAACGAGTCTGCCTGTCACGGTATCTTCGTGATCTGGGCATGAGTGTGGACCCTTTTCATGATCATCATCCAATTTCAACTGAGCCGGCGCACTTCCTGAACCCGGCAGGCTGGCAGTGTTCTATGATTTGGTCAGCTTATATGGGGCTGCCATTATCTTTAGAAGGTGTGGGAGCGGTTCTTAAGCTAGACAGCCAAAAGATGAAAGAAGGGAAGGACCTCATCCGCTATTTTTGCACTCCTTGTAAGCCTACCCAGACCAATGGCGGTAGGACGCGGAACCTGCCGACGCAGGCAGCGGAGAAGTGGACGCTGTTCAAATCCTATAACAAACGAGATGTAGAAGTAGAGATGGCCATTCAGCAGCGGCTTCATCATTACCCGGTGCCTGAACAGGTCTGGGATGAATATCGTATCGACCAGGAGATCAACGACCGAGGCATCGCCATCGACCAGAAATTGGTGCAGCAGGCCGTGGCCATGGATGCCGTGTCGCGGGACCATCTGATGGCCGCTTTAAAAGAAAAGACAGGGCTTGCGAATCCGAACTCTGTGATTCAGATGCGTGCCTGGCTGGCCGCACAGGGTATGGAGACCGATTCACTGGGGAAGAAGCGAGTACAGGAACTGCTGAAAACAGCAAAAGAGCCGCTGCGTTCGGTACTGCTCTTACGACAGCAGTTAGCAAAATCGTCTGTGAAAAAGTATCAGGCCATGGAAATGACCTGCTGTGATGACAGCCGAGCACACGGTATGTTCCAGTTTTATGGTGCCAATCGGACTGGGCGCTTTGCCGGCCGGCATATTCAACTTCAGAATCTGCCTCAGAATCATATGTCCGACCTCGCTGAGGCCCGGGCATTGGTACGGCAGGGAAACTACGAAGCCCTGACACTTCTTTATGATTCGGTACCGTATGTTTTATCGCAGCTCATTCGTACAGCCTTTGTGCCGAAGGATGGACTGAAATTTGTCGTATCGGATTTTTCGGCCATTGAAGCCCGCGTCCTTTCCTGGCTGGCTCAAGAGACATGGCGCTCTGATGTCTTTGCCCAGAACGGGGATATCTATTGTGCGTCGGCCAGTTCGATGTTTGGCGTCCCGGTCGTGAAACATGGGATTAATGGGCATCTGCGCCAGAAAGGGAAAATCGCCGAACTGGCCCTTGGCTATGGTGGCTCAGTCGGTGCTTTGAAAGCCATGGGCGCTCTCGACATGGGTCTTGCCGAAGAAGAACTGCAGCCTTTGGTCAATTCCTGGCGCTCAGCGAATCCGCACATCGTCCAGTTCTGGTGGGGGATCGACCGCTGCGTCAAGCAAGCCATCAAGACACATATCCCACAGGAACTTCAAGGCCTCCGCTTCCTTTGGCAAAGTGGCATGCTGTTTATTTGTCTGCCGAGTGGACGCCGTCTTTCCTACGTCAAACCGAAAATCGGCCAGAATCAATTTGGCGGTGAATCGGTTACCTATGAAGGCATTGGCACTACCAAAAAGTGGGAACGCCTCGAAAGCTACGGTCCAAAATTCGTGGAAAACATCGTCCAAGCCATCAGCCGCGACATTCTCTGTTACGCCATGCGGACGCTGAGCTGTATGGATATTGTTGGCCATGTCCATGATGAACTGATTATCGAATGCCGAAAAGATGCCAGTGTGGCAGCTATTTGTGAGCAGATGGGGCGGACGCCACCCTGGGCTAAAGGGCTTCTTTTACGAGCTGACGGTTACGAATGTAGTTTTTACCAGAAAGATTAAAAAATTTTGCTCAATTTCTTCCATCATCTCCATAAGAGAAATGGGGGAGACCCTTTACTCGTATCCATTTTTTTAGAATAGGAGGGATATCCTTGTTTTACGTAAAACAAGCACTTACAGACCGTGCTGAAATAGCGGTCGAAATTACGGATGACAATGTATTCTGCCGCTGCCCACTTTGCGGCAGGGAGGTCGCTGTCGATTTGCAAGAAATACTTGCTGAAGAAGACACTGACTTAATGGGCACAGTAGTCCTTTGTGAAGAATGTGTAGAAGAATGGATGAAGCAGCATGGAAAGAAATCCGAAGCGTAATGCAGAGCACTATCCGGACCCGACAGCTTATCAGGCGATTAAGAACGTGGAACCTCAAAGGTTCCCGTTCATGCCTGTTGTGTACGTTTGTTCGCCCTATGCTGGGGATGTGGAAGAAAATATCCGGAAAGCCTGTACCTATTGTCGTTACGTGGTAGACCAGGGGGGTATCCCCCTGGCACCGCATCTATATTTGTCAAAGTTCCTCAATGAAGAATCAGAACGAGAACTGGCGCTTTTTATGGATATTGCTTTGCTGTCTCGCTGTGCAGAACTCTGGGTCTTTGGCGATGTGATTTCGGCGGGAATGGAAAAAGAAATCCAGTACGCGCAGAGAAAAGGAAAACCTATTCAGTATATTAGTGGGGTGATATGAATGAATTTTACACTTTACACGTCAGATTTTGTTGGCGTAGAAGCAAACTGCCGCTATCCCAAGCAACAGGAAATCAGCTGCGCCGAAGACCTGAAGGCGGCAGCCGCCTTTGATCATGTCTGCGTAGTCTTTAAAAATTGTTATCGGAAGCGAGAAAATTTCCTTTCCGCTGACGTCCTGGTCATGGATTGTGACAACACTCACTCGGAGAATCCTGCCGATTGGATAACCATGGAGAAGCTCCTGGCGAGGCTGCCGAAAGTCTCGGTAGCCGTCGTACCCTCACGAAATCACATGAAACCCAAGGATGGAAAGTGTGCCAGGCCGCGCTTTCATGCCTATTTCGGAATTCCATCTGTTACGGATGAACAGCACTATACAGCGCTGAAGCAGGCCATTCACCGAGCCTATCCTTTTTTCGATGAAGCGGCCCTTGATTCGGCCCGCTTCATTTATGGCTGTTCTGTTGAGAAGGTATTATGGCAAGATGGAGAAACGACAATTGACCATGTACTCAAGGCTGGGGACGTCGAGTCACGCAGTATCCCGGCCGGACGCAGGAACAACACCATGAGTCGTTTTGCCGGCCGCGTCATCAAGCGCTATGGCGCGAACGAAAAATCCTACCAGATTTTTCTCGACGAAGCCGAAAAATGTGATCCGCCGCTTCCCGACACAGAGCTGAACACCATCTGGGGCAGTGCCGTGCGTTTTGGTGAGCGCATCGCTAAACAAGAAGGGTACGTCAGCCCGGACGAATACAACAACGACTTTGGCACTCGAGACTCCCTGCGGCCAGGGGATTACTCGGATATTGGCCAGGCCAAGGTCATTGCTAGGGAATATGGTAATGAGCTGCGCTACACGGACAGCACAGACTTCATCCGCTATGACGGCATCTGCTGGGAAGAATCACGGCAGGCGGCCGTCGGCGCAGCAGAAGAATTCTTGGATTTACAATTAGCCGATGCCGATGATCAGTACGAACAGACTTTGAAGAAATTAGCTGGGACCGGAATTTCGGAAGACCTTATCCGTAAGGGCGGACGGACATTGGAAAAGATGATTGATGCAACCCAGGCCAAAGCCTACGCGGCCTATCTCGCTGCAGAAATGTACCGGAAGTTTGTCCTGAAACGCCGTGATATGCGGTACATCTTGTCAGCCTTGCAGGCGTTGAAGCCTATGGTCCAAATGCCCATCCAGGCACTAGACGCAGATGAGTTTTTGCTCAATACCCCGTCTTATACGTATGATTTGCGGAAAGGGATGCAGGGACAGCAGGACCATCGGGCGACGGATTTCATCACGAAATGTACTTCCGTTGACCCAGGCAGCGAAGGGAAAGCTATCTGGGAACAGGCTATCCAGCAGTTCTTTACCGGCGATACGGCGCTCATCGATTATGCACAGGAAATCAGTGGCCTTATGGCCATCGGCAAAGTCTATGTGGAAGCCTTGGTCATCGCGTACGGCGATGGCCGCAACGGCAAATCGACTTACTGGAACTCTCTGGCCCGGGTCCTTGGCAGCTATTGCGGTGGCATCTCTGCCGATGCCCTGACGGCAGGCTGCAAACGGAACGTCCGTCCGGAGATGGCGGAACTGAAAGGGAAGCGGATGATCATCGCCGCCGAAATGGAAGAAGGCGTCCGGCTCTCTACATCTATCCTGAAACAGCTCTGCTCGACCGATGAAGTGAGCGGCGAAAAAAAATACAAGGATCCTTTCAAATTCGTGCCGACGCATACGCTGGTCCTCTATACGAATCACCTGCCCAGGGTGAGTGCCAATGATGAAGGAACATGGCGGCGGCTTATCGTCATTCCCTTCAAGGCCCAGTTTGAAGGGAAGAGCGACATCAAGAACTATGCAGACTACCTGGTGGAGAAAGCCGGTCCTGCCATCTTGCAGTGGATCATCGAAGGGGCGGAGCGGGTCATTGCCAATGAGTATCATCTGACCCCACCGCCCTGTGTGCAGGATGCCATCCAAAAATATCGTGGGCAGAATGATTGGCTGCGTCATTTCCTGGATGACTGCTGTGAAGAAGATGCCGCATTCAGCGAGAAGTCCGGGGAGCTTTATACAGCCTACCGGGCATATTGCCAGCAGATGAACGAGTATACCCGCAGCACGACGGATTTTTATGGAGCACTGGAGAAAGCCGGGTTCGACAGACGTAAGCGGAAAGCTGGGTATTTCATTTATGGACTGAAGCTGAAAGTCACAGATTTCCTGTAAGAAAAGGGAAGGGTGCAGGTCGGTGCAGGTCAATATATAAACCCCCTTTAGGGCTGAAAAATAGAAAAAATGTCTTTAAGGGAAATTTATGAAACGACCTTCACCGACCTGCACCCCTGTAAAGAAGAGGTGATAAATATGCAGGAAAAAGTAATCGAACACCATTTGGTGATGGAAACGGAGAAGGCTGGCGGTAAGGCTGTAAAACTTGTTTCGCCGTCATTCGCCGGTATGCCGGACCGCTTAATCTTATTGGCTGATGGGAAGATGGGCTTTGTAGAAGTCAAGGCGCCGGGGCAAAAGCCGCGGCCATTGCAATTAAAACGTCATGCCATGCTGCGGCGGCTGGGCTATCATGTATTCGTCCTGGATGCCATTGAGGCGATTCCAAGAATCCTGGAAACTATCGCCCACACCCCTGATGGGAAAGGAGGCGATGGTGCATGAAGTTCATCCCTCACGCCTATCAGCAGTACGCCATCGACTATATCAAGTCACATCCCATTACGGCTTTGCTGCTGGATATGGGCCTTGGCAAAACGGTGACGACGCTGACGGCCATCCGTGACCTCATGTATGATACCTTTGAAGTGAAGCGTGTACTGGTCGTAGCACCCCTTCGAGTTGCCAGGGATACATGGCCAGAAGAAATCAGGAAGTGGGATCATCTGAAAGACCTGACCTGTTCCGTTGTTGTTGGCAGCGCGGCAGAACGGAGAAGGGCTTTGCAGAAACCGGCCGACATCTACATTGTGAACCGTGAGAACCTGGTCTGGCTCTATGAGCACTGTAAGCTATCTTTCGATATGGTTGTACTGGATGAGCTGTCGAGTTTCAAAAACCATCAGTCTAAGCGCTTCAAGGCCATGAAGGCTATGCGGCCGAAGGTGAAACGTATCGTAGGACTGACGGGGACGCCGACTGGTAACGGGCTGATGGACCTCTGGGCCGAATTCCGGCTCTTGGACATGGGCGAACGGCTCGGCCGCTTCATCAGCCAATACCGGAACCTATACTTTAAACCGGATCGGTACAATGGCCAGATCGTCTATTCGTATAAGCCGCTTCCGGGAGCGACAGACGTCATCTATCATCAGATTTCTGACATCACCGTATCCATGAAGGCCAGGGACTATTTGAAGATGCCAGAGCTCGTGAGCGTGACGAAGGAAGTACACCTCAGTGATGAAGAAAGGAAGCGGTACGATGCACTGAAGAAGTCTCTTGTCCTGGAGCTGCCCGGCGGCGAGGTCACAGCCGCCAATGCCGCTTCCCTGACCTTGAAACTCTGCCAGGTTGCCAGCGGGGCTATCTACACCGACGACAAGGGCATCGTAACCATCCATGACCGGAAGCTGGATGCCCTAGAAGACCTGGTGGAAAGTGCGAATGGGAAACCGGTCCTGGTGGCATACTGGTTCAAACACGATAAGGAACGCATCCAGAAACGGATGAAGGCACGGGAGCTGAAGTCTTCGAAGGACTTTGCCGATTGGAACGCAGGGGAAATCCCAGTGGCCCTCATCCATCCCGCCTCGGCCGGCCATGGACTCAACCTGCAGCGCGGCGGCTCCATCCTAATCTGGTTTACCCTGACTTGGAGCCTGGAACTGTATCAGCAGACCGTAGCACGGCTCTGGCGACAGGGCCAGACGGAACAGACTGTCGTCGTTCAACACATCGTGGCCAAAGGTACCATCGACGAACGCATCCTGAAGGTACTGGAGCAGAAGGATGGAACCCAGGCAGCATTGATTGATGCGGTCCGGGCAGATCTGAAAATGACGAATGTGTGAAATGGGGGTATACTATGAAAGAGGAAAGAGAAGGAGTCGATCGAACCATGGAAGCCAAAGCCTATTTAGAACAGGCACGAAATATTAATCTGCAAATCGATAGTAAATTGGAGCAGGTATCCGCCCTGCGGCAATTGGCCACTAAAGCCTCATCGGCACTGAGTCCCGTGCCGCCGAGTGGCACACCAAATCCGCACCGCCTGGAAGAAACGATTGCCAAGATGATGGATATGGAGCATGAAGTCGATGAAGCCATCGATGGCCTGGTGGAACTCAAGGGCAACATCATGAAAGCCATTAACCGAGTGCCGGATGAACGGGAGCGTGTCGTTCTGGAACTGCGGTACCTGGCTTTCAAGGATTGGGCTGCCATCGCTGAAACGCTGGGGCTGCATATCCGGCAAGTGTACCGTCTCCATGAAGAAGCTTTGAAAAATATCGAGATTCCCGATGAATGTCACTAAATGTCAGTCAAACAGCACTTGATGTCAGGGTGTTCTGTAAGATATACTATAATCAGCACGAAAAGAATGAAGGACCGTGGTTATTAGCCATCGGTCCTTTTTCATTGTTGGAGATGATGAAGATGCCAAGAAGACCGAAGACGCCCTGCAAGTATCCGGGCTGCCCCAGGCTGGTGCCCTATGGAAGAAAATATTGTGACGAACACGAACGTCAGTGCCAGGGCGAGCGGGCCAGTGCAGAGATACGTGGCTACGGTCGAGAGTGGCAGAAGGCCAGGAAGTTCTTCCTGAAACGTCATCCCTGGTGCGTCCGCTGCAAAGCAAATGGTCGTCTCATCCCTGCGACGGTTGTGGACCACATCAAACCGCATCGTGGTGATGCGAAGCTGTTTTGGGATGAAAAAAACTGGCAGCCCCTTTGCAAGAGCTGCCATGATCATAAGACGATGACGGAAGACCGGCACGTTAAGTATAAGTATTAATAAGGCCAAATCGATTTATAGAGACTTTCTGTCATTGTTCCTGGAGCAATTGGAAACCAATTTCCTCTTGCAATTTTAAATTTATGAACGCCCTTTACTGTTCCATTAGCGTCATAAATTATGTCATCGAGAATAGCAAGTCCTTTTTCATTTCGACTTAGAAATAATCTTTCGGTATCCCAACTGCTGTCGGCATGCACAATTTTTGTCCATACAATTGCATATTTTTCATTCTTTTGGACAGAATCGTTATCGACATAAAATTGGCTTCCTGAACGAGTATAACCCAGCCAATACCAGTTGGCTGCAAAAACAGGAGAACTCATACAAAGTATGAGAAGCAAAGAGAAAAGCAGTTTTTTCATTACAACACGCCCTTTCATGTATTCTTTGTCTAACGATATACATAAGTTATTTATATCATACCATAAATTGAACGAGTCGTGTTGTAAAGGTGGGGGGATGCAAATCTCTGTGTCCCTTCTGCTCATGACCGCCGCCCCCTCAAACGTGAAAAAACGCGAAATTCATAAGGGGGGATACCCGGTATCTAAAATTGAATCATTCGCTCCAGGCCATTTGGCCCGGGGCTTTTTTGTTGTCAGAAAGAAGGGAGCCGCGTATGAACGACTGCCAGCGTCGGCAGATAGAAGCCATGCGGAAGCAGGGGATGGGCTACAAGGCCATCGCCAGGAAGACAAAGTTGTCACGGGACAGCGTACGGAATTATTGCAGGTGGCACCACCTTGCCGGCTACGGCCGGGCAGTGGCGACTGCCTTTAGAGAGGAGCAAGCACGTGAAGACATCGGATATGGAATGGAAGATGCTGCCTATCGGATTGCTGAAGCCGGCAGCCTATAACCCTAGAAAGCAGCTGAAGCCTGGGGACAAGGAATACGAGAAAATCAAGAAGTCCATCGAGGAGTTCGGCTATGTGGAACCCATCATCGTCAACTATGATATGACGGTTATCGGTGGACATCAGCGATTGACAGTGTTGAAGAACCTGGGCTATGAAGAAGTCCAGTGTGTCGTCGTCCATATCGAGGATGAACACAAGGTCAAGGCGCTCAACATTGCGCTCAACAAAATCACGGGTGCCTGGAACGAACAGCTCCTGGCCGACCTTATTGTCGATTTGCAGAGCGTCGACTTCAACGTAGACTTGACGGGCTTTGAAGCGCCGGAGGTCGAGCAGCTCTTCTCAAAAGTGTACAACAAGAAAATTAAGGAAGATGACTTCGACGTCGACGGCGAACTGGAAAAGCCGACTGTCGCCTGGGTGGGCGATATCTGGCTCCTCGGTGATCATCGTGTCATCTGCGGCGATGCGACATTGCCGGAAACCTATGAACGGCTAATGGCAGGGAAGAAGGCCAACATGGTGTTGACGGACCCGCCGTATAACGTCGATGTCGAAGAAACGGCCGGCAAGATCAAGAACGATAATATGCCAGACGATAAGTTCTACCAGTTCCTCTTTGCGGCCTTCGTCAATATGGAACAGAACATGGAGCAGGATGCTTCCATCTATGTATTCCACGCCGATACCCAGGGGCTGAACTTCCGGAAGGCATTCAAGGATGCAGGCTTTTACTTGTCCGGTTGCTGCATTTGGAAGAAGAACGCACTGGTGCTGGGGCGCAGCCCGTACCAATGGCAGCATGAGCCGTGCCTTTTTGGCTGGAAGCTGAACGGCAAGCATCGCTGGTATTCCGACCGCAAGCAGACGACCATTTGGGAATATGACCGGCCGAAAGCCAGTAAAGAACATCCCACCATGAAGCCCGTTGCTTTGATGGCATACCCCATACAGAATTCGTCCATGAGCCACTGCATCATCCTGGACCCATTTCTCGGTTCCGGTTCGACGCTCATGGCCTGCCAGCAGACGGGCCGCATCTGTTATGGTATCGAACTGGACGAGAAGTTCGTCGATGTCATCGTCAAACGTTACATCAGCGAATGCGGGGACGCAGGTGTGTTTGTCCTGCGTGGGGATGAGAAAATTCCCTATGGCGATATCGCGCCTGAAACAGATGAATGATTTTCTCAAAAAGATGCAGAAATAACTTGCTATTATCGGCGTTCAGAGTGATATATGTACTAACAAAACAAGGAGGTACATTACCATGACCATCAAAACTAATCTGGACGACCGCAAGGAACTGGCGAAACGCCTGATTCCCTTTAACCATAACGAAAAACTTCATTACACGGGCACGCCGACATTTTCTTATGAAGGACACGGCTTCCGCATCCTCCGCAACGGAGAAATTGAATGCGATGATGAAAAAACACAGCAGGCCCTGCGCCGCTTCCTCGAAGAAGCAAAATTAGTGGAACCGGAACTGGATACTATCGAAGTCAGCCTTCCCATTGACGGGATGGACGGCATTCACCTCCGCAACCTGGTCTTCACACTCAGCGCCCAGCAGTATTTGCTGAATCGCGCTGCAGGATGCGATAACTTCCACATCACGGAAGATTGTGTCAAAGCCTTGAAAGGAGCTGCTCTGACCGACGCCGCTTCCTTTTTCAAAGTATATGGTGCCTGCCAGCGCGGCAATAAGGGCCTCTGCTTCGACGAAGACAAGGTGACCTTCTGCTTTGCCGACACGGGAAACGCGGTAAAGAACCGCGCCATGGTTGAACTCTTCGCCTTTCTGACAGGAGCGGCTCGCAAAGCAAAACGAGTCCAGCCGGCAATGAAGAAACCGGAAAACGAAAAATACTACTTCCGGAGCTGGCTCCTGCGCATCGGTATGGGAACCAAAGCCAGCCATGAATCCCGCATGGCCCTGATGAAAGATCTCAACGGCTGGAGTGCCTTCCGCACGGAAGAAGAAGCTAAACGCCATGCCGCACGGGTGAAAGCACGCCGGCGCCATACAAATTAATTCATAATTATTCTCAAAAACCCTTGCTATTATGTGCTTTTAGAGTGATATATAGTGTACCGAAAGAACACACGCACATACAGAAAGGACAGAGAGGATTATGAAAACACAGCACTTTGGCATTGAAATCGAAATGACAGGAATTACCCGCAGCAAGGCGGCCAGCCTGATGGCCACCTTCTTCGGGACCGGAAGCAAATACCACGCAGGTGGCGCCTACGATACCTACATCGCAGAAGATGAACAGGGGCGGAAGTGGAAAGCCATGAATGACTCCAGCCTGATTCCTGAAAAGAAAGTCGGTGGCCGCACCATGAACGCCTCGACGAATTACCGCACGGAAGTGGTCAGCCCCATCCTTTCCTACGACGACATCCCGAAACTGCAGGAACTCATCCGCACCCTGCGCAAAGCCGGCGCCTTCGCCAACAGCTCCTGCGGTATCCACATCCATGTTGGCGCGGAACGCTTCACACCGAAGACCCTGCGGAACCTGGTGAATGTCTTTTACAGCAAAGAAGACCTGATCTACCGGGCCTTGCACATTGACCTGAGCCGGGAACGCCGCTACTGCCGCAAGACCAACGCACAATTCCTCGAAGAATTGAATAAGAAGCGGCCGACAACAATGGCGAAATTCGCCGACCTTTGGTACATGGAGGCACCTTACGGACGGAACATGCACTACAACAGCAGCCGCTACCACGGCCTGAACCTCCACGCTACCTTCACCAAGGGGACTGTCGAGTTCCGCCTTTTCAACGGCACCCTCCACGCAGGTGAAATCAAAGCCTACATCCAGTTCTGCCTGGCCGTTACGCATCAGGCACTGACCCAGAAGAAAGCCTCGGCACGGAAAACGGAGACGGACAATGAAAAATACGCCTTCCGCTGCTGGATGCTCCGGCTCGGCCTGATCGGCGACGAGTTCAAGACCTGCCGCCATCACCTTTTGAAAAACCTGACGGGCAACGCCGCATGGAGACACGCCGCCTGAAGGGAAAGATAACCGCATACGGGGCAGCTTCGGCTGCCCTTAAGGGGGTAGAAGGGGATTCCCTTCAGAAAGGATGAGCACAATGAAAAAATATTACATCGCTTATGGAAGCAACATGGACGAACGGCAGATGGCCACGCGGTGTCGTGACGCTGTCCTGGTGGGGACGGGATTCATTCAAGGATACGAGCTGCTTTTCAAAGGTTCTCTGACGGGCTGCTACGCCACCATTGAACCGAAGGTCGGGAGTTGTGTTCCGGTCACTCTCTGGACGATTTCTAAAGCCGACGAAAAGCGGCTGGACCGCTATGAAGGCTATCCGACCTTCTATTACAAGAGAGATGTCGAAGTGCAAACAAAAGACGGGACGATTACAGGCCTTGTCTACATCATGCATGAAGACCGCCACTGCGGAGTGCCATTCCCTTGGTATTATGAACAGATGGACCGGGACTATCAGAAATTCGGTTTTGACCGAGCCATCCTGAAAAAAGGGCTGGCCATCAGCAAAGAACGCATGGCGGGGATGCGGGTGAAGTTGATCTACATGGAAGATTCGCAAGCGCCAGCCCCAGGAACGGAAGGCACGGTGCAGTACATCGACGACCTGGGGACTATCCAAGTAGCCTGGGATACAGGCTGCAGCCTTGGCTTGGTGCCGGGGGTAGATGAATGGAAAATTCTCAAATAATCCATCAGAAATGACTTGCTATATTATGCGTTTAGAGTGATATATATACATACCGAAAGGGAAAACACTCAAAGCATAAGAAAGCGAGGAACACACCATGAAAAACATTTCCGACATCTACCGCCATTTTGAACTCAAGGAATATAACACGGCCATCACGAAAGCAGCTTTTAAAGCAAACTTCTACGCCACCAAAGAAAAAGTGACCTTCACCTTCAACGGCTGGGACGGCAAGAGCTACCACGGTGAAAGCCGTACGGGCCGCGTCTACAGGACAGAACTGAAAGGGTATGAAGACGCACGCTTCATCAAGGTCGGCAAGGGGCTGCACTGCATCGATGAAGACAGCGCGGTGTTAGAAAAGGCAACGGGCGAGTACCATCCGGAAGCCAAGTGGGTGGTCGATGTCCTGCGGTAAGGATGCCTGCCACACAACAACAAGATACACGGAAGGAAGCCGCTGAGACGGCTTCCTTTGCTGTTCCAGGAATTGAATCTTTTTAAAAATAAATGCATAAATGACTTGCTATTATGTGCCTTTAGAGTGATATATATACATGACCAAAGGGGAACACCCCAAAAGAAAAAGCACATGAAAGCGAGGAAAAAACATGAAAAACTTGAACGCAATCGACAAACAGAACCTGGACGGAGTATACGGAGCCACAGCGGTAACACTGGATTGGCCGGTGAACCTTTCTGAAAAGGCCAAAAAGACCCTGGGATACCTTGACGGCGCAATTTTCCTTTTCTGCTACCTTGGCCGGTACGTGCTCACCAACGAAAGCCTTTGGCTTACGGATTACGACTACCCCATGGGAGGCCCTTGGGTAGAATTGGACACGCTGGAAGAAATCGACCCCTGGCTGGCCAGCCAGGCGGATGACCTTGAAGAACTGGAACGGGAACTGAACGAAGAATAACATTAAAGAGGAAACAGCCCTGCGGGGCTGTTTTTCGTTACCGAAAGGAGGTGTAGAACTTGGCTGTACGAGGAAGGAAGCCGAAACCGACAGCCCTCAAAGTGCTGGAGGGCAATCCCGGCCATCGGCCGCTCAATAAGAAAGAACCCATGCCCAAGGGCAAACTGCCGCGCTGTCCGGAGTGGCTGGAAGAGGACGCCAAGAAAGAATGGAAGCGGCTTGGAAAAGTCCTTGCCGAAATGGGAATGCTGACGGAAATCGACCGTGCCGCCTTTGCCGGCTACTGTCAGGCCTACGCCCGCTGGAAAGGCGCTGAGGAATTCATCACCCAGCACGGCGACATGGTGCGGACGCCGAACGGCTACCTGCAGCAGGTACCGCAGGTGTCCATCGCCCAGACGAACCTCAAAATCATGCTGAAGTTCTGTGAGCAGTTTGGCCTGACACCGTCTGCCCGGAGCCGTATGATTGGCGAAGACACGAGCGGCGACCGGGAAGTGGATGAAATGGAATTAATCTTAAGGGGGTGAGTAATTTGGCGTTTGTATATAGGCCGTCAGCGTTCATGCTGCCGGATTCCCATTACGACAAGGACAAGGCCGACAGGGCGGTTGCCTTCATCGAGCATCTCTGTCATACCAAAGGCAAATGGGCCGGGCAGCCGTTCCTGCTCCTGCCGTGGCAGGAACAGATTGTGCGTGATCTCTTCGGCATCGTCAAGGAAAACGGGAAGCGGCAGTTCCTGACGGCTTATATAGAGATTCCAAAGAAGAACGGGAAGTCAGAGCTGGCAGCGGCTATTGCCCTTTACCTTCTCTACGCCGATAACGAGCCGAGCGCTGAAGTCTATGGCGCCGCTTGTGACCGGAACCAGGCGTCCATCGTCTTTGATGTTGCCCGCCAGATGGTCGAAATGAGTCCTGCCTTGATGCGCCGCTCCAAAATCCGGACGGCAGGGAAGCGTATCATCAATTACCGTAATGCCGGTTTTTACCAGGTGCTGTCGGCAGAAACCGGGACCAAGCACGGCCTCAATGTGTCGGGTCTGGTCTTTGACGAAATCCATGCCCAGCCAAACCGCAAGCTCTACGATGTCTTGACGAAAGGTTCCGGTGATGCCCGTGAGCAGCCGCTCTTTTTCATCATCACGACGGCAGGCAATGATAAGAACAGCATCTGCTATGAACTGCATACCAAGGCGCTGGATCTGATGGCCGGACGAAAGAAAGACTACACCTTTTACCCCGTTGTCTATGGTCTGGAAGGAGAAGCGGATTGGACGGACGAAGCGAACTGGTACAAAGCCAATCCGTCTTTAGGCCACACCATCCAAATCGACCGTGTCCGGGAAGCCTATCAGAACGCCATTGAAAACCCCGCTGAAGAGAATGTCTTTAAGCAGCTGCGTCTGAATATCTGGACTAGTGCCAGTATCCGCTGGATTCCAGAGCAGGTTTACGACAAGGGGAATCTTCCTATTGACCGCGATGCCCTGCGGGGACGGCCGTGTTACGGCGGACTTGACCTTTCCAGTACCTCAGACATTACAGCTTTGGTACTGGTCTTTCCCCCGCGGTCAGAGGATGAGAAATATATCCTGCTGCCGTTTTTCTGGCTTCCAGAAGACACATTAGAACTGCGCTGCCGGCGCGACCATGTGCTTTACGATGTCTGGCAGAAGCAGGGTTTTATCCAGACGACCGAGGGAAACGTCATCCATTATGGCTTTATCGAGAAATTTATCGAGCGGCTAGGTGAAGCCTACAACATCCGTGAAATTGCCTATGACCGCTGGAACGCCACTCAGATGGTGCAGAATCTGGAGGACATGGGCTTTACCATGGTGCCTTTTGGCCAGGGCTTCAAGGACATGTCGCCTCCGTCCAAGGAAATGTTCAAGCTCCTGATGGAAGGAAACATCATTCATGGCGGCAATCCCGTCCTCAAGTGGATGGCCGGGAACGTGGTCATGCGCCAGGACCCGGCCGGGAACATCAAGCCGGACAAAGAAAAATCCGTCGAAAAAATCGACGGAATCGTGGCGTCCATCATGGCGCTTGACCGCTGTATCCGTAATGGAACAGACAGCGGCAGCGTCTATGATGAACGTGGTGTTATTGCTTTTTAATAAAATTTCAGTTCTGTTTTCGAGTTCTAATAACTCCAAATGAGGTGCCAAACCTTATCTACCATTGTATCTGGGGGAATTGACATGGTACGTCTTCTATTTGCTGGGATTTCTACATTGCGAATTACCGAACCATTTGGTGTGTAGTATACTGCTGACAAAAGCGTATATGTTGGTGGTGTATGGGTAAAATACATTCGTGCTACACTGCGTCTGCCGTCTGGCGACACCTTTTTAAGCCAAACGACAGCTGCATATTCATTTTTGTAAACTGAAGCGTTGTCGATATAGAGTACAGTGTTACTGGGAGTGGCTCTACCCACATAATACCAACTGGCTGCAAAAACGGGGGAACTTAGGCAAACTATAGCTAGTAAGGAAAGAAAAATTTTCTTCATTGAATCACAGCCCTTCAAGTATGGAATGTATTTTCTAACGTATATGATAAATTTATTATAACATAGAATATGGCTTTTTTGTTGCAATTATATTACGTAGTGATTTGCCTAATCGAAAGTATATCGCTCCTAAGCATCTGCGGGAAATTGCAGGTGCTTTCTTTATGTCTAAAATCAGGAGGTACTTATGCATATTCCATTTCTCTCTCAGCTTTTCAAATCACGGGATAAACCGCAGGACTATTATATTGGCACGGATTTCCGCTACCTCTTCGGGCCGTCCACCAGCGGCAAGAACGTCAATGAGTTTACGGCTATGCAGACGACGGCGGTCTATGCCTGCGTCCGTATCTTGTCAGAAACCTTGGCAGCCTTGCCGCTGCAACTCTACCGCTATACACCGGGAGGGAAGGAACGGGTCTATAATCATCCGCTCTACCATATCCTGCACGATGAACCGAATCCGGAGATGACCTCGTTCATCTTCCGGGAAACGCTGATGAGCCATCTTCTGATTTGGGGCAATGCCTACGCGCAGATCATCCGTGATAAGCTGGGACGCGTACAAGGTTTGTACCCGCTGCGGCCGGACAAGATGACGGTTTGCCGCGATGAGAACGGCCAGATTTACTACATCTATACCAAGACGACCGATGAGAATCCGGCCATCAAACCCTATGGCCAGGTGCCGCTTCGCAAAGACGAGGTGCTGCACATTCCGGGCCTTGGCTTTGACGGTCTGGTTGGTTATTCACCGATTGCCATGGCACGGAATGCCGTAGGCATGACCATGGCCTGTGAGGAATATGGCGCTTCTTTCTTTGCGAACGGTGCCAGCCCCAGCGGTGTGTTAGAGCATCCTGGCGTCCTCAAGGACCCGGCGAAAGTCCGGGATTCCTGGAACGCTGTCTATCAGGGTAGCGCCAACGCCCACAAGGTGGCTGTGCTGGAAGAAGGGATGAAGTACCAGCAGATCGGTATCCCGCCGGAAGAAGCACAGTTTCTGGAGACGCGGAAATTCCAGCTCAATGAAATCGCAAGGCTCTACCGCATCCCTCCGCACATGATTGGCGACCTGGAGAAAAGTTCCTTCAATAATATCGAGCAGCAGTCCATGGAATTTGTAAAGTACACCCTGGACCCGTGGGTTATCCGCTGGGAACAGGCCATGCAAAAAGCCCTGTTCCTGCCGGAAGAGAAGAAGCAGTATTTCCTCAAGTTCAATGTCAACGGCCTGATGCGCGGCGATTACGAGAGCCGTATGACAGGCTACAGTATCGGCCGGCAGAATGGCTGGCTGTCCGCCAACGACATTCGGGAGATGGAAGATATGAACCCCGTGCCGGATGAAGAAGGCGGCAATCTGTATCTTGTGAACGGCAGCATGACAAAACTCAAGGATGCCGGGGCTTTTGCCCAGAAGGGAGACACGAATGAAACATAAATTTTGGAAGTGGGTGACGAACGAAGCACCGGATTCCTTCGGCAGTGAGCGCACCCTCTACTTAGACGGTCAGATTTCCGACGAAACCTGGTGGGGTGATGAAGTGACGCCGAAGGCGTTCAAGGATGAATTGAACGCGGGAAGCGGCAACATCACGCTCTGGATCAACAGTCCGGGGGGTGATTGCTTCGCGGCTGCACAGATTTATAACCTGCTCATGGATTATCCGGGAAATGTCACCGTCAAGATTGACGGTCTGGCAGCCTCGGCGGCTTCCGTCATCGCTATGGCCGGGACGAAGGTCTGTATGTCGCCCGTGGCTATGCTGATGATTCATAATCCGGCAACCCTGGCTTATGGCGACCAGGCAGAAATGGAAAAGACCATCGGCATGCTGAGCGAGGTCAAGGAAAGCATCATCAATGCCTATGAAATCAAGAGCGGCCTGGCCCGTACAAAGATTTCCCACATGATGGATAATGAAACCTGGCTCAATGCGAAAAAGGCCGTAGAACTTGGCTTTGCGGATGAAATCCTCTTCGACCAGAAGAAGGACGATGGGGAACAGCCAGAAGCCATGATTTATACGCCGGTGACTGTCACCAATTCGTTAGTACAGAAATTAAAACCTCATGAACCTATTCATAAAGTGCCAGCCGCTTTCTTAGAAAAACGGCTGGCACTGCTCATTCATTAAGGAGGACAACAATGGATACGATTTTAGCACTGCGTGAAAAACGTAAGAATCTGTGGGATGCCGCAAAGGCATTCCTAGACACGGTCCGTGATGAAAACGGCATGGTGTCTGCGGAAGATGCAGCCCGCTATGACAAGATGGAAGCGGATGTGGTGAACCTCGGCAAAGAGATCGACCGCCTGGAACGTCAGCAGCAGCTCGATGCCCAGCTTGCCCAGCCGACAACGACACCGATTACCGAATTCCCTGGTGCAGGCCAGGGCGGAGCGGAAAAGAAAGGCCGTGCATCCGATACCTACCGTAAGGCCTTCTGGGACAGCATCCGTCATAAGAACTTCATCGATGTACAGAACGCCCTGAGCGTAGGTACTGATGCCGATGGCGGCTACCTGGTACCAGACGAGTTTGAAAAACAGCTTATCGACAAACTGCAGGAAGAAAACTTCTTCCGCAGCCTGGCCACCGTGATTCATACCAGCGGCGACCGTAAGATCCCCATCGTAACAGGCCATGGGGAAGCGGCCTGGATGGAAGAAAACGGACTCTATCCGGACAGCCAGGATACCTTCGGCCAGCAGTCCATCGGTGCCTACAAGCTGGGCACGGCCATCCGCGTATCGGAAGAACTGCTGAACGACAGCGTGTTCGACCTGGAAAGCTACATTGCCGGGGAATTCGCCCGCCGCATTGGTACGAAGGAAGAAGAAGCCTTCCTGACTGGCGATGGCAAGAACAAGCCGACCGGCGTCTTCCCGTCTGCTGAAGTGGGGGTTACGGTCACGACGGCTTCCATCACCTTTGACGACGTCATTGACCTCTATCATTCCCTGCGCATCCCGTACCGCCGCAAGGCCGTCTGGCTTTTGAACGACGCAACTATCAAAGCCCTGCGCAAAGTGAAGGATAATAACGGCAACTACATCTGGCAGCCGTCTGTCACGGCAGGTACGCCGGATACCATCCTGAACCGTCCCTGCTACTGCACCTCCTTTGCACCGGAACTGGCGGCAGGCAACCGTCCGATGCTCTTTGGCGATTTCAGCTACTACTGGATTGCGGACCGTGAATCCCGCTCCTTCAAGCGTCTCAACGAACTGTATGCTGCCAATGGCCAGATCGGCTTCCTCGCCAGCCAGCGTGTCGACGGCATGCTGATGCTCAAGGAAGCGGTCAAGGCCCTGGAGATGAAAGCGAAGGGATAAGCCATGATTGTGACGCTGGAAGAAGCCAGAGAATACCTGCGGATTGATGAAGATGACACCTCGAACGACGAGGTCATCCAGTCTTCCCTGGAAACAGCCCAGGCGCTCTGCCTGGATATATCCCGCTGCGATGAAGCCGATGCCGAAGAGAATCCCGTGGTTTTCCACGAAGCGATTCTCTACGCTGCGGCTTTTTTATATGAACACCGGGAGGAAGCGGACTACGCAGGCCTTTTGAAGCGCCTGCGCTGGCTTCTTTTCGGGGTACGGCGCAGCGCATTTTAAGGAGGTGTGCCATGAAGACGGGGCTTTTGAATAAGCGTATCGAAATCCTGGGAAAGGAAGCGGTGACCGATGAATACGGATTTGATACCCAGGCAGATGCAGTCATCTGCCGCTGTTGGGCATCTATCAAGCCGGCCCGGGGCAAAGTGTTCTATGAACTGGAGCGTAAAGCCGATACGGAGTACACGCTGATCACTATCCGCTGGCGCCCACATATCACGCACGACATGAAAGTGAAGTACCAGGACCACCTCTACGACATCGACACCATCGTGGACCCGTATATGCGCCATGAAGCGCTGGAACTATATTGTACGGAAGAAATAAGGGGGACAGACACATGAGTAAAGGCGATTTTGACATGACTGGCTTGGAGGAACTATCCGGGAAACTCTTAGAAACGATTGATGCATTTCCTGGAACTTCCGAGAAGGGCCTGGTCACTATCGGCAACAAGCTCAAGAAGGAATGTGTGAAGAACACACCGGAAGGCAGTACAGGGAAGCTGAAGAAAGGCTGGAAGCATAAAGTGGAAGGCTATAACGGTTCCGAGCTGGTTTATGAGCTGCGTAATACACATCCCGTCCATCACCTCTTGAATAACGGCCATGTGAAGAAAACGCCTGGCGGCAGGACCGTGGGCTATTATGAAGGCCAGCACTATACGGAAAAATCGGTCAAGCAGTTCGAAGCCAGTGACTTGCAGCCTGGCCTGGAGAAACTCACGAAGAAGCTCCTCAAGAAAGCAGGCGGCACATGATCCATGACATCGATATCCTGCAGGCAGTACAAAAAGCGCTGCGGGAAAAATTTCCTTATCCTGTCTATTTGCAGGAGGTCAAGGAAGGCTTTACGCCGCCGGCCTTCTTCCTGAAAACGATGACAGTGGCGACACCGCAGAAAGAAAACGAGGTCTACCGGGATACGGACCTCTACATTACATACCTGCCGAAGAAGCAGGAAGCCAGCACGGCCATTTACGCCGTGCTTTTTGCTGCGGAAGATTTGTTCTGGAATGGGCTGAAAGTCAGTGACCGCTATCTCCCTGTCGTTTCTATCAGTGAAGAACTGATGGGGACGGACAATGATGGCGGGCGCCTGACGCTGACCTTCCAGTACTATGACGCCCAGGAAAAAGCAGAAACGGCAGAAATCATGAAGGTATTGCATCAGCGGTACCAGGGAAAGGAGACGTAACCCATGAAAATGCCATCGATCAATATCGCGTTCAAAGAAAAAGGCATCAGCGCCGTCGAGCGCAGTAAACGCGGTATTGTCCTTCTGATTCTGAAAGAAGAAACGCTGCCGTCCCAGACGGAAGTGAACCTGTATACGGCGGATGACATCCCAAAAGAACTCTCGGACAGCAACCGGGAGCAGCTGGAACTGACCCTTCGCGGCTACGTGAACAGCCCGAAAAAAGTCATCGCCGAAATCATTAGTAAAGACGCAGAAGATTATACCGATATCCTGAAGACCATCGAAAACAAGCGCTTCGATTATCTGGTCATTCCGGATATCGAAGAAAACCATATCGACACCATCGCTACCTGGATTAAGGGGATGCGGACGAATAAGAACAAGCGCATCAAGGCGGTCCTGCCGGACTGCACGGCGGATACGGAAGGGGTCATCAACTTCGTCAATAAAATCATCCGCACGAAAGCGAAGACCTACACGACGGCTCAATACTGTGGGCGCATCGCTGGCGTCATCGCAGGAACGCCGATGACCATTGCCTGTACCTATGCACCGCTGCCGGAAGTCATCGGCTGCGACGTCTGGACGAAAGAAGAAATGGATACCATGACGGATGCCGGCAAGCTGTTCTTCTTTTTTGACGGAGAAAAAGTGAAACTAGGCCGCGGCATCAATTCCCTGGTCACGACGGTCCAGGGGAAAGGGGTATCGTTCCAGAAAATCAAGCTCGTTGATTTGATGGATATGATGTATGACGATATCCGCACCACCGCCCAAGACCATTACCTTGGCAAGTATTCGAACAGCTATGCCAATCGCTGCTTGTTGGTGACGGCGGTTCAGGGCTATCTGGATCAGTTGGCCCAGGAAGGCTTGCTGGAAGAAGGGCAGAATACCGCTTACATCGATGTGGAAGCGACAAAAACTTGGCTGGAATCGAACGGCAAATATACGAAAGAAGAGCTGGCGGATATGTCAGATATGGAAATCAAGCTGGCCAACATCGGCAGCAATGTCTTTCTTTCTGTAGATGCCTCGCTTCTGGATGCCATGGAAGATGTTACGATTGGCGTCAATATCTAAGGAGGTGAAGTACCGTGAACAGCATGGAAGCCAAACGAGTGATGAACGGCAAGTATGCCGACCTCTATATCGACGGTGATTTGATGGCCGAAGCGACGGCTTTTAAAGCTGAGGTCACGTTGACCAAAGAAGAAGTGAAGATGCTTCGCCATGTGGGCAAGGGCTATAAGGTTACAGGCTATGACTGCAAAGGGCAGTTGAAGCTTCATAAAGTCTCGAGCTACATGATCAAGAAGATGAACGATAATATCAAGGCGGGTAAGCAGACCGTCGTGACCATCGTTTCTGTCCTTGACGATAAAGATGCCATCGGCAGTGAACGCATCGTCATTAAGGATGCCACTTTCGACAGCCTTATCCTGGCCGATTGGGAAGTCGATAAGATGGGCGAAGAAAGCTACAGCTTTACCTTCTCGGATTGGGATTTGTTGGATTTAGCATAAGGAGAATACGCACATGAATATGGTAGACAAACTGCTGAAAGCAGACATCGCCAACAAGCTGGCGAATAAACCGACGAAAAAAGTGAAGATGGAACGCCTGAGCAAGCTCCTGGGCTTTGATTTCATCGTGACGCTGCAGGCCATCGACCCGGAACGCTACGCCGATATCCAGAAGATGGCCGTCGATTTCACGAACGGCAGCGCGGAGAACATCGACCTCTACAAGATGCAGACCCAGACGCTCCTCGCGGGTATCGCTGACCCGGACCTCAAGAACAAGGACCTCTTAGAAAAATTCGGTGCTGCCATCCCGGCAGACATCATCCGGAAACTCTTCCTGGCTGGCGAAATCGCAGATCTCACAGCACAGATTACCGAACTCAACGGCTATACAACACAGGACAAGGTGGATAAAGCCGTAAAAAACTAATCCGGACCGATGGCGAGGTGCAGGCGATGTATCTCCTCTTTAGGGATCATCACCTGCTGCCGTCAACGGTCCTGCAATGCGGCTACGGGGAAAGGCAGGTACTGTATGCTTTTGTACGGTATGAGGTGGAAGAAAAAAATAAGGATTCTAACGATTAGTCGATAGAATCCTAAACTTACTTTGTGATTATGGTAGGAGAAAGGGTTAAAAATCTGCTGGGGTATAGGGACCTTCATAACTTTCGAAGCAGATGATTTCTGCAATCTTTCCCTTTTTTTCTTTTACTTCCATATTAATGAAATGCGAACGGTCTCCGTCATCAAAATGATTTTTATAGTAGTGGTTTGTGTAGCCATTGCTATTATATGAATGCGACGGAGTACCATATAAATCATACATTACCTGAATTTTTTGTCCAACGGCTAGGCCGGCAGGAGTTCCTAAACCATTATTTGCAGAGGTAGTTACATAGTTGACTAAGCCATTAGGACGGATTGTCATGTTAAAGCCATGCCCCCAGTAAGCAATGGAATGGTTGTTACGCGCACTCTGCGTTTTATCAGGTGTGCCGTAGATGCTTTCTACATAATTTAATGAACTTCCCGGTGTAATACCGCCGATTGCCATTTCCGAAGAGGACATAGCCAGGGCACTTCCTGATACGGTAGCACATAAGAAGACGGTTGATAATAATTTTGCGAGTTTTTTCATGAAAAAAACCTCCATCCGTAATGTTCATAAATAAAAGGTATTCTACATTCAGTATAGACTTTTTTACAAATATAAGCAAATTGAGAAAGAAAGGTGAAACAGCATGGCCAACAATGTCATCGATGCAGCCATCCGGTTGCGAGATTTGCTTACGCCGACCGTGAAAATTGTCAATGCCAGCTTGGGTTCCCCCACCATTATAATACGGTGTGGTGAGAGACGTGTTTTCGAGGCAATACATTTTCAAATTCAGCAGCATTAAGAACACTGCTACCTCCATGGCGATCTGATTGGTACCTAATGAGGATGATTTTTCCTGTTGCCTTATCAATTACAAATTCTAATCCTTCATTTTTGGGCGAAACATATTCAATTGTAATATAGTTGAAGAATTTTTTCGAGTACCGGTTGTCATTGTATATGCCGTAAGTTTGTGTATGGTCTTGAGGTTGTGTTTGATAAGTATAAAGTGGGCCATAAGCACGTTTAATATCGTCTATGGTCATGCCTATTTCAATTCCCTTATCAGTTTTATATCCTGGGCCTACGATGAAAATGTTCCGTAAAAAATCATGCCCCAATGTGATGAGAACACATTTATCTTTCGACATATAAGAATCAAAATAGCTTATTGGTGCATAAGAATGGTCTGCTTTCCAAAGGGTATAGGGGTGCGTATTCAAATACGTAAAAATGTCTGTATCTAAATCAATTCCTCCTAATACTCGAGCATCATCTGTTTGAGCGTGGGCAATGTTTAGGCTCAATAAGGAAAATACCACTGTCGCACATATCAAAAGTTTTGAGAAAATAGATCTTTTTGTCATATCGTCACACTCCTCTATAAAAATGAATTTGTAAGTTAAGTATATCATCAAACGCAGGGGTGGAGAAGAGAAAGTGAGGTGAAACAGTATGGCCAATAATGTCATCGATGCCGCCATCCGGCTGCGGGATTTATTTACGCCGACCGTGAAAAACGTCAATGCCAGCCTGGGGTCCATGAAGACCCAGATGGCGGCGGCAAAGCAATCGGTCAGCGGCTTTTCAGATAAGCTGACGGAGCATGAACGCATCCAGAAGCGGACGGCTAAGAGCATCGAGCAGACGGGCAGTAAGATTTCCGGGCTGTCCGACAAGATGGCCCTGTTGTCGGCACCTATCCTGGCGGCAGCGACGGCGGGCTTCAAACTCCACAGCGATTTTGCCAATGGCATCGCCAAGATTTCGACCCTGGTCGATACGACGGTCGTTTCCATGCAGCAAATCAGCAATGAAATTCGTGCCGTCAGTGATGAGACGGGCGCAGGGGTAGCCGACCTTTCGGAATCGGTCTATCAGGCCATTTCGGCTGGTGTCGATGCGGCCCATGCCGTAGGCTTTGTCAAGGACATGACGATTGCCGCCAAGGCCGGCTTCACGGATACGACAACCGCCGTCAACGGGGTCACGACGGTCCTCAATGCCTATGGGAAATCGGCAGAAGAAGCATCGGCCATCACGGACCAGATGCTCCTTGCCCAGAACTTTGGTAAGACATCCTTTGGTGAAATGGCCGAAGCCATGGGCAACGTCATCCCGATTGCGGCACAGCTCAATGTCAGCACCCAGGAACTTTTCGGCTCCATTGCCGTCCTCACGAAAAATGGTATCCGTACCAGTGAAGCCATTACCGGCCTCAAGGCTGCCTACAGTAATATCTTGAAGCCCTCGTCGGAAGCGGCGAAATTATCGCAGTCCCTGGGCATCGAGTTTAACGCCGCGCACCTCAAGAGTGTAGGCTGGGTGAAATTCCTCGACGAAGTGAAGCGGGCGACCGGCGGTGATGCCCAGCAGATGGCACAGCTCTTTGGTTCCGTGGAAGCCTTGAACAGCGTCCTGGTCCTGACGGGGAAAGGCGCCGGAGACTTCGACAAGGTCATGGACCAGATGGCAAAATCTGCCGGCATGACGCGGGAAGCCTATGAAAAGATGCTGACGCCGTCCGAGCAGATGCAGCTTGCTATGAACCAGTTAAAGAATGCCGGTATGGATTTAGCCGTTTCCTTTACGCCGTATTTCAAAGCTATGTCGATGCGCGTCAAAGAGCTGGCCGTCTGGTTCCGCTCGCTTACGCCGGAACAGAAAGCCCTCATTGGCCAGGTGGCGTTTGGCATCGTGACCTTCCAGCTCTTCGGTTCGACCCTGGGCCGTATTCTGACGGTCGGCGGCAGAGCTTTTGGTACTTTCAACTCCATCGCTACGGGCATCAGCAAAGCCGGCAGTGTCTCGAAATACCTCTCAACCCAGTTCAAAGGACTCATTCCGGTGTGCCGGGGCATTGCCATCGTAGCCAAGGGCATGGGCAGTACCTTCCTGACTGCCGGGCGGATGATGATTACCATCATCCGTGCGGTAGGCGCTGCGGCCATGGCCAATCCCATCATTATTATTATTGCAGCGATTATTGCTGCCCTGTACCTTCTGTGGAGCAACTGGGATACGGTGTCGCAGTATATCGAACAGGCGATTCAGGCCGTATCGGACGCCGTTGATGCCGGGATGAACTGGATCAGTTCGGCCTGGGATAATGCCATGAACTCCATCGGGCAGACGGCATCGAACATTTGGGAAGGCATCAAGGATACCTTCCGCAGCGGTGTGAACTGGGTCATTGACCAGGTGAACGGCCTCATCTCCAGCATCAATGGCCTGTCCATCGACATTCCCTCTATCACCGGCGGGGCACCGACTCATGTCGGCTTTAACATCCCAAGCCTCAGCCACTTTGAAAGCGGTGTCGAAAACTTCCGTGGTGGTTTTGCCGTCATCAACGAAGACCGGCGCGGCGAGCTAGTCCATCTGCCTAATGGCAGTACAGTTGTACCGCATGATGAAAGCATCCGTCAGGCCATGAACGCCGGCGGTGGCGGTATTACGATCCGCATCGATACAATGAATGTCCGCAGCGAGCAGGACATCGACGCCGTAGCTGAAAAGCTCGTCGAAAAAATGAGACTGTACGGCATGAACCGTATGAAAGGAGCGACCCGCTGATGAGTTCTTTCTTAGCCTCTATCTTAAACGCCGTCGGTTTGGCTGCATCTTCCATCACCATTTCCCTCTCTTCCGAAACGGCAACGGTGGTCTTTCCTGTCCTGCCTTCGGAACTGATGGTTGCGGTCAATACGAATCATGGCACGGTGAACATCAACAACTTTGGCGATTACCTGATGAAAGGGAAGACGGGCCTCAAGACATTGACTCTTTCCGGCTTTTTCCCGGCCCAGGATTATCCGTTTGCCATGATGGGGCTGGCACCCTATACGTATATCGCCCAACTGGAAACGATGCGTACCGGCGACAGCGTCTGTCAGTTGACCGTGTCAGATACGCCGCTTTCTATGCCCTGCCTGATTTCGTCCTTCAAGTTTGGCGAAAAGGACGGCAGCGGCGATGTCTATTACGAGCTGGGCCTGACAGAGTACCGCTACGTCACAGCACCGGAGACGGGAAAGACCGATGCTACGACTGGGTTAAAGAAGCGGCCGGAATCGTTCTGGTCGAAGATGAAGAAAAACATTACCTATTATCCCGGGGACAGCATCGGTAACGTCATCGGCCGGGCTGTGGGAAAATCGGTGACCCTCAATAATGAGCAGTTCTCGAAGTTTCAGATTTATCGCAGCATCGTCCGTAACGGCGGCCTGTCGACCGGGGATATTATCCGCCTGACGACGATGAACCTCAAAAGGAATGACGAAAATGTTCCAGTTACAAAAAATTAATCAACAAACCAGTACCGATGCCGCCCAGACGGAAGAACAGAAAACGCCGGAGAACACGGATCTTACAGGCTGGTTGATTTCCGCAACCTGGTCCGGCGATGTCGAGCAGGCCGGTCGCAAGCTGGAATTCGACCTGGCCTATACGACGCGGGACAAGGCCTGGCAGAATCCGGAACTGGAGCTGGGAGATGAAGTGCTGCTCTCCAGTATCGAAAATACGTCGCAGCAGACTTTCCATCTCTTCCAGGGACGTATTTTTTGCCGCAGCCGGGAAAGCGGCTCTTCCGTGATGCATTTTACGGCCTTCGACAATATCGTCTACCTGGCCAAGTCGCGCATTACCAAAAAGTACACGAACGTCACGGTAGCCGACGCCATCCGTCAGACCATCAACGATTTCTCCATTCCTGCCGGGATTATCCCGGATTTGTCCGTCATCTGTAATTTCATCGCCGATGACATTTCGGCTACGGAAGCTATCAAGCAGGCGCTGTCTTATCAGTCCGCCCAAGACCAGAAGGGCTATCACATCTACATGACGGAGGGGAAGCTCAACGTGGTCTGCATGAACGACCAAGTGGTGGAAGATTTTCTGATCAGCGATGTGACGAATTTGACGGGCGCTTCCGTGTCGGAGTCGGTTGAAGACATGGTTTCTAAGGTCATCGTCGTCGACAGTGCCGGACAGACGAAAGGCGAGCTACCTAATCAGACGGATATCGACCGCTTTGGTCTCATCCAGGCCATTTGCAAAGCGGACCCGAAGCAGGACGATGCCTCTCAGGCGCGGGCCATGCTGAAGACCGTCGCCCATGACATGTCCATCAGGGCCATCGGTCATATCCAGTGCATCGCCGGTTTTTCTGTCTCGGTCCAGGAAGAACAGCTCAAGGGCCAGTTCTTCATCAAGTCAGACAGCCATAAAATCGAAGGCAACAAGCACCTGATGGAGCTGCACCTTGTCTTCCATAAATTACTGGATGAACAGAAACAGGAACTGGACAGTGCTTCGTACAATGCCAATCCGGACTATGTGCCGCCAGCGGAAACGAAGACATCTGTCCAGGCGGCTTCGTTAGGAGGGAGTATTGCTGGCGGCAGTGTAGTTGATGAATGCATGGCCAACTTCGACGGCACCGTGTCGCCCTATGGCTCAGAAGGCTGTGTCGACCGGGCGACCATTGCCGCGGCAGGTTATTCACCTTTTGCCGCGCAGGAATATAACAATGGCGTCAAAGGCTGCGACCAGTTACGGGCCGATGCCGAAGCACAGGGTCTGGCCATTCCTTATGATCCCTCGCAGCTCGAAAAGGGCGACATCATCATGTACAACCGCTACAGCAAGCCGGACCCAAACTGGCACGTCGTCGTCTACGATGGAAGCGGCGGCTGCTGGGGCAACAGCTCGAATGTCTATGGCTGTTTCCATCACTACGAAGGCAGCATCGACATGGGCGGCGATTATTATCCGGCAACGATTATCAAGACCTCAAGGGGGTGAACCTGTGCAGAAAAATCCATATATTAGCCTGCTAAATCTGATGGAGCAGATCAGCCGCAGCAGCAACAGCCCGGACATTCAGATCGGACAGATTCTGTCCTCGCCGCCAGATATCAAGATACGTTACAACGGCATCATTTTAACCAAAGAGGAGCTGTGGATTTCCCATTATCTCCTAGCAGGTTATGGCCGCACAGCTAAAGGCCATCTGGTGTCAGCGACACAGAACCGTGCCGGCGGCAGCGGCGATGCGGCTTACCAGTCCCATAATCATGATATCGATAATGACTACACCGATTCCGTCATCTATACGGATACGCTGAAGCCCGGCATGTACGTGGCCATCATGCCCATGCTCATCAACGGCCGGATTCAGCAGTACATTATTTTAGATGAGATTGTGAGGATTGATGGCCATGGCTGATCCTTTTGTCGCAATGAACAACACCCAGGCAGCGAACCAAAATGAGTCGCTGCCTCTTTTCGTAGAATATGGCTATGACTTTGAAAAACAGTGTTTCCGCTACGACGAAAAAGGCCAGAACCTGATGGTGACGGAAAACGAAGCCCTAAAAGTCTGGATTTATAAAGCCCTCCTGACGGAACGGTATCGGTACTTAGCGTATGATGACAGCTACGGCATTACCATCGAGCCGTACCAGGGCAGGGCGCCGAACAGCCGCTATACGGCAGACCAGATTTCCCAGAACATCCGTGAAGGGCTGCTGATTAATCCCTATATTGCCCGCATTAATCATATCGAGGTGGAGAAGCGGGAACACGATGACCTTATCATTACAGTCGATGTGACGAGTATCTATAGTGAGGAATCGCTGACAGTAACGGCAGGAAGGAGCGAGGCATGAGTAATTTATTTGATGCACAGACCAAAGAGGTGATTGAAAGCCGCATGGCCCAGACCCTGCATACCATTACGGAAAAAGAGCAGAGTACCATTGAAGGCACCTTTGCCCGCGACCTGATCGACGCCAATGCCGTAGAGTTTGAAAGCAACTATGCCGAGATGGCCATGCTGCGCGATGCTTCTTTTGCCGAAACGTCCTGGGGCGATTACCTGACCTTGCGGGCTGCGGAATTTGGTGTCGATCGCAAAAAGGCCGTCAAGGCGAAAGGCGAAGTGACCGTGACCGGCATGGCTGGCGCGTACATCATCCGTAGCAGCCTCTTCCAGACGAAAGACGGTCGGCGCTTTTACACCCTGGAGTCGGCCACCATTCCCGCAGATGCCACTGAGGTTACTATCCCTGTGGAAGCGGCTGATGCTGGTACGGCAGGCAATGTGGCCGAAGGGACGATTACTGAAATTCCCTATTCCATCCCCAATATAGCGGCGGTCGTCAATCGTAAGAAATGTACCGATGGGGCGGATGAAGAAACGGATGCAGCCCTTCTGGCCCGGCTGCTTTTCCGGGTACGCCAGCCCATCACCTCGGGCAATGCCAATCACTATCGTGACTGGGCCATGTCTGTTGATGGGGTTGGGAACTGCAAGGTCATCCCGCTCTGGCAAGGCAACGGCACAGTGAAGGTGATCATCGTCACGGCGGAAAATGAGTCGGCTTCCCAAGAGTTAATCCAGGAGGTCTACGACTACATTGAAAGCCAGCGGCCCATTGGGGCGACCGTGACCGTCGTTTCGCCGGCGCCGCTGGCCATTGATCTGACGGCAGACGTCTACGGCACGGCCAATCCGGATGCCGTGAAGGCGGCCATGACGACCTATCTCAAGCAGACGGGCTTTACGCTTTCCTATGTCAGCCTGGCCCAGATGGGAAAGCTTCTTCTTTCCATCAGCGGCATTACGGATTATAAGAATCTGAAGCTCAACGGCAAAGTGGCCAATGTGGAGCTGACGAACGAGCAAATTCCTGTAGCGGGAAAGGTGGTGCTGAACCTTGTCAGCCAATAACTGGATGCGGCAGAGCCGGATGGATATCCTGAAGTATTTGCCGCATTTCTTATCAAAGGACCCGATGTTCCGCTATGCGGCGGAAACCTGTAATGAGGAGCATAACCGCATCCGCTTTGCCTTGCAGGACCTGGCGAATAACTTCTTCGTCAGTACGGCCACCTGGGCGCTGCCGCTTTTTGAATCGTTCCTCGGCATCCGGCCCAGTGACGGTGAAACCGATGAATTTCGCCGTCAGCGCATCCTCTTCAAACTGCAGCATACGGACGTCTCGACGAAGGCCTTCGTGGAATCTATCGTCAACCTCTACAGTGTAGGCCACATCGAAGAAGTCAATGAGGAGTATTACTTCAAGGTCTACTGTATCATGAACGACAAAGATACAGAAACGCTGCAAAAGCTCATTACCCAGCTCAACATTTATAAACCGGCCCATTTGGGCTATGCCATTTACCTAGGCTATTCCTGGAATGGCAAGATTTACTGGAACGGGGAAGCCACCTTCTCGACGGCGACCATCGTATCCAAGGAAGGAGTGACGACAAATGGATGAATATAGTAAAGAGAAATGGTCTGCCGACTTCCCGGATCGTGCCGGACAGGAAGTGCGGCCAAGCGAAGCCGTAGACAATACACTCGATTACGATGTGTGCTTTCCCCAGTATCTGGCGGAAGACCCAGTCGTCTTCAATCAGCAAAACCGGACTGTCTCCCAGCTCGTCAGTAATGATACGCGTCTTTATGAACGCATTTCAGCGACGGCGGCGGACATCAATGCCCACCTGACTGATGCCAAGGCGCATGAAAATGGTATCAGCGGCAATGCCGCTACTGCAACGAAGCTGCAAACCGGAAGAAAAATTCACCGCGTGTTCTTTGACGGCACTAAGGATATTACCCTGCCGGACTTTACGGGTTGCGGCGAAAAGACATCTGGCCAGAGCGGTGTCGTACCGGCACCGGCAGTAGGCAAGATGAACACCGTCCTGCACAGCAACGGTACCTGGGGCAAAGTCACCTATGCCGATATGGATGAAGAAGCGGTGGCTAAAATCCAGGCCTGCCCCTTTCCGACGGGCTCTGTCTATATTTCTGTAGACGGTAAGAATCCGGCAACGTACTGGCCAGGGACGACCTGGGTAGCCTTTGCCATGGGCCGCTGCTTGATTGGGGCGGGTGCAGCGGATAGCGGCACCATGTATAAAGCCGGCGATAAGCTGGGCGAAGAAAAGCATGCGAATACCCTGGCAGAGATTCCTATCCATAATCATACAGGAAAAACCGGGGATGCTGGTAGCCATAACCATGACCGAGGCAATATGAATATTACCGGTGCTTTCTGGGGCCGAGATGTGCAGAGTGGGTATAACGGTAACGGTGCGTTTTTCATCAGCGGTCGTGGCAACTGGAATGATGAAGGCGGCAGCTATCATAACGATTATCCATCGGTCATGTCTTTTGAAGCGGCTCGGTCCTGGTCCGGCAGAACTTCGGTAGACGGCAATCACGCTCATAGCTTTACGACAGACAATACCGGCAGTGGTGCTGCACACAATAACATGCAGCCGTCGCTGGTGGTCTACATGTTCCAGCGGACGGGTTAGGAGGTGAAGCTTATGGTCGAATGGATGCAAGTCGCAGGCTCTCTGGTTTCTGTCCTGATGCTCTGCGGCATCATCTTTAATTTCAGCGTCATCAAGCCGCTCAATGAATCAGTGAGGGGCCTTCGGGACTGCATCGTTGAGCTGCGCCGGCAGCTGACAGATACGGAAGCGAAGCGGCAGAAGATGGCCGAGCGGCTGTCCCGCGTCGAAGAATCAGCAGAACATGCCCATCACCGCCTAGATGTGATGGAGCAGCGCCAACATGAACAGGGGTGAGGGAGATGAGCTTTTTTGTAGTAAAGAACCGGATTCACCTGACGAGGGGCGACTCGGCAGAATTCGACCTGACTATCCGGGACCGGGTGACGGGCAGTGTCTTTATCCTGGGGGAAGGCGATCGTCTAACCTTTACGCTGAAGCGCTTCATCACAGATAAAGAACCTGTCCTTACCAAAACAATAGGGCAGGGCATCCGGCAGGAAAAGGACCATTACGTTATCCAATTCCGACCGGAAGATACACAGCTTTTATCCTGTGGCCGCTATGTCTATGAGGTAAAACTCGTGCGGAGAAATGACTATACCGATACCATCATCCCGGCCAGAGACTTTTTCCTGGAGAGGAGCGTGACGAGTTATGGTACATGAGCAGAATACCTTAGTGGGAATTTTATCCATGCCCCAGACGTCGTCCGAAGCGTATCAGGAAAAACGCATCATCCCTTCTGATCAGGAACAAGTCATTATGGCCGATCGTGATTATGTAGGGCTTTCCAAGGTGACCGTCGCTGCCATTCCGTCGAATTATGGAAGAATCAGTTTTAACGGCTATGAATTAAAAGTCGAGTAAAGGAGCAATCAATATGGCGAAGAACGTAAAAATCAATTCCGTTATCTATGCAGAAGTGCCGCAGGTTTCGATTCCCTTGGCAGAAGGGGAAGGGGCTGCCGTCTTTTATGATACCTCCGGTGCTACTGCGGTTTCCGGGGATATCCTGAGCGGTAAGACCGCTTTCCTTGGCACTGGAGCTGTTACGGGAAGCATGAATAACAACGGGGCAGTCAGCGGCAGTATCACTAAGGCCGATGGTACGTATGCCATTCCGGCAGGCTTCCATAATGGCAGCGGCTCGGTGCGTATCAGCAAAGAGGAACAGGCCAAGCTCGTCAGCGGCAATATCAAGTCTGGGGTTACGGTTCTTGGCATCAGCGGCAAGTCCAGCGTCGTCGATACGGGTGATGCCACTGCCGCTGCAGGGACAATTATCAGTGGTAAGACAGCCTACGTCAATGGTACGAAAGTAACGGGCAGCTTGACGACCGTTTCCGTTTCCCAAGACAGCCTGACGAAAATCCTGACCGTCGAGTAAGGAGGGAAGACCATGAAGGTGAATGTGACGATTGCCGGTGCCAATTACAATGAAGTGCCGGCAGTGATGCTTCCCTTGAAAGGCGGCGGTAAGGCGCGTTTTTGTGAAATCTCTGACACGACAGCCCAAGCTGCCGATGTGGCCCAAGGCAAAGTCTTTTATGATGCAGATGGCAATTATACCGTAGGCATCAATTCAGGAAGCGGTACCGTTACTACGACCCCTTATAAAGTAACCATCAAACAGGTGCCGCATCAAACCATCTCTGCGGTCTTTACGCCGAAAATCATAGGTACTGTCGATGCCATGAAACGAGCCGGCAGTGCTTCACTAAGCCTTGAAAAAGAAGCGCTTGTTGCTATTGCCTATGCGGTCAAAGTTAAGGTGACGGCAGAGGAAGGCTGGATTAGCGGCCAGGCGAGCGTGACAGGGACCCTACAAGATGGACTGATTTGCAGTGATATCGTCATCACCGCTTCCGAGGCTACGCCGCTTTCTGGGGGCATTAAAGTTCCGGCTGGATATACCCCGATTTTCCTGAGCAACGATACACTCTATACAGATAATTCTTTAAATGTACCGCTGACGGATAAAAAGCAAATTGCTGCGAATAGCAGCCTTTATATCGTGGATGTGACGCAGCAAAACACCGCTTTGAACGATGCATTTAACCCTTCGACAGAAAACAGAGAAAAAGTTGGCTGCGATGAAATTTGTGTCGATTTCAGCGGTATTACGAAAAGTGGTATCACCCAGTTGGGGGCCACGTTCTTAGGCAATGAGAATTTAGAATCGGCGGATTTAAGCGGATTTGGCACCATTACGGCACTTTACAGCTTATTTGGGTACTGCACGAATCTCCGATGCGTTTATTTCGATACACTTAAGAATGCCGAGAATGAAAAAATTAATACCTATCATACCCTGGCGACCTGCGCCAACTTAGAGTATCTGGTGCTCGATAATGTGAACGTCGATTTCGTACTCGAAAACGTAATGGATGAGGAACGCGGCCTTCCGTCTCAGACGAAGGTCCTGGTTCCCAGGGCTGCCTTGGAAACCTATAAGGCAGACAGCCATTGGAGCCCTGTAGCCGACCGCATCCTGGCGCTGGAAGATTTCGACATCGTTCGTAAAGACGGCACTGTCAGTGTTACCCCGAAGGGAGCGTGAGCGTTTGCTTATCGATAAAATCAATATTCCCGACTGCTTGGTCATCATCGGACTGGTCACAGCCCTGATCATGGCCATTTTTTATAATCTCAACGAGTTGGCCATGTCCATCGCGTCGGGCTTACTCGGATATATTGGCGGTACGGTTAAGTCCGCCGTTCATCAGAAAGGAGAAGAAAAACGATGAAAGTATTCTTGAATCCCGGCCATGCGCCGAACGGCAATCCTGATCCCGGTGCCGTAAATGAAGAAACAGGGCTGCGCGAATGCGACGTCGCCCTGGCAGTCGCGAAGTCTGCCGAAAGCTACCTGAATGCCGCCGGTGTCGAAACAGAGCTGCTCCAGTCCGATAGCCTGTACGATATCTGTGAAGCGGCGAATAACAGCGATGCCCATATCTTCGTCTCCATCCACTGCAACGCCGCAGAAGCGGAAGCGGCAAATGGCACTGAGACTTGGGCCTGCGCCGGCAGCTACCGCGGCAGCATGCTGGCGGGTTGCATCCAGAGCCAACTCGTCGATGCCCTGGATACGACCGACCGTGGCGTAAAGATTGCTACCCCTGGTGTCAATGGACTCTACGTCCTGACCAATACCGCCATGCCGGCCGTCCTCGTCGAGTTGGCTTTCATTACCAATCTCGGCGATGAAGAAATCCTGGCCAATGCCCAGGATGCTCTGGCCAGAGCCGTAGCCCGCGGCATTACTGATTATGAACAAACCCTTGAAGGAGGCAACTAACATGAACCGTGATGAAATCAAGAAAGCCGTAGCCGATACGGTTGTATCCTTTGCCAAAGAAGAAGCTGACGCTGCTCTTAAGGCCATCGACGTCGATGACCTGCAGCAACTCATCGAAGCGCAGATGAAGAACCTCACTGATCCGCTGGAAACTGAAATCCAAACTACAACGAGCTGGTGGGTCAAAATCCGCAACCGCCTCTACATCACCTTGATGCAGCAGGCCGTCACAGCCATCGTAGCAGACGTAAAAAAGAAGATTGCATAAGAAAAAGCCGGTATGGGAACGTCCTATGCCGGCTTTTCAATTTATGGTATAATATAAGCAGCTTATCAGAGATTTTAAACATTCCGCCCCGCTGTGATGAAATTGCGGCTTTTAAGAATTTTTGATAGCTCTTTTCACGGAAAATTCAGAAAAAAGCGGAAAAATAAAATCCGCCCCGCAAAACGCAAAATCCATGGCGTAATTACGCCATCCATAAAGGGTGCTGATAAGAACCACAATCCCCGTAAGGGGACGGAAACTACCCAGTTTGACGACGCTATTCGTCTTCTGTTTAATCGGATAAGAACCACAATCCCCGTAAGGGGACGGAAACGGGAAAGACACACGAAGAACGTTCTTGGATGTGTAGACAGCGAGATAAGAACCACAATCCCCGTAAGGGGACGGAAACGGGATGTCGCCGAGCATGAATGCCAGTTCCGACGTCTGGCGATAAGAACCACAATCCCCGTAAGGGGACGGAAACGGGATGTCGCCGAGCATGAATGCCAGTTCCGACGTCTGGCGATAAGAACCATAATCCCCGTAAGGGGACGGAAACGCTAAAATATAGCTTCTTATTCCGTCCATAGGGCTACAGAAAAGAACCATAATCCCCGTAAGGGGGCTGACAAGAAAAAGCCGATATAGGGCATCAAGATGATGCCTTATATCGGCCTTTTTTGGCGCCGAATAGGCATGATTAAACCCCCAGTTCAACTGGGGGTAAGTAAAATTT
>ENA-OURS01000166-OURS01000166.1-human-gut-metagenome-genome-assembly--contig:-NODE-166-length-84765-cov-9.504569_pt1 | contig 84765 bp, 74 predicted proteins | sample MGYA00242109_ERZ509010 | MGnify/ENA primary metagenome ERZ509010 (study PRJEB26280, sample SAMEA2338774) | human gut metagenome | biome: human gut; feature: human-associated habitat; material: faeces... | reverse complement strand
ACTCGCTACCTCCACCTTGGCAAGGTGGCGCTCTACCGGATGAGCTACGCCCGCATCTGGTGCCGACCGTCGGAATCGAATTGCTTCGATTCCGGGGCCAGTAGAATGGTGCCTCCGGTCGGAATCGAACCAACGACACGAGGATTTTCAGTCCTCTGCTCTACCTACTGAGCTACAGAGGCATATTGAGCAGAATTCTCTGCTCAACTGCACCATAGATGCTTTTTATTTGGCGACCCGGAACGGACTCGAACCGTCGACCTCCAGCGTGACAGGCTGGCGTGCTAACCGACTGCACCACCGGGCCACAGAACAGGAATGATTGTATCAGAAAATGTTGGATTTGTAAAGAGAAAATTTCATTATTTGAGGCGGGGTTCCCGGAAACGACCGGTTTCGTTTCCGGGGTTGCTTTCTTTTGATGGGTGTGGTATGATAGCAAAAAGTATATTTTCTTGGAATTGTGTCATATTTTGCATAGAGGACGTGTATATCAATGAGAAAGCTGAGCCGCGGCGCATATGAGGACACCAAGGGACTTGTCCGGGCGGCGGAAACGCTGCTGGAGGTAGTGGTCATAACCCTGCTGTATTACGCCGCGTTCCGCATGGGATACGAAATCGAACATTTTGTATACAAGGGCAAATATGTGCTGATGGGGATCTATGCGGCGCTGCTGTACGTCATGTTCCTGAACTCCGACTGCACGCTGTTCGGGCAGCTCCACAGGCTCGATCTGATCATCGGACAGGTCATCTCCCTGTTTGTGGTGAATTTTCTCACGTATTTCCAGCTGTGCCTGATCGCCAATGCCATGATCGCCGTGGGGCCGATGCTGCTGCTGCTTCTGGCGGAAATCGTCGTGGCGGTGGTGCTGATTTATGTGTACACGGAGCTGTATTATAAGCTGTATGCCCCACACGATATGCTGCTGGTGTACGGCAACAAGCGGGGCATCGGGCTGAAGATCAAGATGGACTCCCGCCGGGATAAATATAATGTCAGCAAGCTGATGAGCATTGACGAGGGGTTGGAGGCAGTGTGTCAGGAGACCCGCAGGCATGACGCGGTCATCCTCACGGACATTCCCGCCCAGATCCGCAACGATATCCTGAAATATTGCTACCGCTACCGCATCCGTACCTACGTCGCCCCCAAACTCACGGACATCATGCTCCGGGGGGCGAAGAACAATACCCTGTTCGATACCCCGCTGCTCATGGTCAAAGGCACCGGCCTGACCCCCATGCAGCGCATCATCAAGCGTGCCATGGATCTGGTGCTCTGCGGCATTGCCATGATTCCCGCCGCGCCGGTCATGCTCATTATCGCAGCTGCCATTAAAATCGAGGATGGCGGCCCGGTGTTCTACAAGCAGAAACGGATGACCCGGGGCGGGCGGGAATTTGAGATACTCAAGTTCCGCAGCATGATCGTGGACGCGGAAAAATACGCCGGCGCGGTGCTGGCCTCGGAGGACGACCCCAGAATCACGAAGGTGGGCAAGGTCATCCGTGCCGCCCGTCTGGACGAGCTGCCCCAGCTGATCAACATTTTGAAAGGTGACATGAGTATCGTCGGCCCCCGGCCGGAGAGAAAGTGCCTCGCGGACGAGATTTCCAAGGAAATTCCGGAATTCTGCTACCGTCTGAAGGTGCGGGGCGGCCTGACGGGCTATGCCCAGATCTACGGAAAATACAACACCAGCGCCTACGACAAGCTGCGTCTGGACATGATGTATATTGAAAACTATTCGCCGCTGCTGGACATCCGGCTGATCATCCTGACGCTGCGGATCATTTTCAGCAAGGACAGCACCGAGGGCATTGACGTGGCGATGGAGAACCAACGGCGGGCGGACGAGCTCTGGCGGGAACTGGACGAGGAGAACGAAGAGAAGGAAAAAGGAGGTGCGGAATGAGCAGAGAGCACAAACGCAAACGCAACAGTATCCCAAGAATCGCGTTCGTGGGGCTGACCATTATCATTCAGGTCGTCTGGCTGATCGTAATGGCGGTGAAGCTGAACGCCCACTCCGCTTGGATATCCGCGTGCGTCAACCTGTTGAGCATCGTGGTGGTGCTTCGCCTGTACGGCAGACACACTTCTACTGCCATGAAAATGCCGTGGATCATGCTGATTCTGGCGGCTCCGGTGATGGGCCTGAGCCTGTTTCTGCTGTTCGACATTCTGGGCGACCCGGGCAGGGCGGGGAAGCGTATCCGCCGTTTCCGGGAGAAAATGGATGGGAGCCTTCCCCAGGACGGGGCGGTTCTGGCGCGGCTGGAATCGGAAAATCGCGCCGCCGGCAACCAGTTTCACTATCTTTCCGTCCATGAAAACTGGCCTGTGTACGAAAATACCAGCGTCCGCTATTTTGGCGACGGAGCCGAGACCCTGGAAGCCATGAAAGCGGATCTGGAAAAGGCCGAGAAATTCATTTTCATGGAATATTTCATCGTGGCGGACAATTCGGCCTTTCAGGAGATACGGGAAATTTTGGTACGCAAGGCGCGTCAGGGGGTCGAGGTGCGACTGATGTACGACGACATCGGCAGCCTTGGCTTCGTGAATCTGCGCTTTGCCAGAGGGCTGAGCGAGGACGGCATCCGCTGCAGGGTGTTCAACCCCGCTGTGCCGGTGGTCAATCTGTTTCTGAACCACCGGGATCACCGGAAAACCACGGTCATCGACGGCAAGGTGGGCTATATCGGCGGCTACAACCTTTCGGATGAATACTTTGGCCGTGCCCGGCCCTACGGGGTGTGGAAGGACACCGGCCTTCGGCTGGAGGGCGAGGCGGTCCAGAGCCTGACGGCGTCGTTTTTTGAGCTGTGGAACGTGACGACCAAGGAAGACGAGGACTTCGCACGCTACCTCAACATCTGTCACAAGGTAACGTCGGAGGGGTTCGTGCAGCCCTTCAACGATAACCCGCTGTCGGAGGAGCGCACGGCGGAAAATGTCTATCTGAATCTGATCGCTCAGGCGGAAAAGACGCTGTATATCACTACACCGTACCTGATCATCACCGACGAAATGAGCCGGGCGCTGCGCCTTGCGGCCAAACGGGGTGTGGACGTGCGGATCATTACGCCGGGAATTCCGGACAAAAAAGTGGTATTTGCCATCACCCGCTCCTATTATTCCGGCCTTGCCCGGCAGGGCGTGCGGATATTCGAGTATACGCCGGGCTTCTGCCATGCAAAGCAGTGCCTGTGCGACGGGAAGATCGCCTCCATAGGCAGCTCGAACTTTGACTACCGAAGCCTGTATCACCATTTCGAGAACGACGTTCTGCTCTACGGCTGTGACGCGATTGGCGACATGGCGCGGGATTTTGACGTGTTGTTCTCCCAATGCAGCGAGGTCACTCAGCGATACAGCACCGGAAGCGGGGCAATTCTGCGGATTTGGCAGTGCATTCTGCGGCTGTTTGCGCCGCTGGTATAGAAAAGCGGGAAAAGCGAAAGGGGGTTCCTTTCGCTTTTCTCGTTCTACGGGGAGGTTTCCGGATATCTGCCAGAGAAATCGCATATTCTGTGAACGCATTTTTATCTTTTTATGAACTTTAGCGCTCAGGCCTTGACAGTGCTAAAAATCGTGGTATAGTGTAGGCGTACCAAAAAGAGGGGCGAAAAAAAGAAAGCCCCTCCGCAGGGAACATAGAAGATTTGAATGGAGGAATGACTTATGTTGCCCAGCATTTTTGGAGAAGATTTGTTTGATGATTTCTTTAACGATCCCTTTGGCATGATGAACGCCTCGGAGGGTCGCAGCCCCCTGTATGGCAAGCACGCCAAGAATCTGATGAAGACCGATATCCGGGAGAAGGAAGACGGCTATGAGCTGGCGGTCGATCTGCCCGGCTTCAAGAAGGACGAGATCAGCATTGACCTGAGCAATGGCTACCTGACCATTCAGGCCGCAAAGGGTCTTGATAAGGATGAGGAGGACAAGAAGGGTCGCTACATCCGCCGGGAGCGTTACGCCGGTTCCATGAGCCGCAGCTTCTACGTGGGCGATGTGAAGCCCGAAGAGGTGTCCGCCAAGTTTGAGAACGGTATCCTGACGCTGGATGTGCCGAAGGCCGGACAGAAGAAGCTGCCCGAGAACAATCGGATCTGCATCGAGTAACCCCAAAAAACACCGCGCCACGGTTTGCATGAACCGTGGCGCGGATTTTTTATTTTTCGCCCAGCACCAATGTGCGCAGGACGGGAATGCGCTTGATAAGCGCGATCAGCGGCGGCAGGAGCAGCGCCAGCAGCACCGGCAGAAGCAGATACATGCTCCACACGGGGAAATGGAGCAGCTTATCCATCGCCCAGGCCAGCAGCACCAGCAGGGGGTTGTGCAGGACGTAGATGCCGAAGCTGCGGCTTGCCATGCAGCGGGTGAAGGCAGTCTCCTTATCCAGCCACCGTTTTCCCGCGCCCAGCACCCCAAGGCAGGCAAACCACGCATAGAGATTGGTAAGCGGGGCTTTCAGATTGCTGAGAGCCGCGTAATTCTGTCCCCAGAAATGCACCGTGTAGATGACGGCCAGCACGCCGCTCACGGCAAGCATACAGGGTGCCCATTTGGCGAGCAGGGACTGGATCTGTTCGTGGGAGAACAGAATGTAGCCCGCGAGGAAGCAGAACAGGTAGAAACCGTTGCGGTAGACCTCTATCACGGGAGTGTTCAGGATATAGGCGCTGCCCCACATGCCGAGCACCAGAAGGCAGATGACAGGGAAATTCGCCTTGCCGCCCAGCTGCCACAGCCAGTCTTTTTTGTCCAGCTTCCGAATCAGCACCAGCACCACCTCGCACAGCAGCAGCTCGTGGAGAAACCACAGTACCCCGATGCCGGACATGCACCACACAAGATATTTGGCAAACCCCGGAACCTGACCGCCGCCAAAAATGTTTGCGTACTGGTCGGTGACCCAGCCGGTGCTCCACCCGATGAGGAAGATAATGGCGATGGAGGGAATCAGTTGGCGGCGGACTTTGCCTTTCAGGTATTGCTTTCCCGTCTGCTTTTCCAGACTGCACCGGGCGCAGATGCCGGAGATCATGAAAAGTGCCGCCATGAACCATGGGTACAGCACATACAGCGGCGCGTCCAGCGCCGGAATGCCGGGGATAAGTACGTTGGTGATGACACCGACGCTGTTGAACTGGTAAAATACGTGATACACTGCAACGGACAGCACGATGCCGTAGCGCAGATTGTCAAGAAACGGTTTTCTCATCATTTTCCTCCCCGCAGATGGTGGTTGATACGGTTGGTTCTGTGCCGGATGGAAAGCAGAATGATTCCCCAGATCAGGGCGTAGCCCACCGCGAAGCATAGGGTAAAGACGCCGATAAATGCCCAGTCCCGGGGGATCCAGTTGTTCAGCAGATAGATCAGCAGATAGTCCAGATACAGCGCTCCGGCGTGAATTGCCGTAGCGGAGAGCAGCGGCAGACGCTCAATCTGATAGACGACGCCGATGCCCGCCGCGATGAAGGCCAGCAGCGTCACCGTCACGATCCCCATGCAGACCTCTCCGGGGGCGAGGGAAGTGACCTGCCCGTTGGCGCCCAGAATGCCGTAGATCATGGCGAGGATCAGCGGCCCGCCGGAAGCGGCCAGCAGACCCCGTTTCAGAAATGTCAGACAATATTGCTTCATACGTGATCGTACCTCCTTTTGATTTCCGCGAAGCACCGCCGGGAAACATATTCCCGGTAGCCGCTTCGGAAGACGGCGTCCACCGCGCCGTTGAAGGAAGCGGTGAAGCGCTCCAAGTGGGCTTCGTTGGCAAGTGCCGATTTGTTGATGCGGATGAAGGACGCGGGAAGCATGGCTTCCAGCTCGTACAGCCGCAGCTTTAAGCGGCAGCGTTCGCCGCTGCGTGTAACGGCATAGGTCTTCCCGTCCAGAACGGTGATGCACTCGATATCGGAGAAGGGGAGCATCCGCATACCGTCCTCCGTGTACGCCGCGATCCGGTCAGAGCCGTCATGCTGCAGGACAAGAAGCTCCATTTCGTCGGTAAGACGGCTGCGCTCATGGACGGTAGCGACCACCGTTTCCTCCTGCGTTTTATCAATAACCAGCTTGAATCTCATGGGGCACCTCCTTGCGCTTACACTATATCATAAAAGAAACCAAAAATGTTGAAAAATCCGTTCAACGGTCATTTTTGACCGCTGAACGGCAGAAGGGCATTCTATATCCGCGCAAGCAGCGCTTTTGCGGCGTCCGCGACCTGAGGCAGAAGGTACTGTCCCAGCTCGCCGGGTTTCACCCAGTGGCAGGATCTGATCTCTTTGGCCTGAAGCTTTGGTTCACCGTGGACTTCGCCCAGAAAGAAAACGACCTGCTTTCTGGCAACGGGGCTGATGCGGTATTCCGTGGCGGCTCTGGCACCGGGAATCAGCCGCGTCCGGAATCCGGTCTCCTCGAAAAGCTCCCGGAGGGCGGTTCGCTCCTCTGTTTCCCCGGCCTCCATGTGTCCCTTGGGGAAGCTCCACGTTCCGGAACCCCGCTGGAACAGAAGCAGAAATTCCGGTTCCACGCCGGCCCGCCGGAAGGGGACGACCCCGCAGGATTTCTGAAAGATGGAATCAATGGTGCTGATAAAATACTGCTCCTGAAAATGGACGGCCTCGGCGATCTGCCCCTGATGGAACGAAAGCCCCTCCGGCGCGACCACCAGCTTGTCCTCGCAGTCGTTGTGCCGCCGGATGACGGCGATGACCCGCCCTGTAAAGTCGGACAGGGGCGTATCCACGCCCAGTATGTACGCGTCCTGTTCCTCGCCGTCGCCGCCCATCAGCCCCGGGACGAACCCGTAATTGATGGGATACAGAATATCGCCGTGAAGATATCCGACCGGCCGATCGACCTGTACCGTCACGACCTTGCCCAGCAGCTTCCGGGTGCTCCTGCTTCGCCAGTCCATCATCGTCCCCCCGTTTTTCTCAAAAGTTCGACAAAACGGTGCCATTTTACATGGAGCGGGGCAAAAAGTCAAGCCTGAAACCAATTTTTGCGGCGGCGGGGAAAGGATTGCTTATTTTTTTCATATCGCTTGTTTTTTTCGCGGAATCACGCTATAATGATAGAGAATATTTTTTGGAGAGGATCGTATGGCAAATAAAAATCAGGACTGGGATGATCTTGGAAGAAGCATTCAGGACATTGTGGACAGAGCCGTCAATGCCCGGGACTTTCAGAAGCTGAACCAGACGGTCAGTCAGGCCGTGGGCAAGGCCGTAGATATGGGAAGCGAAGCCGTCCGCAAGGCGATGGAAGCCGCCGCCCGTCCCACGACCCCGCCTGCCAGACCCGTTTACCGGGAGGTCGAGGCCACGGTCGTGGAGGAAAAGAAAGACCTTCCCGTGCTTTATGCCGGAACCGGCGGCGAGACTGCCGTAGGACTGGTGAAGATCGTAGGCGGCGGTCTGGCGCTGCTCACCGGGTTCATATCGCTTATTTCCCTGCTGGTCAGGCTGATCATGGGAATTGGTCTGGGAATCGCGTCTACCGTGATCACGGTTGGCGGCGTCGTTGCCGGAACGTGGCTGATCGTCAGCGGCATCCGCAAGCTGGGATGGGTCAGCCGGTTCAAGATGTACAAAAGAACCCTTGGGGAGAGCACCCATTGCACGCTGGAGCGGCTGGCGCGGAGCGTTGGAAAGAACGTGAAGTTCGTCCGCAGAGAATTGCAGAAGATGATCAACAAGGGGCTGTTTCTGGAAGGGCATATGGACAGGGAGGAAACCTGCCTCATCACCAGCGACGAGACCTACCGGCATTATGAGCAGAGCCGTCTGGCTCTGGAAGAACGTCAGCGGCAGGAAGCCGCCGCCAGCGCCCCGAAGGTGTCCAGCCCTCATGACCCACAGGTACAGGAGGTTCTGGATCGGGGCAACGCCTTCATCGCCCAGATACGCGCCTGCAACGACGCCATTCCCGGGGAGGAAATTTCTGAGAAAATCTCCCGGATGGAGTTGATCGTCCGCCGTATCTTTGAGCGGGCGGAGGCGCATCCGGAGGTGGTCCCCGACCTGAAGAAGCTGATGGACTACTACCTGCCCATGACGGTGAAGCTCCTGAACGCCTACGCGGACATGGACGCCCAGCCCGTGCAGGGGGAAAACATTCAGGCTTCCAAGAAGGAAATTGAGGCCACGCTGGATACGCTGAATCTGGCCTTTGAGAAGCTGCTGGACGACCTGTTCCGGGATTCCGCCATGGACGTTTCCAGCGATATTTCCGTTCTCAACACCCTGCTTGCCCAGGAGGGACTGACGGAGGACGGCTTATCCCAAGTGAAGAAACAGCAGACATTATAAAAAACTAGGAAGAGGAGATCAATTATGGACGCTGAATACAAGGATATGAACGAATCTGCCCCCATCCCCAGCCTGACTCTGGAGCCGGAGCTGGAAAACACGCCCAAGCTGGTCGTGGCCGAGGAAACGAAGCTGCAGCAGCCCAAGGTTGCCGAGCCGGTGCTGACCCCTCAGGAGCAGCAGATGGTCAATGATTTTGCCCAGAAGATCGATGTGGAGAACACCGCCCAGATCTTGCAGTACGGCGCGGGAACCCAGAAGAAAATGGCCGATTTCTCCGACGCCGCCCTTGCCAACGTGCGCACTCAGGATTTGGGCGAGGTGGGCGACCTGATCGTCAACGTGGTGGGCGAGCTGAAAGGCTTCGACGCCGAGGAGGAAAAGGGCTTCCTTGGCTTCTTCCGCAAGCAGGCGAACAAGCTGGAGGTCATGAAGAGCCGCTACGCCAAGGCGGAGGTCAACGTGGAGAAGATTGGCGATGCCCTCCAGCAGCATCAGGTGCGGCTGCTCAAGGATTCTGCGATGCTGGATAAGATGTACGAGCAGAACCTTGCCTACTTCAAGGAGCTGACCATGTACATTCTGGCGGGCAAGAAGAAGCTGCAGGAGGTACGGGAAGGCAAGCTGAAAGAGCTGGAAGCCACGGCGCAGGCCACCGGACTTGCGGAGGATGCGCAGGCGGCAAAAGATCTGGCGGACAAGTGCAACCGGTTTGAGAAGAAGATCTATGATCTGGAGCTGACCCGCACCATTTCCATCCAGACCGCGCCCCAGATCCGCATGATCCAGAACAACGACAATGTGATGGTGGAGAAGATTCAGACCACGCTGATGAACACCATCCCCCTGTGGAAGAATCAGATGGTTCTGGCGCTGGGCATTGCCCATTCCAACGAGGCCGCGCAGGCGCAGCGTCAGGTCAACGACATTACCAACGCCCTGCTGAAACAGAACGCCGAGAAGCTGCACATGGCGTCCGTGGAGACCGCCAAGGAAGCCGAGCGGGGCATCGTGGACATTGAAACCCTGAAAAAGACCAACGCCGAGCTGATCCAGACGCTGGACGACGTGATGAAGATTCAGTCCGAGGGCCGGGAGAAGCGCATTGCCGCCGAAGCGGAAATGGCAAAAATGGAGAACGACCTCAAGGGCAAGCTCCTGGAAATCCGCGGCGGCGTATAACGCTACAAAAGACGCAGTACCGGAAATTTTCGGTACTGCGTTTTTGGACTTGACAAAAAAGGCGACCCCGTGGAACACGGGATCGCCCAAGGCTACAAAATAATTAGCAGCCGAAACCGCACATCCGGCTCAGCAGCTGCCAAATGGAGCTGCAATCAGAATTGTTGGTGTTGCAATTAAAAAAGAACATCTTGCCAACCTCCTGTTTCAGTATTTGCCTCGCGAAGACAAAAGGATTGTAACCGATTTGTAATCAATTTTCAAGCTGTAAATTCTGGAAACGGATAAAATGAGATTATTTGAAGGAATTATGAACGATAAAGTGGAAAAATACAATATCCCATACCGCGTTATCCGCAGCAGCCGCAGAACCATTTCGGTGCAGATAGCCCCAAGCGGCGAGGTGCTGGTGCGGTGCCCCCGGCGGATGTCCAATGCGGATATTCGCAGGTTCGTGGAAAGCAAATCCGGCTGGATTGAAAAGCATCTGGAAAAGCGGACTGCCGCGGCGCGGCTTCCCGTGTTTACGGATGAGCAGCTGCAGGTGCTTGCCCGGCAGGCGCGGCAAACCATCCCGGAACGTGTCGCGCATTTTGCCCCGCTGGTGGGCGTGACCTACGGCAGGATCACGATCCGCAGCCAGCATACCCTGTGGGGAAGCTGCAGCAGTAAGGGAAATCTCAACTTTAACTGCCTGCTGATGCTCACGCCGCCGGAGGTGCTGGACTATGTGGTCGTCCACGAGCTGTGCCACCGGAAGGAAATGAACCACTCCGCCCGCTTCTGGGCGGAGGTCGAGCATGTCTTACCGGATTATGAAATCCAGCGGAAATGGCTGCGGGAAAACGGCACGGCGCTGATTTCCAGGCTGGAAAAGTAGTGTAAACGTTTTTTTCGACAAACGCACGCACCGAATCGTCACCCGGATACTATAATGGTTACGGGAGGTGCGATGTGGAACATTATGTCTGGTTGGCGCTGGCGGCGACACTGGGGACTTGGTTTGTGACGGCACTTGGCGCTGCCACGGTGGTCTTTTTCAAATCCCCCAGTGCCAGAGCGCTGAATCTTATGTTGGGCTTTTCTGCCGGCGTGATGATCGCGGCCAGCTTCTGGTCGCTGTTGCAGCCCGCCATCCAGCGGGCGGAAGCCGCGGGAAATACCCCTGCCTGGCTTGTGGCGGTATCCGGGTTCCTGCTGGGGGCGCTGTTTCTGTGGGGGTCGGATAAGGCCGTCTGCTTTGCCAGAAAAAGAGCGGGCATGGGAATGCCCGGAGAACGTATGAACCGCATTATCATGCTGGTGCTTTCCATCACCCTGCACAATATCCCCGAGGGGCTTGCCGTGGGCGTGGCCTTCGGGGCGCTGGGGAGCGGCGCAAGCCCGGATGGGCTGATGGGGGCGGTGTCCATTGCCGTGGGCATCGGCTTGCAGAATTTCCCGGAGGGGGCGGCGGTGTCCGTGCCGCTGCGGCGGGAGGGCTATTCCCGGCGCAGAAGCTTCCTGCTGGGGCAGGCTTCCGGTCTGGTGGAGCCGGTTTCCGGGGTGATCGGCGCGCTGCTGGTGGTGACGGTGGAAGCGATCCTGCCTTATGCCCTTGCCTTTGCCGCCGGGGCGATGATTCTGGTTGCGGTACATGAGCTGATACCGGAGTGTCAGCAGAATCAGAAAGAGCAGCCCTACTGCGCCACCATGGGCATCATTCTGGGCTTTGCTGTGATGATGCTTCTGGACGTGATGCTTGGCTAAGAAAAAAGATTACCAAACGGTCTGCTGCGGCAGACCGTTTTTTTGCTGTATTTGTGCATTGACAGATAAATGTACAGTTGTATAATTGTATACATTAAGACAAGAAAACGGAAAGGGGCTTACTCTATGCTAGAGATTTCCAGTAAGACCAACCTGTTGGAGCAGAAATCCTACAAATACTCCCTTCAGGATGTGGCGGAACCGAATTTGCAGCGGGATGTGTATTCCTACGGCACCATTCCCAAGGTGGCGTTCAACCACCGCCGGGTGCCCATGTCCATGCCGGAGGAGATCTGGATCACGGACACCTCCCTGCGGGATGGTCAGCAGTCCGTGGAGCCGTATTCCGTTGACCAGATCGTAAACATCTACAAGCTGCTGAGCAAGCTGGGCGGCCCCTACGGCATCATCCGCCAGACGGAATTTTTCATCTACAGCAAAAAAGACCGGGAGGCCATCGAAAAGTGCATGGCGCTGGACCTCAAATTCCCGGAGATCACCAGCTGGATTCGGGCGACAAAGGAAGACTTCCAGCTGGTGCATGACCTTGGCATCAAGGAAACCGGCATTCTGGTCTCCTGCTCGGACTACCACATCTTCAAGAAAATGAAGATGACGAGAAAACAGGCCATGGACTATTACCTCGCCACGGTGAAGGAAGCCTTCAATGCCGGAGTCATTCCCCGCTGCCATCTGGAGGACATCACCCGGGCGGACTTCTACGGCTTCGTGGTGCCCTTCGTCAACGAATTGCAGCGGCTGAGCCGGGAAGCGGGGGTGCCGGTGAAGATTCGCGCCTGCGACACCATGGGCTACGGCGTCCCCTTTACCGAAGCGGCGCTGCCGCGAAGCGTGGCGGGCATTATCTACGGCTTGCAGCACTATTCCGACGTCCCCAGCGAGCATCTGGAATGGCACGGCCACAACGATTTTTACAAGGGCGTAGCCAACGCCTCCACGGCATGGCTCTACGGCGCCTGCGCGGTCAACTGCTCCCTGCTCGGCATCGGCGAGCGGACGGGCAATGTGCCGCTGGAGGCCATGGTGTTTGAATATGCGTCCCTGCGGGGGTCGCTTGACGGCATGGACACCACGGTCATCACCGAGATCGCCGATTACTTCAAAAACGAGATCGGCTACAATATCCCGCCCATGACGCCCTTTGTGGGCAGCGCTTTCAACGTCACCCGGGCGGGCGTCCACGCCGACGGCCTGATGAAGGACGAGGAAATCTACACCATTTTCGATACCAAGAAAATCCTGAACAAGCCCGCCACGGTGCAGATCAGCAAAACCTCCGGCCTTGCGGGCGTCGCCTACTGGATCAACCAGACCTACGGTCTGGAAGACGGCGAGAAGCTGGACAAAAAGTCGCCGCTGGTGATCGCCATGAAGGAATGGGTAGACCAGCAGTATGAGGACGGCCGCCAGACGGTCATGACAGAACGGGAGCTGAAAGAGAAAATACGGCAGCTTGCCCCTGACTTTGCTGAAAGAGGGTAAGGAAAAGAATATGAATCAGTTCAAAACCACGTCTCTGGCGGATCAGGTGTTCGAGAAGCTGGAGAACGACATCATTCAGGGCGTCTACCCCCGGGGCGAGATACTGACGGAACTGAAGCTGGTCGATCAGCTGGGCGTCAGCCGCACCCCCATCCGGGAGGCGCTGCGCCGTCTGGAACAGGAACGGCTCATTGAGGACACCGGCAAAGGCTCCCGGGTGGTGGGCATCACCGAGGAAGATCTGGAAGACATCATGAACATCCGCCAGCGCATCGAGGGGCTTGCCGCCTACTACGCAACGAAGAACATGACTCCCGAGGGGCTTGCCCAACTGACCCACATCGCCGACCTGCAGGATTTTTACTTTGACAAGGGAGACGCTGAGCTTCTGCGGCAGGTGGATGAACAGTTCCACGACACGATCTGCTACTTGAGCAAGCGTACCGTCATCGTGGACACGCTGCTCCCCCTGCACCGGAAGACCCGGCGCTACCGCCGCATCTCCATGGAGGACTGGTCGCGCACCATCAACACCCGGAAGGAACACAGGGCAATTCTGGACGCCATGGCTTCCGGCAACGCCGACCTTGCGGAGAGCCTCATGGCAAAGCATATCGAAAACGCGAAAAAGCACATGTTGGGAGGATTCAAAAATCATGGGTAAGACAATCGCACAGAAAATCATTGCGTCCCATCTGGTCTCCGGGGACATGACCCCCGGCAGCGAGGTGGCGCTGCGCATCGACCAGACCCTGACGCAGGACGCCACCGGCACCATGGCCTATCTGGAATTCGAGACCATGGGTATTCCCAGAGTGAAAACGGAAATGAGCATTGCCTACGTCGATCACAACACCCTCCAGTGCGGCTTTGAGAACAGCGACGACCACCGCTATTTGCAGACCGTCACCGCAAAGCACGGCGTGTATTTCTCCCGCCCCGGCAACGGCATCTGCCATCAGGTGCATCTGGAGCGTTTCGGCAAGCCCGGCAAGACCCTCATCGGTTCTGACAGCCATACTCCCACCGGCGGCGGCATCGGTATGCTGGCCTTCGGCGCGGGCGGACTGGACGTGGCGGTGGCCATGGGCGGCGGCGCGTACTATATCACCATGCCCAAGATGTACAAGGTGAACCTGACGGGCAGGCTCAGACCCTACGTCACCGCCAAAGACGTATCTCTGGAGCTGCTGCGCATCCTCTCCGTCAAGGGCGGCGTGGGTGCGATCATCGAGTGGGGCGGCGAGGGCATTGCCACCCTGTCCGTCCCGGAGCGGGGCACCATCACCAACATGGGGACCGAGCTGGGCGCGACCACCTCCATTTTCCCCTCCGACGAGGTCACGAGAAAGTTTCTGGCTGCCCAGGGCAGGGAAGAGGACTACGTTCCTCTGTCCAGCGACCCGGATGCGGAGTACGATAAGATCATCGACATTGATCTTGGCACTCTCAAGCCCATGATCGCCTGTCCCCACAGCCCGGACAACGTGGTGGCCGTGGAGACGCTGAAAGACGTGAAGGTCGATCAGGTATGCATCGGCTCCTGCACCAATTCCTCCCTGTACGACATGCTCAAGGTCGCCGCCATGCTGAAGGGCAAGACCATTCACCCCTCTGTCAGCCTGTCCGTGTCCCCCGGCTCCCGGCAGGTGCTGACCATGCTCAGCGACTGCGGCGCATTGTCAGACATTCTCGCCAGCGGCGCGCGGCTGCTGGAATGCGCCTGCGGCCCCTGCATCGGCATGGGCTTCTCCCCCAATTCCGGCGGCGTTTCCCTAAGAACCTTCAACCGGAACTTCCTGGGTCGTTCCGGAACACGGGACGGGCAGGTGTATCTGGTTTCCCCCGAAACCGCCGTGGCCTCTGCCCTGACGGGGTACATCACCGACCCGACCACCATTGACCAGCCCCTGCACGTGACCATGCCGGAGAAATTCCTTGTGAACGACTCCGCCGTGCTGCCGCCTCTCCCCGCGGACAAGGCGGCGGACGCTCAGGTGCTTCGCGGCCCCAACATCAAGGAATTCCCCAAGAGCAAGCCCTTTGCCGACAGCCTGACGGCGAAGCTGGTGCTGAAAGTGGGCGACAACATCACCACCGACCACATCATGCCTGCCGGTGCGAAGATCCTGCCCTATCGGTCGAACATCCCTTACCTGAGCAAGTTCTGCTTTGAGGTCTGCGATCCCACCTTTGCCGAGAGAGCCAAAGCGGCGGGAGACGGCATCGTCGTGGGCGGCAGCAACTACGGGCAGGGTTCCTCCCGGGAGCACGCGGCGCTGGTGCCCATGTATTTGGGCATCCGGTGCGTCATCGCCAAGTCCTTCGCCAGAATCCATGTGGCGAACCTGATCAACGCGGGCATTCTGCCGGTGACCTTTGAGAATCCGGAGGACTACGACAAGCTGAATCAGGATGCAGTCCTGACCATTTCGGACATTTCCGGCGGCATGGAGCAGGGCAGACTCGCGGTCACTGCTGATGATGGCTTCAAGTTTTATGTAAACTGCGCCCTGACGGAGCGTCAGAGGGCGATTCTGATGGCAGGCGGACTGCTGAACTACACAAAGGAGGGCGGACAATAATGAAGGAAATTACACTTGCCTGTGAGGCGTTTCAGAAGCTGCTGGAGGAGCAGCTGGAGAGAATCCGGAACATGAACGGGGAAAAGACGGATTTTTCCACCAAGAAGCAGGTTACCATCGGCGTCATTGACGGCGACGGCATCGGCCCCGTCATCACGGCGCAGGCCACCCGTGTGCTGGAAAAGCTGCTGGCGGAGGAGATCGCGGCGGGTTCCATCGTCATCAAGCAGATCGAGGGACTGACCATTGAGAACCGCATGGCCTGCGGCAAGGCCATTCCCGACGACGTTCTGGCGGAGATCAAGACCTGCGACGTGCTGCTGAAAGGCCCCACCACCACCCCCATGGGCGGCAAGATGGAGAGCGCCAACGTGGCCATGCGCCGGGAGCTGGATCTGTACGCCAACTGCCGTCCCGTGTGTATCCCCGAAAAGAACATCGACTGGATGTTCTTCCGGGAGAATACCGAGGGCGAGTACGTTCTGGGCAGCCGGGGCGTGGAACTGCCCGGCATGGCGGTGGACTTCAAGGTGACTACCGATCTGGGCACCCGCCGCATTGCCAGAGCCGCCTTTGACTATGCCAAAAACAACGGCAAGACCCACGTGGCGGTGGTCACCAAGGCTAACATCATGAAAAAGACCGACGGAAAATTCACTGCAATCTGCCATGAGGTCGCTGCCGACTATCCCGGCATCACCGTGGACGATTACTACATCGACATCATGACGGCGAATCTGCTGAAGGAGCCGCTGCGGGAGCAGTTCCAGGTGGTGCTGCTGCCCAACCTCTACGGCGATATCATCACCGACGAGGCTGCCCAGATTCAGGGCGGCGTGGGCACGGCGGGCAGCGCCAACGTGGGCGACCGCTATGCCATGTTCGAGGCGATCCACGGCTCCGCCCCCCGGATGATCGAGCGGGGCATGGGGGACTATGCCAACCCGGCCAGCATCATCAAGGCTGCCGCCATGCTGCTCCGCCACATCTGCCGCGCCGATGCCGCCGCGCGTCTGGAAAAGGCCATGGCGGAGTGCAAAGTTGAGGTCAAGAGCGACGGTACTGCGGCCACTGCCGCACAGTACGCCGACGCTGTGATGGCGCTGCTGTAAAATTTGATATGGTGAAACAATCAAGGCTTCCCCCGGAGGGGAAGCCTTGATTCGTATAAAGGGAGACAAAATAAAAACGCCGCTGAAAAATCAGCGGCGGATTTATATGCCAAGATAATCAGACGGCGCGCTCAACCTTGTTGGAGCGGAGGCATCTGGTACAAGCGTACACATGGCAGGGGGTCCCGTTAACGACAGCCTTGACGCGCTTCACGTTGGGCTTCCATGCACGGTTGGAACGTCTGTGGGAGTGAGAGACCTTGATACCGAAGGTTACGCCCTTACCACAAAAATCACACTTAGCCATTTTCTAGCACCTCCCATCCGATAATGACTCGATAAATACGCCAATTCACAGGCGCTTAGATATGATATCAGATTTCGCGGTAAAATGCAAGTGTTTTTTTCAAAATAATTTGTTTTTTTGAAATGTATTGATATTCCCGCCCCGTACGGGTATAATGGTGGGGAAAAGCTTGCTTTCGGGGTGAAAACCATGACGGATACATACAGTGTGCCGCTGAAAACGCTGGTAAAGGAATTTAATCTGGAAGTCACCTATGCGTCCACGGATTTTGACGCCATCCGCATCACCGTTGAGGACGTGGCAAGACCCGGCCTTCAGCTGGCGGGCTATTTTGACCATTACGAGCCTATGCGTCTGCAGGTCATGGGCAATGTGGAAATGAGCTATGTGGACAAATTGCAGCCCAAGGAGCGGGGCGCGATCTTCGACCGGCTGTTTTCCTACAAATTCCCGGCGCTGCTCATTGCCCGGGACATCCCGCCTCACGCCGAGTGCCTCCAGATGGCGCAGAAGCACAATGTTACCGTCCTGCGCACCAAGGAAGCCACCAGCACCATCGTTTCCACCATCATCACCTACCTGAAGGCTGCGCTGGCACCCCGGATTACCCGACACGGCGTGCTGGTGGAGGTCTACGGCGAGGGCATTCTCCTGATCGGCGACAGCGGCATCGGCAAAAGTGAGGCCGCCGTGGAGCTGCTCAAGCGCGGCCACCGGCTGATCGCCGACGACGCCGTGGAAATCCGCAAGGTCTCCACAAACTCGCTGGTGGGCACCGCTCCCGAGCTGATCCGCAATTACATCGAGCTGCGGGGCATCGGCATCGTCAACGTGGCGAAGCTGTTCGGCATGGGCGCCGTCCGCACGGAAAACGAGATCAACCTGATCGTGAACATCGTTCCGTGGAACACCCAGGAGGTCTATGACCGGCTGGGTCTGGAGGAGCAGTACATGGAGCTGCTGGGGGTCAAGGTTCCCATGAACACCATCCCCATCACCCCGGGGCGGAACCTTGCCATGATTCTGGAGGTTGCCGCCATGAACAACCGTCAGAAAAAGCTCGGCTACAACGCCGCTCTGGAGTTCACGGAGCAGGTCAACCAACATTTCGACGAAAACATGGGAAGAAACACATGAAAGAGTTTACCATCGGCCGGAACGACGCGGGGCAGCGCCTAGACCGCTTTCTTGCGAAGGCAGTTCCGCTGCTTCCGGCGTCCTTGGCGCAGAAATATATCCGCATCAAGCGCATCAAGTGCAACGGCAAGCGCATCGACCGGGACACCCGGCTGCAAGAGGGCGACGTCTTGCAGCTGTATATCAACGACGAATTTTTCGACAAGCCCCGGGAAGATAACGCCTACCTCACCGTGGCAAATCCCAAGCTGAACATCGTCTATGAGGACGAAAACATTCTGCTTGTGGACAAGCGCCCCGGCCTTGCGGTGCATCCCCACGACGGCGCGGAGTACGGCCGCACCCTGATTGACCACATCCAGTCCTATCTGTATCAGAAGCGGGAGTGGCGTCCCCGGGAGGAAAACGCCTTCACCCCGGCGCTGTGCAACCGCATTGACCGGAACACCGGGGGCATCGTGATCGCCGCCAAGACGGCGGAAGCCCTGCGGGTGATGAATCAGAAGATCAAGGATCGGGAAATCGACAAGCGATATCTGGCCATTGTGGAAGGGACGCCCAAGCCCGGAGAGGGGAGCCTGAAAGGGTATCTCTTCAAGGACGCCCAGAAAAACCGGGTGTACGTCACGGACACACCCCAGCCCGGCAGCAAAACCTGCCAGACCAATTACAAAACCCTCGCAACTGCGGCGGGGCTTTCACTTGTAGAGTGCGAGCTGATCACCGGCCGCACGCATCAGATTCGCGCCCAGTTTGCCCACGCGGGACACCCCCTGCTGGGGGACGGCAAGTATGGCAAGCTGGACAAGCGCTTCGACCGGAACTATCAGGCGCTGTATTCCTACAAGCTGACCTTCACCTTCACCACGGACGCCGGGTCTCTGGCCTATCTCAACGGCAAGTCCTTCCGGGTGGAAAAGGTGGATTTTGCAGAGCAGTATTTCCCCAACGTGAAAATATAAAAAATGGCATCCCGGACGGGATGCCATTTTGGTGTATTTCAAGGGCCTTGCGGAGGAAAGGTATAAGGGGAAAAACGGTTAATTAAAGCGGGCCAAATCAAACCGGTAAACTGGAAGCTATTGAAGCCCAAATGTTTTTGCAGGGATATCAATTCCTAGCATTTTCCCAAACGCCAACGCCCATTTGACAAAGTTATATGATATTGACGTAATTATATTACCAGCTATAATATATCCCGCCTCAACCGGCTTGCTTAAATTGTCATCCCATCCCACCATTTCAGCTAAATCACTTTCTGAAAAACCTTCTTCAAAGATTTCTTCTTTGTTGATACCAGCCATGAATGGTTTTCCATTCAGTAATCCAGCCCTAACAAGTAACAGGGGTGCAATAGAAATGGCGCCTATTGTCTTTCCCTCAAACTTCTTGATGAAATCTATAATTCTTTCATTCTCAATAGCTTCTCTGATATCCATTGCGCCCGGCAATATCAAACTGTCGTACGCATCCAAATCTAGATTATCGATAGTATCATCAGGTAATACCGACAGCCCATCTTCACTTCTGATTGCCTCTCTTGTAATTCCAAAAACCGTAATCGGTTTTTCGGCAAGTGCCAGTATCTCAAGTACGGTGCTGATTTCAAAATTACAAAATGAATCGTATATCAATATGGCCGTTTTCTTCATATCAGTCGTCCTCCGTATTCCAATTTATTGAACTTTCATTCAGTATAGCACACACAAGACCAGATAGCAAGCGATCAGCGAGGGCACAAATCCTTTTTGACAGTCAAAATGGCATCCCGTCCGGGATGCCATTTTTCGTATGCAGCTATTGCCAGCCCGCGTCCTCGGACTCGGATTTGCGCTGGCGGGAGAGAAGCGCCTGAACGGCGTCCTTCACGTCCGCGCCTTCGTAAAGCACCTTGTAGGCGGCGTCGGTGATGGGCATGTCGATGCCCTTTGCCTTGCCCAGCTCATAGGCGGATTTGGCGGCGTAATAGCCCTCCACCACCGCGCCGACCTCCTTCATGGCGGTCTGGGGATCCTTACCCTGACCGATGAGAATGCCCGCCCGACGGTTGCGGGAGTGCATGGAGGTGCAGGTGACGATCAGGTCGCCCACACCGGCAAGCCCGGCGAAGGTCTCCTTTTTCGCACCCAGCGCCACGCCCAGACGGGCGGTTTCCGTCAGACCCCGGGTCATCAGCATGGCCTTGGCGTTGTCACCAAAGCCGAGACCGTCGGTGATACCGGCGCACAGGGCAATGACGTTTTTCAGCGCCGCACCCAGCTCCGCGCCCACAGGGTCGGGGCTGGTGTACACCCGAAGGGTGTCCGCCATGAAGGCGTCCTGCACGAATTCCGCCAGCGCCTGATCGGTGCTGGCAGCCAGCAGACCGGTAGGAAGGTTGATGCAGACCTCCTCAGCATGGCTGGGGCCGGTGAGGGCGACGACATTTTTGCCGGTCTCCTGAGCGACCACCTGGCTCATGCGCATGTGGGTGTTCTGCTCCAAGCCCTTGGTGACGGAGACCACCACGGCGTCCTCGTCAATATAAGGAGCCACGCCCCGGCTGACGGCGCGCAGGGGGAAGGAGGGCGTTGCCATGACCACCAGCTTGCAGCCCCTGACGCAATCGTAATCGCCGCTGATTTTTAAGGCTTCCGGCAATACCGCCGCGGGAAGGCGGGGATTGTGATGGGTTTCCAGCATTTCCGGAATCTTGTCCTTTTCATACGTCCACATGGTCACGTCGTGACCGTTTTTGCACAGACGGACGGCCAGAGCGGTACCCCAGGCGCCGCTGCCAACTACTGCTGCTTTCATGATTTGCTTCCTTTCCCAAAGAGATTGGTTTTCCGTTCCTCGCCGTGAATCAGGCGGAGGATATTTGCCCGGTGCATGAACACGCACAGCGCGCCCATGAAAATGCCCCCGGCCATGACGTATACATGGTCATGCTGAAAGACGGCAAAGCCCACGGCGAAGGTGATGGAGGCCAGCACGCTGCCCAGAGAGACGTACTTCGTAATCAGATAAGTCACGAAGAAAACGACGCCGATGAGCAGCCCGATGCGCCAGTCGATCGTCCACGCGATGAACCAGCCGCTTAAAATGCCCTTGCCGCCCCGGAAGCCCTGTAAGGCGGGGAAATCATGCCCCAGCATTACACAGACACCTGCAAGGGTCATCCCCTCCAGACGCAGACCGTAAGGCTCAAACACAAGAGCGCCCAGCAGACAGGCGAGGACGGCTTTGCCGACGTCAATGGCAATGACCATTGCGGAGCGCCCCGCGCCGTAGCTGCGGATGAAGTTGGTCAGCCCCGCGTTGCCGCTGCCATGGCTGCGCACGTCGTCGTGAAGCATGGCGCTGACGCAGATGGCACCATTATGGTTGCCGAGAAAATAGGAGACAAGGGCGGTAATGAGGATTCTCTGGAGCATCATTCGTCCTCCTTGTCGCCCCGCTGCCGGATGGTGATGCGGATGGGGGTGCCGTTCAGGCCGAAGACCTCCCGGATCTGGTTTTCCAGATAGCGCTGATAGGAGAAATGGAACAGCCGGGCGTCGTTGCAGAAAATGACGAAATGGGGCGGTTTGGTGCTGGCCTGGGTCATGTAGAAAATCTTCAGGCGGCGACCCTTATCCGTAGGCGGCTGCACCCGGGCGGTGGCGTCGGCGAGGACGCTGTTCAGCGCGCCGGTGGTGATGCGGCTGGTATTCTGGGCGTGAACGTCCTGAATGACCTGAAAGAGCCTGTCCACCCGCTGGCCGGTGAGAGCGGAGAGGAACAGCACCGGGGCGTAGAGCATGTAGCTTAAGCCCTGACGAACCTTTGTCTCCATGTCCCGCATGGTGTTGGTTTCCTTATTCTCCACCGCGTCCCACTTGTTGACCACGATGACGGCGGCTTTGCCCGCTTCGTGGACAAGTCCGGCGATCTTGGTGTCCTGCTCGGTGACGCCGTCGTTGGCGTCGATGAGGATCAGGCACACATCCGCCCGGTCGATGGCGCTGATGGAGCGCATGTTGGAATATTTTTCGATGGCATCGTCCACCTTGCTTTTCCGGCGCATACCGGCGGTGTCGATGAAGCAGTATTTTCCGGTTTCGTTTTCAAAATAGGAGTCGATAGCGTCCCGGGTGGTGCCTGCCACGTCGGAGACGATGACCCGTTCCTCGCCGAGGATACGGTTTAACAGGCTGGACTTGCCTACGTTGGGCTTGCCAACGATGGCGACTTTAATGACGTCGCTGTCCTCCTCCTCACCGGAATCCTCCGGGATGTTTTCCAGAACCCAGTCCAGCAGATCGCCGGTACCGTGGCCGTGGATGGCGGAGGTCTCAAACAGGTCGCCGATGCCGAGACTGTAAAACTCGTACACATCGGGATTCACGGGGCCGACGGAGTCGCACTTGTTCACCGCCAGGGCGATGGGCTTGCCGGACTTCCTCAGCATGGTAGCCACGTCCTGATCGGCGGCGGTGACGCCGGAATGCACGTCTACCACCATGATGATGGCGTCGGCCAGCTCAATGCCGATCTCCGCCTGACGGCGCATGAATTTGAGCATCTCGCTGTCCGTACCCGGCTCGATGCCGCCGGTGTCCACCAGAGAGAAGGTGCGCCCGCACCATTCGCAGTTGCCGTAAATTCTGTCCCGGGTGACGCCGGGGGTGTCCTCTACGATGGAGGTGCGCTGCCCTGTGAGTTTATTGAAAAGCATGGATTTGCCCACATTGGGCCGCCCGACAATGGCGACCAGAGGTTTTGCCATGGTAACACTTCCTTTCCATATGACGGATTATCCAGTTTATTATGACACATCTTTCCTGCAAAAGCAATGCAAAAAAGTGGATTCATACAAATTTAACAGAGCGATTTTGGTGAATATTGCTTTTGGAACACGCAAAATAGCATGGAAAAAGAGGAAGGCGCGACGCACCTTCCTCTGCTTTCCGCTTTTTGGCTTACTCAGCCTCGACAGCCACGACCTGACGGCCATTGTAGGTACCGCAAGCCTTGCAGGCTCTGTGGGGCATGACGGGCTCGCCGCACTTGGGGCAAACCGCTACGCTGGGAGCGGACAGCTTCCAGTTGGAGCCACGGCGCTTATCGCGGCGGGCCTTGGACACTTTACACTTAGGAACAGCCATGGTGACACCTCCTTGGTCAAACTGCTTTTTACAGCATTCATTTTGGACTTACTTCTCAAGAAGCTGCTTCAAAGCAGCAAATCGGGGATCCAGCTCCTTCTGGCAGCTGCAGGGGCCGTCGTTCAGGTTTTTGCCGCAGCGCTGGCAAATGCCTTTGCAGTCCTCCTTGCACAGCAGCTTGGAATCCAGACTCAGGACGAAAACCGTCCGTACAATATCGTCCAGATCGGCGCTGTCTCCCTCCAGAGGGAATACCCACTCGTCTTCGTTCTCTTCGTCGGCCAATTCCGTCACCAGAACCACATCGATGGGAAAGCGGACTTCCCGGCTAAAATCTCTGGCGCATCGGTCGCAGGTGCCGTGGATGCAGGTGGAGATCTCACCGGTCATCACAAGAACGCCCGCGGTGTTCCGCACCGTGCCCTCTGCCGCGACCGGCTCGGACACAGGGTAGCTGACACCGTAACAAAGATCACTCAGGTCAACGGTTGTGGAAAAGGTGACTGACGCGCCCGGACTGTCAATGATTTTGGAAAGCCCCAGCAGCATACTTTTCCCCCTTCTCACAGTCGTGCCTAGATATTATATAGGCTTTTGCGTCATTTGTCAAATGATTTTTTCACAAAAAATATATGTTTTCGCGGGTATTTCTCCCGGACGGCCGAGGCGCGGAGGGACGGTCACTTTTTTCGGGCGACGACCACGAACCGGCCGTTCTCCGTCTGGTAGGCGCAGGTGACCAAAGTAAGAAACAGGTCGCCGCACTGGGCGGTGACACCGGTGTCGTAGAGCGCATGTTCCCGATAATAGGCCATGGCCTCGTCGAAGCTGCTCTGGTCAGAGGTGTCATAAAACTGGTAGAATTTGAAATTTGTGTCGCTCTTTTTGTAGACCTTGTCGTAAAAGGCGGCCACGACCTCATATTCCTGTTCTTCGTAAAGGGTGTTGAAGGAAATCACCGGATTGCGCTGCCAGAAATCCTTCTGCTGGTATTTCAGCAGCGTGCGGAACATGCTGCCGTCCAGCATGTTGTGGGCATAGATGATGCGGTTGCCGCTTTCTGTATCACAGGCCGCGTCGAGGAAGGGAAGCCCGGCAAAACTGTAGGCAGCGTCAAAATTGGCGTGGAGATACCGCTCCGGTTCGTCGGGGGAGTACATGACGGGGTAGTCGATTCTGGTTCCCGGAATGGTAAGCCAGCCCGCAAGATCGGGATTTTTCTGGTACAGCTCCAGAAAGCGGGGAAGGATTTCCCGCGGCTCTGTGGGCGGCGTGGTCGCGGCGGTGGTGGGCGGGACGGTGGCTTGGGTGGGAACGGTCGTCTCCGCCGGGGCGGAGGTGGAGATTGGCGTGGTTTCCCGGGCGGTCTCCGCGGCCATCCGTTTCAGGGCAATCCGGTTGCGGAGAGCGGAGAACACCGTCACGCCGAAAATCAGCGCCGACACCAGCGCGACAACGACAAGAAGCCGGGAAACGGGAGAATTTTTCCGCCCCTTCTGATTCTCGGGACGGCGGGGGAGGGATTTCCCATTGTTTTGATTGGTCATGGTAGATCATCCTCTGAAAAAGGCGGTGACGGGAGTACCGTCACCGCCGTGGTTGGGGTTAGAGATTCTTTAGAAGAAGCGCTTCCTGGTGAAAACAGCCGCAACGCTCATCAGGCCGGAAAGAATGGCCACGGGGGCCATCACGTCGCCGGTCTTGGGAACTTTGTCAAGGCCGGTGTTCTCTTTGCCGCCGTTCCCACCGGTGGTGCCGCCGCCGGTAGTGCCGGACATCTTGTGACCGCAGCCGTCGCACTTGCCGTCTCCGCCATCGTCAATGTCAACATGAGGCGCTTTTCCGAGGGACTTTTTGCATTTGGAGCAAAACCACTCATGGGAATTGTCGTCTAAATCCTTGCAGATGGCCCAATCATGCACCTCGGTGCCGCAGATATCGCATTTGCAGTCACCGTCCTCGTCCGAACAGAAAGACCGATAACCGCAGCCGGGGTCTGTACAATCGTGTGAGCCAGGCTGGAAATGATGCTCAGTGTTTGTTTTGAATCCGCATTTGTCGCAGATACCGTCGTTCATACCAACATGCTCACCGTCGTCAATAAGGGTATAGCAGTCATCACAGGTGAGATAGTGATATTCATCGTTGTAGCCCCAGGTCGTATGTTCGTGGGTACAATTAAATTTGTCATAGCCGCACAGATCGCATACGTCTCCAACTCTGTGGTGGGGTTCTATATCACTCAGGCGAGCCGAACAGTTGGTGCAGTACTGGATGTGACCTTCGCTTCCGGCAGGTATGTAGTCTACATTCTTATGATCGCAATGATTCGGGTCTGATGCGCCGTATCCGCACTCATCACAGACACCATCGTCCATACCGACATGGTTCCCCTCTTTAATGCAGTTGCTGCAATCGAGGCAGAAGAGACCGTGCCATTCGCTGTTGTGATCCCATCTTGTATGTTCATGGCTGCAACCCAATCCGTCATAGCCGCACAAATCGCATTCGTTTCCTATCGCGTGATGGGGTTCCACGCTACTCAGGCGAGCCGAACAGTTGGTGCAGTACTGGATGTGACCTTCGCTTCCGGCAGATACATACTTGGTATCTGTATGATTACAATAATTTGAATCCGGTATACCACATACGGTGCATCTGTGCGTGGTGGGGTTATAGGAGTGGGGTTCAGCCGCGTTTATTGCCACGTTGCAGGAAAGGCAATACCAGGTATGCGAAGCTGTGTCAATCTTCCAAGTAACCATGTGCCCATCGTGGGGGTTCTCGGGATTTTCAGGGTTCTGGGGGTTTTCGGGATTCTGGGGATTCTTGGGATTCTCAGGGGTTCCGGGATTCTCGGGGTTTTCGTCGCCCTTAGAGTCGCCGGGAGTTTCCTGACCCGCCACGGCGGAGGGGGTGCCTTCCGCTTCGGTGGCGGCTACTGCTGTGGGGACTAGGGCAATGACCATGACCAGAACCAGCAGCAGTGCGAACAGTTTTTTCATTGTTTTCAACCTCCATTGGAGTAAATTTTGGGACGAGTGGTGTATATTTTCACTTACCCATGAACATTATAGTCTTTTTAACGACTATAGTCAAGTAAAAAATTATAACCTAGAATAAAAAGACTGCAACTGGAAACCGTAACCAAAAAAAGGAGACGCAATAGTGTGATTGTTTACGACCCCTTCTGGAAAACCCTGAAAAAATCGTCTAAAACCACGTATACGCTCATAAAAGATCATCATATATCCAGCTCCACCATCGACAAGCTGCGCAAAAACAAGCCGATCACCACCACGACCCTGAACGATCTGTGCCGGATTCTCGGCTGCAAGGTGGACGAGATATTGGAATACGTCCCCTCGCCGGACGACCAATGCCTTTGAATCAGGACAGTCAGAAGCCGCTTTTCCATAAGGCGGCAATTTTTTGATATTGCTGGTTGACATAACAACAAAATTCCGCAATCAGAAATTCCAGTGGCCGAAGCATTTTTATTCTTCTCGGGACATACTCTGTTCCAAACCCATGGCAGGAGCCTTTCTCCTGCCGAGAAGGAGGCTGGCTATGGATCAAATTTATGCGGACATTGCTGCCAGAACCGGCGGCAATATTTATGTGGGTGTTGTCGGGCCGGTGCGTACCGGAAAATCGACCCTCATCAAACGGATCATGGAGGAGCTGGTGATTCCCGGCATCTCCGATCCCTATCGCAAGGAGCGCGCCAGAGATGAGCTGCCCCAGAGCGGTTCCGGGAAGACCATCATGACCTCGGAGCCGAAATTCGTCCCCGAGGAGGCGGTGGAGATTTCCCCCGACGGCGTGACGAAGCTGCGAGTGCGGCTGATCGACTCCGTGGGCTACATGGTGGACGGCGCGGTGGGCGCGGAGGAGGACGGCGTGCCGCGGATGGTGACCACCCCATGGTACGACCACGAGATTCCCATGACGGAAGCGGCGGAGCTGGGGACGAAAAAGGTCATGGAGGGGCACTGCTCCATCGGCATTGTGGTGACCACCGACGGCACCATTACGGAAATTCCCCGGGAGGATTACGTACAGGCGGAAAAGCGCGCCATTACCGACATGCAGAAAACGGGGAAGCCCTTCCTGGTGATCGTCAACTCCCGCAACCCGGCGGGGGAGGCGGCGGGGGAAGTGAAGGCGTATCTGCAAAGCACCTTCGGTCTGGAGCCCATCGTGGCGGACTGTCAGGCGCTGGACGCCGAGGGTATCGGAAAACTCATGAAGGCACTGCTGTACACCTTCCCCATGAGCGAGCTGCGGGTGCATCTCCCCCGGTGGATGGACGCGCTGGAGCCGGAGCATCCCGTGAAGGCGGCGCTGTATCAGGCGCTTCTCCAAATGGCCGAGGAAATTCACACGCTGGGTCAGGCGGAAGGGGTGCTGGCCGGACTGCGGGAGCTGCCCCAGGTGCAGGACTACAGCCTGCGCAGTGTGGATTTGGGCAGCGGCAGCGTGATCTGCGCCATCGTTTTCCCGGAGGCGCTGTTCTACGAGATTCTGAGTGCCCGGGCGGGAATGCCCATCCGCAGCGACGCCCAGTTGCTGCAGTTGCTCACCGAGCTGTCCCAAATCAAGCAGGAATACGACAAGATCTCCGATGCCCTTTCCGCCGTCCGGGCGACGGGCTACGGCGTGGTGATGCCCGCGGCAGAGGAAATGAAGCTGGAAACGCCGGAGATCATCCGCAAGGGCGGCGCTTACGGCGTGAAGCTGAAAGCGGGCGCGCCCTCCATTCACATGGTACGTGTGGACATTGACACGGAGATCAACCCCATGGTGGGAGACGAAAAGCAGTCTCAGGATCTGGTCAATTCCCTCATGGGCGAAGACCCGGAAAAGCTGTGGCAGAGCAACATTTTCGGAAAATCCGTGTACGACCTGATTCAGGAGGGGCTGACCACGAAGCTGCTGGGAATGCCGGAGGAAGTCAGGGGCAAGTTCCGGGGAACACTGACAAGAATCGTCAACGAGGGCGCGACGGGGCTGATCTGTTTGATTCTGTAGGCGAAAATTCCATTCTTGACATTCTTTCCTTGCAGAGGTAAACTATAGAAAAGTAACAAGGGAGGAATGCACAGTGTCCATTACCATTGAATACCTTTGGAAAGACCGCAAGCGTCATCTGGGGATGCCCCTGTCCTTTACCCGCTATCAGTTGTCCGAGGATCGGCTGTTCCTGTCCCAGGGATTTCTGAACATCAAGGACGATGAAGTCCTTCTTTACCGTGTGCGGGACATCGATACCAGACGCAATCTGTGGCAGCGCCTGTTCGGCGTGGGAACGGTCACAGTGCTGTCCTCCGACAGAACCACGCCCACGCTGGTGCTGAAAAACGTGAAGAACCCGCTCTTTGTCAAGGAGCTGATCCACAAGCAGGTGGAGGAAATGAAGCTGAAGCGCCGGGTTCGCTACGGCGAGATCGCAACCACCGGCGACCATGACGACGATGACGATCTGGACGATCGATAAGGCTTTTGCCCCGCCGCTGCAAAGCGGCGGGGGGTATTAGACAGTTAACAGGCACGGCGGTATAATCTGCCGTGCCTGCCCTTTGTATTGTGTAAAGCAGATTCATGCGAGCACCCCTTGCCTCTCCCTATGGGAGAGATGGCCGAGCGAAGCGAGGACGGAGAGGGTATACTAGGGCGCAAGGCCCTCTCAGTCACCTACGGTGACAGCTCTCCCAAAGGGCAAGCCAAGGGGGTGTACGCATTTTGGCGCGAGAAATGGAGCGTATCTGTACCGATACGCTCCATTCGCTGTTTTATGACTGCCCATCAAAGCGACGGGGCGATTTTCTGTTTAAGAATTTCTTTGTACGGGAAAATAAATCATCAGGGTGCTTTACCCTTGAGAAAATTCGTGATACAATACACTTTACGATTCAGATTGTTGAGGGGGAGTCCCTGTGAAGCGAACCGGCAGAAAATTTCATTGGAATTATACGGCGTTGGCCTTTGCCATTCCCTGCATGGGAATGCTGTTTGTCATGCTTATCAGCCAATACGAGCCGTTTGGCAAGTATTCCATGCTGTATTCGGATATGTACCACCAGTATTATCCCTTCTTCGTGGCGTTCCGCCGTGCTCTCCGCAGCGGGAGCGGATTGCTGTACACATGGAGCATCGGCATGGGGATGGATTATCTGGGACTGATCTCCTATTATCTGGCGTCGCCGCTGAACCTAATCAGCGTTCTGGTGCCGGAGGGCTGGCTGCTGGAGTTTTTCTCTCTGCTGGTGCCGGTGAAGCTGGGATTCGCGGGGATGTTTTTCGCCATCTTCCTCAAGAAGCTGTTCGGCAAGAACGATGCGTCCATTGCGGTGTTCGGCGGTTTTTACGGGCTGTGCGCGTGGGCGCTGGGGTATCAGTGGAATGTGATGTGGCTGGACACCTTCGCCCTGCTGCCGCTGGTGGCGCTGGGAACGGTGTGCCTGCTGAAGGAGAAAAAGTTTTTCCTCTATACGATCACGCTGTTCCTGTCCGTCTATTCCAATTATTATATCGGGTTCTTTACCTGCATTTTCGTTTTCCTGCTGTTTTTCGTGTATGAGATCTGCCGCTGGGGCGGGTGGAAGAAGCTGTTTGCGGATCTTGGGAGAATCGCCCTGTTTTCCCTGCTGGCGCTGGGAATGACTGCCATTCTGACTTTCCCGGCGCTGTCGGCCCTGCAGACTACCCAGTCCAGCGTGAACAATTTCCCCACCGGCTTCCGGCTGAACATCGCCAAGGAGAACACCATCAAGGGGCTTCTGGACGCCATGCGGCAGGTGGCGGGGAACATGGGCGGCAGCATCGAGCCGACCTTCAAGGAAGGACTGCCCAATCTTTACTGCGGTATTTTCAGCATCCTGCTGATGTTCCTGTACCTGATGGCGAAGGACATCAAGCGCAGGGACAAGTGCTGCGCCGTGATCCTGCTGCTGTTTTTCAACGTGAGCTTCATCATCCGGCAGCTGGATTTCATCTGGCACGGCTTCCATTTTACCAATATGATCCCCTATCGGTTCAGCTTCCTGTACAGCTTCGTGGTGCTGTACATGGCCTACCGCGCATGGCTGATGCGCAGGAAGTTCCGCCCGGTGCAGATCGTGATCGCCGGGGCGCTGACTGCGGGGGTGCTGGCCTGCTCCAATGAGCTGTTCGAGACCGTGCCGCTGGAGCTGGGCAGCCTGACGCTGCAAATCCCTCTCTACTTTATATATAATCTGATTTTTCTGGTGCTGTATCTCACCGTCATGCTCTACGGTCAGCTGGAAGTGCCGGAGGGAACCACGGAGCGTCAGAAAATGCGCGCCCGCGCCAAGCGGAACCGTCAGCGTGCCCGGATTCGGATATTGGCGCTGTCCGTCATGGGTGTGGAGCTGATCTCCACGCTGGTGTGCTTTGGACTGTATTTCACGGGTACGGGTGTGTCCAATTATCCAAAGGGAACCACCTACACCGCCTCCGTCATCCGCTATATGTACGAGCGGGAGGACGATAACCTCTTTTTCCGGGCGGAGACCACCCATTCCCAGACCCTGAACGACGGTGCTCTCAACGGCTACAACGGCATTTCTGCCTTTACCAGTTCCGCCAATGTCAAAGTCACGGAGTTCATGCGGGCGCTGGGCTACGGCGCGAAGAACACCTATAACCGCTACTGCTTCGAGGAAAGCTCCCCGGTGGCGAACCTGTTTCTGGGCATCAAGTATATGATTGAGCGGGACGGGAAGGACAAGTCCAGCACCTATTTTGACGAGGTGAACCGCTTCGGCGTGGCGTCCCTGCTGGTCAATACCGCGTATCTGCCGCTGGGCTTCCTGACGGAGCCGGCGCTGGCGGAACTGGACTTTTCCGCCAGCAGCGGAACGTTCCAGTTCCAGAACGACCTGTTCACTGCCGCCACGGGCATTGACGAGGAGGTCTGGCACAAGCTTCAGGGCGAGAATCTGACCATCACCGGTAACGGTGCGAACATCACGGAAAGCAATTCCACCGGCTACTGCAAGTATTCCGACTGTGTTTCCGGTGCCAACGTGACTTATACCTACACCGCTGACCGGGACGGCTTTGTGTGCGTCCATCTGAACCTGCCCAAGCGGAACGATTTCTACGTCAGCGTCAATGGCGTGGAGCTTTACAAGGAGACCATCAGCCTGTCCCAGATGATCGCGGTGGGGGATGTGAAGACCGGAGATACGGTGGACATCCGCATCGAGTGCGACAAGGACGAGAGCAGCACCATGACTGTCAGCGCCGCCGTTCTCAACGGGGAGCGGTTCGCGCGGGGCTATGAAATCCTGTCGGCGTCCCAGCTGAATCTGACGAAGTTCCGCTCCACGCTGGTGGAGGGAACCATCGACTGCGACCGGGACGGCCTGCTGTATACCTCCGTTCCGCAAAACGGAAACTGGAGCGTCAAGGTGGACGGCAAGCCTGCCGAGATCAAACTGGTAGGGGACTGCATGGTTGCCGTGAATCTGACGAAGGGCGTCCACAACGTTCGCCTGATGTATCACAACGCCGCGTTCAGCCTTGGCTGGAAGATCAGCCTCGCCTGCGCCGCCGTTTTCGGCGGACTGGCATGGAGCGTCTACAGACCCGACAAGAAGTACAAAAAATAACAAATACGCTGCCATCTCCCAATCGGGGATGGCAGCGTAAACTTTATCGGATTGCTTCTGTGATGGTGCCTCCGCCGACCACCAGATCGCCCTGATACACCACCACCGCCTGACCGGGGGTGACGGCGCGCTGGGGGACGTCGAATTCCACCCGGGCGAAACCGTCCGCTTCCGGGTAGATGGTGCCGGGCTGTTCCGTCTGGCTGTGGCGGGTCTTGACCGTCACTTTAACAGGCTCGGTCAGTTCAGGGAAGGGATACCAGACCCAGTTGTTTCCCCGCAGCGCGGAGGAAAACAGCGCCTCATTCGGCCCAACCGTGACGGTGTTCTTCTCCATGTCCTTCCCGCAGACGTATACCGGCGCGCCCATGGCCAGACCCAGCCCCTTGCGCTGTCCCAGCGTGTAGCACACCGCGCCCCGGTGCTTGCCGACCACGCGGCCGCTTTCGTCCAGAAAATCCCCGGCGGGGTAGTGTTTGCCGGTGTAGCGTTCCAGAAATGCCGGATAATCACCGTCCGGCACGAAGCAGATGTCCTGAGAGTCGTGCTTCCGGGCGTTGATAAAGCCGTTTTCTTCTGCAATGGCACGTACCTCCTGCTTGGTCAGACCGCCGAGGGGGAACTGAATCCGGGCAAGCTGCTCCTGATTTAAACAGGCGAGAAAGTACGTCTGGTCTTTGGCTTTGTCCGCCGCCTTATATAATAGGTATCGGTCGCCGGACTTCCTTACTTGCGCGTAATGCCCGGATACCACGCAGTCGCACCCCAGCTCCAGAGCGCGGCGGAGGAGCCGGTCGAATTTCAGATACCGGTTGCAGTCGATGCAGGGGTTGGGAGTGCCGCCGCATTCGTAGCAGCTGACAAATTTCCGGATGACCTGCCGCTCGAAATCGTCCTTGAAGTTGAACACGTAGTGGGGAATTCCCAGACGTCTGGCCACACTGCGGGCGTCCTCCACGTCGTCCAGACTACAGCAGGTGTGTCCTTTTTCCAGACCGATCATATCATTGTCGTACAGCCGCATGGTCGCGCCGATGCACTCGTAACCCGCGCGGAGCATCAGCAGCGCCGCCACGGAACTGTCCACGCCCCCCGACATGCCGATCAGCGCCTTCTTGCCGTCCATGAAATCCCTCCCGATGACTTTTGGAACCTCTGAATAAATCGTCTTCGGCTGGGCGGCGAATCTTTTGCCTCATCCGTGCAGTTCTGAAAGCGGGGAATACACAAAGTATTCCGCCGCTTCCAGAACTTTCGGCTGAGCCAAAATCTTCTGCCGCCAGCTCTCGCCGATTTCATCAGAGGTTCCTTTTTTTGAGTATATCAGCGGAAAAGGAGAATGTCAACGGAGAAAACCTGACAGGCAGGAAAAAAGAATGACATTTTCTGCGCCGAAAAATGGCATATTTTCCGTATTTATGACAGAAACGGTATACAATACGGGGAGAAAAGGGAATGGAAAGGTTTCCCGCAAAACAAACTGTTACAAAAATGTAATTTTTTTTAAAAAAGGGGTTGCAATTTGTAAACACCTCTGATATAATATGGCTACTTACATAAGAGCAAAGGAGTAAGTAGCTATGAAAAAGAGAATTGTGTGTGTATTATTAACTCTGATCATGCTGGTCAGTCTGGTGCCTGTCACCGCTCTGACCGCGTCTGCCGCTTCGCTGAAGACCAGTGAGGCTGCGATCACGATCATGAAGAAGCTGGCTATTTTTAAGAAGGACTGCTATCAGGTACCCGGTACCAATGAGTTCCGCATTGGTTACGGTACGATCTGCTCTGAGAAGCATAAGACGACGTATAAGAACGGACAAGTTGAGAACAGCACTGATGCAGGCAAGCACTCCGTCACGCAGGCGCAGGCTGATCAGGCTCTGCGCAAGCTGATTCTGGATCTGGACGCGAAGGTCAACTCCTTTGCTTCCTCCAACAGCCTGACGCTGTCCCAGTGCCAGCATGACGCTCTGGTTCTGTTCACCTTCGACGTGGGCGATTCCTGGATGAGCGGCAGCGGCGTTGTCAAGAGCGCCATCGTCAGCAAGGCCAGCACCAATGACCTGCTGAAGGCCATGAGCGACTGGGCGGGCAATCAGGATGATTTCCGCCGCAGAAAGATCGAAGTCAATATGTACAAGAACGGGGTTTATTCCGATGTAACGCCCAGCAGCTTCGGCACCGTTACATACAATCCCAACGTCGGCACCCTTCCGCAGAACGGAACGGGCGCCTACAGCGTACTCTTTGACACGACGAAAACCTCTGCCCATATTCCTTCCCCCACCCGCACCGGCTTCAAGTTCATAGGCTGGTATACCGCAAAAGAGGGTGGCGAACGGGTTCCCGCTCTGACGGCAAGCTGCAACGGCAAAGAGCTGTGGGCTGCCTGGCAGGATACCTCTCTGACAGCCAACAGCGTTGACAGTGCGAGCTATGTGCATAGCATCAATGAGACATTGAAGGTGTCCCAGCTGGTTTCTCTGGATGTCTACCCCGTTCCCACCAAGAAGAACGTGAAGCCTTTCCGCACCATCAAGAAAGACACTGCCACCGTTACCGCGATCAAGGACTTTATCGATGATGATGGCAACAGATGGTGCAAGCTGTCTGCAGCCGGAGATGGATGGGTTCTGCTTAAGTCTTCCGGGCAGAGCGACAGCGGCAATAGCGATTACAACGGCGGCAAGATCAATGTGACCGTTACGGTTACCAACTCCTATGTTAACAGACGCGCCAGTGACAGCGCTTCCAGCGCCAAGAACGGTGTCTACACCGCCGGTACGAAGCTGAAGATCATCGCTACCAACGAAGCCAAGACCTGGGGTCAGGTGGAAGAAAACGGCGTGGCGGTTGGCTGGGTCGCCCTGATGTACACCGACTGGAGCACCGTCTATGACGGTTCTAATCCCAGCGACGCCAACAACACCACCCCCATTGCCACGGCGACCGTTACCTACAACGGCTATCTGAACGCCCGCAGCGATCCCGGTGTGGACAACAAGATCGTCGGCGGCTTTGCAAAGGATACCACGGTCAATGTTTTCGAGATTCGCACGGTCAACGGCCACCGTTGGGGTCGTACCTCCTCCGGCTGGATCTGCCTGACCTACACCAGCGTGAAGATGCTCACCGACAAGAACGTTTCCGATCAGGGTGTTCTGGATTACGCTTTCGAGGTCACTATGGTGAACTCCGGCGCTGATCTCAAGACCTATGCGGAGCCTTCTACCAATTCCATTGACAGCGATACCATCAAGGCCGGTACGACGGGCCTTAAGATCACCAACGCGGCAGTTGCTGACGGCCTGATCTGGGTGAAGGCACACTGGACGGTCAAGGAGACTGACAAGAACGGTAAGACCAACGTGATTGCCAAGTCCGGCTGGGTGACCTACAATAACTTTAACCTTGTCCCGACCAAGTTCACGGTTGTCAGCGATACGCTGAACATCCGAGATGCGGCCGGCAGTCAGAATCAGTTCGTATTCAAGCTCACCAAGGGCGTGGAAGTGGAGGTTCATGAAATCAGTCTGGCCAACGAGGAAATCTGGGGCAGGATTGAGGGCTACACCTCCGGCGGCGTTAACTACGACGGCTGGATCAATCTGGCATCCAACTATGTCAAGCGTTCCAGCAAGATCACCATTGACGGCGGCACCAAGGGCGCTATCGGCACCGGCACCGTTGTGAACGCGGATTCCGTCCGTGTCCGTATGACCGGTGCTCTGTACGGTCAGGTTCTGGGCAGCATCAACCGCGGTACCAAGGTGGCCGTTCTGGAAGAGAAGGATGGCTGGTACAAGATCGACTTCGACGTTGACAACAACAAGGAGACCGACAGCTGGATTTACAGCCAGTATCTGGAGGTCAAGATGGGCGTCGTGGAGTCCGGCACTGGCAGCACCGGCAGCACCGGCGGCACCGGTACGACCCAGAAGACGGACGGCACCGGCAAGGGCATCATTGCCAACACCTACGCCGGCGTAAATGTCCGCAGCGGCGCAGGCATCGCCAACGCCATCGTGGGCAAGATTCTCAACGGCACGGAAGTGACCATCCTGGAGGTCAAGCTCGTCGGCGCCGCCAAGTGGGGCCGTGTGAAGCAGGGCTGGATCTGCATGGACTATGTCACCATGATCTCCTACGACGATATCCCCGGCAACAACAGCAATAATGGCAGCAACAGCGGCAACAAGGGCACCGGCGTGGACTCCTTCGACGAGGCTGAGAGAACCACCACCACCGCCGTCTACACCGGCTCTGTCAAGGCCGATACCACCGTTTACAAGACGCCTAACCCGAACCTGAAGGATAATACGGTTCGTTCCATCGGCACAGGCGAGAATATCACCATCCATGAGCTGACGGCTGTTACCCTGGAAATTTACGAGGGCGACAAGGTTGACGACAAGAACAAGAACAACGACGTCGAGACCGTTGTGAAGCAGACCTCCTACTGGGCGCGCATCAACGACGGCTGGATCAAGGATCCCGATGTGAACATCCAGCTGAACGCTCTGGACGAGAAGGTTCACACCGTGACCGGCGCTTCCGAGCTGAATGTGCGCAAGGCTGCCGGAACCGGCAATGACAGCATTGCCAAGCTGAAGAAGGGCGATCAGGTTCCCGTGACCAAGCTGGAGATCGTCAAGGATTCCGGCACCAGAACCCTCACCGTCTGGGGTCGTGTGGAAACCAGCGACGGCATCGTGGGCTACTGCGACCTGAGCTACATGTCCGAGGGTGCTCTGTACGAGAAGAAGGAAGAGCCTACGACTCCGACAACTCCCTCCGCGCCCACCATCGGCAGCACCGGCAACACCGGCGACGGCGGCTTCGTGAACAACAAGGGCGGCTACAAGTACACCGGCAAGGTCATCAACACCGAGTCTCTGAATGTCCGCGTTACCGCCTCTACCGGCGCCAAGAAGGCTACCACATTGAAGAAGGGCGCCAACCTGGTGATCTACGAGACCAAGATCTCCGAGGATATGGCATGGGGTCGCTGCGACGCAGGCTGGGTCTACCTGTACTACGTTGACCTGACTCCCGCCAGCGGCAGCGCCATCGACGCCCGCGTGGTGTACAATGACAACACCATCATCTACACGGATAACGCCGCGTCCTCCGTCGCAGGCACCTATTCCAGAATGTCCGTCATCGACATTTACGAATATGTTGGCGACATGGCCCGCACCGATCTGGGTTGGGTCAGCACCGGCAATCTGCTGTAAGACAGTATCCAGAATCTCCCCGCGGGAAACCGCGGGGAGATTTTTCTTGCCAGCGTGGCGGGAGTGTGGTATGATACTCCCAACAGAAATCGGGAGGAATCCAACATGAGCTATGCTGACGAGCTGTATAAGAAAACGTGCCGGGACATTCTGGAAAACGGCTTCTCCGATGAAAATCTGGAAGTTCGTCCCCACTGGGCGGACGGGACACCGGCGCATACCATCAAGAAATTCGGCGTGGTGAACCGCTACAACTTGGCCGAGGAATTCCCCATTATGACCTTGCGGCGCACCTATTGGAAAAGCGCCGTGGACGAGCTTCTCTGGATATGGCAGAAAAAGTCCAACCGTGTCGCAGATCTGGGCAGCCACGTCTGGGACGAATGGGTGGGGGAGGACGGCACCATCGGCAAGGCTTACGGCTACCAGCTGGGCATCAAGCACCAGTACAAGGAGGGCATGTTCGATCAGGTTGACCGGGTGATCTACGACCTGAAGCACAACCCCGCCTCCCGCCGTATTCTGACGAACATCTACAATTTTGAAGACCTGCACGAGATGAACCTTTACCCCTGCGCCTACTCCATGACCTTCAACGTCACCGGCGACACCCTGAACGCCATTCTCAACCAGCGCTCTCAGGATATGCTTACGGCCAACAACTGGAATGTGGTGCAGTACGCCGTGCTGACCCACATGATGGCGCAGGTGGCGGGGTTAAAGGTGGGCGAGCTGGTTCACGTCATCGCCGACTGCCACATTTACGACCGGCACATTCCCGCTGTCAAGGCCATGCTGGAACTGGACGGATACCCCGCGCCTACCTTCCGGATGGATGAGAGCATCACCGACTTCTACGCCTTTACCAAGGACAGCTTCTCCATGGAAAACTATCAGTTCCACCCCTTTAACTTTGAAATCCCCATGGCGATCTGAGGTGGGACGATGGAACTGATCGTTGCGGTTTACGACGACTGGGGAATCGGCCGGGACGGGACGCAGCCCGTCGCCCTGTCAGCCGACCGGAAATTCTTCCGGACAACCACCCGTGGGGCAATGGTGATCGCGGGGAGGCGCACCATCGAGGATTTCCCGGGAAAACAGCCCCTTCCGGGGCGGGTCAATGTGGCGCTTAGCAGAAGCGTGACGGCGCTTCCCGGCTTTACCGTCTGTGACAGCGCCGAAGATGCGGCGGCGCTTTCCCGCACCGCTGAGCGCTGCTTCGTCATCGGCGGTGGGAGCGTTTACCGGCAGATGCTGCCCTTCTGCGACGTCGCTTATGTCACAAAAGTGCATGTGACGCCGGAATCCGACACCTTTTTCCCAAATCTGGACGAGGATAAGGACTGGTATCTGGCGGAAACGCTGCAATCCGGTGAGGAAAACGGGATTGCTTACGAAATGTGCCTGTATAGAAGAAAGTAAAAACACGCTGCCACTTGAGACAAACCAAAGTGGCAGCGTGTTTCTTTACTTGGACGGCTTGCGTTTTCCGTTTGACTGTCCCGGCTTTTTTCGCACGGAACGGGGCGGCGCGGAACGGATGAGACACTTTGCACCGGAACCGATCAAATCCTCCCGGTGCGCCTTCACCAGCGCTTCCCGCACGAGGGCGTAGTTTTTCGGGTCGCGGTACTGGATCAGCGCCCGCTGCATGGCTTTTTCGTGGGGGTCGGTGGGGACGTAGACCCGCTCCATGGTGCGGGGGTCAAGGCCGGTGCAGTACATGACGGTGGACAGCGTGGAGGGGGTGGGGTAAAAGTCCTGCACCTGCTCCGGATTGTAGCCCATGTCCCGGATGTACTCGGCCAGCTCTACGGCCTCCTTGAGTGTCGAGCCGGGATGGCTGGACATGAGGTAGGGGACAAGATACTGATTCATGCCGTACTGCCGGTTCAGGGCAAAATATTTTTCCACAAACTGGTTGTACACCGCGTTTTTGGGCTTGCCCATCCGGGCGAGAACCGCGTCGGACACATGCTCCGGGGCGACCTTCAGCTGACCGGAAATGTGGTACTGCACCAGCTCCCGGAAAAAGGTGTCCTTCTTGTCCGCCAGCAGATAGTCGAAGCGGATGCCGCTGCGGACGAACACCTTTTTGACCCCGGGGAGCTTCCGCAGCTTGCGAAGCAATGCAACGTAGTCCGAATGGTCGGCGTTCATGTTTTTGCAGGGGGTGGGGTACAGGCACTGCCGCCCGCCGCAGGCGCCCTTGGATAGCTGCTTTTCGCAGGCCGGATGGCGGAAATTGGCGGTGGGGCCGCCGACGTCGTGGATGTAGCCCTTGAAGTCCTTGTCCTTCACCATGATTTCCGCTTCCCGGAGGATGGATTCGTGGCTTCGGGTCTGGACGATCCGCCCCTGATGGAAGGTCAGGGCGCAGAAGGAGCAGGCACCGAAGCACCCCCGGTTGGACACCAGACTGAACTTGACTTCCTCAATGGCGGGGACGCCCCCCGCCTTTTCATAGCTGGGGTGATAGGCACGCATGTAGGGAAGGTCGTATACCGCGTCCATTTCCGCTGTGGTCAGGGGCTTCTGGGGCGGGTTCTGCACCACGAAGAAATTGTCGTAGGGCTCCGCCAGCCGCTTGGCGGTGAAGGGGTCGCAGTTGGCGTACTGGATTTTGAAGCTCTCGGCGTATCTGCGCCGGTCGGCCTTGATCTCGGCAAAGGAGGGCAGGGTGACGGTGGGGAGACTGTCGTCCGGCGCTTTGGTTTTGAACACCGTGCCGTCGATGTAGGTGATGTCCTTCGCGTCCAGCCCGGAATTCAGGGCGTCGGCCACCTCCACGATGGTCTTTTCCCCCATGCCGTACATGAGCAGGTCGGCCTGACTGTCCAGTAAAATGGAGCGCTTCATGGTGTCCGACCAGTAATCGTAATGCCCCAGCCGGCGCAGACTCGCCTCAATGCCGCCGATGAGAATGGGAACGTCCTTGTAGGTCTGGCGGATAAGGTTGCAGTAGACCGTGGTGGCGTAGTCCGGGCGCTTGCCCATAACGCCGCCGGGGGTGAAGGCGTCGGTTTTCCGGTGGTGCTTGGTGACGGAATAGTGGTTGACCATGGAGTCCATATTGCCGCCGGAGACCAGAAAGCCCAGCCGGGGACGGCCGAAAACGTCGATGGATTTGGGATTTTTCCAATCCGGCTGAGAGATGATGCCCACATTGTAGCCGTGGCTTTCCAGAACCCGGCTGATGATGGCGTGGCCGAAGGATGGGTGATCGACGTAGGCGTCGCCGATGATGTACACAAAATCGCAGGCGTCCCACCCGCGGTCAAGCATTTCCCGTCTGGTAATGGGCAGAAATTCCATATACTGCCTCCTGAAAGTACGTTTCTTACAGTATAGCAGACTTTTGGGAGAAAGGGAAGTGGGAAAACTGTCCCGGAATAACGCAGCCGCGGGGCGGCCTGCCGGAATTGCAGACTGCCCCGCTTTTATGCTGGGTTATTGCTCAGGAACGGGCAGCTTTGTGCCGTCGGGGAGGAGAACATAGTCTACCTGCGTAAGATCGATGGCGCTGTCATTTTCCTGATCCCACAGTTCAATTCTTGTGCCGTCTTTCATGACGACACAAATGAAGTGACCATTCCACCTATAAAAATCCGTATAGGACTCGGCGCGCTGTTCCTCGGTCTCGGCGGCGGTATCCCGCACGATCTTGTTGCTGAATTTGCGAAGTTTGAAGGAGGAAACCGGGAATTCCATGACAACATCCGTTCCGTCCGGCAGCCAGCCCGTGCCGGCTTTCATGAGGATGGGACTGGTGAGCAGCTCAAGCTCCCGATTATCGCAGTTATCCGCCCCGAAGGAAATGGGGAATTGCCATTCTCCCTCGGTCAGGGTTTCATCTGTGCTGCTGTAAACCAGGTCAACCAGATAAAGAGTCCATGTGCTTCCGGCGGCAAAGGGGGCATCCGTATTCTTTGCGGTGACGGATTGCGTCAGAAGAACGTCTATGGTGTTGGCCTTTCCGTCACCATCGTCGAGAGTATTAACCGGGCCGAAGGCTGCCTCAGAGCCGTCGGCAGGAACGAGCATACCCCGCCAATTAGCAAAACGCAAAGGCTTCTCTGTGGAAAGAACGATATCCTCCGGGGCGGTGATGCCAATAAGAATCTGAGCCACATAGCCGTCGGTTTCCACGGATTTCACTTCCAGCGTATAGCCGTTCTGGGTCGCTTTCTGAGGCGGCGCAGGTTGCGCGTCCACATCGGCCTGGGTGGGGATGTTCGGCTGGATGGCAAAGTCCAGAGCGTCGGCAACCATGTTCAGCTGCTTTTCCGTCATGTGCAGATATTCAGCGGATACCACCCCGGAATCCTCGCTGAGAATTTCGGGGTTTGCGTCCAGCCATACGGTCATCAGGGCGTCTCCCCGATTGCAGAGAATGTAGCCCCGCTCCTGGCTGGGAGAGGTCAAAATCAGTACGGTATTTCCGGCGGAGGTGGTGTAGTTCCGCTCCACCCAGTCGCCCCGGTCTTCCAGCGTGACATAATCCCGGCTGAAGGTGTCCTGCCGGTTCCAGTAGAGCGCGCCGTTGGTTTGGGTCACCTCATAGCCCTGATCTTCCGGGAAGACAAATTTCATCCACAGATAAAAGTTCCCGGTATCGTCGCAAGAGCCCTCGATGATATCAACGCTGACGTCCTGACTGTCCCGCGCGAACCGCTCCACGCCCAGGGCGTCGCACATGTTCCGGGTGGTGCGGAATTTCAAACGCTGTCCCTCCGGTTTCAGGCCATATTGTTCCGCCAGTTCCTTTGCCTTGGCATCCATGACATCTCTGTAGTTGTCCCAGTAGCCCTCCGGCAGGGTACCGGCTTTGCCCATTTCCTCGCCGTCGGTCGTGTATTTGGTTTGGAAGGCGTAGAAATCTGCACACGCCTTGTAGGCGTCGGAGCCTTCCAGACCGGCCATGGTCAGGGTGGTGGTGTTAACGGTGTGGGGGTCTTCCACGTATACCCCGTCTACCAGAGAATAGTCCCGCTGTTCCGTTCCCGTTCCGATTTTTACGTTTTCCAGTTTCAGCACGTAGACAACGGCGCACCCCACCAGCAGAAGCAGCAGCGCGATCAGCGCCGCAATTAGCAGCGGACGGCGGATGGGACGGTGCGTCTTCCCACTTTCCTGATTCTGGGCGGGGAACTGTCCGGTTTCTGCGTTTTCAATGAGATCGTCGCCGATATACTGTAGACCCCGAAAAATATCCTTTCCGTTCATACGCGAATGCCCTCCTTTGCAAGATATGCCGAAAGCTTTTGCTTCGTCCGGTTCAGCCGCATCTGTACGGCGCTTTCGCTGATGCCGTACCGGGCGGCAATCTCCGCAATGGTATCCACGTACCAGTACCGGCGGAGAAAGACCATCTGATTGTCCGGAGTCAGGGTCCGCAGAAATGCATCCAGAATCCGCCCCAGTTCCCGGGCGTCCGACGCGCTGTCCCGGTAAGTATCCGGAATGCAGTTTTCCATTTCCTGGGTTAGGGCCACGACCTCCGCCTTCCGCTTCTGGGCGTTCTTCCAGACAACCTTTTTCAGGGCGAAATTCCGGCAGATCTTGGCGATGTACGCAAAGAAATGCTCCGGACGCTTTGGCGGGATCGTGTTCCACGCTTTTAAGTAGGTATCGCTGACGCTTTCCTCCGCGTCCTGACCGTTTTCCACGATCCGGTCTGCCAGATGATACAGCCGTCGCCCGTAGGCGGCATCGGTATGCCGGATGGCGTCCTCATTTCTGGCGAAGAACATATCTATGATTTTGCCGTCATCCATGTTTGGTCACCTCACTTGTAGTTTGTCCTTCACCCCTATAGATCGATTTTGCACGCAAAACCTCACGCATTTTTCAAAAAATTTTGAAAAATGGCGTGGCCGAAGCCACGCCGCTCAGGATTTCTTCTCAACCTTCCGCTTGACACCGTCGGTGCCGATGATGTAGGTGTTTTCCAGCTGACCTACCAGATTGGCCTTAACGGAATCGATGTAGATTCGCCGCAGCTTGTCCCGCTCCGTCAGTTCCTCGGGGGTCAGACCCTCGGCTTTTGCTTTCTTTGCCAGAACGTTGATTCTGGCGATCACCTCGTCCATTTTCATATTTCTTGTAAAACCTCACACATACCGGTGGATGACCACCGAAATTCTGTCCTTTTTTGTCCGGCCGTTGATGGCCGCAAGCTTGATTTTTCCCAGCCCCCGGACGGAGATTTTCGCGCCCTCCGGGACGGACTTGTCCGGTTTTTCACAGGGAAGACCGTCAATGGCAGCTTTTCCGGCGGTCACGTACTGGGCGGCGAGACTACGCCCGATGCGAAAGCCGGAGGATATGACGCTGTCCAGCCGTAACGACGCCAGCGTGTCCCGGATCTCCTTGATTTCCGGCTCCGGGATGTGGACGCCCGAAAGGGGAATTTGGCTCAAATGCAGCTTCGTCCGTCCGGCGGAGGTGAAGTTCTGCAATAAATAGGGGGCAATCTCCGCCGTGACGAAAAAGTCGCAGCTGCCCTTGTCCACGCAGATATCGCCCACCGTCTCCCGGCCAACACCCGCGCCCATCAGCGCCCCCAGAAAGTCCCGGTGGCTGGGGCTGTCCCCCTGAAAGAACGCGGCGCGCAGACACACGCAGGGGCTGTCTTCGCCGTAGAGACTGGCTTCGTCCAGATAGTCCGGCAGAAAAATCAGCATTTTTCGTTCCGCGTCCTCGTAGCCGCCGAAGGCGTGCAGACTTTCCTGCTCGCCGAAGAGATATTTTGCCATTTCCAGCTCCCGGGGGGAGAGAAAGCAGGTGGTGGCGGGGATATTCTTCCGCATTCCCGCGTTCATTTTGTCCCAGAGCTTCGCCAGAAGCAGCCGATCCTCGGCGGACTGGGCGATTTTTTCAATGTTGCTTCGTTCCATGCGATCACCAATGGTACTATACCACAACTTTTGCCGGGTGGGAAGAATTTTTTCTTGTATGATGGCGGCGGGTAGAGTATAATAGGGAAAAAGGAGCGCTTTTCGGCGGAAAGGAATCAGACATGGTGACAGGAATCATCGGCGCGGGGGCGTCGGGAATGGCGGCGGCGCTGGCTGCGGCGGAAAACGAAAGCGGGCAGGTCGTCCTCATGGAGCGGCAGGCGAGGGTGGGGCGCAAGCTTCAGGCCACCGGCAACGGGCGCTGCAATTTATCCAATCTCCACGGGACATCCGGCGGCTACCACGGGGAAAATCCGGGGTTTGCCGACTATGCGCTGGGAAAGTTCCCCCCAACTGCGGCGCTGGAATGGTTCCGGAGTCTGGGGCTTCTTACCGTGGCGGAGGATTCCGGGCGGGTGTACCCCTATTCCGATCAGGCAAATTCCGTGGTGGATGTGCTGCGGTTTGCGCTGGAAAAGCCGAATATCACGGTAAAGCTGGGATTTGAAGCGGAAAAAGTGAAGAAAGCGGCTTCCGGCTTCCGCATCATTTCCGGGGACGAGACGGTGAAGTGCGACCGGCTCATCGTCGCCTGCGGCGGCCTTGCGGGGACGAAGCTGGGGGGCAGCATGTCCGGCTATCAAATTCTGCGGAGCTTTGGCCACAGTTGCACCCGGCTGCGTCCGGCGCTGGTGCAGCTGAAAAGCAGCTGGAACGCGGTTACGAGTCTGAAAGGCGTCCGTGCCAACTGCCATGCGGTCATTCTACACGACGGAAAGCGGTTTTCCGAAAGCACGGGGGAGCTGCAATTTACCCAGTACGGTCTCAGTGGGCCGGTGATTTTCGAGGTGTCCCGGGACGTTTGTCAGGGGGGCGGCGAGTGGCTTTGCCGGCTGGATTTCCTGCCGGATATGGCGGAAGACGCCCTGATATCTGAGCTGAAACGGCGCAGAACAACAAACCTTCCCGTCTCGGAGCTGTTCACGGGAATCCTCCACAACCGCCTTGGCCGGGTGCTGACCCAGACGGCGGGGATTTCCGCGGGCGGGGCGGTTTCCGACCTTTCCGACGAGGAGCTGCGTCAGGCCGCCCATGCGGCGAAGGCGCTGAGCGTACATCTGACCGAACCTATGGGCATGGACAGCGCACAGGTGACGGCGGGGGGCATTCTCACGTCGGAATTTGATGAAACGACCATGGAAAGCCGCCTCGTTCCGGGGCTTTACGCCTGCGGAGAGGTCTTAGACATTGACGGCGACTGCGGCGGCTATAATTTACAGTGGGCGTGGAGCTCCGGCCGTCTGGCCGGACAGAGCGCCGGGAGGAACAACACATGATCCGTTTGAGCGATATTTCCCTGCCGCCGGAACACAGCGCCCACCAGCTTCCCTTTGAGGCGGCGCGGATGCTGCGCATCCCCAACTCCAAAATCCGCGGCGTGCGGATCGTCCGGCGGAGTGTGGACGCCCGGAAAAAGCCCAACGTGCGTATTATTTACACCATCGACGTGACGGTGGATGGCAGCGAAAAGAAAATTCTGAAACAAAGCGGCTGCAAGCGGGCATCCATCGCCCCGGTTACGCGGTACAAGCCGCCCAAATCCGCCTGTTCGCCGGAGAAACGCCCGGTGGTGGTGGGATTCGGCCCCGGAGGGATGTTTGCCGCGCTGATTCTGGCGCTGGCGGGCTGGAAGCCGCTGGTGCTGGAACGGGGAGAGGATGCCGAGTCCCGCCACAAGAAGGTGGAAAAATTCTTCCAAACGGGCGAGCTGGACACGAAAAGCAACGTCCAGTTCGGCGAGGGCGGCGCGGGAACGTTTTCCGACGGCAAGCTGAACACCGGGGTCAACAACCCCAGAATCGGCTGGATTCTGGAACAGTTCGTGGCGGCTGGGGCAAGGGAGGATATTCTCTATGACGCCAAGCCCCACGTAGGCACCGACGTGCTGCTGACCGTGGTGCAGAATCTGCGCAAACGCATCATCTCTCTGGGCGGCGAGGTGCGGTTCAACACGCAGGTCACCGGCCTGTGTACGGAGAACGGACGCCTGACCGGACTGAAAATCGCCGACGGGACGGTCATTCCCTGCGACCGGGCGGTGCTGGCCATCGGACACAGCGCCCGGGACACCTTTGAAATGCTGGACGCTTCCGGCGTTCCCATGGAGCCGAAGCCCTTTGCCATGGGCGTGCGCATCGAGCAAAAGCAGCGGGACATCGACATTGCCCAATACGGCGGCGAAAACCCCGCCCTGCCCCCGGCGGACTACAAGCTGGTGGAGCATCTGGACGGGGAGACGGTGTATACCTTCTGCATGTGCCCGGGCGGATACGTGGTGGCGGCGGCCAGCGAGAAAGGCCGGGTGGTCACCAACGGCATGAGCTATGCCGACCGGGACGGAGAAAACGCCAACGCGGCACTGCTGGTGACGGTGAATCCCGCTGATTTCCCCTACGAGGGCAACCTCGGCGGAATGCGCTGGCAGCGGGAGATTGAGGAAAACGCCTACTGCGTCAGCGGCAGCTACCGCGCCCCGGCGCAAAGAGTGGGGGATTTCCTTGCCGGAAGACCCAGCGACCGGCCGGGACGGGTAACGCCGACTTACCGCCCGGGGGTGACCTGGTGCGACCTGCACGACGTGCTTCCCGGGAAGATCACCGACGCCATTGCCCAGGCGCTGCCCCGGCTGGACGGGAAGCTGAAAGGCTTTGCAGACCCGGACGCGGTGATGACCGCGCCGGAGACCCGCAGTTCTTCCCCGGTGCGAATTATCCGGGATTCCTCCCGGCAGTCTTCCCTTCGGGGGCTGTACCCCACGGGAGAGGGCGCGGGCTACGCCGGGGGCATCATGTCCGCGGCCATCGACGGCATTATGACGGCGGAGACAATCATTATGGAGGAAAACTATGAACGAGAAACAGATCAACAAATGGCTCCGTAAGCGTTTCAGCCCCGTTGGCTGGACGCTGGTGGGATACTATGTCCTGATGAACATTCTGGTTTCCGTGGCGATGCTGCGGGATGTGATCGCGGGATACCTGAATGCTTTCATAGAGGGAAACGATCAGTATGTCCCGGACGTGTCCACTCTGACCGGAAACGCATGGGGGTACATCGCCGCCGTGGCCGTCGCTCTGGTGATCCTGTACGCATGGAAGGGCAGAGAATTCTGGGGCGGGGAAGTGCTGAGACGGGAAAAACCCATGAAACCGGGAACTTTGCTGTGCATGGTGTGCCTGTGCGCCGGAACGCAGATGGTAAATTTTGTCTGGATCAATCTTCTTGAGCTGGTGATGAACTGCTTCGGCCGGTCTGCCACCGGGACGCTGGACGCCGTTTCCGGCAGCTCGGACACCGTCAGCATGTTCCTGTACGCATCGTTTCTGGCGCCCATTTCGGAGGAGCTGATCTTCCGGGGCTTTGTCCTGCGGTCGCTGCGGCCTTACGGCAAGCGGTTTGCCATCTTGGGTTCCGCGTTCCTGTTCGGGCTGTTCCACGGGAACCTGCTGCAAACGCCCTACGCGTTTCTGGTGGGACTGGTGCTGGGATATGTGGCGGTGGAGTATTCCGTCGGCTGGTCCATGGCGCTCCATATCTTCAACAATCTGGTGCTGGCAGACCTTCTGAGCCGTCTGACGGCAAATCTTCCGGAAGTGGCGGCGTCGGTGCTCGAGCTGACGATTTTCACCGGATTTTTCGCGGCGGCGGTGGCAATTCTGATCGCCAACCGAGCCCGGGTCCGGGCGTACATCCAGAGCGAGTGGATCGACCGCCGGTGCCTGAAATGCTTCTTTTTCAGTGCCGGTGTGATCGTTCTGACGGTTCTGATGGTAATAAACATGATGATAGCGCTGTCCGCATAATGCGGACAGCGCTATCGTCTTGGTTGACCAAAGTTAACCCCCAGCTATGCCGGGGGCAAAAGAATAGCTTCCAGCGAGGAGTAAAGCAGACAGGGAAAAAACTCCCCATTATAGCGGAAGTGGTTTGCCGACCACACAACTACGATAATGAGGAGGTCTCTCTCGTGAAAGAAGCGCAGGCTCGACCGTCGGAAATGCTTGATGATATCCTGATGCCAAAACCCAGACTGCTGAGAGAAAAAGCATAAAAATTCGGACACAGTTTTGCAGCTGTACGGGTTGAATTTGTTATTGGCGGAAAAATGACGGGATAAAATCTATGGCCGAAAGAGCTGCGAAACTTTTTACACAAGAAAACCGCCGCTTTCTCATAAAAGCGGCGGTTTTCTGGAGCTAGTGACCTGACTCGAACAGGCGACCTTCTCATTACGAGCGCAGGATAAAACATTTGGTTTTGTCTCGTAACATGCGAAAAGTGCTGGTATTGCAAGCACTTTTTCGTCTCCACGGTTTTGTGTCATCCCGTCTTATGGGGTATCTTTAGGCCATTTTTGAGAAAAAATAACGCCAAATTAACGCCAAGTTTCCGTCAAGTGCTGTTTCCGAAAAAGTTTCCGGTACTGACAGGCTTGACATCCCCAACTTTTAAGGGTAGATTCGAGCTTGATTTTCTCAAGTTCAAAAATCGTCTTAACAAACAGGAATCAGGCATTTCCGGAATGTTGGATATGCCTGGTTTTCGAATTCTTATATTACAAAAGCATTGCCCGCAGTATACGGAATCATAGAAACCATTTATACATACCTTGTGACGATTATGGTTTTTATGTTTTAATTAAGAACGCAAAGAAACATTGACATCCATGTTTTCGTGCTGTATAATAATTCTTACATCCGTAAGAATTGGAGAGATGATATGAAAAACTTGCCGCAGATTTCGGATGCCGAGTTTGAAGTGATGGACATTATTTGGAAGTATGCCCCCATCAGCACCAACGAGATCACGGACCGTTTGGCTAAGACAAAGGATTGGAGTCCGAAAACAATCTACACAATGCTATCCCGCCTGGAAAAGAAGGGCGTGATCGTACACGAAAAGGAAAGCCGTGTTTTTGTCTATACGCCCTGCGTGAAGAAAGATGATTATCTGGCGGCGGAGAGTCGCACACTGGCAGACCGTTTCTTTGACGGAGCCATGAAACAGATGGTCGTCAGTTTCCTGGATCAGAAGGATTTGACCCCTGAAGACCTGGATGAATTGCAGAGTATCCTGGACAAAAAGCGCCGGCAATGAGGCGATTATGATGTTCTTAGAACAATTCTTGATAGGGAACCTGTGGAACGCTTGCCTCATTTGCGTAATGCTTGGCCTGAAATGGCTGCTTCGCAATCGGTTATCCCTACGTTTCCAGTATCACAGCTGGTTTGTCCTGCTTGGTTCTCTTTTTCTGTCATTGCTCCCAAGTGGGATATGGCCTACGTTACGACCCGCGAAATCCGTTGGACAGCAGGCATTTGCGATTTCCAATGCTTCCAGCAATACTGCTGTAACTGCTACGGGAACAGGATGGCTTCAGGATACAACAGAACTGATCGCCAGTCCTGGAAACAGCCATTTTGCTTTTGTCGTTTTGATAATTTGGTTGGCAGGTGTTCTGGTACTGACCGGTGTGTATTGGGGCGGAAACTGGCGGCTTCATACAGTCAAGCAATTTGCAACGGACCCATCCCATCAAATCCGCAAGCGGTTTGACGAGTGCCAACGCAGGCTGGGACTAAAACAAAATATCGAACTGCGGCAGTCCAGATTCATTACCGCTCCGGTCAACTTCGGGTGGCAGAAGCCATTCGTGGTTCTTCCCAAAGACGGCATCGACAGATTATCGAAATCCGAGTTGAATCATGTTCTGCTCCATGAGTTGACACACATCAAACATGGAGATATTATCATCAATTACCTGATCTGCGTTGTCCAGACGCTCTTTTGGTACAATCCGCTGGTATACACGAGGGCACAGCCGGGTGGATGACACCGGCATCCAGTATCAGGTTGGTGATTACACGCTGACCAGAACCATGCCGGAACAGCTCAGAGTTCTTTTCAATCTGGCTGTCTTCTCCGGTCTGCGGAAAGGAGAAATGCTGGCGCTGCAATGGTCTGATATTGACTTTGAGAACAGCACCGTCAGCGTCACCAAAGCCGCAGCAGTAGTGGACGGCAAGCAGGTCTGCAAAGCACCGAAAACGAAAAACTCCCGCCGAGAGGTCAGCATCCCCAGATTCCTGACAGATCGGCTCCACAGCATGATGGTCGAGCAGACCAAAACAAAGGAATCGCTGGGTGCCTACTGGAAGGGCAACAACTGGCTCTTTACCCAGTCTGATGGCTCCATGATGAGCTACTCCACACCCTACGCCACCTTCCAGGATGCCATAGATCGCTACAATGCAAACAAGGAGCCATCCGATCAGCTTCCGCACATTCCGTTCCACGGACTGCGTCATACCTCAGCTACCCTGCTGATCGCTGCGCATCAGGATGTCCGTACCGTGTCCAACCGTTTGGGTCATGCACAGGCTTCCACGACCATGAACATCTACGCCCACGCCCTGAAAGAGAATGATCGCACAGCATCCAACGCCCTTGAAAATATGCTCTGCAAAACCGGAGCATAAATACTCAGGTATAAAACAAAGCAGGTCGGATTTCATGTCCTACCTGCTTTGTTTTATGGTTGAGGCACTGAAACCGGCTTTCCATCATAGAAAATAACGCCAAATCATGGTGCGCGCAGCAACTTTTGGTATCTTCTGAAAAGTTGTGGTTTCATCCAAAATTGTCATGATATTATTGATTCAAAAGAAGACCCAAAAGTTAAGTATTTCCCGAGTTTGCGGAATAATCAATTTTCCCTGCCCTGTTGCGTCTATTTTTCACCAAAAATAAATGACCTCAAAAAAGTTCGGAAAATCCGGTTTTTCAAAATCCCGATTTTTCAAAAATTTGAATCCTTCAAAAAAATAACGCCAAATTAACGCCAAGCCAATTTCAGGGTCTTTCAAACCACCCTAAAAAGTTAGAAAAACCGCCGTTTTCGTGGTGAAAACGGCGGTTTTCTGGAGCTAGTGACCTGACTCGAACAGGCGACCTTCTCATTACGAGTGAGATGCACTACCGACTGTGCTACACTAGCATTTCTTTAGCCAACTCATTATATCCGGAATCTGCGAAATTGTCAACTGCTTTTTCAGGCAAACCACCGATTTCCGCGGCGTAGGTGGGGAACGGCGCTGACAAATCGCCCCGTTTTATGCGACACGACATTGCTTTCCGACAAGAAGGGTGTTATAATGACGCCGTTATGAGGTGAGCGTATGAAAAAACTTCTCAAATATCTGAAGGGCTATGAAAAAGAATGTGTCCTTGGGCCGCTGTTCAAGCTGCTGGAGGCCACGTTTGAGCTGCTGGTGCCGCTGGTTGTGGCCAGTATCGTGGATAAGGGCATCGGCAGCGGCGACCGGGGCTACATTGTGAAAATGTGCGCCGTCATGATCGGACTGGGCGTCGTGGGGCTTGCCAGCTCGGTGACGGCGCAGTATTTTTCCGCTGTGGCGGCGGTGGGCTTTTCCACACGGCTGCGGCATACGGTGCTGGAGCATATTCTGAACTTAAGCTACAGTCAGGTCGATAAGCTGGGCGCATCCACCATGATCACCCGGATGACCTCCGACATCAATCAGGTGCAGAACGGCGTGAACCTGACGCTGCGGCTGCTGCTGCGCTCGCCATTCGTGGTGTTCGGGGCCATGATCATGGCCTTTACCATCGATTTTCAGGCGGCGTTGGTGTTCGCCGGGGTCATTCCGGTGCTGTGCATCATCGTTTTCGGCATTATGCTGATCACCATGCCCATGTACAGGCGGGTGCAGGCGTCCCTTGACAGCGTGACCTCCGCGTCCCGGCAGAATCTGACGGGCGTTCGGGTGCTGCGGGCTTTCTGCAAGGAGGACGCGGAGGTTACGTCCTTTGAGGAAAAAACGGAGGACATGACCCGCAAGCAGCTGTCCGCAGGACGGATTTCCGCCCTGATGAACCCTGTGACCTACGTGGTCATCAATCTGGCAGTGGTGCTGCTGGTACATGTGGGCGCGCTGAAGGTGGAAAGCGGCGTGCTGACACAGGGACTGGTCATTGCCCTCTACAATTATATGTCCCAGATTCTGGTGGAGCTGATCAAGATGGCAAACCTGATCATCACCATCACCAAGGCCGTCGCCTGCGGGAACCGGGTGGCGTCTGTACTGGATTTGAAACCGGGTCAGGAAAACGGCACCCGCACGGCTGCGGATCTGAAGGGACAGGTGGAATTTCAGGATGTGACCGCCCGGTATGACGGTGCGGGAAACCCCTCTCTGGAGCACATTACCTTCACCGCCCGGCCGGGGCAGACCATCGGCATCATCGGCGGCACCGGTTCCGGCAAGACGACTTTGGTGAACCTAATCCCCAGACTGTATGACGCGGCTGATGGGAAGGTGCTGCTGGACGGCGTGGAGACGGCGGCGTATGACCTGACGTCCCTGCGGCAGGCCATTGGCGTTGTTCCCCAGAAAGCGGTGCTGTTCAAGGGCACTATCCGGCAGAATCTGCTCTGGGGCAACGACAGCGCCACAGACAGTGATCTGTGGGAAGCGCTGACCGTTGCACAGGCGAAAGAAGTGGTCGAGGGCAAGGAAAACGGACTGGACGCACCCGTGGAACAGGGGGGCGTCAACTTCTCCGGCGGTCAGCGCCAGCGTCTCACCATTGCCCGTGCTCTGGTGCGGAAGCCCCGCATCCTGATTCTGGACGACAGCGCGTCCGCACTGGACTATGCTACCGACGCGGGTCTTCGTATGGCCATCCGCAGAATGGATGATCCGCCGACGACCTTCATCGTCTCCCAGAGAGCGGCGTCCGTGCGGTATGCGGACGAAATTCTGGTGCTGGACGACGGCATTCTGGCGGGGAAGGGCACTCACGACGAGCTTCTGGCATCCTGCCCGGTTTATCAGGAGATATACTATTCCCAGTTCCCCAAGGAGGCGGTGCAAAATGGCTAATCAGATGGTGATCCTGCGGAAGGTACTGCGCCGCATCCGGCGCTATTGGGTGGGGCTGGTCGCGTCGCTGCTGCTGGCGACGCTGTACGTGGTCATGAGTTTATATATCCCCATTCTGGTGGGAAATGCCATTGACTGCATTATCGATGCCGGACGGGTGGATTTTACCGCCATGTGGGGCTATCTGCGCAACGTGGCGATTTGCGCCGCCGTGGCGGCGCTGGCGCAGTGGCTCATGAACCAGATCAACAACCACATGACCTACGGCGTTACCCGGGACATCCGGAACGAAGCCTTCCGGCATATTCAGGTGCTGCCCCTTTCCTATCTTGATAAACAGCCTCAGGGCGATGTGGTCAGCCGGGTGACGGCTGACGTGGACACCTTCGCCGACGGACTGCTCATGGGTTTTACCCAGCTGTTTACCGGCGTGATGACCATTCTGGGAACGCTTGTTTTCATGGTCCGCATTCACTGGGGCATTGCGCTGGTGGTGGTGTGTATCACGCCCCTGTCGCTGCTGGTGGCGAATTTCATTGCCACCCGGACGTATTCCATGTTCAAGCTCCAGTCCGTTACCCGGGGCGAGCAGACCGGCCTGATCGACGAGACCATCGGCAATATCAAGGTGGTGCAGGCCTTCGGCCATGAGAAGGCGTCCATGGAGCAGTTCGACGAGATCAACGGACGGCTGCAAAAGGCGTCTCTGCGGGCGATTTTCTTCTCGTCTCTGGTGAACCCCAGTACCCGGTTCGTCAACTCCGTGGTGTATGCAGGCGTGGGCTTAAGCGGCGCGCTGATTGCCATTTCCGGCGGCATCACCGTGGGCAACCTCACCAGCTTCCTGAACTACGCCAACCAGTACACCAAGCCCTTTAACGAGATTTCCGGCGTGGTGACGGAACTGCAGAACGCGTTGGCCTGCGCGGGGCGGGTGTTCGAGCTGATCGAAGCCCCGGCGCGGACGCCGGAGCCGGAGCATCCGGAACGTCCGGAAAAGGTGGAGGGCGCAGTGGAGATCAAGGACCTTCGCTTCTCCTACACGCCGGACAAGCCCCTGATCGGGGACTTCAACCTGTCCGTCAAGCCCGGCCAGCGGGTGGCCATCGTCGGCCCCACGGGCTGCGGAAAGACCACGTTCATTAACCTTCTCATGCGGTTTTACGACCCGGACGGGGGCGAAATCCTTCTCGACGGGGTTAATACCCAGAAAATGAACCGGGGCGAGCTGCGCAGGAGCGTGGGCATGGTGCTTCAGGACACATGGCTGAAAGCAGGGACGATCCGGGAGAACATCGCCATGGGCAAGCCCGAAGCCACCGAGGAAGAAATCATCGCCGCCGCGAAGCAGGCGCACGCCCACAGCTTCATCATGCGTCTGCCTCAGGGGTATGATACTGTTATCGGCGAGTCCGGCGGCAGCCTTTCTCAGGGACAGAAGCAGCTGCTGTGCATTGCCCGGGTGATGCTGTGCCTGCCGCCCATGCTGTTCCTGGACGAAGCGACTTCCTCCATCGACACCCGGACGGAGATCAAGATTCAGAAGGCCTTCGACACCATGATGCGCGGGCGCACCAGCTTCATCGTCGCTCACCGCCTGTCCACCATCCGGGAAGCGGACAGGATCCTCGTCATGCGGGACGGCCACATCGTGGAGCAGGGCAAGCATGAGGAGCTGCTTGCGAAGAACGGCTTCTATGCCAGATTGTATCAGAGCCAGTTTGCACATTGACAAAACGCAAAACGTGCCGGAGCGGAAGCTCCGGCACATTTTTATGTAAGCATCAGGCGACCTTCTGCTTTTTCGCAAAGTGAATGATCAGCCCAAGAACAAGACCCACAAAGGCGGGGAGAACCCAGCCGAGGCTGATGTCGAAGAAGGGGAGAATCTTCTCCGCAAGGCCGACCGCGCCGTCCAGATGAAGGGCGGTTTTCAGATTCGCGGGCAGCGCCTTGGCAAGATCGAACAGGGCGGCGATGCAGGTGAAAGCCGTGACGCTGACGTAGACAGCCCGGTCGTGATGGAACAGATTCCCGAACAGTGCCAGCAGAATCAGGGTGATCGCCAGCGGGTACAGGAACAGCAGCAGCGGCAGGGAATAGCTGATGATCTTGGACAGACCGAAATTGGAGATCAGGAAGGAAAGTACGGTAAATATCACCGCCCAGGCGCGGTAGGAAAGTCCCTTGGGGAACATGCGGGAGAAAGCGTCCGAGCAGCTGGTGACGAGACCAATGGCGGTTTTCAGGCAGGCGCAGGTGATGGTGACTGCCAGAACGAGACTGCCCGCCCGTCCCAGGTAGTGGCCGGAGATCTGCGCCAGGGCGATGCCGCCGTTTTCGGAGGTCTCAAACAGACCTCTGGACTGGGTTCCCATGAGAATGGTGGTGACGTAGATCACGATCATGGGGATGCTGGTGAGCAGTCCGGAGGACAGAACATCCTTTGCCACGTCGGAATCGTCGGTGACGCCCATGGAGCGGATGATGTCGATGACCACGATGCCGAAGGCCAGACCGGCAATGGCGTCCATGGTGTTATAGCCCTCAATGAAGCCCAGAGAAAGCGCCCCGGTCTGATAACCGGCGGCAGGCTCCACGTCGGAAACGGAGGTGGAGGGATTGATCAGCGCCGTCACCACCAGAATGGCGAGGAAGACCAGAAAGATGGGGGTGATGACCTTACCGATCCAGACGGTGATCTCGCCGGGGCGCAGGGACAAAATCAGCACGATGGCGAAGAAGATCACGGAGAAGATCAGCAGCGCAATGGACTCGGACGCACCGGCACTCAGCATGGGCGCGACACCCACGGTGAAGGAAGTGGTCGCGCATCTGGGGATGGCGAAGCCGGGGCCGATGGTCAGGTAGAGCAGGCAGGAGAAGACGTAGCCGTAGCCCTTGCCGACCTTGTTGGACAGCTGCTGCAGGCCGTCGGAGTGGGTGTTGCCGATGGCGGCCACGCCCATGATCGGAATACCGACGGCCGTGATGATAAATCCGATCATGGCGGGAAGGACGTTCCGTCCGGCCAGCTGACCGAGGTGAACGGGGAAGATCAGGTTACCGGCGCCGAAGAACATGCCGAACAGCGTTCCGGCCACCAGAATCTTCTGCTTGAAAGTAAGGTGTTTTTTCATTTTTTCTGCCTCCTTCTGTTTGCCGATATTTTATCACCCCTCTTGCATTCTGAGAAGTCCATGTTTATAATAGGGGTATTAGAAAATGTAATAGATATGAAATGGAGTGCGGCATATGGACAGCAAGAAACTGGAAATTCTGATGACGGCGATTGACCTTGGCAGCTTTACCAAAGCGTCGGAGGTGGTGGGCTACACCCAGTCGGGACTGACCCACATGATGGACGCGCTGGAACGGGAGGTGGGCTTTTCCCTGTTGCAGCGCGACCACAACGGCATCCAGCTCAGTCCTCAGGGGCGGCAGCTCATGCCCGCAATCCGGGAATTTTTACAGGCCAATGCCAATCTGGAAAACCAGATCAACGCCATTTCCGAGCAGAAAAAAGAGGTCATCCGCATTGCGGCCTACGCCAGCATCGCCATGCACTGGATGCCGGAGCTGCTTTACCGCTACAAGCGCGTCTGCCCGGAGGTCAGCGTGGATCTCCGGATGGTGGATAACGCGCTGGAGCCCTACGAGCTGCTGGAAAGCGGCCAGACCGACGTGATTTTTGCCAGCCGGCAGAACTACAGCTTCTGCGACTGGACGCCCCTGTACAATGAAAAAATGTATGCGATCCTCCCCAAGGACTACCCCCTCAACGGCCGCACAACCTTCCCGTTGGAGGAATTTTCCGGGCAGGACTTCCTGATGCCCTACGGCAGATTTGACATTGACGTCAACGCGGCCATGGACTCCGTGGGCGTGAAGCTCAACGCCAGCGTTTCCCGGGTGGACGACGAGACGGTTATCCGGATGGTGGGACACGGGCTGGGCGTCACCATGATGACGGAGCTGATGATCCGGGGCAGGACGGACGATGTGCTGTGCGTCCCCGTGGACCCGCCAAGGCTGCGGGAGCTGGGCATGGGCACCAGCCGCAGAATGAAGCTGACAGACGGTATGCAGAGCCTGAAGGACTGTATGCTTCAGTTCATCCATGACAGATCGTGATAGAGCTGTGGGCGGTTTTCCCTGTGGGGCAAACCGCCTACGGCAATCGCGCATTCTGACCGGTTTCTGCCGCCGCTTCCTGGCATAATTTGTCATACTTGGACAAAATGAAAAAATCCTTAAAAATCACTTGACAAATTCTTTAAGGTGGGCTATTATACAAAAGGTTAGCGAGAGCTAACCTATATTAGCGCCTTTAGGTTAGCTTTTGCTAATCTAAAAGTTCAGAAAAAGAAGGTGTTCTCCATGCCGCTTACGGTTGCGGATACCGGCGAGGAATACGTCATCAAGCGAATCGGCGGAAAGCCGGAAGTCAAACAGCATCTGGAGAATCTGGGGTTCGTCGTCGGCGGGGTGGTGTCGGTCATCAATACGATGGGCGGCAACGTCATCGTCAAGGTGAAGGAGTCCCGGATAGCCATCAGCCAGGAAATGGCGCAGAAAATTATGGTTTAACGAGGAAAAAAGGAGGAATCGGTATGAAAACACTGAAGCAGGCCAAGGTCGGCGACACCGTTACCGTGGTGAAGCTCCACGGCGAGGGCGCTGTCAAGCGCAGGATCATGGACATGGGCATTACCAAGGGCGTCACCGTTTACGTGCGGAAGGTTGCTCCGCTGGGCGATCCGGTCGAAGTCAACGTCCGCGGCTACGAGCTGTCGATCCGTAAGGCCGACGCCGAAATGATCGAGATCCAGTAAGACCCCAGTAAATCATAGGGACGCAAGCCCTGATTTTGATAAAACGTTAGCGGAAGCTAACAGAAGGAGAGTATCATGGATATCAGAATTGCCCTTGCGGGCAACCCCAACAGCGGCAAAACGACACTGTTCAATGCCCTCACCGGTTCCAACCAGTTCGTGGGCAACTGGCCCGGCGTCACCGTGGAGAAGAAGGAAGGCAAGCTGAAGAAGCATTCCGACGTCACCATCACCGACCTGCCCGGCATTTATTCTCTGTCTCCGTACACCATGGAGGAAGTTGTCGCCCGTAATTATTTGATCGAGGAGCGGCCCGACGCCATCCTGAACATCATCGACGGCACCAATCTGGAGCGGAACCTGTACTTAACCACCCAGCTGACCGAGCTGGGCATCCCTGTGGTCATCGCCATCAACATGATGGATATCGTCCGCAAGAACGGTGACAAGATCAACATCGGCGAGCTGTCTCAGGCTCTGGGCTGCAAGGTCGTTGAGATCTCCGCCCTGAAGGGCGACGGCGTTATGGCCGCTGCCGAGGCTGCCATCAACGCCGCGAAGAACGGCAAGACCGTTCCCATGCACACCTTCTCCGGCCCTGTGGAGCACGCCATTGCCCACATCGAGGAAGCAACTGTCCACGGTATGCCCGAGGAGCAGCAGCGTTGGTACGCCATCAAGATCTTCGAGCGTGACGACAAGGTGATGCAGAAGCTGGGTCTGACCAAGGAGACCATGTCTCACATCGAGGCCGACATCGAAGCTGCCGAGAAGGAGCTGGACGACGACGCCGAGAGCATCATCACCAACGAGCGCTACATCTACATCGGCGAGGTCATCAAGCGCTGCTACAAGAAGCACTCCGCCGGTAAGCTGACCACCTCCGATAAGATCGATAAGATCGTGACCAACCGCTGGCTGGGCCTGCCCATCTTCGCAGTTGTCATGTTCCTTGTTTACTACATCGCCATGGTCGGCGTGGGCGCTGCCGCTACCGACTGGGCAAACGACGGTCTGTTCGGCGACGGCTGGCACCTGTTCGGCATCGGCTCCGCCGATTACAACGAAGACGCTGATGCGTATAACGAGGCGTCCCTGATCGTAGACGGCTACGACGCCTACGTGGAAGAAAACGGTACCGCTCCCACCGGCGACTTCCCCTACGAAGTCGAGGATGAGGAGACTCTGGAGATCACCGAGGAGACCGCTTCTCTGGCTGACTATGAAGAAGCACTTAAAACGCTGGAAGGCGAAGAGCCTGACCCCGCAAACTACGGCGTTTGGGTGCCCGGTATCCCTGTTCTGATTGGCGACCTGCTGGAGAAGGCTAATGCGGCTGAATGGCTCAGCGGCCTGATTCTGGATGGCATCGTGGCCGGTGTCGGCGCGGTTCTGGGCTTCGTGCCTCAGATGCTGGTGCTGTTCCTGCTGCTGGCCATTCTGGAAGCCTGCGGCTACATGGCCCGTATCGCATTCGTTCTCGACCGTATCTTCCGGAAATTCGGCCTGTCCGGTAAGTCCTTTATCCCCATGCTGGTCGGCACCGGCTGCGGCGTTCCCGGCATCATGGCGTCCCGTACCATTGAAAACGAGCGTGACCGCCGGATGACCATTATGACCACCACCTTTATCCCCTGTGGCGCGAAGGTTCCCTTCATCGCCATGATCGCGGGCGCCCTGTTCGGCGGCAGCGCATGGGTCGCAACTTCCGCTTACTTCATCGGCATGGCCGCCATCATCGTGTCCGGCATCATGCTGAAGAAGACCAAGATGTTCGCTGGTGAGCCTGCTCCCTTCGTTATGGAGCTGCCCGCCTACCACCTGCCCACCGTGTCCAACGTTCTGCGCAGCATGTGGGAGCGGGGCTGGAGCTTCATCAAGAAGGCCGGCACCATCATCCTGCTGTCCACCATCTTCGTGTGGTTCACCACTTACTTCGGCTTCGTTGACGGCACCTTCCGGATGCTGGGCGAGGAAGAAATCGACTACTCCATTCTGGCTGCCATCGGCAGCGTGCTGGCGTGGGTGTTCAAGCCTCTGGGCTGGGGCAACTGGCAGGCGGCTGTCGCTTCCATCACCGGCCTGGTCGCCAAGGAGAACATCGTTGGTACTCTGGGCATCCTGTACGGCGGCGGAGACGGAACCGTGTATCAGAACCTTGCCAATGCTTTCAACGGCATTACCGGTTATTCCTTCCTGGTGTTCAACCTGCTGTGCGCCCCCTGCTTCGCGGCTATCGGCGCCATCAAGCGTGAGATGAACAACGCCAAGTGGACATGGTTTGCCATCGGCTATCAGTGCGGCTTCGCTTACCTGATTGCCCTGATGATCAACCAGTTCGGCAACCTGTTCCTCGGACACGCCAGCGTGATCGGCCTGATCTTCGCTCTGGCTGCTCTGGCCGGTATGCTGTACATGCTGTTCAAGCCCTACAAGGAAGCCACCAAGCTTTCTAAAGTCTAATCGTTTTGGAGCCAGACGATACGTCTGGCTCCAAGATTCAATGTTCTGAAATGGAGTGATTTTTATGCTGCAATGGATCAGCGCGAATATCGGTACAATTCTTATCAGTCTCGTCCTTCTGGCAGTGGTTACTCTGATTATCCGCAGCATGGTACACGACAAAAAACAGGGAAAGTCCTCCTGCGGCGGCAACTGCGCCGGCTGTGCCGCATGCGGTTCCTGCCACAATAAGGGCAATTAAAAAGGGTTTTCCCGAGTTCCTAACCCCCGAATGCAGTCCGCAGACTTTGTCTGCGGACTGCATTTCTTTGTGTATGTTCTGACAGCATTCTGACCCGCCGTGTGCTACCATATCTCCGGGAGGGGATACCAATGAGAACATTGGCAAAGGATATTCTGATCGCCGCCGTCATGGGTTTGGTGGTGCCGGGGATCGTGCTGAGCATTGCGGCGCGCCAGACGGATACTCCGCCGGAGACGACGCCTGAAACAACGGCGCAGACCGTACAACCCACGGCGCAGGAGACTGTGCGGCTTCCTGTGCTGGTCAGGCAGGAGGACGGCACGGTTTCCCAGATGGACATGGACGGCTACCTTGTCGGGGTGGTGCTGGCGGAAATGCCGGTATCCTTCGAGGAGGAAGCACTGGAAGCCCAGTCCGTGGTAGCGAGAACCTATGCCCGGAAGGCGTGGGAGACCGGCGGCAAGCATGGAGACTGCTCCGTATGCACCCGCAGCGCGTGCTGTCAGGGCTACATCGGGGACGAAGACTACCTGTCTCAGGGCGGCACGGAGGAAGGTCTGGAAAAGGTACGCGCTGCCGTGGCTGCTACCTCCGGCTGGGTGCTGACCTACGAGGGGGAGCTGATCGAAGCGACGTATTTTTCCTGTTCCGGCGGCAGTACCGAGGACGCCGCGGCGGTGTGGGGAACGGAGTTCCCCTATTTGCAGGCCGTGGCCAGCCCCGGGGAGGAAAAGGCGGCGCATTACACGGATACGGTGCGCCTGTCGGCAGAAGCGTTTCAGGATGCCCTGGGCGTTACACTCAGCGGCAGCCCGGGAAGCTGGTTCCGGGACGTGACCTATACCGATGGCGGCGGCGTCGATACCATCGTCATCGGCGGGACGAGCTATAGAGGGACTGATCTTCGCTCCGCGCTGGGTCTGCGCTCCACGGCGTTTTCCATATCCACCACCGAGGATACCGTCACCATCACCACCAGAGGCTACGGCCACCGGGTGGGCATGAGCCAGTACGGCGCGGATGCCATGGCGGTCACCGGAAGCACCTGCCCGGAAATTCTGGCGCACTATTATCCGGGAACCACGCTGACGAAGCTGGGATAGCGAAAAAGGACTTGCCGAAAATAAGCAAGTCCTTTTTGCTGCTTGACAAAACCAGGAAAGAATGCTATATTACAAATACTTAGCAATACTAAATAGGAGGGGAGCCGATGGAGGACAGATTTGCCCAGCAATTAAAAAAGGGCGTGCTTGAAATGCTGGTGCTGAAGCTGATCTGCGAGAAGCCTGCTTGCGGCTACGAGCTGCTGTCAGAGCTGAAAAAATCCTCTCAGGGGCGGTTCTGCCTGAAGGAAGGGACGCTGTATCCGATCCTGTACCGCCTTGAGGATGACGGCATGATCCGCTCCCAATGGTCAACGGGGGAGGGGCGCACGGCACCGAAGAAAATCTACGAAGCCACGGACGCTGGGCAGGCGGAAAATCTCCGCAGACAGCGCGTCTGGCGGGAATTTGATGATACGGTAAACGCATTTTTGCAGGGAGGAAGAGAGTCATGACGCAGGCGGAAAAGAAAATGAAGAACTACGTGAACGCGGTGGAGCGGCGTCTGAACCTGCCCCGTGAGATAAAGGCGAGAGTTATGAGCGACTTCCAAAGCTCCATAGTCGCCCGCCGGGAGGCCGGGCAGACTGACGAGGAAATCTACGCCGAGCTTGGCACCCCCGCGAAAGCGGCTGCTGACCTCAACGAGCAGATGAAGGACTATACTTACCGGAAAAGCCCATGGCGCTTCCTGTTTCTGGGAATCGCGGCGATCGGGGGTGTGCGGCTGCTGTATGACGGTTTTGTTTCCCTGATCGGCCATGTCGTTCTGCGTCGCGAGCTTGTGCAGAGCGGGGGCGCGGCGACCATCGGCATCATCGGCGGCGCGGACGGCCCCACGGCCATTTTCGTCACCACTCCCGCCTGGACAAGACCGGCGTGGATGGCGGCGCTGCTTATCATCGGCGTGGTGGGATATCTGCTGCTGCGGCGGTGCAAGGCGAAATCAAAATAAATCTTGCAGAAAACATAAACGTGTGCTATAATATAGCACACGTTTTGTGCAATTTCCCTAAGGAGGTAACGTTATGGATTTGACAATGGAAGGACGGAAGGTGCTGCCCCGGCCGGGACAGAGTTTGCTGGAACTGGTGAAGCAGCTGGGGCTGGACGGCAATACGCTGACGGAAAGACCCCTTGCCGCGAAGATCGCCGGTGAGGTCTTTACATTAAATTATATTCCCGTGCGGCAGAAAGAGGCGGAGGCCGACCGCCAGTCCATGCGCCGGGCGATGACGGCGTCCAACGGCGAAATCCGCCTGCTCCGCTACGCCGACCCGGCGGGCAAGGAGTGCTATATCCGCACGGCGCAGTTCACGATTTTCCTTGCCATGCGGCAGCTGTGGCCGGAGGCAACGGCAAAAATGACCTGCACGCTGGGCTCCAGCGTGTACATCAGCGTTGCGGGGGCAAAGGATTTTTCCGCTTCGACCCTGAAAGCGCGGGTCAGTGAGCTGGTGGGGCAGGACATTCCCTTGATCCGCCGCCGGGTGAAGCTGCAAAAGGCCATCGACCGGTTCCGGGAGGAAGGGCAGACCGACAAGGCAAGGCTTCTTTCCTGGCGGACGGTGGATTATTTCGACGAGTACGCCTACGGCGACTTTGCCGACTATTACTACGGCGAGATGATGCCCTCCACCGGGTATCTGACGGTGTGGGACATTCTCCCGGCGGACGGGGGCTTTGTGTTCGTCTATCCGGACGACGGCAATCCGGAGATCTGCGCCAAGGTGCCGCCAATGCCCAACTTTTTCAGCGTGTTCAACGAGGGCGAGCGCTGGGGCGAGCTGATGGAGTGCCAGACAGTGGCCGACCTCAACGACCTGACGAATTCCGGCCGCATCCGGGAGCTGATCCGGGTCAACGAAGCCCTGCACGAAAAGCGGTTTTCTCAGGTGGCCGATCAGGTGTGCCAGCGGGGGGCGAAGGCCGTGCTGCTGGCTGGCCCCAGCTCCTCGGGCAAGACAACCTCGGCGAACCGTCTTGCCACCCAGCTCCGCGTCCATGGGAAAAAGCCCATTCTCATGAGTCTGGACGACTATTACATAGACCGGGACAAAATTGCCCCCGGCCCCGACGGCAAGCTGGACTTGGAGCATATCAACACCATTGACTGCGCCCTGTTCCGGGAGGACATGGCGTCGCTGCTGGCGGGCGGGGAAGTGGAGCTACCGTCCTTCAACTTCCTTACCGGAAAACGGGAGTGGCGGGGCAAGCGGCTGCGTCTGGAAGCGGATTCCGTCATCATTGTGGAGGGGCTTCACGGTCTGAACCCCGCCATGCTGCCGGAAAGCGTGGACAAAAAGCTGATTTTCCGCCTTTACGTCAGCCCGCTGCTGCCCTTGAATCTGGACAATCACAACCGGATTCCCACCAGTTATCTGCGGCTCCTGCGGCGCATTGTCCGGGACTACGAGACCCGGGGTGCGTCGGTGCAGCATACGCTCGCCATGTGGGACAGCGTGCAGCGGGGGGAAAAGCGGTGGATTTTCCCCTATCAGGAGAATGCCGACGTGATTTTCAACAGTTCCACGCTGTATGAGCTTGCGGTGCTGAAAAAGCACATTTTCCCCCTGCTCACCGCAGTTCAGCCGGAGGACGAATGCTACGACGAGGTGCGCAACATCGTCAAAATTCTCAACTACATTCAGGAAGCGGATGTGGACGACGAAATTCCCCCCACCAGTCTGGTGCGGGAATTCATCGGGGGGAATACGTTCTATAGATAAAAGGAGGTAACCGGTATGGCAATCCTGAACTTTTCCGATGTTTTGAAGAAAGTGGGTCTTGACCCCCAAAAGGTAAAACTGATACGACACGCATTGTCTGACGAACGATTCAGAGAGTGCTACAAAGCTGGAATGGCACATGAATACACACGCCACCAGAAAAAAGAATTCAGCAAGGGATACGACTATTGGGTTACTTTTATCAGCGATGGCGGCACATATGCGAGATTACATTCCTGCTATTGTGTAAATGGTTCGGTGCCTGATACACCGGACGTTTGTCCCGCTGGACTGCCTGATTGCGAATCCAAGGAGTATCGCGGTGAAAATGCTTTTTTTGATCTGCAATATGTTGACATTCTGAAAGAATATGAGGGGAAACTGGTCATTGACTGGGGCGGGGCGGCTCGAATGTGGCATCAGAAGGCTACAACCGAAAAGCCAATCATATCGATTGAATCGAAGAACCAGAAACCATTTGTCGGCTTTGAAAATCTCATTTTATCCTTTGATGAACTGAAAGAGGTTGTCGAAAATGATACGGACTATGAGTTGTGGCAGGCAGCCATGTCATCCGTCAATGCAGTCTATTTTATTGTTGACACCAAGACAGGTGACAGATATGTTGGCTCGACTTATGGCTATGATGGTTTGTTAGGGCGTTGGACTGTCTACGTATCTACCGGTGGCCACGGAAATAACAAGGGAATGATTGAACATTTGAAGTCCGGGAAACACAGTTGCCACGATTTGCAGTTTTCGGTGTTGCAGGTTTTGTCAAAATCACTTCAGGGTGATCAAATAAGAGATGCGGAAACGCTCTGGAAGAAAAAGCTGTTGACCCGTGAGCCGTTTGGCATGAACCAAAATTGATAAGTACATAGGAAAAGAAAATAAAACAACACCATAAAGGGGGTATGTACCATCAAGGCACATACCCCCTTTATCAAATCTTAAATTACACAGTAGGCGCAGGGCCGGGATAGCCCAGAAGCAGGGACACCAGCACGCACAGAACGATCGCGATGAAGCCCGTTACCATCCACAGACTCCGGCGGCGGGAGAACTCGCCGGTGATGACCAGCCAGCCAAGGCATAAAAGGGAACCAAGAATGGCGATAATGGCGGTGGTCACCTTCAGAACGGTCCAGCCAAGACCGGCGCAAAGCAGGTACAGTGCAAACACCAGCGCGTCGCCAATAATGACCCTGGTCATCAAACTCTCCATCTCACGATAACGATTCCGTTTTGCCACTTCTCATCCCTCCGAATTTCGGTTACAAACATGATACCACATAAAATCGAAAATTGCAACATTTTCTGAAAGAAAGTTCATGAAAGTTAATGGAATATTAGGGTTGCGCCCGGGGGAAAAGAATGGTATAATGTCTGCAAGTATGTATTGATTTAGTTTTAGCAAAGGAAGCCGCTATGGGAGAACCGCAATACCGTCTGGAGGGCATCGTCCATACCAAATCCGACGTTCTGGAGGATTTTGAGGGGCCGCTGGATGTTATTTTTGAGCTGCTGAGCAAGAATAAAATCGAAATTCAGGATGTGTCCATTTCCGCAATTCTGGAGCAGTATCTGGGATATCTGGACGAAATGAAGCGGATGGACATGGAGATCGCCAGCGAGTTCATCACCATGGCGTCCCACCTGATGCTGATCAAAACCAAAATGCTCCTGTCGGCGGCGGAACAGGCCGAGGCGGAAAGCGAGCTTGACCTGCTGCGCCAGTCCCTGGTGGAGCGCAAGCGCAAGGAAGCCATGGAGCAGATCCGGCAGGCCGTGGCGGTGCTGGAGCCGAGAAACGAGATCGGCCGGTGCCTGTTCACCAAAGAGCCGGAACCTTTGCGCAGAGAGCAGGGCTACCGCTATCAGCACGACGTGATCGACCTGCTTCGGGCGCTGGACATCATTGCCGAGCGCAGTCAGCGCCAGCTGCCCCCGCCCACGGCGAATTTCCGGGGCATCGTGGGAAAAGAGCCGTACCCCATCGGCCGGAAAACCGGCGAGGTGCTGCGTCAGCTGCTGCTGCGGGGCGTGGAACGGCTGAAAAATCTGTTCCGGGGCAGCCGGAGCCGCTCGGAGGTCGTGGCGACTTTTCTCGCCATTCTGGATTTGTGCAAGACGAACTCCGTGACGCTGGAGGACGACCCCGGCGGGGAAAACCCCAACGTCCGTCTGCTGGACAAGCACCCGAGAGAGGAGATGACCTGATGGAATCGGAACAGCTACAGCGTGCCATTGAGGCCATTCTCTTTGCCGCGGGCGAGCGGATCGATATTGGAAGACTTGCCGCCGCGCTGGAAACGGACGCGTCGGATGTGGAAAAGGCTGCCGACAATCTGGCGGATAAATATGCCTTTGAGCGCCGGGGAATCCGCATTCTCAAGCTGGAAAAGGGCTACCAGATGGTGTCCTCCGGGGAGATGGCGGACTATGTGACGAAGGCGCTGGAAACAAGAAAGCCTCCCAAGCTGTCTTCTTCCCAGCTGGAAACCCTGACCATCATCGCCTACTACCAGCCGGCGACGAAGGCCATGGTGGAGCAGATCCGCGGCGTGGACAGCGCCTATTCCGTGGCGGCGCTGCTCAATAAGAAGCTCATCGAGGAGGCGGGGCGTCTGAACGTTCCGGGACGTCCGATTCAGTATAAGACGACGTCGGATTTTTTGCGCACCTTCGGCCTCAGCTCTCTGGAAGAGCTGCCCCCCATTGAGAAGATCACCTTCGGCGAGCCGGTGGAGCTGCCCGAGCAGCCCCCAACCGGGGAGGACGCATAATGGGCTGGTGGATTGCGCTGGGCGTGATATTCCTTCTGGGAATCCTGCCGCTGGGCATCAGCGCCCGGTACAGCGGGGAAGGGCCGCTGCTGCGCGTCGTGATAGGCCCCGTCCGGCTGACCCTGTTCCCCCGAAAAAAGAAGGAGAAAAAGCCAAAACCTGCGAAAAAAACGGCGGAACAGCCGAAAAAACAGGAAGAACCTCTCCCAAAGCCGCCCCAGCCCCCCAAGCAGGAGCCTGCGGCGGATAAGAAAGAAAAAGGCGGCAGTTTGCTGGACTTTTTGCCATTGGTGAAGGTCGCACTGAACTTTCTGGGAGATTTTCGGCGGAAGCTTCGGGTGAACCGATTGGAGCTGAAGCTGATACTGGCTGGGGGCGACCCCTGCGACCTCGCGGTCAATTACGGAAGGGCTTGGACGGCAGTGGGCAATCTGATGCCCCAGCTGGAACGGCTGTTCGTGATAAAAAAACGGGATGTGGAGGTCGAGTGCGACTTTACCGCGTCCGAAACACTGGTCATTGCGCGGCTGGATCTGACCATTACGCTGGGAAGACTTCTGGGTCTTGCCATCGTGTACGGCATCCGGGCGCTGAGAGAATTCCTAAAACTTCAGAAAAAACGAAAAGGCGGTGCTACCCATGAGCCAGATTCCCAATATGCTTGAAAGTACCATTCAGAAAATTCGTGAGATGGTGGACGTGAATTCCGTCATCGGCGAACCCATCTCCACGCCCGACGGCGTGACCATCATCCCCGTTTCCAAGGTCAGTGTCGGCTTTGGCGGCGGCGGTTCCGACTTCACCAAGAAGACGGCGGCCGGCGACAATCCCTTTGGCGGCGGCGTGGGCGGCGGCGTCAAGGTGACGCCCATCTGCTTCCTCATTGTCAAGGACGGCAACGTGCGCATGATGCCCGTGGCGGAGCCTGCCAGCTCCACTGCCGACCGCATCGTGGAAATGGTGCCGGACACGCTGGACAAGCTTACCGCCTATCTGGATTCCAAAAAGAAAGACTGATTTGCGCGGACGTCCGTGGTGCATAGTTTCCCCATAATGGGACACAATAGCCACGGGTGAGAAGAAATGAGACGATTTTTCGCCGGGACGGCGGCTGCATTGCTGGCCGCCGTCCTGTTTTTGCCTGTGGGGGCGGATGCCGTGTCCGCCCGGCGGGCGTATGCGGTGGATGCCGTCAGTGGGCGAGTGCTTTACGAGAAAAATCCCACGGAGCGGAGCCTGATCGCCAGCACCACCAAAATCATGACGGCGCTGATTGTTTGCGAGCAGTGCAACGTCCTGGACAGAATGCGCATTCCCAAGGAAGCGGTGGGCATCGAGGGCTCCTCCATGTACCTGAAAGAGGGGGAGGTACTCACCTTGCAGGAGCTGCTTTACGGGCTGATGCTGTCCTCCGGCAACGATGCCGCCGTGGCGCTGGCTATTTACTGCGGCGGCACTGTGGAGGGCTTCGCGGAGCTGATGAACGACAAGGCGCGTAATCTCGGCCTGACCGGGACGCACTTTGAAAATCCCAACGGCTTAGACAGCCCCGGCCATTATTCCACGGCGAAGGATTTGGGAACTTTGGCGGCCTACGCCATGGAGAATCCCATTTTCTACAAGACCGTTTCCGCCAAAAACGTCAAGGTGGGGGATCGGTATCTGACCAATCATAATAAGCTATTGTGGCGAGTGGCGGGCGCCGACGGGGTGAAAACCGGCTTCACCAAGGCCGCAGGACGGATTCTGGTGTCCAGCGCCACGAGAGACGGGCGACGGGTCATCGTCGTGACCATCGACGACCCCAGCGACTGGTCTGACCATGCCGCGCTGATGGAAGAAGGCTTCTCCCGGTATGCCATTGGGCGTATCGTGAATCAGGGCGACCGGGTGGGAAGCGTGGAAGTCGTGGGCGGCGAGAAACGGCGGGTGGAGGTACTGGCGGCGGAGGACTTTGACTATTCCGTCGCGCCGGAGGAACACCCCTGTCTGGCGCTGCCCGGCCCGGGATTCATCTATGCCCCGGCAGTAGAAGGGGCGGACGCGGGGGTCGTGTACGTGCTGATCGAGGGCAAGGCCGTGGGAAAAGTCCCGGTCGTCTACGGCGCGACCATCGAGCAGACCCAGCCGGAGGAAAAGAGCTTCTGGCAAAAACTATTCCACAGAGGGAGCGGCTGACATGCCGCTCCCGGACGACCATGCGGGGAGGAAGAACCGTGACAGAACGTTTGCAGAAAATACTCTCCGCCCGGGGCATGGCTTCCCGGCGGAAGGCAGAGGAGCTGATCCGGGCGGGGCAGGTGAGCGTCAACGGCGTTACCGCTTCGCTGGGGGACTGCGCCGACCCGGAAACCGACGATATCCGGGTGGCGGGACAGCCGCTGGCCGTCCGGGAAAAGAACGTGTACATCTTATTGAATAAGCCCCGGGGCTACGTCACCACATTGTCTGACGAGAAGGGACGGCCGGACGTGGCCGGTCTTGTGGCGGACTGCGGCGCGCGGGTGTATCCCGTCGGGCGGCTGGACATGGATTCCGAAGGGCTTCTGCTTCTGACCAATGACGGCGCGTTCGCCAACGCCCTGATGCACCCGAAGCATGAGGTGGAGAAGACCTATGACGTCTGGGTCACCGGCTACACGCCCGGCGGGGAGTGCCGTCTGGCGAAGCCCATCACGCTGGACGGCTACACCATCCGCCCGCCGAAAGTGAAGCTGTTAAAAGCGGAGGGGCAGTCGGCAAAATTCCGTGTGACCATCCACGAAGGCCGCAACCGGCAGGTGCGGCGGATGTGCGATGCAGCCGGAATGCACTGCACCCGGCTGCGCCGCATTCAGGAGGGAAGTCTCCGTTTGGGAGATCTCCCACTGGGGAAATGGCGCTATTTGACGGAGGCGGAGGTTGCAGGATTGGTGCGGACACCGGGAACATCCGGCACTATTTGAAATATTCCTGCATTTTTTGCGGTTGTCTCTTGCAAAATGCCGCCGATTTTGCTAGTATAATATAAGGCGGCTTTTCGGCAGAAACGGGTGATTGCCCTGACCGATGGCCATAAAAAACGATACAGCGCCGCACAAGGAGGCAGCTATGAGTTACGATATATTGTCCACTCTGCGGGAGATGGAACCTACCTTCTCCAAGGGGCAGAAGCGGATCGCGCGTTACATTACGGAGGACTATGACAAGGCCGCGTTCATGACGGCTAACCGTCTGGGAAAGACGGTGGGCGTTTCGGAGTCCACGGTGGTTCGGTTTGCCGTTGATCTGGGCTTTGACGGTTACCCCAGTATGCAGAAGGCCATGCAGGAAATGGTGCTCAACCGTCTGACCTCCGTGCAGCGCATCGAGGTCGCCAACGACCGTCTGGGCGATCAGGACGTGGTCTCCACGGTGCTTCGTGCCGACATGGAAAAGATTCGCCAGACGGAGGAAATGGTGAGCCGGGAGGAATTTTCCGCCGCCGTGAACGCCATTCTAAAGGCAAAACGGGTGTACATTCTGGGCGTCCGTTCCGTGGAGCCGCTGGCGAATTTTCTGGGGTACTACTTAAATTATATGTTCAACAACGTCCATGTCGTTTCCGGCTTCGGGGCGGGGGAGATGTTTGAAAAGATCGTCAGCGTGAACAGCAGCGACGTGGTCATCGCCTTTTCCTTCCCCCGGTATTCCTCCACCACGACCAAGGGCGCGAAATACTGCCGTTCTGCCGGGGCGACGGTCATCGGCATTACGGACAGCAAGCTGTCCCCCTTAGGCAGCAGCTGCGACCATGTGCTGATCGCCAAAAGCGATATGGTCAGTCTGGTGGACTCCCTTGTGGCGCCGCTGAGTATCGTCAACGCATTGATCGTCGCCATTGCCGCCCAGAAGGAGAAGGAACTGTCCAAAACCTTCGCCAATCTGGAGCGTATCTGGGAAGAATACGACGTGTATGAGAAGCGGGTGGACGGCTGATGCGCTATGACGGTATCGTGATCGGCGGCGGCGCGGCGGGCATGTTCGCGGCCATTACGGCGGCAAAACGGGGGCAGAATGTGCTGCTTCTGGAAAAAAACGACCGTTTGGGCAGAAAACTGCTGATCACCGGCAAGGGCCGCTGCAACGTGACCAATAACTGCACCGGGCAGGAGGTTTTGCAGAACGTCCCCCGGAACGGGCGGTTTCTCTACAGCGCCATGACGGCGTTCCCGCCGGAAAAGACGATGGCCTTTTTTGAGGAACGTGGCTGCCGTCTGAAAACCGAGCGGGGAAACCGGGTATTCCCGGTGACGGACAAATCCCAGTCCATTCTGGACTGCCTGCAATCGGAGCTGCACAGGCAGAAAATCACCGTGAAAACTGCCCGTGTCAGGGATATTCTCACCCAAGACGGGCATGTTACCGGGGTGAGGACGCAAGATGAGGAAATTGCCGCAAATTGGGTGATTCTCGCGACCGGCGGCGCTTCCTACCCCGCCACAGGCTCCACCGGCGACGGTTACAGCATCGCCGCCGCTCTGGGACACACGATCATCCCCCCGGAGGGAAGTCTGGTGCCGCTGGAGACGGCGGGAAACGACTGTCAGGAAATGCAGGGGCTGAGCCTGCGGAACGTGGGGGTCAAGCTGCTGAACGCCAAGGGAAAGGTGCTGTACAAGGACTTTGGCGAGCTGCTGTTTACCCACTTTGGCATTTCCGGCCCCACGGTGCTGTCGGCGAGCTGCCACCTGAAAGGAGACGGCTGCCGTCTGGTGCTGGATTTGAAGCCCGCGCTGGAAGGTGAAAAGCTGGAAGCCCGCATCCTGCGGGATTTGGAGCAGTATCAGAACCGCAGCATGGAAAACGCTCTGGTGGACTTGCTGCCCCGGAGCATGATCCCCGTGGTGCTGCGCAGACTGGATATTTCCCCGGAAATGCAGGCCAATTCCCTGACGAAGCAGAAGCGCCGCGCACTGGTGGAGCTGCTGAAAGCCTTCCCCATTGCCATCACGGGCAAGCGTCCCGTGTCTGAAGCAATCATCACCAGCGGCGGCGTGAAGGTATCGGAAATCGACCCCAAAACCATGGAATCCAAGCTTGTGGCCGGGCTGCATTTCGCCGGGGAGGTCATTGACTGCGATGCCTACACCGGCGGCTTCAACCTGCAGATCGCATGGGCGACGGCCTATGCTGCAGGGATGGCGGTTGGGTAAAAACAGGGCATTGACAAACGCGGGTTCCTGTAATAGAATACGATAAGATAGTTCCGCAGAAAATACTGAGAGGAGGACTTACACATGTACGAGAAACTGGTTAACTATGCGGCCAAGCAGCTGGAGCTGGACCCCGCCGAGATCACTCCCGATGCTACCTTTGAAAGTCTGGGCATCGATTCTCTGGATATCGTTGAAATGATCATGGATCTGGAGTCCGAGCTGGGCGTGGAGCTGGATCTGGAGGATCAGCAGATCACCACCTTCAAAGAGCTGGCCGACTTCATCGAGTCGAAGCTCAACTGATTGCAATTTCACAAATTTCAAAATTTCCTTGTATTGAGCTGTCCGGCTTATAACAAGGTCGCACTAGTCGGGGAGATAGCGGTGCCCTGTACCTGCAATCCGCTACAGCAGGGATGAATTCCCACACCCGGGCAAGTTTGAATATTGTCTGACCTGCGCAAGTGGTGTTGATAGATTGGTCTTGCGCAACGAGATCCCGTGAACCATGTCAGGTGGGGAACCAAGCAGCATTAAGCGGATCTTCTCGTGTGCCGCGGGGTTGCCGTTCTTGAGCTAACTGTGTCAGGTTCGGGTATTCGCCTTGTTCAAATGTGGGTGTGCGATCTTGTTATGGGCCGGATGGCTTTTTAGGCTCGCAATGGACTTTTGCAGAAAGGAGAAGCACAATGTCGGCTTATCAGGCGTTATACCGCAAATACCGCCCCCAGACCTTTGACGACGTTTCCGGGCAGATGGCGGTGACGCAGACCTTAAAAACCCAGATCATGACCGGGAAAATGAGCCACGCGTATCTGTTCACCGGCTCCCGGGGCACGGGCAAGACCAGCTGCGCTAAGATTCTGGCGAAGGCGGTCAACTGCCTGAATCCCGACCACGGTAACCCCTGCAACGTCTGCGAAGCCTGCAAGGCCATCGATTCCGGCTCCTGCATGGACGTGCTGGAGATCGACGCCGCGTCCAACAACGGCGTAGACAACGTCCGCGACCTGCGGGACGACGCCATTTATACGCCGTCTCAGGTGAAAATGCGGGTGTATATCATCGACGAGGTGCATATGCTCTCCATTTCGGCCTTCAACGCGCTGCTGAAGATCATCGAGGAGCCGCCGGAGCATCTGCTGTTCATTCTCGCGACCACGGAGCTGCACAAGGTTCCGGCGACGATTCTGTCCCGGTGCCAGCGCTTTTCCTTCCGGCGCATCAGTCAGGAGGACATTGCAGCGCGGCTGCAATACGTCGCCTATCAGGAGAACATTGATCTTGACGACGGCGCGGCGCGGGTGATCGCCCGCCTTGCGGATGGCGGAATGCGGGACGGCCTGAGTCTGCTTGACCAGTGCGCCTCCGCGACCACGGGAGAGCTGACGGCAGAGCGGGTATACGCCTGCCTGGGCATTGCCGGGGAGCGGAAATGCGGGGAAATGATGGGCTATATTGCCGCCCACGATACGAAAAATGCTTTGGAGCTGTTCAACCGGCTCTATACCGAGGGCAAGGACTTAGGCGCCATGCTGGACGAAATGGCCTGCCTGACCCGGGATCTTCTGGTGCTGAAAACTGCCGGAAACGCCGGGATCACCATGCTTTCCGGCGTGGCGTCGGACAAGGAAGCGCTGGAACTGACGAAAGCGCTGACCAGCGCCGAGCTGGTTCGCATGATGGAGCGGCTTCAGGAGACGATGGCCGGTTTTACCCGGAGCGCCAGCCGCCGCATGGACGCGGAGCTGTGCATTGTGGAGCTGTGCCAGCCGGAGCTGAGTCTGGATACCAAAGCACTGAACGCCCGCCTCACCCGTCTGGAAGAGCAGGTGAAGAGCGGCGCGTTTGTCCCGGCGGCTCCCGTGAAGGCGGACAAGGCCGCGTCGGAGAAGGACGAATATGAGGACGACCGCCCGCCCATGCCGGACGATGCCGACGCACCCCCGGCAGAGGACGCGCCGCCGGTGGCGGAAAACGAAGCCCCGGTCGGCTTCTGGTCGGACCTGGTGGCGGCGGTTCGCAAGGAGCTGAAACCGCCTGTTTCCGGCTTCTTTGTGGTGACTCCCAACGCGCCGGTTCAGGGCGCGCTGGTGGGGGACAGGTTGGAGCTTCGGTGCAGCAACAGCTTTACGGCGCAGATGTTGGACAGACCGGAAATTCTGGAGGTTGTCTCCCGGAAAGCGACGGCGATGCTGTCCCATCCGGTGAGGGCGGTAACGGTGGATATGTCGGCAAAGCCTGCCGCGAACCCCAGAATGGAGCAGCTGATGAACTTCGGCAGGGCGCACAGCGATATTGTAACGATCAAACGGTAATTTCATGTGAATTTTTCAAGATAGGAGAATCATATTATGGCAAAAGGCGGATTCCGGGGTATGCCCGGCGGAATGAATCAGGCGGCTATGATGAAGCAGGCGCAGAAGATGCAGCAGGAAATGCTTCGGATGCAGGCAGAGCAGGAGGCCAAAACCTTCACGGCGGCATCCGGCGGCGGCATGGTCACGGCCACTGTCAACGGCAAGCATGAACTGGTCGGCATTGAGATCAAGCCGGAAGCGGTAGACCCAGACGATGTGGAAATGCTGCAGGATATGGTCATTGCCGCTGTCAACGAAGCCATGCGGGCGGCGGACGCCGAAGCGGCGAACAACATGTCCCGTCTCACCGGCGGCCTGAATCTGGGCGGCCTGTTCTAAGGAGAAGTTATGCAGTTTTTTCCCGCTGCGCTGCAAAATCTTGCCGACCAGTTTGCAAAGCTTCCGGGCATCGGCGGCAAAACGGCGCAGAGACTTGCTTTCCATGTGCTGAGCCTGCCCATGGAGGATGCGGAGGAATTTTCCAACGCCATTCTGGAGGCAAAAAAACAGGTACACACCTGCCCCGTCTGCCAGAATCTGACCGACCGGGAAGTTTGCCCCATCTGCGATGACGATACCCGGGACAAAAGCGTCATCTGCGTTGTGGCCGAGCCGAAGGACGTCATTGCCATGGAGCGCAGCCGGGAGTTCCGGGGTGTTTACCATGTGCTTCACGGCGTTATTTCGCCCCTGAACCATGTGTCGCAGGACGACATCAGGATCAAGGAGCTTCTCCGCCGGGTAGCCGGGGGAGAGGTCAGAGAGGTCATCATGGCGACGAACCCGGACACCGAGGGAGAAGCCACGGCCATGTACATATCCCGCCTGCTGAGACCCATGGAGGTCAAGGTGACCCGGCTTGCCTACGGCGTGCCGGTGGGCAGCCAGCTGGAATACGCCGACGAGGTAACGCTTTCCAGAGCACTGGAAGGACGTCAGGAGATGTAAACGAAAATATGGGGGGCTGCCAGCGGCAGCCCCCCATATTCTATGCTGTTTTATGACTTTTTTGCGAACATTCCCACAGGAAGCTGAGAAAGAACCACACCGGCGAACACCAGACCGCAGCCCAGCAGTTCCCAAGGCGTCATGGTCTGGTGAAGGATCAGCCAGCCGCCCAGAGCGGCAAAGACGGATTCCAGACTCATAATTAACGACGCCGTGGTGGGTTCCAGACCCTGCTGCCCGACGATTTGCAGCGTATAGGCGACGCCCATGGACAGAACGCCGGAAAAGACCAGCGGGAACCAGCAGACGGTAATGTCAGAAAAAACGACGGTTTCCTTCGTCAGCAGAATGAACGGCACGGAAAGCACCGTAACCACCAGCGCCTGAATGCAGTTCATGCGCAGACCGTCTAAGTTCCCCGCCAGCCGGTCGATGCAGGTGATCTGCACGGAAAAGGCCAGAGCGCAGCCCATCAGGTACAGGTCGCCCTTGTTGATCCGGGAAACGCCCATGCAGCTGAGCAGATACAGCCCCACCACCGCCAGCGCAACGCTGAGAACGGTGGTTCTGGGCGGCTTTTTCCCGAGAAACAGCCCCAATACCGGCACCAGCACGATGTACATGGCGGTAATGAACCCCGCCTTTCCGGCGTCGGTGTAGACAATGCCAATCTGCTGCAGGCTGGACGCGACGAACAGGGCGCACCCGCAGATCAGCCCCACCCGCCACAGCGTCGGGTTCTTCCACTTTGCCGCGGATTCCCGGAAGCTGCATTTGCCGATATCCAGCACAAACGCGCAGGGAATCAGAAACAGCACGGCAAGCAGGCACCGCGCGGCCTGAAAGGTAAAGGGGCCAATATGATCCATGCCCACGCTCTGGGCGATAAAGCTAAAGCCCCAAATGGTTGTACCCAGCAGCAGACTCAGACTGCCGCGAACGCGATTTTTCTTCATATGTATCACCGAGGCTAACTTTAGCATAATTTGCCGATCTTTGCAAGCGGCGTTGATTTTTTTGGATAGTGTGGTATAATAGCAGAAAAAACCAGGAGGGTTCATTATGGAAGAAATCAAAAAAATTCCCAGCCGCGATCAAATTCCGGCGGAGGACAAGTGGGCGATTGAAGACCTGTACCCCACCGACGAAGCCTGGGAAGCGGAACTGGCGGCGCTGGCGGCGAGCCAGAAGACCCTGGCTTCCTTCGCGGGACGTCTGGGTGAGAGCGGCGAGACGCTGTATGCTTACATGGAAGTCTTTGAGCAGGTCAATGCCAAGGGAGATCTGCTGGGCAGCTATTGTATGCGCCGGGCGGACGAGGATACCCGGAACGCCACCTATCAGGCCATGGCCGGAAAGTTTATGGGCGTTGCAGTAGCACTGAACGCGGCGTGCAGCTTTGATACGCCGGAGATCATGGCGATTTCTGATGAGAAGCTGGCACAGTTCTATGCCGACTGTCCCAAGCTGGAGCGTTACCGCCGCTACCTGACCAATCTGCGCCGCCGCAAGGCGCACACCCTCTCCGCCGCGGAGGAAAAGCTGCTGGCGTCGGCGGGCGAAATGTCTCAGGCGCCCGACACCATTTACGGCTCCCTCGCCGATGCAGACCTGAAATTCCCCGATGCCGTGGACGTCAAGGGAAACAAGCATCCCCTGACCCAGGGAACCTTCGTCAGCCTGGAGGAGAGCAGCGACCGAGTGCTGCGTCAGAGCGCCTATGAAAATCTTTACGGTACGCTGGCTGCGTTCAAGACCACCACTGCCGCCCTTCTCAATGCCCAGAACAAGCAGCTGAAATTCTTCGCCGAGGCACGGAAGTACGACACGGCATTTGAAGCGTCTCTGGACGCGACCAACGTCCCCACTTCCGTTTACAAGAACCTCATTGAGACGGTTCACCAGAACATGGACAAGATGCACCGCTATGTCCGCCTGCGCAAGAAGCTGCTGGGCGTGGATGAGCTGCATTTCTACGATGTGTACACCCCCCTGCTGAAAGATGTGGACAAGCACATTCCCTACGAGCAGGCCAAGCAGACCGTTTACGACGCGCTGGCGCCTCTGGGCGACGATTACCGCACCATTCTGAAAAACGGCTTCGACCACCGCTGGATCGACGTGTACCAGAACGAGGGCAAGCGCAGCGGCGCGTATTCCGCCGGGACGGTGGTGCATCCCTACGTCCTGCTGAACTACACCGGAACGCTGGACAGCCAGTTCACGCTGGCCCATGAGATGGGTCACGCTCTGCACTCCTACCTGTCCAACAAGCACCAGAACCCCATCGATGCGGACTACGTGATCTTCGTGGCAGAGGTGGCCTCTACCTGCAACGAGGCGCTGCTGATGGAATATCTGCTGGGCAAGACCACGGATAAGAAGGAGCGGGCGTACCTCATCAACCATTTCCTCGACCAGTTCAAGGGAACGCTGTACCGTCAGACCATGTTCGCCGAGTTTGAGCTGAACATCGGAAAGATGGCAGCTGAGGGACAGACCCTGACGGCGGACGTCCTGTGCGCCGAGTACAAGCGCCTGAACGAGCTGTACTACGGCCCGGACATGGTGGTGGACGACAATATCGCCATGGAGTGGGCGCGGATTCCCCACTTCTACTACAACTACTACGTCTTCCAGTACGCCACCGGCTATTCCGCCGCCATTGCCCTGTCCCGCCGTATCCTGCGGGAGGGCGCACCGGCCGTGAAGGATTACCTCGGCTTCCTCTCCGGCGGCTGCTCCAAGTCCCCCATTGATCTGCTGAAGGGCGCGGGCGTGGATATGACCAGCCCGGAGCCTGTGAATCAGGCGCTGGCGCTGTTCGGCGAGCTGCTGGATGAAATGGAAGAGCTGACCCGGGAGTAAGGGCATGGCAGAGCTGTTTTTGCCCACCCTGCACACCTTCGCCATGAACAACATCTTTACCGGCTCCAAGGGGCTGTTCCGTTTCCGGGCAGAGCCGAAGGTGGTCATGGCGAACCCGAAAGAGGTGGATTTCGCCCAGAGCGCCATCCATGTGGAGTACTGGCACGGCCTTTACTGCTATGAAAAAAGCACCATGGAGGGCGAATGCACCTTCCCCATGAGCGAGGAAGGCCGGGAGGAAATGCGCCGCTGGCTGGAGGAGAAAATCTGATTCGGAAACCTCTGCGGAATCGGCAGCCGCCGGTTCCGCAGGTTTTCGGTTTCCCGGACAGACAATTTGACTTTTTCCGGGAAACCGCCCGGAAAAATGGGAAATGAGCCTTGACTTTTTCCCTTTTTGTGATAAAATATCGACGATATGGAAAGACATTGCGGAAACCAAGCGGAAACGTAGTCCTTCAGCGAGGGGGAAAAGGTGCAAGCCCCCGGATGAACTCCCGCAAGCCATTTCCCGCGTCGCCCGGGATGACCGGGACGGGCGCTCCCGTTACAGAGCAGCTAAGATGCCTGATTTTCAGGCGAATTAGGGTGGTACCGCGATTTACGTCGCCCCTATTGTTTGGGGGCGGCGTTTTTAGTTGGAAGTGGAGAATTCGCTTTCAGCTCCGACAATTTTTATGGAGGTAGAAACCAATGAATCCCAAGCCTTACGGCGTAAATGAACTGCGCGAAATGTTCCTTTCTTTCTTTGAAAGCAAGGGTCACCTGCGCCTGCCCAGCTTTTCTCTGATCCCCCAGAATGATGCGTCTCTGCTGCTCATCAATTCCGGCATGGCGCCCATGAAGCCCTATTTCAAGGGTGAGGTGGAGCCGCCCCGTCATCGGGTCTGCACCTGCCAGAAGTGCATCCGCACCGGCGACATCGAGAACATCGGCAAGACCGCCCGCCACGGCACCTATTTCGAGATGCTGGGCAACTTCTCCTTCGGCGATTACTTCAAGCACGAGGCCATTGCATGGAGCTGGGAGTTCCTGACCAAGGTGGTCGGTCTGGACGAGAACCGGCTGTACCCTTCCATCTACGAAAACGACGACGAAGCCTTTGAGATTTGGAACAAGGAAGTGGGCGTCCCCGCCGAGCGTATTTTCCGCTTCGGCAAGGAGGACAACTTCTGGGAGCATGGTTCCGGCCCCTGCGGCCCCTGCTCGGAAATTTACTACGACCGTGGCGAGAAGTACGGCTGCGGCAAGCCCGGCTGCACCGTCGGCTGCGACTGTGACCGCTACATGGAGGTCTGGAACAACGTCTTCTCCCAGTTCGACAACGACGGCCACGGCAACTATACTGAGCTGGCCCAGAAGAACATCGACACCGGCATGGGTCTGGAGCGTCTGGCGGTGGTCTGTCAGGACGTGGACTCCCTGTTCGATGTGGATACCGTCATGAACATCACCCACAAGGTCACCGAGCTGACCGGCGCGACTTACGGCCAGAGCGTGAAGATGGACGTGTCTCTGCGGGTCATCACCGACCATATCCGCGCTTCCACTTTCATGATCGCCGACGGCGTGCTTCCCAGCAACGAAGGCCGCGGCTACGTCCTGCGCCGTCTGCTGCGGCGGGCTGCCCGCCACGGCAAGCTCCTGGGCGTCAACCACCCCTTCCTCTATCAGATCGTGGAGACCGTGGTGGAGGAAAACGAGGTTCACTACACCTATCTGCGGGAGCGCTGCGACTATATCACCAAGGTTGTAAAGGTGGAGGAAGAGAACTTCGCCCGCACCATCGACGGCGGCATGGCGATTTTCTCCAACATGCTGGCGGAGCACAAGGCCAAGGGCGAGACGGAATTCTCCGGCGCCGACGCCTTCAAACTGTACGATACCTACGGCTTCCCCATCGACCTGACCCTGGAAATGGTGGCCGACGAGGATATGACCCTGAACCAGGCGGCATTTGCCCAGCTGATGCAGGAGCAGAAGGTTCGCGCCCGGGAAGCCCGGAAGGCGCTGGGCGATCTGGCCTGGGCAGGCATCGACCTGGGGCTGGACAACACCCCCACTACCTTTGTTGGCTACACCCAGAATAACTGCGACGCCAAGGTTCTGGCTGTGTGCGTGGGCGACGAAGTCTCCGGCACCATTGCCGGCGGCGAAAAGGGCATCATTGTTCTGGACAAGACCCCCTTCTACGCCGAAATGGGCGGCCAGATCGCCGACCAGGGCGTGATCCTCATGGGCAACAGCCGCTTTGTGGTGTCCGACGTTCAGAAGGACAAGGGCGGCAAGTACCTGCACCACGGCAAGATGGTCACCGGCTCCATCAAGGTGGACGATATTGTGGTGGCCTCCATTGACGTGGAGCGCCGCAAGGCCATTATGCGCGCCCACTCCGCCACCCATCTGCTGCAAAAGGCATTGCAGACGGTGCTGGGCGACCATGTCCATCAGGCGGGTTCCTACGTGGAGCCTGACCGGCTGCGCTTCGACTTCACCCACTATTCCGCGCTGACGCCGGAGGAGCTGGTGAAGGTCAACGCCATCGTCCAGAATTCCATTCTGGAGGGCTACAACATCGTGACCCGGGAGATGCCCGTTGACGAGGCCAAGGCCATGGGCGCCACCGCGCTGTTCAGCGAAAAGTACGGCAGCACGGTTCGTGTGGTCAACATGGGCAACTACTCCATCGAGCTGTGCGGCGGCACCCACCTGGACAACACCGCTAAGGTCGGCCCCTTTGAAATTGAGAGCGAATGTTCCGTCGCCTCCGGCGTCCGCCGGATCGAGGCCATCACCGGCAAGGCGTGCCTTGAGAGAATGGAGCGGAACCAGACCATGCTTCTGGAAGCGGCTGCCAAGCTGAAGACCAAGCCCATCGAGCTGGGCACCCGGATTCAGGCGCAGCTGGAGGAACTCCGGGAGCTGCGGCGTACCATCGAGGCGTACAAGGCCAAGGAGACCGTGGGCGAGATCGACCGGATCCTCTTCGGCTCCCACAATGTGGATGGCCTGAAGGTCATCACCGCCAGCGTTCCCAACGCCGACACCGGCAGACTCCGCCAGATGGGCGACGTGCTGCGGGATAAGGATGCTTCCGTGGTTGCTGTGCTTGCCACGGTCAACGAGGGTAAGATCACCTTCCTGGCCGTCTGCGGCAAGGACGCCATTGCCCGGGGCATCAAGGCCGGCGACCTGGTGAAGCAGGTATGCTGCTGCTGCGGCGGCAGCGGCGGCGGCAAGCCCGACTCTGCCATGGGCGGCGGCAAGGACGTCACCAAGGTGGACAACGCCCTCGCCATCGTGGACGATTACGTGGTTTCCAAATTGAAGTAATAAGAAAGGCGCTGCCGCAAAGGCGGCGCCTTTTCCAACGATAAGGAGGCGGCAGGATGCGTAAACTGGTATGGTTTTCTCTGGGCTTCGGCGCGGCCTGCTGCCTGTGCGCGTATGTTATTACGGGAAGTACGCGTGTCATTTTGGCCGCAGCTGTCGGGTTTCTGACGCTTTTCGCGGCGATTGCGGGGAGAAAGTTCGCATTATTCCGGCGGATTGCCGCGGTTTTTCTTGGCTTTGCCATGGGAATGGGCTGGTTCATTCTGTACGACGGCTTTTATCTGAATGCCGCCGGAACGATGGACGGAAAAACGGCAAACGCAGTCATCCGGGTGTCGGATTACAGCTATGAAACGGCATACGGTATCGGCGTGGACGGCACGGTGCAGCTGGGAGGGAAGTCGTACCGCCTTCGGGCGTATCTGGACTTGGACAAAACGCTGGAACCCGGGGACACCGTCTCCGGCCAGTTCCGTTTCCGCGCCACTACGCCTAAGGAAAGCAGAACCTATCACGCGGGCAACGGCATTTTCCTGCTGGCGTATCAGGCGGACGAGGTTTCCGTTTCGCCCCATACAGACGCGTCTTGGCGGGATATCCCTGCGCGGCTGCGGCACCGGATTCAGGCAATTTTGCAGACCTGCATTCCACAAGACGCCGCTCCCTTTGCCCGGGCGCTCCTGCTGGGTGATACCACGAGCCTGAGTTATGCGGTAGATACCAGTCTGAAAATCAGCGGGATTCGCCATGTGGCGGCTGTTTCCGGACTGCATGTGTCGATTCTGTTCGCTTTGCTTACTGCCGTTACTTTCCGGAAGCGGTTTCTGACTGCCCTTGTGGGTTTTCCAACGCTGCTGCTTTTTGCGGCGGTGGCGGGCTTTACCCCGTCGGTCAGCCGCTCGTGCATTATGTGCGGACTGATGCTGGCGGCGCTGCTGCTGAATAAGGAATACGACGGCCCTGCGGCGCTGGCCTTTGCCGCCGTGGTGATGCTGATTGGCAACCCGCTGGTCATCACGTCCGTGGGTTTCCAACTGTCCGTGGCCAGCGTGGCGGGGATTTATCTCTTTGCGCCGGGCATCCGCAAATGGCTGGTTTCTCTGTTCCCGGACAGCAAAGGGAAGGGCGTCAGACCCACGTTGATTCGCTGGTTTACTGCTTCCGTGTCCATCACCCTCAGCGCCATGATTTTCACAACGCCGCTGAGCGCATGGTATTTTGGTACCGTCAGTCTTGTTGGCGTGGTGACCAATCTGCTCACTCTGTGGGTCATCAGCTTCATTTTCTATGGGCTTGTGGCGGTCAGTCTGGTGGGTGCGTTCTGGACGGGCGGGGCGATGATTCTTGGAAAAATCGTCGCGTGGCCGATTCGCTATGTTTTGCTTATGGCAAAATCGCTGGCGGGATTTCCGCTGGCGGCGGTGTATACCAGAAGCCCTTACATTACCATCTGGCTGGTGGCCATGTATGTATTGCTGCTGGTGTTCCTTCTGAGCCGGAATCGCCGCCCGAGCGTTCTGCTCTGCTGCGGCACGCTGGGGCTGTGTCTGGCGCTGCTGGCATCCTGGGCAGAGCCGATGCTGGACAGCACCCGGATAACGGTGCTGGATGTGGGGCAGGGGCAGTGCATTCTGCTGCAAAGCGAAGGCCGGACGTACATGGTGGACTGCGGCGGAGACAGCGACACCGAAACTGCGGACATTGCCGCCGAAACGCTCCTGAGTCAGGGGATCTCCCGACTGAACGGCCTGATTCTGACCCACGGCGACCGGGATCACACCGGCGCGGCGGAAAATCTCTTAAGCCGGGTGAAAGCGGATATCCTCATCCTCCCACCGGAGGAAGGTATGCCGACATCTGATAACGCAGAGGTGGTATACGCCGAACAGGATTTGCTTTTGACCTACGGCAAGACAAATCTGCACATTTTCACCACCGATTTCAATAGGAGCGAAAACGAAAACAGCCTGTGCGTCTTGTTTGATACGGAAAACTGTGATATACTCATAACGGGAGACCGGAGCGCCTACGGCGAGCGGATGCTGCTCCACGCCGGGAAAATCCCGGAGGTGGACGTGCTGGTTGCCGGACATCACGGCTCCAAAAACTCCACCTGCGAGGATTTGCTCACCGCTGCCCAACCGCAGACGGTCTGCATCAGCGCAGGAAGGGACAATCTCTACGGACACCCGGCGGCGGAGACCCTGCAGCGGCTGGAAAATTTCGGCTGCACGGTGTACCGGACAGACCGGGACGGAACCATTACCATCAGAAGGTGAAGCCATGGCAAAAAAAACAGCCCCCGGGGGCAATTTACAGGAACTGAAAACCCAGCTGAAAAACAAGGACTTGGGGCGGCTGTACATTTTCCATGGGGAAGAAGTCTTTCTGCTGCACCACTACTTGGAGCAGATGAAAAAGCAGCTGCTGGATGCGCTGACGGAATCCTTCAATTTCCACCGGATGAACAGCGAGACCTTCGATTTGCAGACCTTCGCCGACGCCGTGGAAAACCTGCCCATGATGGCGGAGCATACCATGGTGCAGGTGGACGAGGTGGACTTATTCAAGCTGGGCGAGTCCGACCGGAACAAGATGGCGGAAATTCTGGCGGATATCCCGGACTACTGCACGGTGGTGTTCACCTACGAGACGACCCCGTGGAAGCCGGACAAGCGCCTGAAAAAGCTCTGGGAGGCGATCGACGGCGCCGGGCTGATCGTGGAGTTTGCCAAGCAGGATCAGAAAGACCTGGCGGCTTGGGTCACAAGGCATTTTATGGCGCGGGACAAACGGATTTCCACAGATCTGTGTTTGTATCTCATCGACATCACCGGCGGCACCATGACGGCGCTGAGCGGCGAAATTGACAAAATCTGTGCCTATTCCGGCGCAAATGAGATTCGGAAAACCGACATCGACGCCGTCACCGAGCCGGTGCTGGACGCCGTGGTGTTCCAGATGACGGATATGCTCAGCGCCGGACGTTTCGACCAGGCGCTGGTGAAGCTGCAGCAGCTGCTGAAGATGCAGCAGGAGCCGCTGGCGATTCTGGGGGCGGTGGGCAATCATTTCCGCCGGGTCAGCGCCGCGCGGACGCTGCTGGACAACGGAAAAAACGCCTCCGAC
>ENA-OURS01000157-OURS01000157.1-human-gut-metagenome-genome-assembly--contig:-NODE-157-length-87546-cov-8.770274_pt1 | contig 87546 bp, 86 predicted proteins | sample MGYA00242109_ERZ509010 | MGnify/ENA primary metagenome ERZ509010 (study PRJEB26280, sample SAMEA2338774) | human gut metagenome | biome: human gut; feature: human-associated habitat; material: faeces... | reverse complement strand
CGGTTGGCCCGGCCCAGGCGCTGCAGGCCGGCTTCGGCCAGGATGATGGCGTCGTATTGACCGTCATCGAGCTTTTTCAGGCGCGTATCGACGTTGCCCCGAAGGTCGCTGACGACCAGGTCCGGCCGGGTGTGGAGCAGCTGGGCTCTGCGGCGCAGACTCGATGTGCCGATGCAGGCGCCGGCCGGCAGGGATTCCAGGGTGGTATACGTGTTGGAAACGAAGGCGTCGTGGACGTGGTGGCGGGCCGTGATGGCTGCCAGGCAGAGGCCGTCCGGGACGTCGGCTGGCAGGTCTTTCAGGCTGTGGACGGCCAGGTCGATGGTGCCGTCCAGGAGGCGCCGTTCCAATTCCGTCGTAAACAGCCCCTTACCGCCGATGCGGGCTAAGGGGACGTCTAGGATTTTATCGCCCTGCGTGACGATGTGCTGGAGCTGGACGGACAGCTCCGGGTCGTGGCGGCGCAGGGCGTCGGCGACGTAGTTGGCCTGCCACAGGGCCAGCTGGCTGCGCCGCGTACCGATGGTCAGATTACGTTTCATGGTTTTTCCTTTCCCAGGCGGCCAGCCGGTCCCGGAGCAGGGCGCTGGCTGCGTCGATTTCGTTGTTGTCTACCAGGGCCATGACGTCGTCCGTCAGGGCCTGGCGCCAGAAGGCCTGGCGGTCCCGGCTGGTCGGAAGGACGGACTGCCCTTGGCGGCGGATAGCTGCTAATTCAGCGAGCCAGCGGCCATAGCGTTCGTCGAAGTGCTGTTCCAGCCGCTTCCGGAGCCAGCGCGACAGCGCCGGTGCCTTGCCGTTGGTGGAAATGGTGAGCTGCAGGTCACCCTGGCGGACGATGGACGGCAGGGTGAAGTTGCACAAATCCGGGACGTCACAGACGTTGAGCAGTTTCCCCTGGGCTTTGGCAGCGGCTGTGACGGCGTGGCTGACGGCTTCGTCGTCAGTGGCGCAGATGATGAGGAAGAAGGCTGACTCATCACCGGCCTGGTATGTCCGCGGCTGCCAGGTCAGGCGGTGGCTTTCGGCCAGTTCCTGCAGCGGCCGGGTCAGGGACGGGGCAATGACGGTAACGGCAGCCCCTTCGGCCAGCAGGCGGCAGACCTTGCGTTCGGCGACGGCACCGCCGCCGAGGACCAGACAGGTCTGGCCGTTGAGATCGAGGTTGATTGGATACATAAGAGGAACTCCCTTTCAAAGTTGTACGTTTCTTATTATACCATTATAACGGAAAAAAGCTGTAGTAAATATAACATTTTATGAATGAAAAAGGAGCTGTCGCATCGCGACAGCTCCTTTTTAGCAGTCAGCGGCTAGCTGTTAGCCGTTAGCAGATGGCTTTGAATTTAAAGCCGTCATTCCAATTTCTAACGGGTTGCCCACGTGGCGACCCCTGCACTCAAAAAATGCTTTGCGTGCGATAAAAAGAGCAACCTCTCAGTCAGCTTCGCTGACAGCTCTCCTATGAGGAGAGCCAGTGGGTCACGAGCCCTTAGCGGATGAAGTTGGTCATGATTTTGGCTTCTGTTGCCGGGGCATCGATGCCCGCTTTTTTGCCGGCTTCGATGCATTTCAGGATCCAAGCCATGTTGCGGCCGAGGGTGCGCATGATCTGCAAGCCTTCTTCGTCTTTCTTGACTTCTTCCGGCGTGTTGCCGTGGACCATGGGCCAGTAATTGGATGCGACGCTGACCATCTGGTGATAAGCCAGGTATTTATTGAGGACGTCCAGCGTTGCCGTCGTGCCGGCACGGCGGGCCGAAGCGACGGTGGCGCCGACTTTATGGGTCAGGGAAGCGCCGGCTTTGCCAGCCAGTTTATCCATGAAGGAGATGATTTCACCAGACGGCGAAGCCCAGTAGACCGGCGAGCCGATGACCAGGCCGTCAGCAGCCTTCATTTTTTCAGCGACAGCGTCGACGGTAGCATCGTCGGGAACGGCGTGGACGATTTCAGCATCGATACCGTTTTCTTTGAGCGTGTCGGCGACGACGGATAAAGCCGTATACGTGCAGCCCTTTTCACGGCGGCTGCCATTTAACAAGATAACTTTCATGGGAATCCCTCCTGTAAATATCATGATTACATATAGAGATGATAGAAAACTACCATTCTTGCAAAGATACTATAGCACAGAAAGGGCAAAAAAGCAAATATGCAGGCCGCTGTTCGCAGTTCGCAAAACCAGCGGCTAGCCGCTAACTGCTAACGGCTGGTTTTTCCCCAGACGCATAGGGTACTCTGTTTTTATGATATAAAAATATCAAAATATAAAAATTAAAATGATATTTTTATTGCATTTAGTCAACGGGAATGGTATCATAAAGTCATCGAAAAGATTCCTTACCAAGCTACGTGAAAGGGAGTATGACTCATGAATATCATTACGCCTATGGATTCGGCGAACCAGGAAGTGTGGATCGGCGTCGACGTCGGTACGACCGGGGTCCGGGCCATTGCTTATACGGAAGACGGGACCAACGTCTGCTCGTCGGAAGCCTTTTATCCGCTGTTGACACCTCATCCAGACTGGGCTGAAGAAAGCCCGCTCCAGATCCTCGAAGCCGTCCAGGAAGTCATCAGTAAGACGGCGGCTCAGCTGCGTTATAAGAACAAAGAACTGGCAGGCATCGCCTTGAGTACGGTCATGCACAGTTTTGCCGGCCTCGATGAAGGCAGAGAGCCCCTCATGGACATGCAGACCTGGGCAGACAGCCGCAGTGCGGCCATCGTCCGGGAGATGAAGAAAGACGAAGCCTTGTGCCGCTCCTTCTATGAACGGACGGGCTGCCCCATCCACGCCTGCTATCCCCTGGCCAAGATCATCTGGCTGCGCCAGAATCAGCCGGAACTCTTCCGCCAGATGCGCTATGTGGGCTCGCTGAAGGATTATTTATTCTATCATTTGACTGGCCAATGGGTCATCGATAAGTCTGCTGCCAGCACGAGCGGCATGTACAACGAACAGACTCTGGATTGGGACGATGAAATCCTGGCCTATGCCGGTATCACCAAGGACCAGCTGCCGCCTGTCGTATCGACGACGTACAGCCAGGGGCTCTGTGAAGGAGCGGCCAAAGCCCTGCGCCTGCCTGTTGGCCTTCCCGTCGTCATCGGCGCTACTGACGGCGTCCTGGTCAATGTCGGCATCGGAGCCGTCGAACCGGGCCAGCTCAGCGGGACCATCGGGACCAGCGGCGCCCTGCGCATGCTGACCCGCCAGCCTAAGACAGACCCGCAGATGCGCACGTGGTGCTATAACCTGACCGACGACATGTGGGTCGCCGGCGGGGCCATCAACAACGGCGGCATGATTCTGCGCTGGGTCCGCGACAAGATCTGCCATTACGGCGGCAGTGCCCTGGAAACGCTGGACATCGACCCTTATGACCTGATGACCATGAAGGCAGAACACGTCGATGCCGGCGCCGACGGCCTCATCTGCCTGCCGTATTTCACGGGTGAACGGGCGCCGTACTGGAATTCGGAACTGCGGGGCATGTTCTTCGGCTTTTCTCTAAATCACAGCCGGTCCCACATGATCCGCGCCGTCATGGAAGGCATCTGTTACAGCCTGAACAGCGTCATGGCAGCCCTCAAGGAATTCGGTGACGTCAAGGACATCCGCGTCAGCGGCAGTTTCACCAAGTCGAAACTGTGGCTCCAGATTTTATCAGACGTCCTCAACCAGCCCATTACCCTGCCGGACAACAGCGAAGGCGCTGCCTTCGGGGCGGCTGTGCTGGGCTTCATTTCCAGCGGTAAGTTGAAGAGCATCGCCGATACGGCCGACCTGGTCCACGCCAAGAAGGTGTATACGCCTATGGAAGAAAACGTTGCCGTCTATCAGCAGCTCTATGACATCTTCGTCCGGCTCTATCATAACTTGCAGCGCGAATTTGCCGACATCACGGCATATCAGCAGAAATTATAATTTCCAGTGAAAAGGAGCGATTGCTATGGCACTTCACGATATTGGCGTCGTCGGCATGGCCGTCATGGGCAGTAACCTGGCCCTGAACATGGCCGACCACGGCTATGACGTTTCGGTTTACAACTATACGCCGGACTTGACGGAACAGTTCCTCCAAGAACGGCCTCATGAAAAGATTACGGGCTACTTCGAGCTGAAAGATTTCCTGGCTTCCCTGAAGCGGCCGCGCAAGGTCATGCTCATGATCATGGCCGGCGCTCCCGTGGACAGCATGCTCGACCAGCTGCTGCCTCTCCTCGATACGGGGGACATCATCATCGACGGCGGCAATTCCTATTTCGGCGATACGCGCCGCCGCTACGACCGTTGCAGGGAAGACGGCATCCACTTCTACGGCATGGGGATTTCCGGTGGGGAAACGGGGGCCCGCCGCGGCCCGGCCATCATGCCTGGCGGCAATAAGGAAACGTACCCGGAAATCCAGCCCATTTACGAGGCCATTGCCGCTAAAGCCGCTGACGGCAAGCCGTGCTGCACGTATATCGGCGAAGACGGTGCCGGCCACTATGTCAAGATGGTCCACAACGGTATCGAATACGCCGACATGCAGCTCATTGCCGAAGCCTATTTGCTGCTCAAATACGTCGGCGGTTACGACAACGCCGCTATTTCCAAGATTTTCCATGAATGGAACCAGGGCGAGTTGAAAAGCTTCCTCATCGGCATCGCTGCAGACATCTTCGCTGAAGACGACGAAGCCGGCGGACAGGTCCTGGATAAGATCGTCGACGCTGCCGGTCAGAAGGGGACAGGCCGCTGGACGAGTATCGAGTCGATGAAACAAGGCGTCGATATTTCCATGATCACCGCAGCCTGCAATGCCCGCGTCATGTCCAATGCACCGGGCCGTGCGAAAGCCCAGGCCTGCATCGAAAAGCCTGCCTTGTCCCATCAGCACGGTGATGACTTCGTCGAAGCCGTCCGCCAGAGCCTCTATGCGGCGAAAATCGTCGCTTATGCCCAGGGCTTTTCCCTCTACAAGAGCGCGTCGGAAACGTATGACTGGCACCTCGATTACGGCGCCATTGCTTCCATTTTCCGGGCTGGCTGCATCATCCAGGCCGAATTCCTGACCAAGATTACCGAAGCCTATGACAAGAATCCGGACCTGGACAATCTCTTGTTCGACGACTTCTTCCTGGCAAAGATTAACGCCAATCAGGGCGCCCTGCGGCAGATCATCGGCCTGGCCATCGCCAACGGCCTACCTATTCCGGCTTTTTCGGCAGCCCTGCAATACCTCGATGCCTACAGCAGTCCCCAGGTCGGGGCCAACCTCATCCAGGCCCTGCGCGATTACTTCGGCGCCCATACGTTCCAGCGCGTCGATAAAGAAGGCACTTTCCATCATCATTGGCACGAGCACTATACAAAATAAAGGAGGCTTCTCATTATGCCACTCGTCATCCTAGCCATTGGCATTCTCATCTTATTCTTCCTCATCGTCAAAGTAAAACTCAATAGTTTCCTGGCCCTGCTCCTCGTCGCCGGCGCCGTCGGCCTGGCCGAAGGCATGCCTATCGATAAGCTCATCCCGACCATTGAAAAGGGGCTGGGCGGTACCCTTGGCGGCTTGGCCATCGTCGTTTCTTTCGGCGCCATGCTGGGCAAGCTCATGGCCGAAAGTGGCGGCGCTCAGCGCATCGCCACGACGCTGATCAACGTCTTCGGCCGGGAAAACGTCAAATGGGCCGTCTGCCTGACGGGCTTCATCGTCGGCATCGCCTTGTTCTATGAAATCGGCTTCGTCCTGCTCATTCCCTTGGTCTTCACCATTGCCGCTGAAGCCAAGATTCCCCTGCTGGAAGTCGGCATCCCGATGGCTGCGGCCTTATCGGTCACCCACGGCTTCCTGCCGCCTCATCCGGGCCCGACAGCCATTTCCATCATCTATAATGCCGATATCGGCACGACCCTGGTCTATGGCGCCATCATCGCCATCCCGACGGCCATCGTCGCCGGTCCGCTGTACTGCACGCTGACGCGCGACATCAATCCGGAAATCCCCAAGGGCATGTACAACCCGAAAATCTTTAAAGACGACGAAATGCCCGACTTCGGCATCTCCGTCTTCACGGCCCTGGTCCCGGTCATCCTCATGGCCGCTTCGGCGATTGCCAAATTGACTATGGGTGCCGATGTCCCGGCCCGTCACGTCCTGACCTTCTTCGGTCAGCCGGATATCGCCCTGACTATTTCCGTCGCCATCGCTATCTATACCTTCGGCCTGGGACGGGGCAAATCCATGGAAGAAGTCATGAAGACCGTCCAGGATGCCGTCCTGACCATTGCCATGATCCTGCTCATCGTCGGCGGTGGCGGTGCCTTGAAACAGGTCCTCATCGACAGCGGCGTCGGCACGTACATCGGCAACCTCGTCGCCGGTTCGGATTTGTCGCCGCTGCTCCTGGCCTGGCTGGTCGCTGCCGTCATCCGTACGGCCTGCGGTTCGGCTACGGTCGCGGCCCTGACAGCCGGCGGTATCGCCGCGCCTATCTGCGCCGTTACCGGTGCCAATCCGGAACTGATGGTCCTGGCCACCGGTGCTGGCTCGCTCATCTTCAGCCCGCCGAACGACCCCGGGTTCTGGCTGTTCAAAGAATTCTTCGGCCTGACAGTCAAGCAGACAGTCCGCACGTGGTGCGCCCTGGAAACGATCATCGCTGTCATGGGCCTGGCCGGTGTCCTTGTATTGAACCTCTTTGTAGGCTAAAATAAAAGTGAATACAGAAGTAGGAGGGAAGACGATGGAAGAAACGAAACTCCAGTTATTTCCTGTCCTGCGCAGTGCATACGGCGGTCTGACCAAGTCAGAGCGCCGTATTGCCGATTATATCGTCGATCATACGGGCGAGGTCATGGAGCAGACCGTTTCGGACCTGGCCGTCCATGCGCAGAGTTCGGAAATCACCATTTCCCGGTTTTGCAAGAAACTGGGATGCAGCGGCCTGAAAGAGTTGAAGCTCATGTTGGCTGCGGAATTGTCGGCAGCGCCGCAGAAGGCTTTCCACGACATCCAGGCCGGCGATACCGGGCGGGACGTAGCGGCCAAGGTCTTTGCCAATATTGCCGAGGGATTGCAGGATACGCTGAGTCTCCTCGATTATGACGCTCTTGATGCGGCGGCCCGGCTGCTCTTGAAAGCCCGGCGCATCTACGTCTTTGGCTTTGGCAACTCGGCGACGGTCTGCATGGATATGGCCACGCGTTTCCTGCGCCTGGGCCTGGCTATCCGGGAATATGCCGATTCTCATATGCAGGTCACGGCAGCGGCCCTGATGACGGCCGACGATGTGGTCATCGCCGTGTCCCACAGCGGGGCGACGAAGGAACTGTTGCAATCGGTCCAGGCCGCCAAGAAGGCCGGGGCCAGGGTCATCGTCATCACCAGCCACGGTCAGTCGCCTTTGGCTGCGTTAGCTGATATCTGTCTGTGTGGCATGGGACGCGAAGTCCAGTATACGTCGGAGGCCGGCGCATCGCGCCTGATTCACATGGCCATCGGCGACGTCCTCTATACGCGCGTGGCCATGCAGGAAGAATCGGTCTTCCGGGACAATATGGAAAAGATGCGCCGCGAAATCGGCAAGAAGCGGCAGCGCTGATTTTGGCTACGAAAATCGGCCGTTCTGTGGTACAATAAAACTGTTCTTATTGCAAACAGAGGAAGGATGATTAGCAGGTGAAGAAATTCTTGGAAATGGCGACTATCGTCGAGAATGAAGCCATTATTCCTGAAGTATGGAAAATGGTATTCCATGCACCGCAGATTGCCCGGGAAGCGCAGCCCGGCCAGTTTGTCAATGTCCATCGCGATGGGGGACAGACCTTTTTGCGCCGGCCTTTTGGCATCGTCGATGCCGATGCCGAAACGGGTCATGTCACCATCATTTACCGCCTGGTCGGCAAGGGCACAGAAGAAATGAAGGGCCTGCGCAGCGGTGACGCATTGAGCGTCGAAGGGCCCCTGGGCGAAGGCGTCTTTACGACAACTCCGGGCCAGGTCCTGCTGGCCGGCGGCGGTGTCGGCCTGGCTCCGCTCATCTTTTTGGCCAAGCGCCTGGACCATCCCATCGTGCTCGTCGCCGGCAAGACGGCGGCTGAAACGTTCTGGACCAAGTTCTTTGAACCCTATGCCGGCCAGATTTACGTGACCACTGACGACGGCTCCCTGGGTATCAAGGGCTTTGCCGTCGATGCCCTGCCGCAGATCTTTGCAGAACACGCCATCGACCGCGTATCGGTCTGCGGGCCGATGGTCATGATGAAGACCATCGCCCAGGCGTCGGCCAAAGCCGGCGTCGCCTGTGAAGTGTCCATGGAAAAGCGGATGGCCTGCGGCATCGGCGTCTGCCTGGGCTGCACTTTTGAAAGCCAGCTTGACGGCAAACGCTATAAAGTCTGTGCCGACGGCCCCGTATTTGACGCGAAGGAGGTCTTTGCATGATCAGCGAACGCATTGCCGTCCAGTTTGCCGGTATTTCCATGAAGACACCGGTCATGGGAGCATCGGGGACCTTTGGATTTGGCGTAGAATACAGTGATTTTCTCGACCTCGATCACGTCGGGGCCATTATTTCCAAGGGCATCACGCCGTTGCCGCGGCCGGGCAATCCCGGCGTCCGCGTAGCTGAAACGCCGGCAGGGATGCTCAACTGCATCGGCCTGGAAAACCCTGGCGTCGAAGTCTTCAAGCGGGATATCCTGCCCAAGGTCCATCAGGCCTGCCAGACGCCGCTCATCGTCAATATATCGGCCGGGACTGCCGAAGAATACGGCGAATTGGCAGCTCAGCTCGATGTCGACGGCGTGGCTGCCCTGGAAGTCAATATTTCCTGTCCTAACGTCAAAGAAGGGGGCATCGTCTTCGGGACTCAGCCGGAAGCGGCTGCGGCTGTGACGCGCAGCGTCAAGGACCATACCCGGAAACCGGTCATCGTCAAACTGTCGCCGAATGTCACGGATATTACGGTCATGGCTAAAGCCGTCGAAGCGGCCGGTGCCGATGCCGTATCGCTCATCAATACCCTGACGGGCATGGCCATCGACATCAAGACCCGCCGCCCCTTGCTGGGCAATATCACCGGCGGCCTGTCCGGCCCGGCTGTCAAGCCCGTCGCCCTGCGCATGGTATGGCAGACGGCTCAGGCCGTATCCATCCCCATCCTCGGCCTGGGCGGCATATCGACCTGGCAGGATGCCGTCGAATTCATGCTGGCCGGTGCCAGTGCCGTCGCCGTCGGCGCCCATAACTTCGTCGACCCCAGAGCCGTCGAAACCATCGCCGAAGGCCTGGACCAGTATTGCCGAGAAGAAGGCATCGAACATATACAGGATATTGTAGGGGCATTGGAGATTCGTGGTTAGTGGCTCGTGGCTAGGGATTAGCAGTTAGCAGTTAGCGGTCAGCGGTTCGTGGCTCGTGGCTAGGGATTAGCAGTCAGCGGTCAGCCGTCAGCAGTTAGCCGCGGTCCCATGGACCGCTTTGTAGGGGCCGTCCCAAAGGGCGGCCCGTTGTGGGAATCCCATTCACGAGCTGCCCTGGATATACGCCAAGACATTTATATACCCATTTGCGTGGACGGGCGCCCCACGGGGGCGCCCCTACAGAAAAAAGGAGCTGTCGCATGTGCAACAGCTCCTTTTTTCTAGTATTTATTTCTTATTCTTTTTTCGTGATGCGAAGTCGCCGCCGGCCTGGATGACGTTGACGACGACGATGAGGATGATGATCGTTGCCAGCATGACGTCGGGACGGAATCGCTGGTAGCCGTAGCGGATGGCGATGTCCCCGAGGCCGCCGCCGCCGATAGCGCCGGCCATGGCCGATGCTCCGATGAGGTTGACGATGAGGACGGTGATGTTATTGATGATTGTCGGCAAGGCTTCGGGAATGAGGACCTTGCGGATGATCTGGAACGGCGTAGCCCCCATGGATTCGGCCGCTTCGACGAGGCCGAAGTCGACGTCGCGGATGGACGTTTCGACGAGACGGCTCAGGAAGGGGATGGCGACGATGGTCAAGGGGACGCAGGCTGCCGTCGTACCGATGGACGTGCCGGCAATGAGACGCGTCAGCGGGATGATGGCGACCATGAGGATGATGAACGGGATGGAACGGATGATGTTGACGATCGTGCCAAGGATTTGATTGATGAAGCGGTTTTCCAGGATATGGCCCTTGCTGGTCGTGACCAGGGTGATACCCAGGGGAATGCCGATGATACCGCCAATGACCGTGGCGACGGCGACCATGTAGAACGTTTCTTCAATGCCTTGGAGCATTAACTTAATGATTTCTTGGGACATAACCTAAAACCTCACTTCCAATCGGTAATGTTTTGATGTACGAGAATGCCTTGGCCTGTGTTTCCATATCGCCCATGATGACGACGATGAGGTAGCCGAACGGTTCATCCTGGATGTAGTCGATGTTGCCGTAGAGGACGCTGACTTCGACGTTGAATTTGCGGACGATGTCGGCGACGACGGGGTCGCTGGTCGCAGCGCCTTTGAAGCGCAGGCGGACGAGCATGTAGCGGTCCGGCGACAGCTGGTCGGTGACGCCCAGGTTCTTGATGCCTGCCGGCAGTTCCATGTTGATGATGGACGTGACGAAATCTTTCATGGTCTGGGACTGAGGATTGGTGAAGATGTCGACGACGCGGCCCATTTCCTTGATGACGCCGCTTTCGATGACGGCGACGCGATGGCAGATTTCCTTGACGACGGCCATTTCATGGGTGATGACGACGATGGTGATGCCCAGGCGTTTATTGATGTCCTGGAGCAGTTCCAGGATGGACTTCGTCGTCTGCGGGTCCAGGGCCGACGTGGCTTCGTCGCAGAGCAGGATCTTCGGGTCGCTGGCCAGGGCACGGGCGATGCCGACGCGCTGTTTCTGGCCGCCCGAGAGCTGGGACGGATAGTTGCCGGCCCGGTCGCTGAGACCGACCAGGTCGAGGAGGGAAGCGACTTTCTTTTCGATGACGTCTTTGGAAGCGCCGATGAGTTCCAGTGGGAAGGCAATGTTTTCGGCAACCGTACGGGATGATAAAAGATTGAAGTGCTGGAAAATCATGCCGATGTTCTTGCGTTCTGCCCGCAGCTGGGATTCATTCATCTTGGTCAAATCCTTGTCGTCGATGATGACCTGGCCGCTCGTCGGTTTTTCTAACATATTGATGCAGCGGACCAGCGTCGATTTGCCGGCACCGCTCTTGCCGATGATACCGAAGATCTCGCCGTCGTCGATGGTCAGGTTGATGCCTTTCAGGGCCTGGATCTGTGCGGCGCCGCCGTAGGTCTTGGTAATATTTTTCAGTGTAATCACAGTATCAACTCCTCAAAATAGGCGTAACTAGAGAAAGCAACCACAAAAAAAGGCCGTCATGCAGATGACGGCCGTATATACGGTTTCATTTCATCTGTCGGAATGTTCCGTTGGAATTGGCACCTTCCCGATAGGGGGTTGCCGCAGCGTCATCGGGCCAGTCCCTCAGCTGCTCTGGATGAAGGGTATATGGTTGTTGCGTCTTATAATAGCACGGATGGCCGGGATTGTCAATGGAAAATCGTTATTGCGCCCAGTCGCCATCGGTAAAGACCGGCACCGTCGTGCCGTCGGCCCTGGTCCCGGTGATGGTCAGGTCCGGCGAGCCGACCATGAAGTCGACGTGGATCATGGAGTCGTTCAGGCCGGCTGCGGCGACAGCATCTTTGTCCATATCGGCACCGCCAGCCAGGCAGGTCGGGTACGATGCGCCCAGGGCCAGGTGGCACGAGGCGTTTTCGTCGAAGAGCGTTTCATAGAAGAGGATGCCCGACAGGGAAATGGGCGAGTGATAGGGGATGAGGGCTACTTCGCCGAGGCGGCAGGCGCCGTCGTCGATGGCGATGAGTTTCTTCAGGACGTCTTCGCCCGTTTCGGCGGCAGCGTCGATGACTTTGCCGTCTTTGAAGGTCAGGTGGAATTTGTCGATGAGGTTGCCGTTATAGACCAGGGGCTTGGTGCTGTAGACCGTGCCGTTGACTGCATCTGCCTTGGGGGCCGAATAGATTTCTTCCGTCGGGATGTTGGCATTGAACAGCAGGTGGTCCGCCGTTTCTTCCATGCCGCCCTGCCAGATATGACCGGCCGGCAGGCCGATAGTCAGGTCCGTTCCCAGGCCGTTCGTATAGTGCAGGCTGGTGAAATGCTGGTCCGTCATCCAGGTCCGGCGCTTCTTCAATTCGGCCAGATGGGCGTCCCAATCGGCCAGGGCATCGGCACCGTCGGCACGGGACGACTGGAGGATTTGCTTCCACAAGGCTTCGTAAGCGGCGGCTTCGTCGAGGTCCGGATAGAGCAGTTTGGCCCAGACGGCACTGGGGACGGCGGCGACGAGCCACGTCGTCTTCGAGGCCATCATGCCGTCGATGTATTCCTTCAAGGCTTCATTCTGGGCTTTCTGCTGGGCAAAGATTTTATGGGTGTCGATGCCGTCCATGAGGTACGGATTCGCCGAGATGAGGCTGAGGAAGGCCGCTTTCTTATGGTAATAGTAGAGGCTGAAATCGCGGCGCCAGTCCGGCAGGGACTCGAAATACTGCAAATCTTCGTGTTCGTAGCGCAGGCGGGCCATGTCGTCAGACCGCCAGTTGCAGACGACCTGGGCGGCGCCGGCCGTATAGGCCTCTTTCGTCAGGAGGGCGACGAAGTCGTACGATTCGACAGGGGCATTGATGACCAGGGTCTGGCCTTTCTGAAGATTCAGGCCCTTCTGCAAGAGGACGCGGGCATAAGCCGTTAATTGTTTGGTAGTTGGCATAAAATCACTCCTTAGTAGATGAGGATAGGACAGGGACTTTCCAGGCCGTGTGCTTCCACAGGCGCCAGTTCAGGGCGCTGGCATTGATGGCCAGGCTGATGATGAGGCTGATCCAGTAGCCATAGGGCCCGTAGGACGTGACGTGGGCCATGGCATAGCCCATGGGGATGCTGATGAGCCAGTAGGTCACGAAAGCGACGTAAGTGATGATCTTGACATCCTTATAGCCGCGCAGGATGCCCTGGACCGGCGTGCCGGCGGCATCGAAGAAGGAAAAGGCGACGGCGTAGAAGATGAACATGCGGATGGCCCAGAACGTCTCGGCATCGCTCGTGAAGATGGCGGCGATATGATCGACAAAGTGATAAGTCACGACGATGAGGGCGATGGCGATGGTGAAGGCCGTCATCTGGCAGAGCACGGCATACTGCCGGGCAGCGGCGTAGTTGCGGGCGCCGACTTCGTAACCGATGACGATAGTAGCCGTCAGGCTGATGCTCCATGGCAGGGTGTAGGTCAGGGTCGAGAAACTGATGGCCGCCTGGTTGGCTGCCAGGTATAAGGTGCCGAATTCGGCCATGAGCAGGCCGACGATGGAGAACAGGCTCGTTTCGCAGAAGACGGCGATGAAGATGGGGATGCCCAGCTCCAGCTGATGATAGCCATGGTACCAGCTGAAAGGCCGCAGGCGGCTCCAGAGATGGTAAGAGCGGAAAGGCTCCATCCACTGCAGGACGCCCACGAAGAGCAGGAAGGACAGCCACGACGCGATGGTGATGGCATAGCCTGTACCGATACCGCCCATAGCCGGAATGGGGCCGGCGCCGAAGATGAGCAGGCGGAAGAGGATGATCGTCAGGACCAGGTTGGTCACTAAGATGGCCATGGAAACGTGGGTCTTGCCGTGGGCGTCGACGATGTAGCGTATCGTCGCCTGCAGGCAGATGGGAACCAGCCCCAGGGCCAGGGCCTTGAGGTATTCCCAGGCGATGTAGCGGACCGGTGCGTCGAGGCCCATGAAGTCGAGGAAGGGCGGCAGTAGAAAGGCGCCGGCCAGGAAAATGACGGCCGTAAAGCCCAGGCTCAAGTAGAGGCTCTGCATGATGTACGTCGGGATTTCCTCGGTCTTCTGAGCGCCCCGGAGCTGGGCGATGATCGGCGAGATGCCGAAGAAGATGCCGCACAGGCCGGCAAAGACGGGATACCAGATGTTGACGGCTACGGCGACCCCGGCCAGGTCAATCGTCCCGGCCTGACCGCTGAAGATAGAACTGAAGACGGACGTCCCGACCTGGGCCATCTGGGTCAGGAGCAGGGGAAAGAACAGGGCCAGAAAATGGCGTAATTGGAACCAATGGGGGAACATGATATCCTCCTTGTATGAAAAAGGGCTTGTCGCACAACGACAAGCCCTTTAAAGTTGGTAGTGGCTAGCAGTTAGTTGTTAGCGGATGGCTTTAAATTTAAAGGCCTTCTTCAAACATCAAACCTTAAACTGTACAGAAAAAGGGACCGTGCATGATGGCCGAAACCTTCATGCGCCAGTCCCCCTTTTCAGTCGAACTTATTTACCCATAGCATTGACTTTGGAAGCCAAACGGGATTTTTTACGAGCTGCAGTGTTTTTATGGAGAACGCCTTTCTGTGCGGCGCTGTCGATTACGCTGCTAGCTTTATCGAATGCTTTTTTAACAGCTTCAGCGTCACCAGCGGCGATAGCTTCGGTCGTACGGCGGATAGCGGTATGAACAGAAGATTTAACCTGAGAGTTAGCTGCGTGGCGAGCTGCGTCTTTTTCCATCGTTTTGATATTGGATTTAATCTGCGGCAATGGATTCACCTCCCTAATTTACAAGAACACTAGAAGAAATTTTACCATATGGCGCAGAAAAAAGCAATACCTTTTTTACAAGACATGCGATTAAGCTTTTCCTTCCGAGCCGAGGACACATTTGATCTTGTGAGCGACGATGTCATGGACGAACTGACGGCCGTCGGCGAGGTACTGGCGCGGGTCGAAATGTTCCGGATGCTGTGCCATGTGCTGACGGATGCCGGCAGTCAGGCCGAGACGGAGGTCGGAGTCGATGTTGATCTTGCAGACAGCCATGGAAGCTGCTTTGCGGAGCTGGTCTTCCGGGATGCCGATAGCGTCAGCCAGGTTGCCGCCGTTTTCGTTGATGATCTTGACGTATTCCGGTACGACCGAAGATGCGCCGTGGAGGACGATCGGGAAGCCCGGCAGGCGTTTGGAGACTTCTTCGAGGATGTCGAAGCGGAGTGTCGGCGGTACGAGGACGCCGTCAGCGTTGCGCGTGCACTGTTCCGGAGTGAATTTGAAAGCGCCGTGGCTGGTGCCGATAGCGATGGCCAGGGAGTCGACGCCCGTGCGGGATACGAATTCTTCGACTTCTTCCGGACGCGTATAGTGAGCTTCATGGGCAGCGACTTTGACATCGTCTTCGATGCCGGCCAGCTGGCCGAGTTCGCCTTCGACGACGACGCCGTGAGCGTGTGCGTATTCAACGACTTTTTTCGTGAGGGCGATATTGTCTTCGAAAGAATGTTTCGAGCCGTCGATCATGACGGAAGTGAAACCGCCGTCGATGCAGTCTTTGCAGGTTTCAAAGTCAGCGCCGTGGTCGAGGTGAAGGGCGATGGGGAGATCATGATCTTCCAAAGCTGCTTCTACGAGATGTTTCAAATACGGCGGTTTAGCGTATTTGCGGGCACCGGCCGAAGCCTGAAGGATGATCGGCGAGTTCAATTCAGCAGCGGCCTGGGTAACGCCCTGGACGATTTCCATGTTGTTGATGTTGAATGCACCGATAGCATAGTGGCCTTCATAGGCTTTTTTAAACATTTCTGTAGTTCCAATTAATGGCATGTTTACATTCCTCCTACATAATACGTAAAAATGGTTAATATATATAATTCCAGCCGGCCCGTCGGACGAGGGCGTCCATATCTTCAGGCAGCCGGGAATTAACGGTGATGAAGCGGTGGCTCATGGGATGAGTGAACTGGAGACAGTAGGCGTGCAGGGCCTGGCGGCCGATGAAGCGGCGCGAACCGCCGTAGAGGTCGTCGCCGGCCAGGGGATAGCCCAGGTAACTGCTGTGGACCCGTATCTGATGGGTCCGGCCCGTGTGCAGGACGACTTGGAGCAGGCTGTAGTCCTTGCCGGTTGCGAGGCAGGTGAAATCGGACCAGGCCGGCTTGCCGTCGAGGCGGACACAGCGGGTGATGATGCTATCGGGACATCTTCCGATGGGGGCGTGTACAGTTGTGACCCGCGACGGGTATCGTCCCTCACAGATAGCTAAGTACAAGCGCTTATAGCCCAAGTTCTGCTTATCGAAAGCGTATTGGATTTGCGGTTCCTTGGCGACCATACAGAGACCGGACGTATTCTTGTCCAGGCGGTGCATGGGGTGGTAGGAACAGTGCTGCCCCGTCTGTTCGTAATGATAGGCGACGGCGTTGGCCAGTGTCCCGTCCCGTACGGCTGATGTGGGATGCATCAGGAGACCTGCAGGCTTGTCGATGACCATGAGGTAGTCGTCTTCATAGATGATGCCAATGGGTATGTCCTGTGGCGGGAAGGGGTTCTTTTCCGGAAGGGTGACGCAGATCTCGTCGCCTTCATGGACGAAGTCCCGCGTCGAGGCGGCCTGGCCGTTGATGGTACAGATGCCGTTGTGCTTGATACGGCGCCGCAATGTCGACGAAACGCCGAAATGTTTCAAAGCGCCGCCTAACGATGTAGGCCGTATGATCGTCCCTACTGTAAAATGAATCATTTGCATTTCCCCTATATTGGCTTTGTCTACATCTATTATACAAAATGAAAATAAATAAATCCATACATTTCGTGAAAACATGTGGGCTATATTTTAGCCCGCAAGGGCCTGGGAGTGCGGCTATCCAGAAAAAAATCATCTCCTGGAAAAGGAAACTTGACGCTCCGCGTCGAAATAGTATATCATAGGAATGTTATGTATCCATTTTTTAGATTTACCTTAAAAGAGTGTTCCCTAAAGAAGGAATTTCACAGGTGGATAGAGAATAATATATACGTCAGCGTTATTGAAATGAAACAGGTGATATGAGTGAAACGGTTTTCCAGCGAATTTATCGAACAGGTCCGGCAGGCCAATGACATCGTCAGCGTCATCTCCGATTATGTGACGCTGAAACGGCGGGGCCGCAACTTCTGGGCCTGCTGCCCTTTCCATAATGAAAAGACCGCCTCCTTCAGCGTCGCTGCCGACAAAGGATTCTTTTATTGCTTTGGCTGCCATGCTCACGGCGATGTCTTCCAATTCATTATGAAGAAAGAAAACCTTTCCTTTTCGGATGCCGTCGAACGCCTGGCTGAACGGGCCCATATCGCCCTGCCCGTCGTCGAACGGTCGGCCGAAGAAATCGCCCGCGATAAACAGTGGGACCGCTTGTATCAGATCAACGAAATGGCGGGCAATTTTTTCCATAACTGCCTGACCCAGACTCATTACGGGCAGCCCGGACTGGCCTATTTTCACAAGCGCCACGTATCGGATGATACCATCGAGGCCTTTAAGCTGGGCTTTGCTCCGGAAAGCTGGGATAAACTGACGACGGCTTTCATGAAAAAAGGTGTCACTGGCAGGGAATTAGTCCTTCTGGGACTGGCTAAAGAAAAGAACGGCCACTTTTACGATGCCTTCCGCGGACGGGTCATGTTCCCCATCCGCAACGGCCGCAGCCGCATCGTCGGTTTCGGTGGCCGCGTCCTCGACGACAGCAAGCCGAAGTATCTCAATTCGCCGGAAACGCCGATTTTCAATAAACGGCGGCTCCTCTTCGCCATGGACCTGGCCCATAAAGCGATTTATGAGCAGGGGAAGGCCATCCTGGTCGAAGGCTATATGGATGTCGTTTCCGCTCATAACCGGGGCATCCATAACGTCGTCGCGTCCCTGGGGACCTCCTTTACGCCGGAACAGGCGCGGCTCTTGCAGCGCCAGGCCAAGGAACTCGTCCTGGGCTACGACATGGACGGCGCCGGCCGCCAGGCGACGCAGCGGGCTATGGAAATCGTCCGCGGCCTGGGCATGCGCATCCGCGTATTGTCCCTGCCGCAGGGCAAGGACCCTGATGAATACATCAATGCCGCCGGGCCGGACAAGTTCCGCCAGGCCGTCGATGAAGCGCCGAATGTGCTCGATTACATGCTCATGCGGGCCTTGCAGCGCTTCGACGTGACGACGCTGGAAGGGAAATCATCCATTACGGCCATGGTCCTGCCCGTCGTCGCCGCCGTCGATAACCGGGTCCTGCTGGAAGCGTTCCTGAAGAAACTGGCAGGTCAGCTGCAGATAGGGGAAAACGCCGTGCGCAGCGAATTCAACAAGTATGTCGCTGCCCATCCGGAAGCAGACCAGCAGCAGGTCATCATCTCTTCGTCCGTATCCCAGGAAAATGCCGCAGCCCGCGGGAGCGGTGCCATGGCCGTAGCCGAAGAGAATATCCTGCGTTTCCTCCTGGAAAAGCCGGCTGCCTGCGGGCGGATCCACGCCAAAGTATCGGCGGACCTCTTTGCCGATGAACGGCGGCGCCACATTTACCAGCTCATTTTGGATATGTATGCACACCAAGGGATGTACACACCACATGACATCCAGCAAAAATTAACTCCTGAGGAGGCCGAAGAAGTAGCACGAATTATGGTTCTACAAGATGTCCCACTGGACGAAAATGTACTGATGGATTATGTCAAGCGCTTTCGCATGGCCGATTTACAAAAGCAGTACCTGGCGCACAGCCGCCTGGCTGCCACTTATAGCCGGACTGGCGATGCAAGGCTGGCCGAAGAGCTTGCAGCATGTAAGAAAATTAACGATGAAATGAAACAATGGTCTTGAGGAGCAGAAAGGAGCCTGTACACCATGGTGAATAAAACGACAGATGATACAAAAGTAACGAAGAAAACGACGAAAAAGACGACGCGCCGCAAGCCGTCCAAGAAGAAGGACGCTGCCGCCAAGAAACCGTTGAGTGAAAAAGAACGCCAGGCCCTGGCCCTGCAGCACATCAAGCAGCTCCTGCAAATGGGGCAGAAGAAGGGCAGCCTGACGTATACGGAAATCATGAACCTCATGGAAGAAGACGAACTGACGCCGGACCAGATCGACAAGATGTATGAAGTCTTTGCCGACAAGGGCATCGACATCATCGGCGAAGACGACTCCATGGCGGAACATGATGATATAGATGATGAAGATACGGAAAAAGTCCCGGACCTTCACAATGTCGACCTCAGCGTGCCGGAAGGCATCAACATCGATGACCCGGTCCGCATGTATTTGAAAGAAATCGGCCGCGTCCCCCTCTTGTCGGCGACGGAAGAAATTACCCTGGCCAAGGCCATCGAAAAGGGCAATGCTCCCGATGCAACAGAAGAAGACATCAAAGCCGGCACGATTGCCAAGAAGAAACTGACCGATGCCAACCTGCGCCTCGTCGTCAGCATCGCCAAGCGCTATGTCGGCCGGGGCATGTTGTTCTTGGACCTCATCCAGGAAGGGAACCTGGGTCTGTTGAAAGCCGTCGATAAATTCGACTACAGCAAAGGCTACAAGTTCAGTACCTATGCGACATGGTGGATCCGCCAGGCCATTACCCGTGCCATTGCCGACCAGGCCCGGACCATCCGCATCCCGGTCCACATGGTCGAAACCATCAACAAGCTGATCCGCATTTCCCGCCAGCTCCTGCAGGACAAAGGCCGCGAACCGCTGCCGGAAGAAATCGCTGAAAAAATGGACATCCCTGTCGAACGCGTCCGGGAAATCATGAAGATCGCCCAGGAACCGGTATCGCTGGAAACACCGATTGGCGAAGAAGAAGACTCTCACCTCGGCGATTTCATCGAAGACTCGGAAGCCGTCGCCCCTGATGACGCCGCCTCCTTCATCTTGCTGAAAGAACAGATCGAAGACGTCTTTTCCTGTCTCACCGACCGGGAACGCAAAGTCCTCTACCTGCGCTTCGGCCTCAAAGATGGCCGTCCGCGCACACTGGAAGAAGTAGGCCAGCACTTCAACGTCACCCGTGAACGTATCCGCCAGATCGAAGGCAAGGCCCTGAGCAAACTGCGCAACTGGGGCAAACGGGAAAAAATCAAGGATTTCCTCTAAGCCGAAATCTCTCCTTGACGCCATACGCTAATTCGCGTATAATAATTTGGTAAGGCCTTGCGCCTTATCCTTTGGGCCTATAGCTCAGTGGTAGAGCCACCGGCTCATAACCGGTTGGTCCTTGGTTCGAACCCAAGTGGGCCCACCACTTTATTCAAATTCGAACAACCCGGTAGCGGCGTCGTTATCGGGTTTTCGAGTTTATGTCCAGGCAAGTAGTTGTACTGGATTTCAACTTTATCCTGATAGACGACAACACGATGAATGAAAGCTTCGAAGAGATCGAGGCGGTATTTATCGTGTTGTTTTTTATTTAGCAATAGGCTTTTCAGAAAATATTCAACGGCGACCGGGTCGATTTGTAGGGACGGGGTGGCAAGCTTGATTTTTTCCTGCCGTGCTTTTAAGTTGTCCATTTCGGCCTCATACTTGCAGACATTGTCCATGATGGCTTGAGACATGACGCCGGCTTCGATGGCTTTTACAGAATTGTCGTGTCGTTTTTTCAGATTCGCAAGCCGTGACTTGATATTGGACAGCTCAGAGGCATAGGGGTTTTCCAATTTGATGCGGGATACTTGCTCGGCAATGGCCGCCACGGCTTCTTTGTCGGACAAGATATTGACCGTCGTCTGTAATACCAAATCTTCCAGGCGATTGCGGCGAATAGGGTGATTCTTACATTTGATTTTTTCCATCTGACGACAGCGGTTGTTGTTGCTGTTGCAGCGGTAATAGTAATAACGATCACCATTCTGTCCCCGGCCGGAATAACCGGTCATGGTACGGCCGCACTCGCCACAGTAGATGATGCCTGTTAATGCGTACTCTGGACTGCGGCGCACGCTCATAGGGATGCCGTCTTTGGCAGTTCTTTTCCGGTTGGCCATGCGCAAGGCGGCGCGGGCAAAATCGCTTTTTGATATGATGGCCGGGCAAAAATCTTCAATTACCTGGCCACCCCAAGTATAAGTGCCGGTATAGAGTTGGCGACTCATCAAGTTATGGATCGTTGGGCCAGTATACTTTCGGCCCGTGACGGTCCGGATATGCTTTTCATCGAGATACCGCGCAAGTTCGGCGTAACTTTTACCGGCCAGAAACATTTCGAAAAGGGCCTTTACATGAGGCGCCATATCCGGATCTATGACAAGCCGATGGTTTGCGTCTAAGGCGTATCCCAGGGGGACAGGGCTACCATTCCACTTATGTTCCAGCAGGTTTTCCGTCATGCCGCGGCGGACCTTCTGCGACAGCTCGGCGCTATAGTATTCAGCATAACCTTCAAGCATGGCTTCTAGCATGATGCCCGTCGGCGAATCGGTGATATTTTCTTTGGCCGATAATACTTTGACACCGTTTTTCTTCAGCTCATGCTTATAAATCGCGCTATCGTAACGGCTGCGGGAGAAGCGGTCGAGCTGATACACGAGGACATAATCGAAAGAACCGGACCGGCTGTCTTTAATCATCCGCAGAAAGTCCGGCCGGTGATCTGTGCGGGCTGACATGGCTCGGTCAATATAAATGGTGATGACATTCAACTGATTGTCCTGGGCGAAGGCTTTACATTCGCGGATCTGGCCGTCGATAGATTCTTCTCTTTGTTTATCCGACGAGAAGCGGGCGTAGATAACAGCATTTGTTGACATAAAAATCAGTCCTTTCGTAGGCGAATGGGGCTGATTCATGATATAATGATACCGTGAATCAGCCTAAATCCAAGTATCTTTTTAGATGATTTACACTTGCCAGTAGTACTGCAATACCGCTGGCGTGTCCCGTGTCCTGGTTCGCAGGATGCGGGGCTTTTTTTATGGTTTACAGATTAGGCAAGGCCTAAATCCACGATTTATAAGTTCGTCCCGATTATCAAAGTAGATGCGGTTGCTTTCACTCATCCGCCTTTCAGCACGACAACCAGAACGATGAAAAACTCCTGTGCGTGCATTTCCTACATAAGTGGTGGAAATGGGATTTTGAATATCTTGATTTACAGGTAATGTTGGTTGAAAAGATTTGGTAGATGAACCGGGACCCGTTGTTGCAGGAAGTACAATGGGGGAAGTATCCTTCGTAGAAGATGGAGACTTTTTTAGCGGAATGGATTGTTTTGTCGGCGGGGAGGCTTTCTGTTTAGATGTTGAAGGACCTAACAGGCCAAAGCCATGCGTAAAGAATGCCAATAAAATTACTATGCATAGTGAAGTATATTTGAATTTTGAAAAAGAACGTGAATGTGGGGTGGCAGCTACTGTGATGTATCCATTACCGGAGGCGCGCGGAGAAATAGATTGAGCATCAGAAACCGGTTTATTGAGTGGAGGTGAAATAAAATCAGGGTGCTGCATTTTGTTATGAATATAAGCATCTAAAGTATGGAGCTTTTCTGTATTTGCATCAGTGGAGTGAATTAACCCCTGGGCAATACCGTTAATTCTCAAGGCTTCCGTAAACTCGCCTATGGAGCATAATGCTTTTGCTCCGGAATAATATACTAAGCCAGCTAATGTGCTGATATATTCTCTCATGTAGAAATATTTTTGCTTTTGAAGATAAGAGGTAAGCGCTTTTTTTGCTATGGAAAACTCGTCTTCAAATGAAAGCAGTAAAGACTGGATAGTTGCTGTATCAGATTCTTTAGCTAGTTTTGATGAGTAAGATTTACAGAGATTTTCAATATCACGGAGTCCGGTTAAAAATTTTTGTTGTGATGCGGATAATTTACCACTAGGATAATTCAGCGTAAAAGGACAACGTGGGTAATTGGGGCAACCCCAAAAGTAGCCATAATAACCATTTCGTAAGTGCATAGGAACTCCACAATGTGGACAGCAGGGAGGGGCCTTAGAACTAGGTAATCTGGATTTCATGATAATCACCTTGAATCTTAGAATAGAATTTGAACAAGCTAAGACCTTTCTTCTAATAACCGATATAAAAGTTCTTTAGTAAAAGGAATACCATAAGCCTTAACGAACGCCAATTCGCCCGCCATATATCCTGGGCTATATTTTTTGAATGGGATTATAGTCGTTATGGAAGAAGGACCGCCGCGACCAACATTGCCTTCTTCATCACATTCATAAAGGGATTGTAATTGATATGCTATTGTTTGTTTATCATAATCGTAGTAAAACAGCATGGAACGTTTCATGCCACCATGTAAGACATAATCAAAATAATAGGTAGTGGCTTGTATTTCGTAATAAGGCGGATCATAGCGAACGACATTTACAGAATCCATATCAATGTATGCCTTGAATCTTGATGTTGAATCATAGCTAACAAAGCGCTTCGGATAGTTATCAAAATAATTAGCCCATGCAACGGAAGTCAGCAATAAAAAGGATAGTAGTGAAATCAAAATTTTTTTCATAGAAAATCATCTCCCCGATTCATATCCATAGTTTTTTAAATCGTCGATGTCTGACTCACAAGTATCAATACGAGAATCAAGATGAGATAATTCGGTCTCTAATGAGTCGATTTTATATTCCAAATCAAATTGAGTAGAATCAGATTCTATTCGTTGGACTTTCTTTGATAATGTCTGAATCTGCCATTCTTGATAAATAATAAAGCAAAATGATAAAGCAATAATTATAGCGAATATAAAATACGGCATAGAAATTTTGATATGATGCGTCGTTGCTGCGGGTAGCTCTTCAAGAGAAACTGGAGGCTTAACGACGATTTGTGGAGATTGTTTAGAAGCGGAAGATTTAAATGATTTACGCACTATGGATATTAACAAATAACCCAGGTAATATAGGACCAATAAAATGGCCGCTATTAAAAATATCCAAATAATCATATTAAGCATAGTCACATCATCTCCTTTTAAAATCTATGATAATTAAATTACCTCGTCGTTCTTAATCTTGGGAGATACCATTTCATACTGAAGGTCCAAAATAGTCAATACCGTTTTTTTACCTTCGGGAGTAAGGCGACGATATTTTTTTATTACATTTATTTCTTCTGGAGTAAAGCTGTTATTTGTGGAAGGCAGAGTAGCAATCGACGCCATTCCACCATCTTCAATTAGATTGCTTTTTTTGATTCCAAAATGATCCGCAATCTTTTGAATAGCTCCCATGCGAGGTTCCTTCAGCCCTCGTTCCCAAGTAGATACGGCTTTGTCGCTTACTCCAGCAATAAGTGCCAGGTCTTTTTGAGATAAACGGTATTTTTCGCGCAATAATTTTATGTTTTCACTGATAGCCATAAGGGAAAACACCTCCTTGATTACTTACATCATACAAGAAAAGTAGAAATAAATCAACATAAAGTAGAAATAATTCCACAATACAGCACTGACATTCTACTTAAAGTAGATTATTATAAAGATGAAAGGAGGGAGCGTATATGACGTACAGTATATCGCAAGCACGAAAATTAAGGGATAAAAGGCAAAAGGATATGGCTGATTACTTGCATATTCACGTACAGACATATCGTAAAATTGAGAAAAATCCTGAACTCGCTACCATCAAGCAGGCGAAAATGATTTCGGAATATTTGAATATGCCTTATGACAATATCAATTTCAATTTTTTTAACTTGTAATTCTATTTTAAGTAGACAACAAGGACGCAAACATGGAAAAACTAATCATGGATTCATATAGGGATTGTACTGGAACGTTGGTAAAAGTATTTAGAAAGCCTAAAGGCGGGAATATTACGTTTGCAGACATCCATAATTACCTGGTTGAAAAGTTTGGTGGCGGCGTATATTTGGCCGTCATCAACGCCAACTCAGGGGAACGCGTGGACAAGATAAGCGCGATAGACGCTTACGATGCCAGCGACATGGAACGTTTTTTATAAAAGAATTAATGAAAAAAGGCGGTGAAGACGATGTTGGATGAATTCTATAGAGACATTTTAGAGTTTTATATGGACCCGGCCAATGTCCAGGCCTTAGAAGAATACCGAAAAGCCAAGGAAGAAGCCCAGGGGAAGGAGGATAAAACATGAGTGGTCAATGGGAACAGAAACGGGATGTACTGGCCTGTCTTCAACGGGCAGCAGAATATGCCGGAAAAGATTTGAGCTTCATTTTGACGGAAGACGAAAGCGAAGTCGAAGTTACCAACTTGAGAAGCTATGAACACCTTACCATCCGGGTTGCTTACGACAGCCCGGACGCATTAATCGTAGATGTCCTAAAAGGGATTGAAAGGTGGCTGATGTAAATGAAGGTAACAGAAGTACGTGGCCATCATACTACGGAGATGCAGTCGAAGCGGTCGCGGATCCGTGAAGGCATAACCTTCTGCCTGGGGCTGGCGATGGCCTGCGGCATTGGTATCTACATCGGCCATACGGCCGGCGAAGAAGCGAAGCAGCTGGAAGAACAGCGCATCCATTACGTCCAAGAGGGGGAAACCCTTTGGGACATTGCAGCTGGCATTGCCAGCGATAGTGACGATATTCGGCAGGTCGTATATGAACTACAGACAGTCAACAATATATCTGGTACAGATGACCTGCATCCCGGCCAGCGGCTGATCATCAAGTTTTAATGAGGCAGTCGATGACATGCCCGCTATGCGGCAAAACGGCGAACAGCTGGATTTATTGCAAGGCCAGGGCACAGGATATTTGCCAGGACCATTGTGAAGCTTGCCAGTATTTTGCAGGGACTATGCTATGGTCCTGCTGGTACGGCATAAAACAAGAAGCGCCAAAGAAAAAGACGAAGGCGAAGGAACAGGAACTACCATATACACGCGGCGGCCGGGCCGTGGAAAAGTTCCGGCAAAACATGAGGGCAATAGAAAAGCGCCTCACTCATAAAGAATGAGACGCTTTCTACCTTGTGTTGCAAAAGAGATCGTCGGTACACAATCAGTATAACATAGAGCAGGTTTAAAGGATAGGGCACGGCCCTATTTTACACTTGCTTAAAGGTATTAAATATACAAACAACCGGCGGACAGGAGGTTCGGCATGTATGTCATGGAAACGGTGACAGCTGGTCCCGTCATCGAGGTGAGAAAATATCATACCGCCCGCTACCACCATCCATCAATGCCGCGCAGCCGGAATTGCAATAAGACCGGCGCCGACCAGTGGAAGGTAAATGAGCGCAACTCCCTCCGGAACTTGCGGCTCCTCATCCTGGAGAACTTTCAAGAGGATGACATACGCCTGGACCTGACCTATGCCGGGGAAGCTCCGACCGAAGCTGAAGCAAAAAAGCGGCTGGACAACTTCATCCTATGTCTACGGCGCCACTACCGGGCGGCTGGGCATGAGCTGAAGTGGATTGGCACAAGTGAAGGCAAGGACCATCGCCCTCATCATCATCTGCTGATAAACAACATCGGCTGGGGACGGCGGGAGTATCAAGCCCTGTGGAAATGGGGCAAGATTCCATACAACGCCTTTCGGTTCTACGATGGCCAGCCAGCTGATGCGGAACGAGTGGCCAAATATCTCGTCAAGGAAACGCGCGAAACGTACTGCCAAAAAGAGCGTTGCCAGCGGTCCCGCTATCGGTGCAGCCGTAACCTTCGCAAACCAAAGGTTGAAAAGGAAATCATACAGTCCAAGACGTGGCGGGAACCGAAGCCCAAGAAGGGATATTACATCGAAAAGCCCGTGCAATACGGGTATACGGCCTATGGGTTCCCGTACATGTTCTATCGCATGATAAGAGAGGAGGAAAGCGTTGGTGTACCTGATCCGAAAATCACCGGGCCCGTTCGCTGCCGTGGCAGAGGGACGGGAAAATACGCTGCTGCTCGGAAAAAACGAATGTGTCCGGATTGACGAGGAAATCCACTTCGTCGAATTTGAGCACGGGCGGCGGACCGGCAAAGAATGTTATGGGCGCGTCGAGTATATCTACGATAAGCGCCTGGTCAAATTCCGGGTATACAAGCACCGGACGAATAGAAAGAAGGCCCGACAATGGAACTCAAAAAAAAGAAGCGAATCCACCTGAACGGCAGGAAGGCCAGGGAATTTTACGATAAGATTTACGACCGCGACGGCGGCCATTGCATCTGGTGCGGTGTGCCGATTGAATATGGTGTGAAGTACCACCATGAGCCGTGCGGCATTTACCGCAGTGACGAAGAAACGAAGGTCGTCATGCTCTGCCCGCACTGCCATTTCATCCGTCATCACCAGGCGCCGGCAGTCGCACGGGATATTTGCATAGACTACCTGCACCGTCTGTACGGCGAAAAGGGGGCGCTCAAAGAATGATTGCCACGTGTGAACTCTGCGGAAAATCATTTGAAACCAGCCAGAAACGGAACTTGTGCGAAGCCTGTTCTGTGGCGGCTGAACAGCGGATTTATCATCCGACCCATGGCGTGTGCTGTATCTGTGGGCGTACCATGCCCGATGCCAGGCGCGGCCAAAAGTATTGCAGCCCAAAATGTAAGCGCCTGAGCCGCAGTATCATCAACCTGCGCTGGCACGATAACCACCCGGAATATAAACCGGCCCCAAAAATCAAGAAGCCAAAAACGCGAAGCTTTATGGCCGAAGTAGAAGACCTGGGACGAAAAATGGGTATCGGCGGCTATGGCCAAATGATGGCCATGATCAAGACGCGCTGTCAGAAATCCGGTCTTAGTGTGCGGAGTGAATTCTACCATTTGAAATTTGTCTATGAAAAGGAGCATGGCCATGATTAAAATAGCCGTGTACAGTCTCAAGGGCGGCGTTGGGAAAACTATAACGGCCGCCAACTTGGGGCATTTGTACGCAACCCATCGAACAAAAAAACTCAAAGGGACGAAGCGGAACAGCTTGCGCCGTGTCCTCTTGGTCGACCGGGACCCGCAGGGGAACTTGTCGCAATATTTCAGCCGCTATGATGCGGACGGCCCTGTCCAGCTGAACCCGGTCGGCACGGAATGGCCCTGGCTGGACATTATCCCTGGAAATTTATCGCTATCGGTTATAGAAGATGCGGCCTTAGACGTTGATTGCTTTGCCGACGATTACGACCTTTGCCTTATCGACTGCCCGCCAGCCCTGGGAAAACTGACAGCCAGTGCCTTGCGGTGTGCAGACTATCTGATTATTCCTATCCGCCTGGATGCCTTCAGCACACATGGCCTGGAAAATCTCATGCAGCAGTTAAGCTACTTGCAGGAAGCGGGCTTTGATGCGAAAGTGCTGGGCGTCCTGGTCACGCACGATGAGCCGGCATGGTACAGTAATGACGTAAAGGCTTTGCTTGGCGAACGGCTGCCGCTATTTACGACGGCCATCAGCCGCAGTGCCTGGGTGGCTGAATCGACTATCGAGCATAAGCCGCTGGCAGAACTGACCGGGCCGGACCATCATTTAAAGCCGATGTGCATCAAGCCGGCCTGGCAGTATCGGCGTGTCATGAATGAAATCGTGGACAGGTTGTCCAAATTGGACAGGAGGTAGCACATGAATTTAGCAGAAAGCCTGGGCTTCGTACCGCAAAAGACGGCACGGGCCGTGCGGGCTATTAACGTAGGCAAGCTCATCCCGAACCCGGCGAACTTTTACCACATCGGTAGTCTGGATGAGCTGAAAGCCAGTATTTTAGAAGACGGCGGCGTTCGCCAAAACCTCATCGTCGAACCGAAGGGCGATGGAACGTACATCATCATCAGCGGGCACCGGCGCTGTCAGGCCGTCAAAGAACTGCTGGCCGACGGGGCCGACGTGGAAGCGGACCTGCCTTGTGAAATCGAGCCGGACCATGCGAAGGCGGAACGATTATTGATTCGTGCCAACAGTGCGGCCCGTATCCTGACGCCATGGGAAGAAGTCCTGCAAGCGCAGCGGGCCGACGAAATCATCACCCGCCAGCGGCAGGAAGGCGTCATCTCCGAAACGAAGCGGCAGGCCATGCAGACCTTGTTGCATAAAAGCAGCGGAACCATTGGACGCCTCTGCGCCATTTACAATAACCTCATCGTCGACTTACAGCAGAAAATGAAAGACGGAAAACTCGGTATATCCGTGGCCTATGAAATCTGCCAGTTACGGCCAGAAGACCAAAAGGGCCTGTTCGATGGAATAACCAAATTCGACATAGAAGAAATCAGCCTGGCCGATGTCCGACACTATAAGGACATGAACGGCATTAGTAATAAGCCGGCCGATGATCCACGGCAGACAACCATCATGGACTTCATCGACGACAAGCTGGCCGAAGAGCCAGCAGAAGAAACACGGCCTATGGTGGAAGCTGGTCGAGAACCGGAACGCCCTGCGGCGGTGGAAGTGGAACATGAACCGGAAAACGAAGAGGATGCCATGGACTCCGAAGAAAACCTGGCACTGAAAGAATACCAGACAGTAGCAGAGAGCGTCTGGCAAAGCACGTACAGAATTTGGAGTCTCCATGATAAATACGTTGACGGGAATATCACAACGGAAAATTATATCGCCGAAGCGCAACATGAAGCACGGACGCTGTATCAGGAACTGGATCACCTGCGGGTTCTCCACGAAAAAACGAAAGGAAAGGGAGAAAATCAATGAAATGGGTAGCAACGAGGGAAGAAATGCCTGGAGTAGGACGCCGCGTGTTATGCGCGATGTACGCCGACACCGAATACGGATTCCCGGTATGTGGAGTTTTTGATGGGGAATATTGGATTGTCGATGATGTACAGCAGCTTATCGACCAGAAGCGGGTACATTACTGGGCACCGATAGCGCGGATACCGAAGGAGGACCGATAGTGTGGACCTGAAACGGATTGTGTGGACGGCAATGATTGCCTGGGCGATTATCTTTTGGTTCGGAATTACGTATTTACTGGTGAGGTGGTAAGGTGGACATTGTAAAAGCCGGTATCGTAGATGCCCGGAAATTCTTGCTGATAATTCGGGAACAGCATTACGAGCTGGAAGAGCTGAAGTATGAGCGATACCTGGAGGAAAACGGGTTATGCCTGAAAGTATCGAACCCGGCGCGGCCCTGTGTCAGCGCTGGCGGTCCTAACGACTTATCGCGTATTCCAGTTCATGTCGAACAATTTGTGAAAAAGATTGCCCGCGAAGAAGCGGCACTCTATCAGATCCGGGAAATGGGAAAAGACTTTATATCCCTGCTTCCAGATGCCAGATCGCGGGCTATCTTGAAATACTACTACGTCGACTTCCTGACATGGGAACAAGTCGCCATGCGGATCCACTTATCGCCGTCCCGAACATATAATAGTCACCGCCTGGCACTGGAGCAGTTGAACAGTCTGATACGGGCCGCATGGATGCGGAAATTTATCGAGATTTTAAAAGACAGGAGTAAATAGGAGCCGAACCTGTGGTAAAATGATAGTGTCAGAAAACAACAAAATACGGGCGCTCGCCTAACCGCGGAGCGCCTTTTTTGTACCCAAAAAGGGGGGACGGCCATGATTCACTGCGATAACATCCGCTGCAAGTTCAACCAAATGGAAATCTGTACGAACCTGCGCCTGGAAATCGTCCATGAGCGCTGCGTGTGTTTTGAGCTGAAATATCATCGGGCGAAACGCCATGTGTCGGATCTGAACCATGAGCCGGTCCCCTATCGGTCCAGAAAGAGGGTCTTTAAATGACAGCCAATAAAATCCGGGGAACCCCGATTCACCGGGAAAAGATATTTTTAAATAAAAATAATACGCGCCCAAATAGCGCGCGCAAAATAAAAACTAAGAAGCGCCGCGCTGTGACCTGGGCTAAATTCAACACGGCGAAAAACATGATGATTGTCCAGTCTATGTGCCGCAAGGGCTGGACTAATGATGAAATCGCCGACTATATCGGTATCAGCCTGTCTACGTTTTACAAATGGCAGGCTGAACATGTAGAGTTTTCGGAGGCCCTCAAAGAGCCGAAAGAATACTGCATCGCCCGCGTAGAAAATGCGCTCCTGACGCGGGCATTGGGAATCGAAAAGAAAATCCACGAGTCCGAAACTGTCACCGTCGAAAAAGATGGCAAGAAGGTCACGACGACAACGGAGAAAAACAGCCTCTGCTACTATCCGCCGGACACGCGGGCCGGTATCTTCTATTTGACGAACCGTGCCGGGAGTGACTGGAAGCAGAAGCAGCAGACGGAAGTAACAGGGAACCTGAGTATCGATGCGGCTGTAAATACAGAGGACCGGCTCAAAGCCGCTATTGAAAGGAAGAAAAAGGAATGACCATAGATGAAGCTTATCAAGTCATAGACTGCCTGGGGCAAGTAAGTGACGATCCGGAAGCCTTTGTTTGGTTTGCTTTTGACTGGGACCATGACCCGGATCTGCAAGGTCAGGCGCCACAGGAATGGCAGCTGGAACAGCTAAGGATGATAGGGGAAGGGCTGGCTACGCCGAATGAAGTCATTCATCAAGCGGTAGCCTCTGGTCATGGTATCGGCAAATCGGCGCTGGTTGCCTGGATTATATTATGGGCTATCTCGACGTATCCCAATACGCGCGGCGTCGTCACGGCAAATACAGAAGCACAGCTGCGGACGAAGACCTGGCCGGAGCTTGCGAAATGGTATCGGCGTTTCATCGGCAAAGAGCTGTTCCATCTGACGGCAACGTCGCTCTTTTCCATTCAGGAAGGGCACGACCGGACCTGGCGTATTGATGCTATCCCTTGGAGCAAAGACAATCCGGAAGCTTTCGCCGGGTTGCATAACCAGGGCAGCCGAATCCTACTGGTATTCGATGAAGCCTCGGCCATTGACGATGTTATCTGGGAAGTCGCCGAAGGGGCGCTGACCGATACGGATACCCAGATTATCTGGTGTGCCTTCGGTAACCCGACGCGCAACACCGGGCGCTTTCATGATTGCTTTACGAAATACCGGAAATACTGGAGCACAAAGAAGATAGACAGCCGGTCTGTACCTATATCGAACAAAGCCCAAATACAACAATGGGAAGACCAATACGGTGAAGACTCGGACTTCTTCCGGGTACGTGTACGCGGCGAATTTCCGGCTACATCGGAAAATCAGTTCATCTCGGCACAACTCGTCGAAGAAGCGCAAAAACGCGCCATACGGCCCGCTCAGTACAATTTTGCGCCGGTTATTCTCGGCGTGGACATGGCATGGAGCGGCGGCGATGCGACCGTCATCTATCTGCGGCAGGGACTGTACAGCCGCAAGCTGGCGTCATACGCGAAAAACGACAACGACGGTGTCATCGCCGGGAAGATTGCTGCCTTTGAAGACCAGTACCAGGCCCAGGCCGTCTTCATCGACCAGGGGTATGGAACGGGGGTGTACTCTTTCGGGCTGACCATGGGGCGCCAGTGGCGGCTTGTGGCCTTTGGCAGTGCGTCTGGAAAACGGGGCTATGCCAATAAGCGGGCCGAAATGTGGGGCGCCCTCCGGGACTGGCTGCGGGATGGCGGGGTACTCGAAGACGGGGACGTCATCCATGACGACCTCATCGGGCCGGAAGCCTTTGTCAATGCTAAAGGCGAAATACAGCTGGAGAAAAAAGAAGACATGAAGCGGCGCGGGCTTCCATCTCCGAACGAAGCAGATGCCCTGGCGCTGACCTTTGCCTTTCCTGTACTCCGCAGGGATGCGGATATAGGGACGGCTAATACGGAATACGATTTGTTCAAGAGGAGGTAACACTATGTGTGGAAAAGTAGGGAAAGCCATTGGCGGTATTTTAGGATTTGGCGGGGGCAGCAGCAGCGCTCCGACGGTCCCGCAGGCCGACCCCGTAGCAACGACCGTCAACGTCGGCGATGATACGAGTAATACGACGGACGATGCCACGAAGAATGCAAAAAAGAAACGCGGCTTTGCGGCAACGCAGTTGCGGGACTTCCGATCTGGCCTGGGCTCCATATTGGGGAGTACCAATGGCAAAAATACGTTAGGGTGATGCTATGAGACCGGTTATTGAAACAGAATTGGCCCGCTCGCCGACGGGTAGCCATAAATTCAAGAAGACCAACACGGTCCAGCAGAAATCAAAGCTCGTACAGCGCTATGCCGCACTATTCCGGAACCGCCAGCGCTGGCTGGATATATGGAAGGAAATACGGGACAATGAACTTCCCTACGATGGCCAGTTCGACGATGACCAGCCGGGAAAGCCGAACCTGCACGACGACAATATCTACAACACGACGCCGGGCGACTGCCGCAGTATTTTTGCGGCGGGGATCCAGTCGGGCCTGACGCCGCCGTCGCGGAAGTGGTTCCGCTATACTCTGGCCGACATGACGCTCAATGATAACGTCATGGTCAAGCGCGTGTTAGATCAGCGCTGTGACATTACAGAGTATGTCCTGGCACGGAGCAATTTCTACAATGCCGTCCATACGGTATACATGGAACTGCCCATGGGGCAGGCGCCTATGGGTATATTTGCCGCCGGACGCGGCATAACCTTTGTGCCGTATACCATCGGCACCTATGCCCTCGGCACCAATGCCCAGGGTATCGTCAATACCTTTGCCCGCAAGGTCCGCATGACAGCGGCCCAGATTGTCGGAAAATTCGGCCTGGAGAACTGCCCGCAGAGTGTGCAGGATGTCTACCGCAGTAATAATGGCTACAGCACATACTTTACCGTATGCTGGCTCGTCGAAGAAAACGATAAGGCCGACGGCGACGAACTGGGAAGCCAGCACATGCCGTTCCGGTCTGTCTACTGGGTGGAAGGCTCCAATGACCAGGAAGTATTGGCGGCGACAGGCTTTGAAGAATGGGCTATCCCCGTAGCCCGCTATGACGTAAAGGGACTGGAAGAATACGGTATCGGCCCGGCATGGTATGCCCTGCCAGACTCGCGGATGCTCCAAAAAATGGAATACGACGCGGCCATGGCTACCGAACTCGGTATCAAACCGCCCATGCAGGGGCCGGCAGATATTGCCCACCGTATCAATTTGTTCCCTGGCGGCTATACGGCGAACCTGGACCCGAACAATGCAGTTCGTCCCTTATTCCAGGGACAGCTGGATATTGGCACGCTGGACCAGAAAATCGTCCGCGTCGAAGACCGTATCAAACGGGCTTACTCGACGGACCTATTCCTCATGCTCGACCAGCTCGACCGGGGGCAGATGACCGCACAGGAAGTCATGGCCCGGAACCAGGAAAAGCTGCAGCAGCTTGGGCCAGTCGTCGAACGACTGCAATCAGAATTCCTGAATAAAGTGCTGGAACGCGTCTATAACATCCTCGACCGGAACCAGGTATTTCCGCCCTTGCCGGACGAAGTGCAGGAGTTGCTCGACGGGCAGGAAATCAAAATCGAGTACCTGTCTCCGCTGGCACAGGCCCAGAAAATGTCCGGCCTGACGGCGATTGAACAGGGTCTGGCCTTTGTCGGACAGACGGCACAGCTCGACCCGCGCGTCGTGAACCGTGTCGACTTCTCCGATGCCGTGGCTAAGTACCTCGACCGGATTGGTGTACCGGCTACGATGGTCCGCTCGGAAGACGAATATCAGCAAATCCTGGAGGCACAGCAGAAAGCCGAACAGGAAGCGCAGCAGCAGGCCCTGGCCGCGCAGCAGGCACAGCAGGCGGCCCCGCTGGCCCAGGCGGCAAAGAACCTGACTGATGCTGCCAATGACGGCAATCCGGCATTACGAGAATGGATGGGGATGGAAACATGATGGATGAATACCAGCGCCTCGACCAGGAGGCTTTGAATTATGTACTGGCGGACCGAAAAGGCCGGTGGTTTCTCATGCGTCTGTTAGACCGGGCGCGTGTCAACGTACCGACCTTTCACCGTAGCGCTTTGATTACGGCGTATAACGAAGGCCGGCGCTCCGTCGGGCTGGAATATCTGGCCATGCTGACACGAGATGTCGACCACATTACGAAGAAACAGCAGGCCGAAAACGAGTACGCCTTGGAAATCGCCCGTATTGAAGGAGGAAAGAAACATGTTTGACTTACAGTTATTCGCGGAATTCGCCCCTTCCGCTCCTGTTGTACCCACTGCCTTGGGTGGTGACGAAGGGACACCGGCTCCGCAGGACACGAATCCGCCGACGGACACGCAGGATACGAACCTGCCGGCCGCACCGGAAACGTATGACTACTCCGGCGCACTTCATGAAATTTTTGGCGAAAACGCTGAAATGGATGATGGATTGTCGAACCAGCTGAGCGACATTCTTCACGGCCTGGGGGCCACTCAGGACCAGGCCACAGCGGCCGCACGGTTCGGTATGACCTACGCACGGGATGCGGCACAAGCCGCTGCACAGCAGGTACAGGACAGCTACGTCCAGGAAATCCAGGGATGGGGTGAAACAGCCCGCCAGGAACTGGGCGGAAAATTCGACGAAACCGTAGCAGCCGCTTGTACGACGCGGAACTACCTGGAACAAAAAGTACCGGGTTTTACGAAAATGCTGAACCTCACCGGCGCTGGCAACCACATTGCCATGATCCGCGCCATGGCCGCGATGGCTTCCCTTGTGGGCGAAGACCCGGGACACAATGGCCAGGGTAGCGGCGGAGGAAGCGGCCGTTCGTTATATGATCAGACAGATTTTTCAAAATATTAGGAGGCTAAACTATGGCTTACGGTAACACCGCATTGACTTTTTCGGACCTGCGCAAGCGCATGGATCCCGATGGCAAGATTGCATGGATCATGGAAATCATGGCCCAGAGCAACCCGATTATGCAGCACATCCCCTGGATGGAAGGCAACCTGCCGACAGGCAATCAGACGACACTGCGCACGTCGTATCCTCATCCTCAGCTCCGCCGTATCAACCGCGGCATTACGCCGGGAAAATCGACGACCCGTCAGATTGTCGATACCTGCTGTCTTATGGAAGGCATGAGCCAGGTAGACGTCCGTATCGTCAACTTGGCACCGGACAAAGAAGCAACCCGCCGTTCGGAAGACGGCGCCTTCGTTGAAGGCTTCACCCAGGACTTGGCGAAATATATGTTCTACGGCGACACAGAAAAGAACCCCGACGAATTCAATGGCCTGGGCATTCGCTTCAACACCTTCACGGGTGATAAAGGAACCTATGGCTTTCAGACTATTAACGCCGGCGGTACGACGGAAAATAAGCAGACGTCGATGTACATTGTCGACTGGGGCGAAAATGCCGTTACCGGCATTTATCCGAAAGGCTCCCAGGCCGGACTCAAGATGGAAGACAAAGGCGAGCATATCGTAGAAGATGGCGAAGGGGGCAAATACAATGCCCTCGTTACCTGGTTTTCCTGGGACGCTGGCCTGGCCGTCCAGAATCTCCGTAAAGTAGCGGCAATCCGCAACGTCGATGTTGCCACAAACCCGACAGGGATTACGGCAGCCGACCGGAAGAAACTCGTCGAAAATATCATCGTCGCAAAGAACCGTATCGTCAATCCGAAACGCCCGATTCTCTACGTATCGGACAAGGTCTATACGATCCTGGAATTGTACTTGAACGACAAAAACAACATCTACGTCACCCAGAGCGAAGCCTTGAACGGAATCCCGAAACTCTACGTACAGGGCTTGGAAGTGTCCAAATGTGACGCCCTGAGCGATACAGAACCAGTTATTACAGAATAGGAGGACCCTATGGTTTACGATGGCGAAAACACATTTTACTGGAAGAAAGCACTGAACGGGACGACGACAGGCACGTCGGACGTCGTCCAGACCGGAAAAGGGGATGCGGGCAATCCGCTTATCCTCTACGTCACGGCTCCCGGCGCTACGGCCGATTTGACTGTCGAATTACAGACGGCTGTGGACGAAGCCTTTACAAAAGCCGTTACCCTGGGAACGTATACCCTGAAAAAAGACGACGGTTTGAAAACAAAAGTTCCCTATGGAGACTTGGGCTTCATGCGTATCAAATACACCGGCGCGTCGGCTCTGACAGGTGGCACCTTGACGGCCGCCCTGGTCATGGATGCGGACCTGGCATGATACCAGCTATCCATTTCAAAAATGCCGGGGCGAAGCGGAGACTCGAAGATTTACATGCCAATGAGCTGCGACTTCGCCTGGAACATGCCGGGATACCGTATCCCGACGATGCGACGAAACAAGACCTCGTCGACCTCGTACGGAAACACAGATTGTAGATGGGAGGGGCTTCGGCCCCTCACTCTATAGAAAGGAGCAGCCATGACCGATACAGATATTTGTAACATGGCCCTGTCGAATATCGGCAAGGGCGTCATTGAAAACATGGAAGAAGGCGTGGAAAATGCGAGAGCTTGTAAACTGTTCTACGACCCGACGCGTCGTGAAGTGCTACGGTCTTTTCCCTGGGGGTTTGCACACCGGATTGAGCGCCTGGCCGTAGTCGATGTCGATGTGCCAGGCTGGGATTTTGCCTATGGCTATCCCGATAAATGCCTGATGATCCGTAACGTCGTATCCGATGCCAGCGGCGCTGACCGCGTCTATGAGCGCTTCGACGTCGTCAATATCGGCAGCAGTACGAAAGTCATCGTTACCAATGGCGAGCGGTGCTATGCCGACTATACGTGGGATGTGGAAGACCCGGAATTGATGGATACGATTTTCCTGCAAGGTTTCGCTCATCTGCTGGCGTCGAAACTGGCTATGCGGCTGACCGGCAACCCTCAGCAGGGACAGAACGAATATCAGCTGTACCGGGCTGTCATCGCCCAGGCGCAAGTCCAGGATGCCCGGGAAATGGAACCGCACACCGTATTTGAGAGCAGCTATATCGCCGCAAGGAGGGGATACCGTGGCTAGCATCTATGTCATTCAGCCGGCCTTTACGACAGGTGAAATATCCCCGGCAGTCGGCAGCCGTGTCGATTTAGACCAGTACAAATCGGCCTTGCTTAATGCGGAGAATACCGTTATACGTCCCTATGGCGGCTGTTACCGTCGACAGGGGTCCAAGTATATTGGCGAACTCAAAAGCAGCACGCAGGACGCTATCCTTGTTAGTTTTTACAATTCTGAAACTGACGCGTATCTCCTGGAAGTCGGTGTCCAATACATCCGGATCTGGAAAGATGGCGCCTATACGGGCATAGAAATCAGTACGCCTTATAGTAATCCTAAAGGGTTACAATTCAGCCAGTCCGGCGATGTCATGTATATTTGTTCCGGCCAGTATCCGGTAAAGCTGCTGCGGCATAAACAGGACGGCTGGGACCTTATCGACATGGAAATCACTGAACCCTATTATGACGCCATGCTCGATGCCGTCGTCGATAATAAAGTCACGCCATCCGGCACCTCTGGGACCGTGACGATCAGTTCGCAAGCCGCTATTTTTCATGGTGGCATGGAAGGCGGCTATATTCAGCTCAACCAGAAAGTCGGCAGCCAGACCTTGTCTGGCTCCTGGGGCGAAGAAACGACGACCTGGACGTCAGGCGAACTCTATGTCGGAGAAAAATGGAAAATCGTCACTCATGGGACACACCACTACGAAATACTTCTTCAGAAGCGGGAAAAGAAAAGCTCCATTTGGCGGGAATATCGCAAGTACACGTCCAATGACGACCAGAACTACACCGAATCGGGCAGTGAAACGGAAGGCTGCTATTTACGGCTCATCGTCAAAGTCTGGGATGATGATGCGGCCCATGAATCGAAACTGACCGTAGATCTGACACGACTGCCATATACCCATACGGGGACGGCAAAGATTACCGCTGTCAATTCTGGGACGACCGTCACCGCTGCCGTCAAAGATGTATTCGGCAGTACTGACGAAACGGCCGACTATGCATTGTCGTCGTGGAACAGCTATTACGGGTTCCCCCAGCAGTCCTGTTTTTTCCAGGACCGCTTAGTCTTTGCCGCCAACTACAAGAATCCCTATTCGTTATGGATGAGTAAGACCGGAGATTATCCGAACTTTTCCGTCGAAAAAGTGGACGGTACGGTCACCGATGACAGCGCTATCAAAATGGACCTCATTGTCCGCAACTCCTATCAGATTCGCCACCTCGTCCCATCGCAGGACCTCGTCGTCCTCACATCCGGGAATGAATGGGTTATCAGTGGCGACAGCGTCCTGACGCCGACGAAGGCTTATCCAAAGTCACAGACCATGCGCGGCTCCTCGACGTGTCTGCCACAGCATATCGGCAACCGTATCGTCCATGTCCAGCGGTCCGGTTCGACCGTCCGCGACCTGGGTTATCAGTACGAATCGGATAACTATAACGGCGACGAGCTGGATATTCTGGCTACGCACTTAGTCAAGAACCATAAACTGCTCTCGTCAGCTTATTGCCAGGAGCCGGATTCTACGCTCTTTTTCGTCCGCGATGACGGCGCCCTCCTGGCCTTTACGATGATACGGGAGCAGAAAGTCTTTGCCTGGTCGCATTTCGTCACGGACGGAAAATATAAATGGATTGTCGCCATCCCACGCAATGAGAACGACGAACTCTACGCGATCGTCGAACGGACCGTGAATGGGCAGCCGAAGCGGTATTTGGAACAGTTTGCCGTCATGCGCGACGATACCGACCAATACGCCGACTCGTATGTCACGGGCAGCGGCACGACGATTGCTTTACCACATCTCGTCGGGAAAACGGTGACCATCGTAGGCGACGGTATCCGTCAGAAAGACGAAGTCGTCCCAGCTGACGGCATGGTGCATCTCGATGAGTCGTATAGCCGTATCATCGCGGGCCTGCCGTACACGACCAAGATTGAACAGCCCGGCATGGAAGTCAGCCTCCGGGAAGGAACCCTGCAGGGGCGCGTCCATAAAATAAACGCGGTCACCCTGCGCGTCGAAGATACATACGGCGGTAAAATCGGTCTGACTTTCGACAAAATGGACGAACTCAAATACACAGACGAATATACCTTATTTTCCGGGGACCTGACCCAGAGTGTTCCCTTATACGATATTGGGGCCAACACGCGCAACCACTTGTGTATCATGAGTGATGAACCGTACCCCTTTAAACTCAACGCCATAATCAAGGAGGTCAGTATTGATGGGGGATTGGTTAGCGCATATAACGGTTAGACCGATAACGAAAGAATTACTGCCCGACGTCCGCTGGCTGGCAGAACGCCTGCGGACTCGGGACGATATGGAATTAAAAGCTACAGATACTAAGTTAGAAACCTTTGCCGTCGATGTAGACTACGAAAATTACATCGCCTACGTGGACGGCCAGCCGCTATTGCTATTCGGCGTCAGCCGCAGTGTAATTTGCGGCTATGGCCATGTCGTGTGGTGTGTCGCACGACATGACCTCTATCAGCATTACAAGAAAGAATTCGTCGCCCTGGGCCGGCAGATTCTGCCAAAGTGGAAGCGGCGGTTCCCGAAAATGTGGAATATGATAACCCAGAGCAACGAGAAGTCCCGGCGCTGGCTGAAATCATTCGGCGCGGAATTCTCGAAGCCCTTTCTCTATAAAGATATGTCGTGGCAGTTGTTTTTTGTGAAAGGGGATGAAAAGCATGTGCGGCGCACCGTGGATGATGGCCCTTACGGCCATACAGGGAATCAATCAGTACAACCAGCAAAAACAGCAGTATAACGCACAATCTGCGCTGTATAATGCACAGGCTAAGGCAGCCGAACAAAATGCCCGTATCAGCCAGGTCAAACAAGAACAGATTGCCGAACAATATGCAGCGCAGCAGTCTAAGCTGAATGACCGCATGAAATTAGCCGCCGGGCAGACAGCCGCTCAGGCCGGCGCCAGCGGACTGCAACTCAGCGGGTCCCCTTTGGATGCCCTGTCTTCCAGCTATGATGCCTGGCGGGATGACAGCAGTACCTTATTGCAGAACCAGCGCAATGACGTTTGGTCCGAACATGTGAACGAGGTCAACTATCAGAACCAGGCCAATGCCTACCGGACCAGCGCGGCTAACTTACAAGCGCAGAAAAAGAGTGCCTTATGGGGCACGATTCTAGGGACGGCTGCGTCTATGTACGGTATCCATCGAACTTACGGAGCCGCCGACAAGACCAGCGGCACCTATAATGGCGCCTATGATATTAACCCGGGCACCTATTATAACGGCAGCGGCCACTATACCTATACGAACCGGTTCAAACAGGAAGCCGGCATTTTTACGCCGGCCTACACGTATACGGGGATTACGCCAGTCAACCTGGATAAGGCGATTGCCAAATACGACTCCAAGCCGCGTATCCGTCCGGTTAATATCGAAAAATACTACTAGGAGGAAATCATGCAGATCAAGAGCTATAACCCGTCCGTGGACCCGAATACCATCCATGGAAATGTCCAGGCTCCAAGCGACTCGAACGCCTATGGGGCCAACGTGTCCGGCGCTAAAGTGTGGCAAACTGGCATGAGCGCCGTTCAGCAGCAGATGCAGGCCTATGTCGACGACCAAATCAACCTGAGTGTTCTCGACGCAAAAAATAAATATGAAGCCGGCATGAACGACCTGCTTAACAATCCCGATACGGGACTGCTGAATAAGCAGGATATAAATGCCCTGGATGTCGTCAATCAGTACCAGGCCGGCGAACGGGCTATCCGGGAATCGGCCATGGCCGGCCTGCCGAACTACCAGAAAGCCCACGATGCCTTCCTGCGCATGGCTGATGACGTAAACGTTCAGCGGGCGGGCCAGGTCATGAAATACCAGTACGCGAAAGACTTGGAACATCGGGATAACACGTTCAATACCTTTGTCACGAACGAAACGGACCACCTCGTCGAAAGCGGCAACAGCGACGGCCTTTTCAAAGGGCTGAACCGCATTACGGCGACGGCCTATGCCCTCTATGGCAATATATACGGGAAAGATAAGATGGACGCCATGATAAAAGACAAAGCCACGACGATGGTCAACTCGGTGCTTACCAATTTGACGGCCAGCGGTAATGCATCGGACTTCGACAAGGCTACGGCCTTGCTGGAAAAGGTCAGTCCCTGGGTCGATGACAGCAAATTGACGTCCATGCGGCATATGCTCTTGCAGCGGAAACATGATAATGGCCTGCTGGAACGGGCCAAAGAAGCGGCCCGCCTGTATCCGAATGACCCCAAAAAGCGTGCTGAATATATCCGGGCCGGGGCGACAAAGACCGTATATAGTGGCAGTGCCAGCACGGGCAACCAGGTCGTCGATTGGTATATCGACGCCGCTCATGAACAGGGACTGGACCCTAGAATCTACTTATCTACAGGCATGCGTGAAACCGGTGGCGATACCATCGAAGGGATGCACATGGCAGACGGCGGCGGGTACTCCCAGATTACCGATGAAACGGCGCGGGCCTATGATTTGGATAGTAAGTTTCCTGGATGGAATACGGACCCGAGACAGAATATCCGTGCCGGAGCGTATATCCTCAAACAGAAGACCGACGAAAACGGCGGCGACCCCTGGGAAGGCGTTCGGGCATACAATGGCAGCGGAGAAGCGGCGGAACAGTATAAACAGCTAGTCAAGCATAATTACGACTCTTTAGATGGTATGGACCTATCCGGTAACGGCGGCAGTAAGATACAGCCATATAACCTGCCGACCCAGGGAGCGGACATTGACGAGCAAGTTAAAGAACTGACGCCGGAATTTCAGCAAGCCCTGCCGTTCATCGGCGGGATGCTCAACCAGATGGGCGTTGCCGACGGCGCGGAAATCTCTTCGGCGGCCCGCACACGGGAACATAACGCCGAAGTCAATGGCTCACCGACCAGTCAGCATATCATTGGACCGAACGGGGGCAATGCCGTCGACATTGTACTGCCTGAAGGAACCAGCGCTGAGAAAGCCGAAGAAGTACGCAAAACCTTTGAAGACAGCGGTGCCTTTGACCAGGTCCTCTTCCACGATGCTGGCAGTGGCTATCATCTCCATTTAGGCGGTTATCACGGCGGCCTGGAAAAATCCGGCGGCGTGACGGCTCATACGGAAGTCATCTATGACGAAGCAGAACTTCAAAAAGCGGAGCAAATGGCGACTTCTATCATTGCCGAACAAAAACGTCAAGAAAAAGAAGCCAATGATGCTATCGTCGAACAGGGACGAATGGAAATGCAGCAGCTCTATCAATCGGGGAATCTGGACCCGCAAGCCTACTTAGCCATCGCAGAGCGATACGGCTACAACAATCCTGATGTATATACGACGCTGAAAAGCTGTATCAGTGCCTATGTCAGCTTCCGTACTGGCGGCTCTGGAGGATCAGGAGGAAGCGGCCGCGGCGGTGGTTGTGGTGGAAGCGGCGGATCTCGTAGCAGCGGGGCCAATATGACTGTACTAAAATCACTGTTCGGAAGCAACGGCATAGAGTCATTCAACGATATAGTCAACTATTGCAATAATCACGGGATTCACCTATCAGCTTCAAACCTCAATACCTTGCAGAAAGCGGCCAGTGATTATCAGAATGGAACTGGTGAATATAAGCCGATGTACAATATCACGCCTCAGCAGATTGCTGATGCCAGCGGTATCAATCCGGCGGAATTTAAAGGAAATTGGCCTGTTATTCAGCAGCTTATTCGCGGGGCAGCCGTTCAATACCGTGCCGAACACAATGGGAATGAACCGTCTATGAATGATTTGATTCAGTTTGGCGTCAATGCTATAACGGCAGATCCGACGAATGGCGGCTATTCACAGGCACAAATGCGGGCAGCAGGTATCCTTCGTATTACGGTAGGTGACGATGGATATGCAATCGTTACAGACTGGAACCATAATTCGTATACCATTGACCGCTGGGACGTACAACAAATCCTCGACGGTGAACGGACCTTGGCCGATGTAGTCGAATCGGCTGAAGCAGCCAGTGATGATGGAGACAGTAGTGATAGCAGCAATGATGATAATAGCTATGTTGACACCTTGACAGAAACAGCCGGTGAAGTAGGCGAAGCTGTCAGTGAAGCGGCTGATGCCGTCGATGAAAGCGTTACGGAACACGTGGAAAATAATATAGCTTATGCGAATGGGGAAGATGAAGACCAGTCCGAAGGTGGCGGGTCTTATATTTATTAGGAGGAACTATGGCAGATTATACCTTTGATACATCGGGCGATATGAGCGATGCCCTTAAAATAACACCTGTCAAAGAACAGACGCAGGCTATGATTACGCCATCGGCAGAAGAAACGGCTGAACGGCATGAAGCCGAAGCCCAGGAAGCGGCCGCCAATGATGAGAAAATTGGGGAAATCATCGCATCCGGCCGGCCGGTCATGCGTAAAATACCGGATTTACTGACAACGCCAACCATTACGGGGAACTTGAACCCACCAGAGCCGCAAGAAAAGCCGGAATGGCAGAAGGCCGCTGAATGGGTCGTCGATTCGGCCCGCGACATTTGGCGCAACCTCTTCAACGAAAATGCGCAGGTACTCAAGGATGCCGATACCTATGCTCCTATGCTCGGCGTATCGCCGCAGTATATGGTAGATCATCCCGAACTGCTTGAAGAAACAAAGAAACGCGATACCCTATTGACTATCAATGACTTCCTACCTGGCAATAACTGGTATTCGCCAGAAACGCTGGATAAATACTATCCAGAATTGGCGAAATTCCGTCAGGAAAACCCCGTTGGTGCGGCCCTGGCCTTGCGGAATCACCGGGACTTGAATGATACTCGCAGCATCTTCGAACGCATCGGCGATGCCTTTAACAGTGCAGGTGAACTTTTTGCTGACGCTTTTAACTCCGGATCTGATATGGTGAAACTCTATGATGCACAGATGAAGGCTGTCAATGGTGAAGACCTAGATACCGTCAAACCGGAAGTCGACGAAATCACACAGCGCCTCAAAGCCTACCAGGAAGAAGACCGGCCCACATCGGCACTGGGGAAAATCGTCTATGATACCGTACAGCAGCTGACCATTTACGGCACACAGGGGTTGCGTGCTCTCCAGTATGTCCCGAAGGGCATGGCCCTGGCTATGGCCACAGCCGCTCCTGCTGCCGCCGCGGCTGGCCCGGAAACACTCGGGGCTGGCTCGGCAGCCATCTTGGCCGCCGCCGGTGCGACCGGGGCCGCCTGGGGGTTGAGGACCGGTTTATACAATGAAATCAGCAAACAATCCATGGCCGACCGCTATTGGCAGATGGCACAGCAACAGTCGAATGGCAAGCCTTTATACAGCCGGGCGAACATGCTGACTGATAGTGCCGTCGTCGGCGCGCTGAATGGGGCCGTCGAATTGGGATTGCTGGAATTTGGCTATGGTCCGATTAAAGCGGCCTTTGGCAAAGATGCCGCAAAATCTCTGCTGACCAATGCGGCTGCTCAACGGGACGTAGTAAACCAGGGGAAATTAGCCCTGGCTAAGCTCGCCGCCCTCGCAGGGGCGAAGCAGTACGCCCGTGGGACGCTGTCTGAATTGACGGAAGAAGGCGTGCAGTCCATCATCGGTGACGTCGCGACCAACGTAGAATATGGAATCCATCATAAGGGAAGATGGAACACCGTCGGCGATGTGCTCAACAACGCCGTCGACGCTATGGTGGATGCTGTCCCGGCCGCTCTCGGCATGGGCGCTATGGGAACCGGCATGCATACGGTCGGGCACTATAACGCCATGCGTAATATTGCCAGCCTCAAAGTCGACGCCTGGCGCGAAGAATATCAGCGCAACGTAGAAAAACAAATGATTACAGACCTTGTGGCTAATAAATTGGACAATAAGCTGGCTACAGATTCTCCGTCCACGTATCAAACCGTCATCCAAAGCCAGGCCGAACAGCACGATATGGGCACTATCTACACCGATGCCCAGGAGCTGGCCCGGACTCCGGAAGGCGTCAACGTACTGAACGACCTCGTAAAGCGCGATATAGTGACGCCGGAACAGGTAGATACAGCGGTACAGAATGGCACAGATCTGGAAATCAAGACCGGCGTCTTTGCGCAGCGGGCCGATGAATCGTTTGATACGAATACCCTCATGGATGCGTCTACCATGAACCAGGGCGGTACGCATTTGGTAGCGCTTCGCGAACGGAAGCAGCGCATGGATGCTCTGGCACAGGAACTTCGCGACATTGCCAACGATAAGAGCGATGCCATCTCCGAAGAAATCATGCAGGAACATTTCAAGGATGCCGATGCCATCGAACAGGATGCTGCCCGTGATGTCGTCTATCGCAATCCCTATGACTTGCAATCTTCTTACAAAGAAGCGCTGAAAGACGCTCGTAAGCAATATGAAGACGCAGTCAATTTTAAGTATTACTGGACCTACAAGCCCCAGGGCGTGTCTATTATCGTGGCCGATACAGACGGTCATGATAACGTCCAGACCGGACGTGGCTATCGCATGAGTAACAATGAACCCTGGTATAGCGATATGTATAAAGAGTACGGCGGTAAAGCGACGAAAGAGCAGATGCTTGATGTGGCCTATAAGAACGAACGGGCGGAACTGGCAGCGTCATCGCCGGAACTCCTGCCACAATGGGATGCCAACGTGGAAGCTGCTAAACAGCGCTATGAAACATTGCGCGATATGGGCGAAAAATTCGAAGAACTCAGCCATAGTGACTACGCCCTTCGTAAGACCTTCAGCAAAGAAGGCGCGGCCGTTTATCAGGATGCTGTAAAAACCTTCCAACAGGGAAACCAGGCCGTATCTCAGGCAGCCAAAGAAAACGCCTACCTATACGCCCGCATGGCCGAACGGTGGGCAAAAATCCGCCGGGACTACGGCGATACAGCTTACACGGCTAAAGACTTTGCCGCTGCTCATCCCATCCACATTGGCGGAACCGGAAGCGATGTCCAATTTGGACAACCGATAACTAACACATCCATTAACTTAGATGCCCCGGCGCCGGTCATTACGATTAAAGAAAAATATGCAGGTATGGACTGGAAGGACTTGCGCCGTAAACTGCCTGGTACTGTCGAAGATGACATTGTTTCTAAGAAAAACGACAAAGGTGAATATATTCCCTATGTCAATGAAGCGACAGGAAATAAAGTCATTGTTAATAAAGATTCAATCAATCATTTTAAAGCCAATAAGACTAGTACTGAAGGGAGCGAGGTAAACAGGAGTAACACTGCTCATTACGAAATGATTGAGGCTATTCCAGCAATTATAAAGAATGGAATATGGGCAGAAGATCATATTGATAGGCACAGTAAAGCAAAGAAAATATCGTTGATTTTTTCTTTGGTAAAAATGAATAATGAAATTTATTTAGTAAAGGTAACAGTAAAGGACTTAAGAAATAGATTTCTCGTAGAAGGCGGTGAATATATATCCCTAAAAGTATATGATATTTCCAATAAAAAAGAATCAATATTTAGCAGTACCTCTGGAAATTCTTCCTCGAAAGAGCAAGGGTCTAACCAGCCATTACTAAATATTGATTCTTCTAATATTAGTATACGAGTGTTATTACAGCATGTCAATGATTGGCAGGGGAGGCCTTATGTCAATTCCGATGGTACCCCCAATTATGGAATCTATTTTGGAGATAACAAAACCGGAGGTGTCATGTACATAGGTTCTGATGGATATAAACGGGCATACCGTCAGGGGAAAATCCGTGGGGCCTTTGACTCTAACTCTGGTGCTATCCATCTCTTTGATGCAGCGGACCAGTCTTCTTTTATCCATGAATCAGCCCATATGTATTTGACGGAAATGGAACGCATGGTGCAGGAAGAAGGAGTGCCGAAACAGCTTGTCGAGGACTGGCATACGATTCAAGACTGGGCGTCTTATGCTGATGGCAGACTGGATGACTACAAAGGAACAATCCTGGAAAAAGAATTTGCAGGCTATGAAGCCGCTATCCGGAAGGCCCGCGAAAGTGGCGATACTGTGGCCATTAAAGCCGCCGAAGAACGCTGGATGCAGGAACGCTTCGCCCGTGCCTTTGAACGCTATATCGCCGAAGGGAAAGCCCCGGTCAAAGAATTGCAGGGACCGTTCCGGCGTTTCAAGAAATGGCTCGTCGGCATTTACCGGGATCTGCGAAACCTGGGCAAAGAACCGACAGACGATGTCCGCCGGGCCATGGACAGAATGGTAGCGTCGGACGATGAAATCGAAACCTGGGCGCGGATCCGCGAACTCGATGCCTGGAACCGGAAAGGCTTTTCCGGTGATTTATCCGGCAGCGAAGGCACAATGATTCATCAATGGGCCGAAAAAATCAAGGAGCAGGCGAAAGAGAAACTCCTCGCTCAGTATGAAGAAGAAGCCCGCCAGCGGGATGCCGCCGACCGTCAGCAGGGGTTAGAAGAAGAACGCCTTGCCTATCAAAAACAGCTGTGTACTGAAAATCCGATTTATCAGTATGAGAATATCTACAACAACAGGCCCGAAGCCCGCGCCGGCATCTTGGCCAAATTAGGCTATGCCGATGATGCGGAATTTAAACAAGCACTAAAAGCCGCCGGCGGCTCCATGGAAGAACGGACGGACCAGTATGTAGAATCCATCCGCAAGACCTATGAAGAAGACATGGCCATGACGCCGGACATGATACGTGCTGAAGCTGACGAGATGCTAGCGTCGACAAACGGACAGATGGCCTTGAATCAGCTGGAAGCGGCCGCTATGCGCCGAAAAATGAACGGCTATATTGCGGAATGTGTCAAAGCCCTTCGCGAAGTAAGCAATGTATCCGGCACCGATGCGCAGATTGCGGCACAGCTCCGAAAAATCCTGGGCGTCGAAATCGACCGTAATGCCGCACAAAAAGGCGCACTAAAGGACAGTATCCTGTCAAAGAAACAGCAAATCAAAGAACTGAAGAAGCAGCTGGCCGACACAAAAGAAAAGGACCAGTCGAATAAGAAGGAAAATGCCAGGGTCATCAAGGAACTGAAGGACTCGTTGAACGATGTCATCCACGGCCTCAATCAGGCCCGTGACATGGTCCAGGGCAGTGACATGGCCATGTTACGACTGGCTCGTGAAGAAATGGATGCGATGAAAGTATCGGAGGCGACGACGTGGCGGCATTATGAAATCAAAGCCAAAGCGGCCAGTCACCGGGCGGACCAGTACATGAGTGCTGGATCCTTCGAACAGGCAGTCATGGAAAAAGCCAATGCACAGAAATTCTATGCTATGGCCAGGGCCGCCAAAGATAATGCCGATTATATCCGCCGGGCCATAGCAGGGGAAAGCGGGTCCCTCGACATGAACGGGCAGGAAATCTACGGTATCAAAGGGATACTTAAACAATTAGGCCGTGCCGACCATCCGGTGCGCATGGGACCTCATGCAAGGTACTTCATCCAACACCTGGCCTATAACCTCGGCATGACTGACCGCGACGGCCGGCCGCCGCTGGATGATAAAGGAAATCCGGTCCCGTTGAACTGGGACTATATTTATCGGGACCTGTCGCCGGACTATGCGACGGGGCAGAATACGGCACCGAAGCAGGACGACTTAGTAGCCCCCTGGATTCGGGCTATCGTCGATGGAAAGGACCGTATCCAATACGATAAAGATTTAACCATGGCCCAATTCCGGGACATTAACGAAGCTATCCGGGCTGTCAATAAAGTGTCCCGTCGCGATTATGAAGCCAATACCCTTACCGATACAGACGGCAGCGTCATTGCCATTTCCGATGCCGCTGCCCGTCTGGCGCAATCCTTGCCACACCGGGAAAACTGGGATGCCGAACAAGACCGGAACGACCAGAACCGTAAAGGTCGGGGAAAAGAAATGCTCAGCGACGCCTTGTTATCGCTGACAAAAATCGAAACGCTGCTTCGGAACATGGGTGATGATTGGATGCAATTCATCTATAAGCCTATCGACAGGGCCAGCCGGAGAGAACTCACCATGCAGCAGGAAGCGTGCCGGGAATTTGCGCGAATCTATCACATGTACTCGAATACGGAGTGGCGGAAGATGCGCAGCCAGAAACTGTATGCTGTCGGCAGCGTCGAACGGTTCACGAAAGAACAGCTCCTCGTCATGGCCTTGAACTGGGGCAACCAGGAAGGGCGGCAGCGCGTCCTTGATGAAGCGAACCGACACGTCAAGAACGAAGCACAGAAGGCCAATGAAGCCACGATTGAGGATATTTTCTCGCGGGCTTTAAGCAATAAGGACTTGGACTTCCTGGAAGCGGTCTGGGGCCAGCTGGAACAATACTGGCCGGAGCGGAATAAAGTCCAGGAACGCTTGTACGGTTCCGGCATGGGGCGTGTCCGGGCGAAACCGTATACCATCAATGGCCGCAAAGTGAGCGGCGGGTACTATCCGATTGTCTACGACCCTCAGCTCACGACGCGGACCAATGAAATGGAACTGGATGATATTGTCAAAACACAGTTGTCTGGCTCTTCGACCATGGGCATTGGTATGGGCAGTACGAAGAAACGAGTGAAGCAAGTCAAAAACCAGATCCTTTATAAGAGTTTGGATGTATGGCCATCAGCGGTCAACGAAGCCATTCACCATATCTGTATGCGCGAAGCTGTAACTGATGTGTACAAATTAATTTCACATCCGGACGTGGAAGCGGCTGTCCAGGAGAACTATGGCATGAAGACCTACGCGTCCCTTAAACAGTGGGCGAAAGACTGCTGGAAGACCGACGTCCAGAAGACAGATAAAATCTCTCGTATGCTGGAAAATATGCGTCGCAACACGACCTTTGCTGTTATGGCCTATCGAACCAGTACAGCCGTCTTGAACGGCTTGAATATCCTGCCGATGATGAATCGCATTGGAGTATGGAATACAGTAAAAGCCATGGTGAACTTTGGCATTGGATTTTATAAAGGGACGCCGACCTACAATCGGAATCGCCGCTTTGTCATGGAACACTCGCCTTTCATGGCGGACCGTATCAACACCATAGATAAAGACATGCAGCAGAAAATGCGCCTGACTATGCCGAAAAACACCAGCCGGGCAGGGCAAAAGGCGCGTATAGCTCGCGACGCACTCAACCGCTACGGCTACTTCTTCATCACCGAAACCGACCTCATGTGCAGTCTGGCTTTGTGGAAATATCAGTATGAAGAATCCCTCCGGCAGCAAATCGACGCTGGGAAGACGGACGAAAAACTGATGCGCGACCAGGCACTCTTTGAAGCAGACCAGGCCGTCCGCGACGTTCTCGGCTCCGGCATGGTAAAAGACCAGGCCGAACTGCAACGAAAAAATGGACTCGTCGCGCAGATTACGCCCTTCTACTCATACTGTAATACCGTCATGAATGCCCTCATCGATGCGGGCTATAAGTGGAAGTCGGGCAATCGCCTGGCCATGTTCAACGCAATGCTGTACTGGATTGTTCTGAACAGCGTATTTGAACAGCTGTATCGCTCGGCCGTATCCGGGGATGACCTGGACAAACTGCTCAAAAAAATGGGCGTCAAATTCATGACCAACACTGTCCAGGGGATCCCCGTCGTCCGCGATGCGGCCGAAATCATCGGAAATCATATGTTCGGACTGCCGAATTACGATAGCAGCAACGTCCTGGCCGTATCTGCTGTAGACGAACTCATGAAAGCCTCGAAAGCAGCAGCATCCAAAAACCAGGATGCCACCGACGTAGCCCGCGCCGCAAACCGCGCCTTAAACCGCTTTGTCGGATTGCCGGACACATTGACCGATGGCTTCTGGTCCCTCATGCGCTTCAGTATGATTGATACAGACCGCAGCCTGGCCGCCTTGGCCAACGCAGTCATCTTCGACCGGCGCTATAAAACGGCGAAAGAACGGTAGCAAGAAGCCAAACGGAAAGCTAATGAAAAGAAAAAGGAGAATAAAAAATGATTCAGACAACGGAAGTAAGCATTACCTACAAAGGAGACGGCGTGCAAACGTCGTTTCCGTACCCTTATCCATATCGTAATAGCGACGACATAGTCGGGTACATCATCAATGATGTGGGCTATGAAAAACGAATTACGAACAATTTCAAGTACGACAAAATCAGCAACATATACCAATACCCCTTAGCCGGGGAACCCCTGGCCGCGCCATACTCCATCAAACTCATCCGAGAAACACCGCAGCAGCAGAACGCAGATCTTCCGGGAAAACTGCCATTCTCGCTAATCGAAAAAAGCCTGGACTGGATTATCATGATCCTCCAGGAAATCGGAAGCCGCTGTAATAGCCTGTGGCATATCCGAAACGACTGCAAACTCAGCGAAACCAACGCCAGAAACAGCGCCAGTGCCATTGCCGAAAGCGAAAAAAATGCAGCCAATAGCGAAGACATGGCAAAAAAATGGGCCATGTCCCCTGTAAGCATCGATGGAGTAGTAGACGCCAACAGCCCTACAGGCTATACACAGAGTTCTAAAGAGTGGGCTTTGTATAGCAAAACGAAGGCACAGGAATCTGCAACGTCCGCAACGAACGCTAAGAGTTCTGAGACAAACGCAAAGACTTCCGGAACCAATGCGAAAACCTCGGAAACCAATGCGAAGTCCTCGGAAATCAATGCGAAGTCCTCGGAAATCAATGCGAAGTCCTCGGAAATCAATGCGAAGTCCTCGGAAATCAATGCGAAAACCTCGGAAACCAATGCGAAGTCCTCGGAAATCAATGCAAGTGCAAGTGCCTCTGCCAGTGCGTCTAGTGCGAGTGCGTCTGCTACGAGTGCCACTAATGCGCATAATTCAGAGACGGCCGCCGCTAACAGTGCTAAACAGGCCGCAGAGTCAGCAGGTGTCTTTCAGGACTTTAAAGGGGCCACAGCGTCCTCAGATGGTCTGGGTGGTAAAGTTCCGAAACCTTTAGCAGGACAGCAGGAAAAGTTTTTGAAAGCAGATGGCACATGGGGGGATAGTGTCACACCTAAGACACTTTGGGAGTGTATGCACTCCTATCCAGAAAACTATGTTCCTTCTGATTTGTCTAATAATGGGTGGAATCAGTTAGGATTTTGTTTCATTTTTTATACAGAAAGAAACAAAATTAATAATCAACCTACGCAGTATGGGCAACTTATTAATATTCCAGCAACTAGTGGTGATGAAAGTACACAACTATGGATAGAACAGGATTCCGGTAAGATTTATTCTCGTAGTGGTAATAAGAATAATAGAGTAGATGATGCCCCCTTTAAAAAGTATGCTACATTAGATGATGTTAATGCGTGCGAAAAAGTAGATAGTCAAGGGAATAACTGGATTCGGTATAAAAGTGGGTTACAACTTTGTTGGAACTCATGGATTGATTCAAATACATGGTGGTCTTTCCCAGTTGCTTTTTCAGGGGAGCCTGCTGTAACCCTTACAGCTCGTTCTGGTAATTGGCAGTGGGCTGGTGATCTTTCTAACACAGGCTGTACAAACAAGGGTTCCGGGGGTGCGTGTGCCATTGCAGTAGGAAGGTGGAAATAAAATGATAGGAACTAAAATATACAAACAAGATTTAAACATCATTGAATACGAAAATACTTCTGTGTGGTGTAACAAAAATAATGCCATGTTGATTGACAAGGGGGAATATTTTGAAGTAGCTCCTTGTCCAGACTTCACAAAAGAACAGACACCTTCTTTAGATGAACGTATTGCAGTTCTTGAAGATGCTATCAACACCTTGATGGAAGGAGAGGCTACAAATGGCTAAATATTTGGCATATCAGATTATCTTACATAAACTGATGTATAACAACATTATTGCAAGGTTCCCTAAGTACAAAGAAGATATTGACAAGGTGCTTGATGATATGGGGTGGATGATTGACACCGAAGGAAATTGCGTAGATAAGAAAGAAGGATAAAAGAATGAAAGATTATAGTTATAGCATGATGGATGAACGAAAGGATTTAGTAGAGAAACTCTGTAAATTGATGGGGTTTAGAAGTGATAACTCTAAGTGTATAGATGACACAGAACGCTATTTATTGCGGAGACAATCAGATGTAATGTATGCTTATATTGAAATTCTTGACGCTCGTATTTCTCATGCTACCTTAAAGGAACAGCTAAAGGAAGATGAAAAATGAAACGAGGTACACTACATAAGATGATGGATACACTATGGAACTTATGGACAGCCACAGAGGTAAAGGTTGGCTGTCTTTTCCATTGGAAGGAAGCGAATACATGAGCGAACATGATTTCCAGACGGAAGTTATCGAAAGGATGAGCCGACTTGAAGCGCAATCTAAACAGGCACTCGATACGGTGAAAGAATTAGAAGAGCAGTTCCAGGCTACGAAAGAATTGGCGATTATCGCAGATCAGCGCGGCCGCTCGGCTCATCATCGTATCAATTCGATGTATGTAATCGCTGGCATTATCGGCGGTATCATATCTTTTATTGTTGATTATTTTCGGCATTAGGAGGGATGCTATGAAAAAGATTGTCCAATTTGGACATTGGGCAGAGAAAAATTGGCTGACTTTAGTCATCATGTTGTCCGTCATCATGATGATTTTTCTCTGCCTAATTTTATGTAGCTGGCTTTACGGGTACTGGTCAAATGCACTAAATGGCACGAAGTTTGAACTCATGAGTTGCTGGTCTGGCGTATCTGCCGTGGCCGGCGGCTTGGCCGGTATTGTAGGCCTGGCAAAAGCAGCCTGGACGAAGTACGGCATGGATTCGCGGTATAATTCGGCATTAGGAGCTATGCCATTAAGACAGGAGGTCAAAAAGGATGCAGGAAAAAGCTAGAAGAATTGTCATGAATTATTTTAATGACCATGTAGATGTTGCTGATGGAAAAAGACTCACGATGGATGACGTTTTCGTCGTCTGGTTTGCCAAGACTTTACAGAACTGGAAGTGCTTAGTAAGTACGATGGTGTCAGATGGCATGTACTACGAAGTTACACACAACGGCGACAAAAACGAAACCTACGTTGACGTTTACAAGAAGTGGGAAAATTACTGCGTAAAAGGTTAGGAGGAATATATATGAGTACAGTTAAAGCCTTTATCAGCCAGCCTATGAGAGATAAAACCGACGAACAAATTTTAGCAGAGCGGACCCGTGCGATTAAAGCGATTAAAAAGCAATATGGCGAAGACGTTGTTGTGCTGGACTCGTTTTTCCAGGGAGCACCTCATGATGCTAAACCGTTGTGGTTTTTAGGCCAATCCATCTTAATTTTATCGCAGGCCGATGTGGCATATTTTATTGGAGATTGGAAAAAATACCGTGGATGCAAAGCAGAAAATATGCTGGCTCATGAATATGGAATTAAAACGATTGAAGAATAGGAGGCGCACATATGAAAGTAATTGATATTTCCGATTGGCAAGAAGGCATTAACTTTGACGATATTGTCAATGCTGGCGTCGAAGGCGTAATCATTAAAGCGTTGAACGGACAATCTCCGACGGCTTGCGTCTATGATTTCATCGGCGAATGTCGTAAACGCGGCTTACCTTGGGGCGTCTATTGCTATACTCACGCCTGGATTCCCGATGGAGCCCGCGTAGAAGCACAGTCTATGCTTAATCTGTTGGGCGGCGAAACACCGGCACTGGGAATTTGGTACGACATTGAAGATGATCCCAACACGCTGCCGAACCCGGTTAAGTGGTTGACTGGCGTTGCAGATCCTACGGGCCGCTGTTCGGCATTTATATCAGAATTAAATGCAGCCGGTCAGTCGGCTGGTATCTACGCCGGCTATTACGCCCTGCGAGACTACATTGCTACAAGTGACTTGGCAGATTATGTCCCAATTTGGTATAACCAGTACAATGCAACGTGCGATTACTCGGAAGTTTGCCGCTTGCCGCTGGCAGGATGGCAGTACACCTCCAATGCCCGCATTGATGGCTGGGACTGGGGTCTGGATATGAATGAATGGTATATGTAGGAGGTGATCTTATTGTATCTGCCGCAGAGAAAGGAAGTTGAAGCCATTGTCCAACAAAATAAAACACTTATTATTGCTTGCTTGTTGCTGTTTCTGGTTGCTCTTGCCGGAGGCTGGATGGTGTACCGGCACTACGATAGACAAGCAGCCAGCGACAATCACGATGTCAGCCGTACAGTACAATCAATTGAAGACGACAATCAGAGAGCTAGAGAGCAACTTGTCAACGCTTCAGATGAAATTGAACAAGCTCGACGGCAACTCGACGACGTTGCAGACTCAATTAACAGCAGCCAACGAACAGTTGACGAAAACAAAAAACTCATTGCAGACAGCCAGCGTCTCATTGACTCAAGCCAACAACGAATTACAGAGGCAGAAAGAATCTTTGCAGACATTGACAGACCAAATCAATAATATGACAAAAAAAGAAGCCCGCTTAAAACGACAGCGGGATACCTGGGCCGTTACAGCAGGAATTCTTCTGGTGGGCTGGGTGACAAAATAATGGTATACATGTAAAGAAAGTGCCTCCTAAATTCAGTGATGCAATCAGCTAAATTTAGGGGGCATTTTATTTCATAATGCGAGAAAAAACATACTAGGCAGAACAAAAAATATAAAAATAGTCATCTGTAAAATAAATAGGTTTAGAATTAATGACATTGCGGACCACCATGAATGAAAAGAGCTTGTCGCACGTAATCGTGCCCGAGCTCTTTTTCTGTATACAAAATATTGCCGAAAGTATTGCCGATAAGATGGATGATCCCAGAATAAATTATTTATAGAAATAACCGCTCAAGATTAGGGTCTGAAGCGGTTATTTTTGTATTCTCTAATATATTATAGATTTACAGTTTGGCTTTTTTGTTCCAGGTGTTTGCGATGTGTGCCTGGCCTTCGGCATTGGCCGAAGCGACAGAGACGATGCCATCGCGTTTGATACAGTCGAAAAAGACGTTGGTTAACATGGGTATTCCTCCTTTAGCAAAAAAAAAGACTACGTTCATTATAGCCAAAGGGAAGGGAAATGTATACGGCCGTGAGGTTTCTGTTAAGATTGTGTTGCCACGAGGCGCCTTGAGGTTATATAATTTATGTATTATGGATAATGTTTTTAGGAGGAAGTATATGGCAGATATTCGTATCATCCGGGGGCAGCGGATCGTCCCCGACGTGGAGCAGGCTCTGCAGTTTGCTGGTTATGAATCGAAAGGGGCAGCTTGGGAACGGGCTGAAGGGATGTGCCGGGATATGGCACCGCTCTTGCGGCGGTCTTTGCAGGCCAAGGCGGTCCTGGCCTTTACAGAGGAACGGCTCTATGTCATCCTGACGTTAGGTGCTGCTGTGAGCCGGCAGATCGACCGCTATCAGGATGACGGGGATGAGCTGGCCGCCGTGCTCTTCGCTGCCATGGCTGATACGTGCCTCTTTGCTCTGGAACAGCAGGTCTTGCAGCAGCTGCGCCTTATTTGCCGGCAAAAGGGCTGTGGCATCGTCTGCCGCCACGAACCGGGCAGCGATTTGCCCTTATCGGTCCAGGCCGATGCGGTCCGTGAGACGGCTGCCGGCCGGACGGCTGGCGTGACGGTCAATGCGGCCATGGCTTTGTCGCCGGAGAAATCCATGAGCCTCGTCTTTGACCTATGCAGTGACCCGGCTGTATTCCAGGTGAAACATGACTGTACGGCCTGCCCTAAGACGGATTGCCCGCAACGCCAGGCCGAATCGGCCCGGGAAGTACGGCTGACCTGCCCTGGCGGCTGCCGGGTCCATGACTATATCCAGTCTCAGGGAACGGCCCTGGCTATGCCTTGCGGCGGCAAGGGCATGTGCGGCAAATGCCGTGTTCGCGTCGTCCGGGGGCGGCTTCCCGTCACCCCGGAAGACAAGTGCATCTTTTCCGAAGCGCAGCTGGCCCAGGGCTGGCGCCTGGCCTGCAAGGCCGTAACCCGGGAAGCGGTCGAAATTGCCGTTCCCGTGCAGGAACAGCAGGGATTTTCGGCCCTGGCTGCCGAAGCCGCTGACGAGGGAGCCCTTTCACTGGCAGCGGACCATGACTATGGCCTGGCTGTTGATATCGGGACGACGACGTTGGCCGCAGCTCTGGTAGACTGTACGGATGGAAAAATCCTGGCGACGGCGACGGCAGTCAACAGCCAGCGCTCTTTTGGGGCCGACGTCGTCAGCCGCATCGGTGCCGCCTGCCATGGCAAAGGCAAGGCCTTGCAGAAAGCCGTACGCCGGGACCTGACGCGGCTGACGAAGCAGCTCCTGAAGGACCATCCCGGCACGGCCGCTCGCTGCCGCCAGATGGCCATTGCCGCCAATACGACCATGTTCCACCTGCTCATGGGCTGGCCCTGCGACGGCCTGGGCGACTGGCCGTTCCATCCCGTATCCCTGGGCGGGAAGACTTATCGCGCTCAGGAGGTCCTGGGACCGCAGACGGTGCTGGCAGACGCTACAGTGACTCTGCTGCCCGGCATGAGCACCTATGTCGGCGCCGACATTACGGCCGGCATCTGGCAGTGCGGCCTGGCCTCGTCAGATGACGTCAGCCTCTTCGTCGATCTCGGGACGAATGGGGAAATGGTCCTGGGCAATAAGGACCAGCGCTTCATTGCATCGGCTCCGGCCGGTCCGGCCCTGGAAGGGGGCAAGCTGACCTGGGGGACGGGCAGCGTCCCCGGGGCCATCTGCGGCGTCCGCATCGAGCGGGGCCGGGCCAAGGTGCGGACTATCGACCACGCCGTTCCCGTCGGTATCTGCGGGACGGGCATCCTCGAAGCCATGGCCGGCCTGGTCCGGGAAGGCCTGGTCGACAAAACGGGGAAACTCGTAGAGCCTTATTTCCATAAAGGCTTTCCTTTGGCGTCGACGCTGGATTATCAGCGCATTACCCTGAGCCAGCAGGATATCCGCGAAATCCAGATGGCCAAGAGCGCCATCCGGGCCGGCATCGAATCGCTCATCGAACGCAGCGGAATCAGCCGTCAGCGCATCCACCAGGTCTTCCTGGCCGGCGGTTTCGGTTATTACCTGGATCCGCAGAAAGCGGCTGTCATCGGCCTGCTGCCAGCGGATCTGGCCGAACGGACGACGGCTGTCGGCAACACGTCCCTGAAAGGGGCCATCGGCCTTTTGACGGGCGCCGTGACTTTGGAAGAGTTACAGGCCATAGCCGCCGGGGCAGAGGAAATCGTCCTCGGCAACGACGAAGCCTTTCAACGCTTATACATTGATTATCTGAATTTTTAGGGGGACTTAGATTGACTAACGAAGCATTTCAACAACTTCTACAGGGCGGTGTTGTCCTGCTCGACGGGGCGACGGGGACGAACCTGCAACAGGCGGGCATGCCTATCGGCGTCTGCCCGGAACAATGGATCTTAGAGAACCGCGACGTCATGATTGATTTGCAGCGCCGTTTCGTCGAAGCGGGCTCGCAGATCCTCTATGCGCCGACCTTTACGGGGAACCGGCTCAAATTGGCCGAATACGGCCTCGATGACCAGCTCGTCGCCATCAATCAGGGCTTGGTCGCTATCTCCAAAGAAGCGGCCCAGGGGAAGGCCCTGGTTGCCGGCGACATGACCATGACGGGCCAGCAGCTCTATCCTATGGGTGAACTGACCTTTGACGGTCTCGTCGACGTCTATCGCGAACAGGCCCAGGCCTTGTACGATGCCGGTGTCGACCTGTTCATCGTCGAAACCATGATGAGCCTCCAGGAAACGCGGGCTTGTGTCTTGGCTATCAAGGAGGTCTGCGACCTGCCCATCATGGCGACGCTGACCTTTGAAAAAGACGGCCGTACCCTCTATGGGACGCCGCCGGAAGCGGCTGTCGTCGTCTTGCAGAACCTCGGTGTCGATGCCGTCGGCCTGAACTGCTCGACAGGACCGGCCGACATGGTGGAAACGGTCCGGAAGATGTATGAATATGCGACGATTCCCCTCATTGCCAAGCCCAATGCCGGTTTGCCGGAATTGGATGGTGACAAGACGGTCTATAAGACGACGCCGGAAGAATTCGCCCAGGACGGCCGGCTGCTCATCGAAGCCGGTGCCCATATCGTCGGTGGCTGCTGCGGCACGACGCCGGACCATATCCGGGCCCTTCACGAGGCTGTCTGCCAGCTGACGCCGAAAGCGCCGCATGCCAGCCATCACCGCGTCCTGGCCTCGGAACGGCAGGTCGTAGAAATCAAACTCGACGGCTCTTTCCAGGTCATTGGCGAACGCATCAATCCGACGGGCAAGAAGAAGCTCCAGGCTGAACTGCGGGCGGGCAAACTGGACATGGTCCGCGCCATGGCCCGCGAACAGGAACGCAACGGCGCGTCTATCCTCGACGTCAACATGGGGACCAACGGCATCGATGAAAAAGAAATGATGCTCAAGGCCATTTACGAAGTGACAGGCGTATCGGGCCTGCCCCTCAGCATCGACACGAGCTCACCGGACATCATGGAAGCGGCCCTGCGCATCTATCCCGGCCGGGCCCTGGTCAATTCCATTTCCTGTGAAACGGAAAAGCGAAAGAAACTCCTGCCTGTCGTCAAAAAGTACGGCGCCATGTTCATCGCCCTGCCTGTTTCGGATAACGGTATCCCCAAGACCCTCGAAGAAAAACATGCCGTCCTCGACGAGCTCCTGGCCGATGCCTGCGACCACGGCTTTTCGCCGGAAGATGTCGTCGTCGACGCCCTGGTAGCGACGGTCGGGGCTGCGCCGACGTCGGCCCTGGATTGCATGGCCACGTTTTCTCACTGCAAGCAGGACCTGGGACTGGCTACGGTCTGCGGCCTGTCCAACATCTCCTTCGGCCTGCCGGACCGGATCTATGTCAACGCCACCTTCTTGGGCATGGCCATTGCCAGCGGCCTGACCATGGCCATTGCCAATCCGTCCCAGGATTTGCTCATGAATACGGCAGCAGCGGCCAATATGCTCATGAATAAAGAGGGTAGCGATTTGGCCTACATCCACCGCATGCAGTATTTCGACAAGAAAGAATCCGAAAGAAAACGGCAGGAAGAAGCAGAACTCCTGGCCAGCCACGGTACGGCTGGGGCTGTCGAAACGGCGGAGGAGTCCCAAGGCGCTGAGCATGGGCCGGTCAATCCGGTCTACCAGGCCGTCCTGGAAGGGGAAAAGGACGCCGTCGTCGCCTTGGCTCAGGAAGAACTGGCCAAGGGCATGGCACCGGATGCCATCATCAACGACCTGCTCATTCCGGCCATCACCGAGGTCGGCGATTTATACGATAAACAGATTTACTTCCTGCCCCAGCTCATTGCCAGTGCCAATACGATGGAGACGGCCATTGCCTATTTGGAACCGCTCATCAAGAAAGACCCGGGCCAGCAGGACATGGCGACCATTGTCATCGCCACCGTCGAAGGCGACGTCCACGATATCGGCAAGAACCTGGTCGGCCTCATGCTGCGCAACTACGGCTATAAGGTCATCGACCTGGGCAAGGATGTGCCGGCCGGCACCATCATCGAGACGGCGCTGCGCGAAAAGGCGTCTGTCGTCGGCTTGTCGGCCTTGATGACGACGACGATGATGCACATGAAAGATGTCATCGCCGAAGCGGCGGATAAACAGTATGGCGGCAAAATCATCATCGGCGGCGCAGCCGTTACGCCGAGTTTCTCCGATGAAATCGGTGCCGATGGCTATTCCAAAGATGCGGCAGACTGTGTCAAGCTCGTCAGCCGCCTGTTATCGTAAAAGGGGGAATCATTATGCCAGCATATCGTTGGGCGACCTTGGGCTGCGGCGTCATCGGCAATGAACTGGCCCAGGCTATGCAGGCCCTGGGCGGGAATTTGTACAGTGTCGGCAACCGGACCCATGAAAAGGCCTTGTCTTTTGCTGAAAAATACGGCATTGCCAAGGTCTACGACAAGCCAGAGGATATCTTTTCGGATCCCGACGTCGATATCGTCTATATTTCGACGCCCCATAATACGCATATCCGTTATCTGCTGCCGGCGCTGGCAGCGGGCAAACACGTGCTCTGCGAAAAATCCATTACCCTCAACAGCCGGGAATTGGACCAGGCCCGGCGCTGTGCTGATGAACACGGCGTCGTCCTGGCCGAAGCCATGACCTTATATCATATGCCTATTTACAAACAGCTCGCTGACCTCATCCGTTCCGGCGCCCTGGGGCCGTTGCGTTTCATTCAGATGAATTTCGGCAGTTATAAAGAGTACGATATGAATAACCGCTTCTTCAACCGCTCCCTGGCCGGTGGTGCCCTCCTCGATATCGGCGTCTATGCGCTGTCCTTCGTCCGCTATTTCATGAGCTGTCAGCCCGACCAGATCGCGTCCCAGGTCCGCCTGGCACCGACCGGTGTAGACGAGCAGGCAGGTATCCTCTTGCAGAACCGGGAAGGGGAGATGGCGACGCTTTCCTTATCGCTCCATGCCAAGCAGCCGAAACGGGGCATGGCCGCCTTCGATAAGGGCTATATCGAAATCTACGACTATCCCCGGGCCGATACGGCGACCATCACCTATACGGCCGACGGCCATCAGGATGTCCTGCAGGCCGGTAGTCAGTCCAAGGCCTTGCAGTACGAAATCCGGGACATGGAAGACGCCGTGGCCCACGGCGGCCAGGGCATGTGCCAGGCTTATACGAAAGATGTCATGGACCTCATGACGGCCATCCGCCAGCAGTGGGGCCTGACCTATCCCGAAGAAGAGGGGGGAGCGCAATGAGTTATTCATCGGTCGATACCTTGTGGATCCTCATGGCGGCCGTCCTGGTCTTCTTCATGCAGGCCGGTTTCGCCATGCTCGAAGCCGGCCTGACGCGGGGCAAGAATGCCGGCAATATCGTCATGAAGAATTTCATGAACTTTTCCCTCGGGACCCTGGCCTTCTGGATCGTCGGCTTCAGCCTGCTCTTTGGCCGTGACATAGGCGGATTCATCGGCATGCCCGATTTCTTCGCCCAGCATATGGACCTCATGGCCGGGACGCCTTATCCGGATCTGGCCTTTTTGCTCTTCCAGACCGTTCTCTGTGCCGTGACGGCGGCCATCGTGTCCGGCGCTATGGCAGAAAGGACGAAATTTTCGTCATCCTGTCTGATTACGATCCTCATCAGTCTGCTCATCTATCCCATCGTCGGGCACTGGTCCTGGGGCGGCGGCTGGCTGGCAGGCCTGGGCTTCCATGACTTCGCCGGCGCTTCTGTCGTCAGCCTGACCGGCGGCATCTGCGCCCTGACCGGGGCCAAGGCCCTGGGGCCGCGCATCGGCAAGTATAATGACGATGGCTCGGTCAATGCCATTCCCGGCCATAGCCTGCCCCTGGCTTGTCTGGGCATGTTCATCTTATGGTTCGGCTGGGTCGGCTTCAATGGCGGCCAGACCCTGTCCCTGACGGGGGAACAGACCATCCTAAAAGCCGCGTCTATCTTCTTTACGACCAATATCGCCGCCGCTGCCGGGACGACGACGGCCATGGTGACGACATGGATCCGCTATGGCAAGCCCGACGTATCCATGACCCTCGACGGCAGCCTGGCGGCGCTGGTGGCCATTACGGCCGGCTGTGATGTCGTCAGCGTGCCTGGGGCCTTTGTCATCGGCGCCCTGGCCGGCAGCGTGACGGTCTTCCTCATCGAATTCATCGACCAGAAAATGCGCATCGACGACCCGGTCGGGGCCATTGCCGCTCACGGCGGCTGTGGTGCCTTGGGGACTCTCCTGACGGGCCTGTTCAGCGTCCAAGACGGCCTGTTCTATACGGGAGAAATCCGTCTGTTCCTGGTCCAGCTGGCCGGCATCGTGGCTATGGGCCTGTTCGTCTTCGTCGCCATGACCCTGGTTTTCCGCATCCTCCAGGCGACGATAGGCCTGCGCGTTTCGGCAGCCGAAGAAATCAACGGCCTGGACTTCAAGGAAAACGGCCTGGTACCGGCTTACGAACTGGACCGCAGCGACGATTTGGAGGACTTGTCGCAAGCCTTGAAGGCCGGGGAAGCGCCGGAAGAGGCCCAAGAAATCCCCTTGGACCAGGCTATCCCCGATTCGGTCATGGCCAGTCCTCAGCCGGTCGGCGGCCATGCCCTGTATAACGTGACTATCATTACCGATGAAAAGCGCTTTGAAACCTTGAAAGACGCCATGGAAGCCATCGGCATCACGGGCATGACCATTACCCGCGCCCTGGGATTCGGCATCGAAAAGGGACGGACTGAATTCTACCGCGGTGCCAAAGTGTCGGCCAAACTCCTGCCCAAGGTCCGCGTCGAAATGGTCGTTTCCAAAGTGTCGCCGCGGACCATCATCGAAACGGCGAAGAAAGTGCTCTATACGGGCAATTACGGCGACGGCAAGGTCTTCGTGTCGGCCATCGACAATGCCGTCAAGATCCGGACCGGCGAAGAAGGCTACGACGCCCTGCAGGACTATCCCGTCGTCCAGAAGAAATGACCTTTTACAGACATTTCCCTTGATTTTTGCAAAAAACATACAGGCTCTGGCTATACTGAAACTGTACAGCCAGAGCCTGTTTTTTCATGGATGAAGGAGGAAATGCCATGTTTGCGTCGTTATTTGCCAATGCCAAAGCCCCATCTCAGCGGAATTATTCCCGCCTGGTCATCATCAGTGATTTCCATTACCCCTGCAAGAACCTGGTCACGCCGAAAGAACGGCTGCTCCGGATGGCCGCCAAAGCAAGAGTGCTGCAGGAAATGAATGACTGGCGGGACCTGGACTTAGCCGTCTTTACGGGAGACATGGTCCAGCGCAACGGCGATGCCGCCGAATACCGCCTGGTGCGCCTCGTCGTCAATAGCTTGAAGAAACGCAAAGCCTTCATCGCCGGCAACCATGAGCTGCTCTATACCGGTCATGATGGAGAACTGCGCCCTGGGAGCTGCACGGAACGGATCATCCACTTTGCCCGTTATACCAAGACCTTCGGCCCCCTCTATTATGCCAAAGAACAGGCGGGCTACCTGCTGGTCTTCTTGTCGCCTGACACAGTGACCGGCGGTGCAGCTGTCGAATTGTCTCATCAGCAGCTGGCCTGGCTGGATCAGACCCTGGCCGCCCATCGCCAGCAGCCGACGATCATCTTCTGCCACGCGCCGCTGGAACAGACGGCCGTATCGAGCCGGCCCGGCATCAGCCTGCCGTCGCCGCGCAATTCCGTCCAGCCGGCAGGGGATATCCGCACCATCCTGGCCCGCCATCACCAGGTCCGCCTGTGGGTATCGGGCCATACCCATACGATGCCGTCCGATGCGACCTTCATGGACGACGCCAACTATTATGAAGGCCGCGTCCTCAATGTCTACAACAGCGATTGGGATGAAGATACGATTTATACCAACTCCCTCTACCTCTATGAAGACCATATCCTCATCCGGACCTATGACCATACCCGCGGCGAGTGGCTCCCGGCCTTCGACCGTACTGTAACCCTGCCGGAATGGTGCTGCCTCACGGCGTGAGGGACGGTGTGGGAATATCGCCCAAATACCGACGGGTCGCCCACGTGGCGCCCCCTACGATTCCCCGTTGGGAAAATCTTGCTAACCCCTAGCCGCTAGCCACGAACCACTAACCACGAACCACTTAAAAAGGCTTGTCGCACGCGACAAGCCTTTTTTCTACTCTTCTTCTATTTTCAACTGGTCCGGTGTGGTGCAGAATGTGAATTCCGGGTTCCGTTCGACGATCCAGTTGGTCTGCCATTCGTTGGCGATGAGCAGGACGACGCGCTGTTTATGGTCCTTGACGATCATGGCGCTGTCGATGTTCTTCAGTTCTTTGTAGTCGTGGCCGTTGGTCTGGATCCAGCGGGCGACGGTGTAGGGCAGGCGGTTCATTTCCAGGTCGACGCCGTATTCGTGTTTCAGGCGGTATTCCAGGACTTCGAACTGGAGTTGCCCGACGGCCCCGACGATGTAGCTTTCCATGGAGCCCAGGTTTTCATAAATCTGGACGGCCCCTTCCTGGGCCAGCTGGGTCATGCCCTTGAGGAACTGTTTGCGCTTCATCGAATCCTTGGCGCGGATGCGGGCGAAGAGTTCCGGCGGGAAGGTCGGGAAGTCCTTGAAGGTGACTTTCTTCTTGCCCGAATAGAGGGTGTCGCCGACGCCCATGGTGCCGTTATCGAAGACGCCGATGATGTCTCCCGGATAGGCATCTTCGACGATGGTCCGTTCCGTTGCCAGGAACTGCTGGGGCTGCATGAGGCGCAGGGTCTTGCCGGACTGGCGGTGCGTGACGGTCATGCCTTTTTCAAACTTGCCCGAGCAGATGCGCATGAAGACGATGCGGTCGTGATGCTGGGGGTTCATGTTGGCCTGGATCTTGAAGACGAACGACGTGAACTGGTCCGATGTCGGTTCGACGACGCCTTCCAGGCATTTACGCGGCTGCGGCTTCGGAGCCATGCGCAGGAATTCTTCCAGGAAGGGCTTGACGCCGAAGTTGGTCATAGCCGAGCCGAAGAACATCGGCGTCAGTTCGCCGCGCTTGACTTTTTCCATGTCGAATTCATCGCCCGCTTCATCGAGGAGCTCGATGTCGTCGATGAGGCCCTGGTGGACGTCTTCGTCGAGGAGTTCTTTGAAAATCGGGTCGTCTGCCGAGCCCTTGGTCGATGCCAGTTTGCGCTGGCCGTGGGTCGTGTCTTTTTCAAAGAGTTCGATAGACGACGAAGCCCGGTCGTAGATGCCCTGGTAGTTGCCATTCAGGCCGATAGGCCAGTTCATGGGGTAGGCGTGGATGCCCAGGATATCTTCGATTTCATCCATGAGGTCGAAGGGGTTGCGGCCGAAGTGGTCAATCTTGTTGACGAAGGTGAAAATGGGGATGCCCCGTTCTTTACAGACGCGGAAGAGCTTCTTCGTCTGGGCTTCGACGCCTTTGGCGACGTCGATGAGCATGACGGCGCTGTCGGCAGCCATGAGGGTCCGGTACGTATCTTCACTGAAGTCCTGATGGCCCGGCGTGTCGAGGATATTGATATGATGGCCTTCGTAGTCGAACTGGAGGACCGAACTGGTGACGGAGATACCACGCTGTTTTTCAATTTCCATCCAGTCCGAAACGGCATGTTTCGCCGTCTTGCGGGCCTTGACGGAACCGGCCAGGTGGATGGCACCTCCGTAGAGCAGTAATTTTTCAGTCAATGTCGTCTTGCCGGCATCAGGGTGGGAGATGATGGCAAAAGTACGGCGATTATTTACTTCATCGATTAATGACATAGTACACCTCATCTGTAGTTAAAGCTAAAACATGCAAACACTATTTATTATATCGGGTTTTTCTGGTAACCGCAAGGCATTTACGACTGGCATTTCTCGTCATTTCACGTTATAATAGACTTAATCTATACAGAATGAGAAGGAGCGTCTTACATCGTGATTATTACCAGAGAAACAGACTATGCCATCCGCATTTTACGATCCCTGGCTGATTTACAGCTGAAAAATATACGGGAAATCAGCGACGAACAGCTCGTCCCCCGGCAGTTCGCCTACAAGATTTCCAAGAAACTCGAACGGGCCGGGTTCATCGAAATCATCCGCGGCGCCCAGGGCGGATGCCGCCTGACACGGGATTTGCACGGCATTACCCTCATGGACATCGTTAACGTCATGGAACGGGAAAACATGATCACCAGCTGCCTGGACGGCGATTTCCAGTGCCCGTACCATCACCGCTATGGTTTCTGTGACGTCCACGAAGCCCTGGCCGGGGTACAGGGCAAGCTGGCCGATTATCTGTCGACATTGAATCTATATGACATCATGTTTCCCCATGGGGGACCGGCCGTTTTGAAGGGGTCGGATACGTCGCACAATTTGTTATAAAGGAGCCTATTATGAAAAAAACGACTCTTATCGCCGTTTGTGTCTTTGCTTTGTGGACGGCCCTGGCCCTGCCGGCTGTCCCGTCTTCCGTACAGGCCGCCAAAGGTGGTGGCGGTGCCCGCGTATCGGCGCCGAAATCGCTGCCGGCCCCGGCGCCTAAGAATGTGACGCCGAAAACGGGGACGACGAAAAATGAAGCGCCCAGCCTGGGCAATACGAAACCGAATGGGCAGACGCAGGCCCGCAAGGCTGAAACGGCTCAGGCCAATGCCAGCCGGACGGCGTCTTCGTCCCGCCTGGGCAGCGTCATGCGCGGTATCGGCCTCTTTGCCGGCGGCATGTTCCTGGGCAGTATGCTCAGCCATCTCTTCGGCTGGGGTTCCCTGGGCTGGGGTGCCGATATCCTCGGCCTGTTAGTGAATATCTTCATCCTCTACCTGGTCATCAAGGGCGCAGCGGCCCTCTGGCGCTGGCTGCGAGACCGCCGCAGAAGGTGACGTATGGACGAATCGTTTATGAAAGAACGGGCGATTTTGCCGCTCATCGCTTCCATGGCCCTGCCGGCCGTCGTGTCGATGATTGTCAATTCGCTCTATAATATCGTCGACAGCCTGTTCGTCGCCATGATCAGCGAACAGGCCATGACGGCCGTGTCCCTGGTCTTTCCCATGCAGAACTTCGTCAATGCCGTCTGCATCGGCTTTGGCGTCGGCCTCAATGCCATTATTTCCATCTGCCTCGGTGCCGGTCAGAAGGGGACGGCCGATGTGGCTGCGACACACGGTGTCTTCCTGGCTGTCATCCATGGTCTGGTCATGACGGCAGGCTGTATCTGGGCTGTGCCGTCTTTTTTGCGGGCTTTTACGCAGGACGCGGGACTCATCGACCTGGGCCTGCGCTATGCCGTCATCGTCTTTGCCTTTTCTATGATTCTCAGCGTCGACCTGGTCTATGAAAAGATGTTCCAGGCCGTCGGCCGCATGCAGGTCACCATGGCCGGCTTGTCCCTGGGCTGCCTGGTCAATATCATCGGCGACCCGATCCTCATCTTTGGACTGGGACCGATTCCGGCCATGGGGATTGAAGGCGCGGCCTGGGCGACGGGCCTGGGCCAGACGGTGAACCTCCTCTTCTATGCCGTGGTCTGTCATTGGCGGCCGCTGCGGGTCGAAGTTTGCCGCCGCCATCTTCACTGGGACATCGAACTCGATAAACGGCTCTATGGCATCGGCATCCCGGCGGCCCTCAACATGGGCCTGTCGTCGGTCTTCCTCGTCGCCCTGAACCATCTCCTGGCGCCTTTTTCGCCGACGTATATTTTCATCCTCGGCGTCTATTATAAGCTCCAGACCTTTCTTTCTATGCCGACAAATGGTATCATTCAAGGTGTGCGGCCGCTGATCGGCTATAATTACGGAGCTGGGGAATTGGGCCGCGTGCGCCGCATTTATCGGATGACGCTGGTCCTCAACGGTCTGGTCATGGCGGCAGGCCTGGTCATCTGCCTGGCCGTACCGGACGTCCTCATGGGCTGGTTCACGTCCCGTGAGGAAACCATCGCAGCCGGTGCGTCGGCCCTGGGTATCATTGCCTGGGGATTCGTACCGTCGGCCTTGTCTATTACGGCGTCTGGCGCCCTGGAAGGGCTGGGGAAGGGCAATCCGTCCTTTGCCATCACCCTGCTGCGCTACGTCGTCATCAGCCTGCCGGCGGCGTGGCTCCTCTGCCGCGTTTATGGACCGGACGGCGTGTGGCACGCCTTCTGGATCTTTGAATGTCTGGCAGCACTGGCAGCCTGGAAGATTTACGACCACTATGCCCCAGCCGTTACGAAAGAAAAGGAGACGACATGAAGTATAAGATCATTGCTTGTGATATGGATGAAACGCTGCTTAGCAGCGACGCGACGATTTGCCGGCGCAATATCGAAGCCATTACGGCAGCCATTGCCAAAGGCGTGAAATTCGTGCCCTGCACGGGCCGGGGCTTCCGTTCCATCGAAGGCGTCCTGAGGACTCTGGGCCTCTACGACCAGGCGGACCAGTACGTCATCGGCTTCAACGGCGCCAATATTACGGAAAACAAGGGCAGCCGCTCCCTCTTCTGGGACCCGATCCCCTTTGACCTGGCCGACCGGATTTTCCACCGCTGCTGTGCTTATGGTCAATGTATGCATATCTATACGCGTGATGTCGTCTACATCACGAATATTACGCCCGACGAAGAAGCCTTCCTCCACGGCCGCATGGGCTACGTGCCCGTCGAAGCGGAGGACCTCGATTTCATCCGCGGCAAAGAAGAAGTCTGCAAGCTCATCGTGACCAATACGGATTACGACTATTTACAGCAGATACACGCTGAAATCCGCCCCTTGCTGGACGACATTACGGTCAGCTTCTCCAGCAACCGCTATATCGAATTCATGCACAAAGGCGTCAATAAAGGGGCGGGCCTGTGGAAATTGGCGGATATCCTCGGTGTAGCCCATGAAGAAACCATGGCCATTGGCGACAACATCAACGACATCGACATGCTGAAGGCCGCCGGCCTTTCCGTCGGCGTCCATAACCTCAACCCCGTCATCCGCCGATACTGCGACGTCGTCACCGACGCCACCAATAACGAAGGCGCCGTCGCCGAAGCCATCGAGAAGTATGTGTTGTGAGCGTGGTTCGTGATTCGTGGCTCGTAAGAAACTGAACTGCGAAGGCCGCGGCCTCAGGTCGCAGACCGTAAGCCTCTCCTGATAGGAGAGGTGGCCCGCAGGGCCGGAGAGGTTGAACCTCTCAGTCAGCTTTGCTGACAGCTCTCCTATGAAGAGAGCCAATGGGCATTTACATCTAAAGCCATCCACTAGCCACTAGCCACTTAAAAGAGACTGTTGCACGAAGCTTTTTGCCATCATGCAGGCCCATTTCTCTTTATTGTTTGTAGTACGGAGTTTGTAGAAGATGGTTTCAAGTTTATGACCATCCACTACAAACTGCAAACTTCAAACTCACAAAAGAGGCTGCCGCCGGGCAGCCTCTTTTGTGCTATAATGGAAGGCAAAAGGGGGCTTTCTCATGGATAGCAAAGAATTGAGCCGTCATGCGGCTCACGTGCGGCAGGATATCGTCAAGATGGTCACCCTGGCCCAGTCCGGTCATCCCGGCGGCTCTTTGTCCATCGTCGATATGCTGCAAGTCTTGTATTTCGATGTCATGCGGATCGATCCCAAGCGGCCTCACTGGCCGGACCGGGACCGTTTCGTCCTCTCCAAGGGCCATACCGTACCGGCTCTGTATGCGACGCTGGCCGAACGGGGCTTTTTCCCGGAAGATGAATTGTGGCACCTGCGCCAGTGCGGCGCCATGCTCCAGGGCAATCCCGACATGAATACGACGCCGGGCATCGACATGACGACGGGATCCCTGGGACAGGGCTTGTCGGCTGCCAACGGCATGGCCATGACGGCCAAGCTGGACGGGGCGGACTGGCGGGTCTACGTCATCGCCGGCGACGGCGAAATCGAAGAAGGCCAGATCTGGGAAGCGGCCATGTCGGCAGCTCAGTATAAACTGGACAACCTGACCCTGTTCATCGACCATAACGGACTGCAGATCGACGGGTCCAATGAAGACGTCATGGACGTCATGCCCATTGCCGACAAATTCCGGGCCTTCCGCTGGAACATCCTGGAAATCGACGGCCACGATTACGACGCCATCGGCGCTGCACTGCACCAGGCGCAGGCCGCAAAAGGGAAGCCGACGGTCATCATCGCCCAGACCGTCAAGGGCAAGGGCGTATCGTTCATGGAAAATGCCGTGTCCTGGCATGGCAAGGCGCCGACGAAAGAAGAATGTGAACGGGCATTACGTGAATTAGGGGGCGAAGGCTGATGGCAAGGGCAACACGCGATGCCTACGGGCATCTCTTAGAAACGGAATTGTATAAAAATCCGAGGATTGTCGTCCTCGACGCCGACCTCGGTTCGTCGACGCGGTCGATTGCTTTTAAAAAGGTAGCGCCGGAACGCTATTTCGATATGGGCATTTCGGAACAGGATATGATGGGCACGGCGGCGGGCTTTGCCGCCTGCGGCAAGATTCCCCTGGCCAGCACTTTTGCCGTCTTCGGCACGGGTCGGGCCTTTGAACAGATTCGCAACTCCATCTGCCTGCCAAAGCTCAACGTCAAGATCTGTGCGACCCACGCCGGCCTCAGTGTCGGCGAAGACGGGGCGACCCATCAGTCCGTTGAAGACATGGCCATCATGCGCAGTCTGCCGAATATGACCGTCGTCTGTCCGGCTGACGGCGCCGAAACGGAAGCTGTCATCCGGGCGGCTGTCGCTCATGACGGGCCGGTCTACGTGCGCATGGGCCGGGCCAAAGTCGACGACGTCTATCAATCTGGCTGTCCCTTCCAGTGGGGGAAGGGGACGGTCCTGCGCGACGGCTGTGATGCTGCCGTCATCGCTACGGGCCTCATGGTCCAGGAAGCCCTGAAAGCAGCCGATATCCTGGCCAATCGGGGCCGTCAGGTCATGGTCATCGACATGGCCGCCATCAAACCGCTCGACGAAGACCTGGTCGTCGCTGCAGCCAGGAAGACGGGCTTCGTCGTCACTGCCGAAGAACACAGCGTCATCGGCGGCCTGGGCGGCGCCGTGGCAGAAACCTTGTCGCGCCGCTGTCCGACGCGCCAGGCTTACGTCGGCATCCAGGATTGTTTCGGTGAATCCGGAAAGGCCGGAGATCTCTTGAAAAAGTACGGCCTGACGGCAGAAGCCATTGTCGACGCTTGCCTTTTGGCCTGATTTTCAGTATGATAAGAGGCAGCGGACGCTGTCCGCTAAATCGAAGAAAGGAAACATCCCTACATGATAACTACAGAAGCGATGATGAAATTACAGAATGGCAGTGACGTCCGCGGCGTCGCCATCGCCGGCGTTCCCGGTGAAGACGTCACCTTGGTCCCGGAAGCGGTCAACCGCATTGCCGCTGGATTTGCCAAGTTTTTAGCCAAGAAGCTGAATAAACAGACGAGTGACCTGCGCATTGCCGTCGGCCACGATTCCCGCGTGTCGGCGGGCATGATGAAAGAAGCCGTATTCGGCGGCCTCCTCGGTCAGGGCGTCCACGTCACGGACTGCGGCCTGGCTTCGACGCCGGCCATGTTCATGTCCATTATTTTTGAAGATACCCACATGGATGGCTCCATCATGATTACGGCCAGCCATTTGCCCTATAACCGCAATGGCCTGAAATTCTTTACCGTCGACGGCGGCCTGGAAAAGAGCGAAGTCAAAGAAGTCCTGACCCTGGCTTCCCAGTCGTCGGCCATGGCCGTATCATCGGCAGCCATTGCCTCGCTGGACCTGATCGATCTTTACGCCCTGCACCTGCGCCGTAAGATTTGTGCCGGCCTCTGTTCCGGCATGTACGACCGTCCTCTGGAAGGGATGCATATCGTCGTCGACGCCGGCAACGGCAGCGGCGGTTTCTTTGCCACTAAGGTCCTGGCGGAACTCGGCGCCGATACGACGGGCAGCCAGTTCCTCGAACCGGATGGCATGTTCCCCAACCATATCCCCAACCCGGAAAATGCCGATGCCATGGCCTCTATCCGCAAAGCTGTCCTCGACAACAAAGCCGACTTGGGCCTCATTTTCGACACCGATGTGGACCGCATGAGCGCCGTCCTGCCCGATGGGGAAGAAATCAACCGCAACGCCCTCATCGCCATGATGGCCGCCATCTTGGCGCCTGATTATCCCGGCAGCACTATCGTCACCGACTCGGTCACATCCGACGAATTGACGACGTTCCTCCAAGATGAACTCCACCTGGTCCATCACCGCTATATGCGGGGCTATAAGAATGTTATCGACGAATGTATCCGCCTCAACAAGGCCGGCACCGTTTCGCCGCTGGCCATTGAAACATCCGGCCACGGCGCGCTGAGTGAAAACTACTACCTCGACGACGGCGCGTACCTGGCCGTCAAACTGCTCATCGCTGCGACGAAAGCCAAGAAGGAAGGCAAACAGCTCGGCGACCTCATTGCCAAATTGGGCCATCCTGCGGAAGGCGTCGAATTCCGCCTGAAAATCACCGGCACAGACGACGTCCAAGCCTACGGCGCTGACGTACTTAAACAGTTTGAAGAACGGGCCGCTCAAGCGGGCATCGCCATCGCCAAGCCTTCCTATGAAGGCGTGCGCCTCGTATTCCCTAACGGCTGGGCCCTGCTGCGCATGTCCCTCCACGACCCGAACATGCCGCTGAACATCGAAAGCAGGGAAAAAGGCGGCTGTCAGCAGATCGCCAATCAGGTGAAAGGCCTGCTCACGGGCTTTGAACACCTCGATACCAGCGTGATCCAGTGAGATGTCCTGAAAAAGAACCCTTGACCAGAGGGTTCTTTTTTTGTATAATGAAGCCATAATCATGTGACTGACGGAAGTGGAGTTACCACGGGGAGCATGATTTCTTGAAGCCGACCGTCTGGGCAACCTTCCAGCGGAGCGGCCTTTTTTTATGCAAAGAAAAGAACAGGAGTGACAACTACTATGGCAAAGGTATTGAGCGATATCGAAATTGCACAGCAGACGAAATTGGAACCGATTACGGCCATTGCAAAACAAGTCGGCCTCACCGATGATGACTTGGAACTCTACGGAAAATATAAAGCAAAGATTTCTTTTGACGCCATTAAGCGCCTGTCGAAGAATGAAGACGGGAAACTGGTCCTGGTCACGGCCATCACGCCGACACCGGCTGGCGAAGGCAAGACCTTGACCACTATCGGCCTGGCTCAGGCACTGAACTACATGGGCCATAAGGCTGTCGTCGCCCTGCGCGAACCGTCCCTGGGACCGGTCTTCGGCATCAAAGGCGGCGCTGCTGGCGGCGGCTATTCCCAGGTCCTGCCCATGGAAGACATCAACCTGCACTTCACCGGTGACATGCACGCCATTACGGCAGCCAACAACCTCTTGGCTGCAGCCATCGACAACCATGTCCATCAGGGCAACGCCCTGCGCATCGATGTGCGCCGCATCATCTGGAAACGCGTCATGGATATGAACGACCGGGCTTTGCGCAACGTCGTCGTCGGCATGGGCGGCAAAGTCTGCGGCTTCCCGCGGGAAGACCATTTCATGATCACTGTCGCTTCGGAAATCATGGCAGCCCTTTGCCTGGCCAGCGACCTCATGGACCTCAAGAAGCGCATGGGCGACATCACCGTGGCCTATAACCTGGACGGCAATCTGGTCAAAGCCCGTCAGCTCGGCGTCGAAGGCGCCATGGCCATCCTCATGAAAGATGCCATCAAGCCGAATTTGGTCCAGACCATCGAACATACGCCGGCCTTGGTTCACGGCGGTCCCTTCGCCAACATCGCCCACGGCTGCAACTCCGTCGTCGCAACCAAACTGGCTATGAAGATGGGCGATATCGCCGTTACGGAAGCCGGTTTCGGCGCCGACCTGGGTGCTGAAAAATTCATGGACATCAAATGCCGTTTCGCCGGTATCAAACCCGATGCCGTCGTCATCGTTGCGACCGTCCGTGCCCTGAAGATGCACGGTGGCGTCGACAAGAAGAACTTGCAGGAAGAAAATGTCGAAGCCTTGAAGAAGGGCTTTGCCAACCTGGCCAAACACATCGAAAATATGCGCCTCTTCGACGTACCCGTCGTCGTAGGCATCAATAAATTCATCAGCGATACAGATGAAGAAATCGCTACGCTGCGGAAACTCTGCGAAGATTACGGTGTCGAAGTCGCCCTCAACAACTGCTGGGCCGAAGGCGGCAAAGGCGGCGTCGAAATGGGCGAAAAAGTCCTGAAACTGCTGCAGCAGCCGAAGACCCCGTACAAACCGCTCTACGACGTCAACGCTTCGATTCCTGAAAAACTGGAAACTATCGTCAAGAAAGTCTACGGCGGCGACGGCGTCCTCTTTGAAGGCAACGCTCAGAAACAGATCAAGGAACTGGAAGCCTTTGGCCTCGATAAAATGCCGATTTGCGTGGCCAAGACGCAGTATTCCCTGTCCGATAACCCGGCGCTCCTGGGGGCACCGAAGGGCTTCAAGGTCACGGTCAAAGACGTCCGCGTCTGCACCGGTGCGGGCTTCATCGTCTGCCAGACGAGCAATATCATGACCATGCCGGGCCTGCCGAAAGTACCGGCTGCCAACCGCATGGACATCGACGAAAATGGCGTCATTACGGGATTGTTCTAAGATGGATTTTGCACAATTCCAATCCATGCCCCTCGACGGGCTCCTGGAAGTCACGGCTTCCAAGGAACCCGTTCCCGGCGGCGGCGGCATCGCCGCTATGACCGCTGCTTCGGCAGCAGCGCTCGTAGAGATGGTCGCCAACCTGACTATCGGCAAGAAGGGCTACGATGAAATCGAGAAACTCATGGTATCCATCCGCGATAAGGCCCACGGTCTGCGCCAGCGCTACCTCGACGGCATCGCTGAAGACGCAGCGGCCTTCGACAGCGTCATCCGCGCCGTCCGCCTGACCAAGGATACGCCGGACCGGGCGGCCAAGGTCCAGCAGGCCTTTAAGGATGCGGCTCTGTCGCCCTTTGAACTGGGCAAGGACATCTTCGTCCTCCTCCAGTTGGCAGAACAAGTCGTCCGCTACGGCAACGCCTGGGTCATCACGGACGGCGTCATTGCCACCATGAACGCCAGGGCGGCTATGCGCTCGGCTTTTTACAGCGTCCGCATCAACCTGAAATCCATCAAGGATGAAACCTTCGTGACGAAGATGATCAACGAAATCCGCGAAATCGAAGAAAAAGCGGCCATCGTCGAACAAAACGTAGAATATGAATACCGGAAGCGGTGAAAAAAGGCGCTGTCGCATGAAGACAGCGCCTTTTTTAGCAGTCAGCAGTCAGCGGCTAGCCCCTACCCCCTAGCCCCTAACTCCTAGCCACATCTTGTTATCTTCTCCTGGATACCGTATAATAGAAATATTAACGAAAGGAGAATTCTATGTTCGATTTTAATATACTTTCTATTATTGCCGGAATTCCCGGCCTGCTCATCGCCATGGTCATCCATGAATACGCCCATGCCCAGGTGGCAGACTGGATGGGCGATGATACGCCGCGTCTGATGGGGCGCCTTACGTTGAACCCGGTGGCTCATATCGACCCGGTCGGCCTGATCATGCTGCTCGTCGCCCAGTTCGGCTGGGCCAAGCCGGTTACGATCCAAGTCGGCAATTTCCGGAACTGGCGGAAAGGGGAAATCTGTGTATCCCTGGCTGGTCCCGTGTCCAACCTGATCACGGCTTTCGTCGCCTTGGTCATTGAAGTCATCTTTGTCAAGCTGCATCTCTTTACGACGACGGCCCTGCCTATGGTCCTTCACCTCATCGTCTTGTACAACGTCAACTTTGCCATCTTCAACATGATTCCCTTGCCGCCTCTCGACGGCTCGCGGGTCCTCATGTGTTTCCTGCCGACGTCGTGGAACTATAAGCTGGCCAGCCTCGAACGTTACAGCTTCCTCATCCTCATCGCCCTGATGATGACGCCTTTTTTCACGTATATCCTCATTCCCTTGCAGCGTCTGGTCTTTGCCTTGTTCAGCTTGATCTTGACGCCATTCCTGTAAAGGAGGAATTCTCATGACCTGTAAAAAATTAATGGCAGCAGCCCTGTTATGGGCGGCATTGACAGTTCCGGCCGGTGCTTTTGACTACAACCAGTCTGTCGATGAAATCGCCGAAAGCCCGCTCACGGCGTATCAGACGGTCTATCTCGGTATGCCCCGGGCTGATTTCGATGCCAATTTCTCCATCCTGTCCGACTGGACTTTCTACGGCAGCACGGTATCCTTTACGGAACGGGCTGAACGGACGTCGGTCGTCAAGAACGTATCCGTTACGGAAGGCATCGAAATCTTCTCGGCCGATACGTCGGCCAAGGGCAAGGTCCTGGCTTTCGATAATTACTTTAAGACGACTGACAAGGCGACAGCCAAGAGCATTTATTCCCGCCTGGTAGCGACGATTTATTCCAATATGGAAAACTTCCCAGTCAAACAGAGTGATAAAGAAGTCGAATGGACCCAGGATGACGTGTCGATCACTGTCGCCTTTGACGGCCAGAAAGACGCGAAAGGGCAATATATCGTCTACATCCGGCGCTACAACAACAAGATATTGAAGTAACCTCTTTATTGACAACCATATTGACAACGAACATAAGACCGTATATAATGAGAGTGTAACGAATTTTACCTTTTGACCTTTGGCTTCTTGATAGGAGTTGATTTTATGAATCGTGTAAAAACCGTATTTCTCATGACGGCCCTGGCGGGTATCCTCATGGCCATCGGCGGCCTCATCGGCGGCCGCAGCGGCGTCATGGTCATGTTCCTCATCGCTACGGCGATGAACTTCATTTCCTACTGGTTCAGTGATACTATGGTCCTGAAAGCCTATCGGGCACAGGAAGTCGGAGAAGACCACTACCTGTACCGCATCGTCGCCGACCTGGCTCAGCGGGCGGACCTGCCCATGCCCAAGGTCTACATCATCCCGACGGAAGTACCCAATGCCTTCGCTACGGGCCGCAGCCCGTCCCATGCAGCTGTCGCCGCGACGGCTGGAATCCTGGACCTTCTTGACGAAGATGAAATCCGCGGGGTCCTGGCCCATGAAATGAGCCATATCCTGCATCGGGATATTCTCATCAGCACTATCGTGGCCTGCTTTGCCAGCGCCATCGGCATGATTGCCAACATCGCCCAGTGGGCTGCCATCTTCGGCGGCGGCCGCGACGATGACAGGGAAGGCAATCCTGTAGCCCTCTTGGTGACGGCTATCGTAGCGCCCCTGGCGGCTTCTATCATCCAGCTCGGCATTTCCCGGACGCGGGAATATATGGCCGACGAAGAAGGGGGCCGCATGATCGACGACCCCATCGCCTTGGCCAGAGCCCTGGCGAAGATCGATAACTACGCTCATCATTACGCCCTGCCAGGTGCGACGAAGGCGACGGCTCACATGTGCATCATCAACCCCTTTGCCGGTGCTGGCAGTGCCATTGCCAACCTCTTCAGTACCCATCCGTCGACAGAAAAACGTATCGAACGGCTGGAAGAACTGGACAAAGAATTACATGATTAATGTTTTACCGTAGGGGCCGTCCTAAAAGGCGGCCCGCCTGCTTCCTTTATCATGGCGGGTCGCCCTTTGGGCGACCCCTACAGAAAAAGGCTTGTCGTACATGCGACAAGCCTTTTTCTATTGCATTTTCCGTCAGACAAGATATAATAAAAATATTGTAATAGAATGTAACCGTGAGGAGGAACGCTGGTTGGCAGAATATATCATGCTGCAGGGGACGAGTTCCCATGTTGGCAAGAGCATCATTACGACGGCTTTGTGCCGCATTTTCTTACAAGAAGGGAAACGGGTCGTCCCTTTCAAGGCCCAGAACATGGCTTTGAATTCCTATGTCACTGCCGATGGCCGGGAAATGGGCCGGGCCCAGGTCGCCCAGGCCGAAGCGGCCGGCCTGCTGCCCATGGTGGCCATGAATCCCGTCCTGTTGAAGCCCACAGGCAATGCCTGCTCACAGGTCATCATCGACGGTCGTCCTGTAGGCAACATGTCAGCCCGGGAATATCATAAAGGCTATGCGCTCCAGGCTTTCGACGCCGTCAAACGGGCCCTGGGCGAACTGGATAGGGCTTACGACACGCTGGTCATCGAAGGGGCCGGCAGCCCGGCAGAAATCAACCTGAAGGACCATGATATCGTCAACATGCGCGTTGCCAAATACCTCGGCGCGCCCGTACTCTTAGTGGCCGATATCGACCGCGGCGGCTCGCTGGCTGCCTTAGTCGGCACGCTGGAATTGCTCGACCCGGATGAACGGGACCTGGTCAAAGGCCTGGTCATCAATAAATTCCGCGGTGACGTATCGCTGTTCACGCCGGCCATCGATTTTTTGGAAAAAAAGACGGGCAAACCCGTCCTGGGTGTCGTGCCCTATGTCGATGACCTGGGCATCGATGAAGAGGATTCTGTATCCCTCGACGATAGGAAACAGCGGCCAGAAGCTGATAAGGTATCTATCGCCGTCGTCCAGGTGCCTAAGATTTCCAACTTCACCGATTTCGACAGCCTGGCCCGCGAAGACGACGTCGCCCTGTACTATGCCCGCCATCCCCGCGACCTGGCCGGCGCCGATGCCGTCATCCTGCCGGGCAGCAAGAATACGACAGAAGACTTGTGTTTCCTCCTGGAACAAGGCTGGGACCGGGCTTTACAGCATTTCATCAGCCAAGGGAAGCCCGTCATCGGCATCTGCGGCGGCTATCAGATGATGGGCCAGGCTGTCTGCGACCCGGATCAGACCGAGTCCCCATTGGGCCGCGTCGAAGGCCTGCACCTCCTGGGTGTGACGACGACCTTCGTATCGCATAAACTGACGTCGCAGGTGACGGCTGACTGCCGCGACCTGCCTTTTGCCGGAACCATCCTGAAAGCGAAGGGCCTGACGGGCTATGAAATCCATATGGGCCGGACCGAGCGGGATGGCAGCGATACGTATCCCTTTGTCGTCACCAGCCGTTCTGGAGAAACCTGTGAAAGTCTGGCCGGTGCCGCCCGTAAAGATGGCCTGGCCTGGGGGACTTATATCCACGGTATCTTTGATAACGACGCGTTCCGCCGCCAATTCCTCAATGCCCTGCGGACCCGCAGGGGATGGCAGCCTCTGCCGGTGACGCTGCACTACCGGCAGGAAAAAGAAGCGAAATACGACCGCCTGGCCCGGATCGTCCGGGAGTCTCTGGACATGAAGCGCCTGCGGCAGATTATGGAAGAAGGAATAAAATGATTACTGTACTCACCGCTTTTATCGTAGATTTTATCATTGGCGATCCCCATACGAAACTGCATCCCGTCGCCCTCATCGGGCGCTGGATCAGTCTGCTCGAACGGCTGTTCTATAATGAGAAATCGACGAAATGGGAACATTTCATCTTAGGCGGGCTGACTGTCGTCATTACCCTGTTGTTTGTTTACAACATCACCCTGGCCCTGGTCCTGGCCTTGGAATTTTTACCTAACGAACATTGGAGTTATATCATCCAGGGCATCCTCTTATCCTTCATGATCTGCCCCCGCAGCCTGGCCAAGGCCGGCCGGGAAGTTTACCGTTATCTCGTCCGTCATCATCTGCGCATTGCCCAGCTGAAGGTCGGCAAGATCGTCGGCCGCGATACGGACCATCTCGACAGCCCGGAAGTGACGCGGGCTACGGTGGAAACGATTGCCGAAAATACCATTGACGGTATCGTGTCGCCGCTGTTCTTCTTTGCCATCGGCGGCCTGCCCCTGGCTGTCGTCTATCGGGCGGCCAATACCCTCGATTCCATGATTGGCTATAAAAACGACAAATACATCTATTTCGGCCGCGTTGCAGCCCGCGTCGATGACGTCCTCAACTACATCCCGGCCCGGATCAGCGCCCTGCTGTTCATTGCGGCTGCCGCCTGCCTGGGCTATGATGCCAAAGGGGCATGGCGCATCATGCGCCGCGATGCCTCTAAGCATCCCAGCCCGAACGGCGGCTATGCCGAAGCGACCGTAGCCGGGGCCTTAGGCATCCGTTTAGGCGGGCATAACCGTTATTTCGGCAAGGATACATTCCGCGAATATATGGGGGATGCCGACCATGAACTGGAACCGCAGTATATCCGCAAGGCCACGTATCTCATGTACAGCGTATCCCTGGCAGCCGGTGTCATTACGGCGCTCCTTCATTTAGGGCTCTACGGCTTATGGAGCTGATCGTCCGCGTTCCCGGTTCGTGCGGGGAAGTGATGCAGGGCTTCTGGCAGGGAAGGCCCTTCCTGGTTACGTGTCCCATCGACCGCTACAGTACCGTCGTCGTCCGCCCCGGGACGGGACGGCTCGTCGGCGGCGGGGCCAAGGCACGCCGTGCCCTGGCGCTGGGACAGGCCTATTGCCGGTGCGACAGCCTGGCTCATGATTTTTTCCTGACGTCGGAATTGCCTCCCGGCAAGGGCATGGCTTCCAGTTCGGCCGATATCTGCGCTGTCCTGGCAGCTGTAGCAGCCGTGAACCAGGGGCATCTTTCCGAAGGGGACATTGGCCGTCTGGCGGCTTCCATCGAGCCGACAGACGGCGTTTTTTGTCAGGGCCTGGCAGTGATACAGCCGGAAACGGGGGAGCTCCTCCATGTCTTTCCGCACGTACTACCCTTAGCTATTGCCATCTTTGATGTCGGTGGGACCGTTGATACCGTCGCTTTCCATCAGGCCCGGCCAGACCGTGCCCGGCCTGATGCGGCGGCTCTCTTCCTGGGCTGGCAGCTCTTGTCGTCGTCGCTGACAGACCGCCAGATCGGACAGGCGGCGACCCTCAGTGCCCTGGCCAATCAACCCTGGCTGCCGAAACCGGATTTTCCGGCCTTTCTCCGGGCTGCCCGCCGTCATCCGGCTGTCGCCGGCGTCAACGTAGCCCACAGCGGGACTGTGGCCGGCGTCTTTTTCTGCCAGTCTGCCAGTCAGGCGGACAGGGAGGGGGTCATTGCTTCACTGAGCCGGCAGTTTTCACATTGGATCTATACAGAAACGGTCCATTTGCGCAGCGGCGGTATTTCCATAGAAAACAGGTGATTCCATGATAAAACGATTTGAACATGGCGGCAATATCTATCAGCCCGCACCGGATGGCGGTCCGTGGCTGGACTTCAGTGCCAATATCAATCCTCTCGGCCTGCCGGAGAGCATCCGCCAGGCCCTGACGGCCCATCTCGACGCCGTCGTCCATTATCCGGATCCGGCCGGGACGGCGCTGCGCCAGGCCTTAGAAGGGGCCTACGGCGTACCAGGCGGGACTATCCTGCTGGGCAATGGCGCAGCCGAACTTTTTTATCTCTATATGCATACTTTCCGGCCTCAGCGGGTCCTGCTGCCCGTCCCTTCCTTCAGTGAATACGAACGGGCGGCACGGGCTGTTGGGGCCGTTATCGGCTATGAGTACTTGAAAGAAGACGATGACTTTGCCTTTCCCTGGGAAGGGCTGCGCCGGGCCTGCGGCCAGGTGGACTGCATCGTCATCGGCAATCCCAACAATCCTACGGGTACCCTGGCGACGGCCGATGAAGTCCTGGCCCTGGCCGAAGTCGGCGCCCGCAAGGGAACAGATATCCTCGTCGATGAATCGTTCCTCGATTTCCTTCCCTCTGACGAAGCCTATTCCGTCCTGGACCAGGCCGGGGACCGGGATAACCTGTTCGTCATCCGGTCGCTGACGAAATTCTACGCTCTGCCGGGCCTGCGCCTGGGTTTTGGTGTCACGTCGCCGCTGCGGCGCGGCCTCATGGAGGGGCATAAAGACGGCTGGAATGTCAATGTCCTGGCTCAGTATGCCGGCGTCGCCGGACTCCGGGACCGGGCCTATCAGCAGGCTTCGCGCCAATTGGTCCAGCAGGAGAAAGACTGGCTCTATGAACAGATGACGGCCCTGCCGGGTCTTCACGTCTATCGGCCTTGTGTCAATTTCATCTTCTGGCGCCTTACGGGAGAAGGGAAGCGGACGGCAGACCTGGCAGACGCTTTGCGGGCTGACGGGATTTTGATCCGCGATTGTGCCAATTATCCGGGCCTGACGGCGGCATACGGGCGCAATGCCGTGCGGCCTCGTTTTGAAAATGAAAGATTCGTGGAAAAAATGCGGGAAAAATTAAGTAAGTTCTGGTTTTCACTAAAATATTAAAGAAAGATTAGAGAAGCATTAGAATTAGATTAAACTTGCGAAAAATTCATGATTTTTTTTCCTTTTTATGATAGAATAAACTCACAAATTAAATTATTTAATTTATTACATTTTCTGTCCTTATGATTTCTTGACAAAATCTAAAATTTAAAAAGATAGGAGGAGTGTCATATGGGAGAAAATAAAGGAAACAGAACGATTGCTATTGGCTTGATGTTGTTCGCATTGTTCTTTGGTGCAGGGAACCTGATCTTCCCGGCTGCCATGGGGCAGGCTGCCGGCTCGAATGTCTGGTGGGCTGTCCTGGGCTTCGTCGTCACCGGCGTCGGCCTTCCGTTGGCCGGGGTCCTGGCCATGGGCTATTCTGGCTGTAAGAACTTGCAGGAACTGGCAAGCCGCGTCCATCCGGCATACGGTCTTTTCTTCACGGTCATCTGTTATCTGACTATCGGGCCGTTCTTCGCCATTCCCCGTACGGGCAGCGTCTCTTATGAAATCGCCGTCCGTCCCTTCTTGCAGAGCGGTGGCAATGACATGATCATGACGGGCTTTTTGGTCCTGTTCTTCGTCATTTCCTTCTGGCTGTCCGTATCGCCGCAGAAACTGGTCGACCGTATCGGCAAGATCCTGACGCCGGCTCTGCTGCTCACGATCCTGCTGCTCATCGCCAAATCTTTCATTACGCCCCTCGGCTCGCCGCAGGAACCGACCGCTGCTTATGCAACGGCCAGCATCGCTGCCGTACAGGGCATCCTCGATGGCTACAACACGATGGATGCTATCGCCTCGCTGGTCTTCGCCATCCTGGTCATCGAATTCGTCATGGAAGACGGGGCTACGGAACCGGCGGCTATCACTAAGGAAGTCTTTAAGGCCGGCCTCATTGCCGTCAGCTGCCTGGCTTTCGTCTACATCTTCATCGCCAAGATCGGTGCCGACAGCGTCGCCGCTTTCGGCATCCAGGAAACAGGCGCACCGGTCCTTTCCAAGAGCGCTATGATCCTCTTTGGTAATGTCGGGGCTGTCATCCTGGCCGTCATCGTACTCCTGGCCTGCTTATCGACGTCCATCGGTCTGATTACGTCGTGCGCTACGTATTTCAATGAACTCGTCGGCAATATCGGCTATAAGAAATGGGTCACCATCTTTACGGTCATTTCCTTCTTCGTCGCCATGTTCGGCCTGAAGACCATCATTGTCGCCGCTATTCCGGTCTTGATGTTCATTTATCCTCTCGTCGTCGCCATCATCGTCCTGACCTTCCTCAACAATCTCTTTGATGGACGGCAGTGTGTCTACGCCTGGACCATCGGCCTGACACTCATCCCGGCTTTGGTCACAGGGCTCCAGACGGCGAAAATTTCCTTAGGACCTATCGATAATATCTTCAATACCATGGTACCGCTCCACACGCTGGGCATGGGCTGGATCAGCTTCACCATCGCTGGGTTCATCATCGGTTTCATTTGGAGAGCTGCTGTTTCTTCAAACAAAGCTAGTCAGTAAGGATTGGGGGCATGTTTATGAATATTTTACGCCGCAAATCCTTCGATGACTTGTTGGCCCATACGCAGGAAAAGAAATTGAACAAGGCTCTCGGCGCCTTCGATATTACCCTCATGGGCCTGGGTATCATCATCGGGACGGGGATTTTCGTCCTCACCGGTATCGGCGCAGCGAAATACGCCGGTCCCGGCCTGATGTTATCCTTCGTCTTCGCCGCTATTACCTGCGCGTTCGTCTGTCTTGCTTATTCGGAACTGGCTTCGTTCCTGCCCGTATCCGGCAGTTCGTACACCTACGCCTATGCGTCGCTCGGTGAAATCTTTGGCTGGTGGGTCGGCTGGAGCCTCATTCTGGAATACTCGGTCGGCGCCAGCGCCGTAGCTGGCGGCTGGTCGGCCTACTTCGTCGGTATCCTTCATTCCTGCGGCATCGACTTGCCGAAAGCCTTGACGGCCGTGCCGGCTGACGGCGGACTCATTAATCTGCCGGCGGTCCTCATCGTCGTCCTGGCGACGGCGCTCCTCGTCGTCGGCGTCCGCGAAAGCGCTCACGTCAACCGCATCCTGGTGTACGTCAAGATCGGGACGATTTTCCTCTTCCTCTTCCTGGCAGCACCGCATATCGAACCGATGAACTGGCAGCCGTTCCTGCCTTATGGCATCCACGGCGTCTTTGCCGGGACGGCCGTTCTCTTCTTCGCTTACCTTGGCTTCGATGCCCTGTCGACGGCAGCCGAAGAAACGAAGAATCCGAAACACGACATGCCTATCGGTATCATTTCGGCCCTGGCCATCTGTACGGTCCTGTACATCGCCGTCTGTGCGGCCATGACCGGCGTCGTCCCGTATCCCATGCTCGATACGGCAGCACCGGCGTCCTTCGTCCTGGAATACATCGGCCTCCATCTCGGTTCGGCCATCGTCGGTACGGGCGCTATCTGCGGCCTGTCGACGGTCGTCCTGGGCATGCTCTTCGCTCAGAGCCGGGCTCTCTACTCGATGAGCCGTGACGGCCTCATGCCCATGAGTCTTTACAAGGTTCATCCGAAGTTCCATACGCCGTATATCATCCAGATCGTCATCGGCGTCATCGTCGCCTGCATCACCGGTTTCACACCGATTCACATTGTCGCTGAAACATGCAGTGCCGGTACGATTTTCGCCTTCCTCTGCTCCTGCGTCGGCATCCTCGTCCTGCGTCGGCTCTATCCGGACCATCCGCGTGGATTCCGCTGCCCGGCTGTACACGTCATCGCTCCGCTGGGCTTCATCTGCTGCGCTTTCATCTTCTCCGAACTGTCGCCGCATACGCTGATGCTGTTCACAGGCTGGACCATCCTGGGCCTCATCATCTACATGGTTTACGGACGCAAACACAGCCTCTTGCAGAAAGAAAGCAGCAATTCGTAGTTCGTAAGCTCCGTCCTATAGGGGCTTGCACGTGGCAAGCCCGCCAAGCCTCCCCATTATAGGGGAGGTGGCCCGAAGGGCCGGAGAGGTTTCATATGAAAAAAAGAGGATGGAGTTTGCAGAGAAAAAGCTTTAAATTTAAAACCATCCGCTAACTACTAACTGCTAGCCACTACCCCCTAAAAAAAGCTGTCGCATAGGCGACAGCTTTTTTTTAGCCTTTCTTATTTCACTTTATTCTTCAGCGTCCCGATGGCGGGAATGATGATTTCTACGGTGTCGCCGGAGTGGAGGAAGCGGGGCGGGTTGAAGCCGACGCCGACGCCGCTGGGCGTACCCGTAGCGATGATGTCGCCCGGGAAGAGGGTCGTACCCTGGGAGATGGTGTGGATCAGTTCGGGGATGGTGAAGATGAATTCGCCTGTCGAGCCGTCCTGACGGACTTCATTGTTGACTTTCGTGACGATGTCGAACGTGTCGGGAGCGGCATCGCGCAGAAGGATATACGGCCCGATAGGGCAGAACGTATCCAGGCTCTTGCCGTGGAACCACTGGACGTGGTTGGCCTGCAGGTCCCGTGCCGTGACGTCGTTGAGGATGGTAAAGCCGTAGACGTGATCCATGGCTTCGCCAACGGTGATATCCGAACCTTCCTTGCCGATGATGACGGCCAGTTCGCCTTCATAGTCGACTTGGGACGTGACGTTCGTATGAGGGTCGATGAGGTCATCCGGGCCGATGACCGACGACGTAGCCTTAGTGAAGATGACCGGGTATTTCGGCGGTTTGGGCATGGCCGTCTTATCGAATTCGGCGATATGTTCCGTATAATTCTTGCCAATGCAGAAAATATTCCGTTCCATATGGGGAATCGGCGCCATGATGCGTACCGTGTCCAGCGGTTTCGCCTTGACAGCGCCGGTCTTTTCATTCTGTTCCAGTGCGTCGGCCAGGGCCAGCAGGCCGTCGTTGCCCTGCCGGATGAATTCCAGCATCGTTTCCGGAAGAGGCGTGAAAAAAGCTTCTTCCAAAGCAATGGCACCGTATACGCCATCTTCCGCTTCATTCAGGACGCCCCATTGAACGAAACCGAGGTCTTCAAAAGTAACCAGTTTTTTTATCATCATAAAAATTCGACTCCTTTACTCATGATAACTTATTATAGCATGACCACTAAAGAATGACCATCCTCTTCATAAAATAAGCGCAGTTCGCAGGCGGCCGGTCGCAGGCCGCAAAAAACGGCCAGCGGCCGTATGCGTAGGGGCCGGCCCGGGCAGCCTTTTTGGCCCGTCAGGTGCC
>ENA-OURS01000150-OURS01000150.1-human-gut-metagenome-genome-assembly--contig:-NODE-150-length-88641-cov-7.890603_pt1 | contig 88641 bp, 144 predicted proteins | sample MGYA00242109_ERZ509010 | MGnify/ENA primary metagenome ERZ509010 (study PRJEB26280, sample SAMEA2338774) | human gut metagenome | biome: human gut; feature: human-associated habitat; material: faeces... | reverse complement strand
TTGGTTGCGGGGGGAGGACTCGAACCTCCGACCTTTGGGTTATGAGCCCGGCGATATACCTCTTTTTTTATGTTTTTCTATTTCTTTGTAATCTTACTCCTACAACCAATTCAAGCATACTATTTTATTATTAAAATATATATATTTCAACTATGTCCCTTTAATGTCCCTTTAAATTACTTTTTGTCCCATTAAAAGAACAGATGATATATCTTTTAGTTTTTCCGGTAAAACATTTATATTATTTATTGTTTCTAATTTTTCAATTTCCTTTTTGTTTGTTTCTTCATCATAATCAACATAAAAATCAACAGTTGTACTTCCTAGAGTATGTCCTAAATATTGTTGAACTTGATTTATCGGAATATGAACATCTACACATCTTGTTGCAAATAAATGTCTTAACTGGTAAACGCTAACATGTTTAAAATTGTGCCTTTTTAACATTCTATCTAAAGTGTCCCATAGATAATCACTACTTAAAGGATTTCCTAAATTATTAACAAAAATGTAGTTATCTTCCATTTGTTCTTTACTTGTATATCCTTTTTGTTTCATTTCAGATATCATAAACAAATGCATCAATTCATTTAGCCATTTTTGTAACGGAATAGTTCTATAACTTGATGCTGTTTTCAAATCTTTTTCCTCATAAGTAGATTCGATTTTTTTAAAATTATCATCATAATAGGTAATTTTACCATAATTATCTCTAACTTTTATATTAGATTCTTTGTAACTATAATGTTTCCATTTAATACCTCCATTTTCACCTGGCCTTAATCCTGTGTTTAAAATGAAAATGTAACATAGTCCATTTTGTTCAGATAATAAGATATTCATTAATTCTTGCTGTTCAGTTGGTGATAATGTAGGTGTTTTCTTTTTCTTTCTAACTTTAGGTGTGCGAATAGTTGGAATAGGATTATATTTAACAATTTTGTCTATTTCAGCATCCGCAAAAGCCATATTTAAAATACTTTTTATCTCCCTTATTGTTTTAGGAGAATATTTTTTTATTGATTTTTTTTCATTACCTGTTGATAAATTAGAAAAATACTCTTGCAAAATAAGTCTATCTAAAGATTGCATTGGATAACTACCTAAATGTGGAATAATATTAGCATTTATTTTTTCAATGTACCCTTGTAGAGTTCTAGCTGTAACAAAAGGCCTTTTGTGAATACGAATCCATTTTTTAAGCCATTCTTCTAATGTGATTTTGTCTTTTTCTATATAAGTATTTTCGTTAGACTCTTGTTTAACTCGTATCATTTCTTGAACTAAAACTCTCTTGTCTTTATTAAATAATGATATTTGTTTGGATTTACCATTTACTTTAACTGTAATTCTTCCTTCATATCCTCCATTTTTTTGTCGTATTGATCCCATTCCTCTTGTATTTCTCTTTTTTTTAACAGGTTCTTTTTGTGAAGTTTTTGCCATTATTTTTTCCCCCATTCAAAAATAGAGAACATTAAAGGTAAAAAGCACAATATTTAATATTCTCTATTATACATTAATATATGAATATAAGCAATATTTAAGTAAAAAATCTTCCGGAGTTTTCATCAAACCACTCTTGTAACATTTTTTTGTTAATGACAATTCTTCTTTTAAATTTTATACAGGGAAAATCAGGATATTTTACTAGTTCACCCATTAAGTTTTTACTTATTCCCATTAAATTTGCTGCTTCACTAATATTTAATCCTATTTTTTCATCATTATTTTGCATCTATATCACATCCATTTTTAATTTTTTGTAATTTATTTCTAGCCCAACTTTGAGAATCAGCAATGTTTTGTATAATATTTCTAGGATACAATTTAAAACATTGTTTCATTTCCACACCAAGTGTCGCAGGATTAATTTCGCCAGTATATTTAGAACTTTGCATATGATCGAGTGCAACTTGTGCGTAAGCAACAGCTTCTTTTTTATTCATCTTTGACACCTCCAATAAAAGTTTCAAACAATGTAATAATATTGTCCCATCTAATTTCTGAATCTTCTTGAATACAAATTTCACATTTTTCAATATAAGAAAAATCTTTTTTTCGTCTAATACATATTTCTAATTTTTGACTATCATTAGCAGTATAGTTGATTTCTGCATATATCTTACTTTGTTTAGTATTTAATCTATCTGCTAACTGAAAAACTTTTAATAATTTTTGTTCCATAATTTACTTACCTTTCTTTTATATATTTTGGTACATCATAAGAACGACCAAGAGTTTTATCAAACTCGTATCTGTGTTTTGAAGGGTTATATGTATAAGCACTTTTATTCCATTTTCTATAATTTTCATCACTCAATCTCTTGCTTTTTGATAATTCTCGTGATGCTTCTTTATGTTTTTCTTGTACAAAAGCATAATTATCTTCAATTCTTTGCTTTTCTCTCTTTTGTTTATTAAATTTATTTTGATCTAATTTTCTTTTTTCTTTTGATTTATTTTTTCTAAATGCTTTTTCTGTTTTATATCTTGCATCTGTTTTTACAACTTTTGTTATATATGCTGAAGAAACTTTTTCTCTTTCTGCTATATCTTTTACTTTTAAATGCTTAATATAAAACATTTCAAATATTTTATCTTTTAAGGTTTCCATATATAAATACCACCCTATGTTTTTGCTGGTTAATTTTTTGTCGACACTTTTTAGGTATAACAAGACTATTAGAAATTTACTTAATTTCTAATTCTTTCATCTTTTTAGCGAAGGCTTCTTCTCTTTTTTTCTTTTCTTTTAATTCTTTATATAAACGATATTTTAATTTAAGTTTAGGTAATAAAATATCAAAAAAGAAAAGTACTACAACAAGGGATATTCCTAATAATAGACATCTGAAAAACATATCTATATTCTCCTTTCTTAAATTTAAGTAAAGACAGATAAGAGCTTGTCTTATCTGTCCTTTTCAATATAGTGCTTCCTTAAAATTTGCCCTTCATTATATATACAGTGAGTAAGTCAGCGAAAATCTACCCAAACTTTATAATTTTTTTTCAAAATTATATCTTTTTATTCCTTCAATTAATTTTAAAATGATAAATTGGTATCTATCTTCGTCTCCAAAACTATATTTTTTTATCATTTTCTTTTTTCTTTCAATAATTTCTAACATTGCCATATCATTTCCTTGTTGTGCTAATTTACCTAATTCAAATAAATTTTTATCTTTCATTATTTAAATCTCCTTTCAAATATTTTCTTAATTTTTCAATAGCTCGTACTTTTATTCTGCTAACAGATTTAGACCATATTTCAAGTATTTTAGCTGCTTCGTCTTGTGATAATTCTTCTTGAAAAAGCAAAAAAATCACCGACTGTTCGATAGCAGTCAGTGAATTAAGGGCATTTTTTAATTGTAAAGACAAATCAATTTTGTCAATATCAGACAAGTGTGCATCACTCGCAATAAAATCTTGTAAATAAGCAGAATAATCCTCATTATCTACAATTGTTTTTTCTTTATTACTAATATTTGATTGTTTTTTGAAATAAGTTCTAGATGATAGAATTATAGTTTTATTTAGGAAACTATCAAACCTTTCTTGCTTATAGTTATTTTTATCTCCCATAAGTATTCCTCCCAAATCTTAAATTTGGGTTTGATATTCCTATCTAAGAGGAATACTTGCTTGAAGTATAAAAATAAAACCTCCTTCCTTTAAAATATATAAAAAATGAGTCTATTGTACCTATCTAGTAATGAAACATAAATATCATTCGTATTTTTTTAATACTCTTTTGCACCTTCAATTTATATTCTTCCTAAATAGGTATATAAACCCACAGGAATTATACAAAAAGAAAAGTGCAAAATTTGTCGAAAAGTAGTGCAGTTTATCGTATCATGTCAGTTATTAGAAAATGTACAATTTCTAAAACACTGTATTTTACTGCCTTTTTATAATTTTAAATTCCTATTTGTCATATATTTTGTCAGTAATAAGGAGTGTAATATTCTTATAAAGGAAGATAAAATAGTAGTATTAGGAAGAAGGAGGCTAATTATGATTTTAGATGCAGTAAAAATTGGAATGAGAATAAGAAAAATTAGAGAAGAAATATACCATGAATCAAGGCAATTATTTGCCGAAAGATGCGGTTTATCAGAAAATCATTTAGGAAAATTAGAAACAGGTACACTTAATGTTAGTGTTAAGGACTTAAATAAAATATGTACTGCAACTGGCACAACTACAGATTATATTTTATATGGAAATAGTGAAACAAAAAATTTGACTACAAGAAAAACGATAGATAATTTTTTAGATAATAGTACAAAAAAAGAATTGAAAATGTATTTAAAGTTTATTTCTACTCTTAAAAGCTACTTTGAAGATGAAGACTAGCAGAGATACTTTTTCTGCTAGTTTTTTGTTGAAAAAAGTAATTTATTATGATATATTTTTCATATATAAAACAATAAAAGGAGAGACCAAAAAATGAATTTAGAAAATGATTTATCCAAGAAAAATAAAGAATTATTACAAGAAATAGGAATAAAAAGTGAAAATAGAGAATATTCAAAAGATGAAATTAAATCTTTTAGTAATATTATTGGGGATTATATTTTTAGTATGAGTTCAAAGAATGGCGATATAGGAAAAGCGCTTACTAAATATGGTGATGTATTAAATGTTTTTGTAAGAAATGAAAAATAGGAGATATAAAAGTGATAAATATATTAATTCATGGAATGGGACAAAATGAATCAAGTTGGGATAAAGTAAAAACTATACTAAATGAAGATAATATTGATGTTCAAACACCTAATGTGTTTGAAATTGCTAAAAATTATCAGTTAAATTATGATAATTTATATAGAGCTTTTGCAGATTATTGCAATGGTTTTAAAGAAAAAATAAATTTAGTTGGTCTTTCGCTCGGAGGAATACTTGCTATTGAGTATGCCGTAGAATATCCACAAAAAGTAAATTCTATCATTCTTAGCGGAACACCATATGAATTACCAAAAAAGTTATTAAAATTTCAAAATTTTGTTTTTAAGTTTATGCCTAAAAAGAATTTTGAAAACATAGGTATTTCAAAAAATAATTTTATAGAATTAAGTAATTCACTATCAGAACTAAATATTAAATCTAAAGTATCAAAAATACAATGTAATACATTAATAATATGTGGTGAAAAAGATACTTTAAATATGGAAAGTGCAAGACAGCTAAATAGTAATATAAAAAATAGTAAAATAAAAATTATAAAAGGTGCAGGACATGAAATCAATATTGATACACCAGAAGAATTTGCATATACCATAAAAGAATTTGTAGAAAGGAGGTAAACATGGTAACTTTTATTATTTTAGCGCTTACTTTTCTAATTTTAGGAATAATTTTTTTAGCAGGAAAAGGAAGTAGCCTTATTGCTGGATACAATACAATGAGTAAAGAACAAAAAAACAAGTATGATGAAGAAAAACTTAATAAAGTGATGGCAATATTTTGCTTTATTATTACTGCAATCTTTAGTATTTGTTTCTTTATAAAAGATACAAATACAATGATGTGTATTTTATTTACATCTATAATTGTAACAGTTATTTTAGCAATTATAATTTTGAATACTTATTGTAGAAAAAAATAAATTACGATTTCTAAAATTACTTTATACGAAAGTATAGAGTAATTTTTCTTTTTATGATATGATAATAAAAATAGTAATTTATGTTTTAGGAGGAAATAAAATATGTTTTGGAATATTATATTATTAATTATATTAATATTTTTAGTACCCTTTATAGTAACTATTATTGTTGGAATTGGATTAGCTAATCTTATGGGCTTTACTGGAGTTTTTTGGTGGGCTTTTGTAATACTTTTCTACATTGTAATAGCTAGTATATTAGGGGCAATAGGGGTTTAAATACGTAAATATTATTAAAAAAAAGATGATGATTTAATAATCATCATGACAAGGTTCGAAGTAAGGGCATTCTGTTTCACGCATATAGGATTCGTAAGGATGTCCTTCACCACACCAAACATCAGAACCCCCACCTCTTGATTTTTTACAATTTACACATTCTCTAATCATTTTCATTATTCCTCCTAGTAATTATACAATTTCTTTTACAATATAACATATCTTCAGTGTCTATATTTCCATGTTCATCTTTCAACCTCCAGCAATCTTCTTTACAATTATCATCAATAATTAAATTATTAATTAAATCAAATTGATTATCTTTTTTAAACTCTATACTAGCAGTTGATACAGGACGAGAGCGTATAAAACCAAAATCCTTCATAATTTTATCAAACTTTTTATCAAGAATAACAGAATCAATAGCAAAAAAGACATTAGGATAACATAAAGAATTAGGGTTCTCCTCGATTATATCATAACAACGCTTTTCATAAACTTGTAATATAATATTTTCAAAATCTGACTGTGAATATTCAATATCAGATATATAGATTTTTTTAGCAAATTCTTCATAATCTGAATAAGTTAAAGTATAAAAATACATTCAATATCACGCCCACCGTATTTTATTATCTTCTTTATTTTTGTTAGGCTTGATACCTAAATATTGCAACATTTGCTCATTAGTTATTTCGCCTTTAGCTAATTTCTCTCGCATATAACTGTGTCGAGTGTGACTACCGCAAACTATTAACCACATTTTATCTATCTCCTAATCCCATTCATTATGAACATTATTAGCTCCTTTTTGATAATGTTTACATGGAACACCATGATAAATATCCCAAAACTCTTCTCCAGTCATCATACAAAAGCCACAATGTCGAGGCTCCTCTTCATAATATTCAGCTGGTATATAATTAGTTTGACAAGCAAACATACAGCTTGCACAGGATATTGAACACTTAGTAACACTAATTCTAGGATTTTTAATAAAAATTGGATTACCATGAACATGCTTAACTTCTATACCGTTGTCAATATTACGAATATAATCAATTAAATAAAAAGCTATACTATAAAAATCTGCATTTCGTGAATTTTCGCCCCAACAATTTAAAACATAATTAGAATATCCTGTATCAGATATATCAGCTAATTGTGCTATTATTTGAGAACTGTAATCGTTGCTATCCTTTTTGTAAATCATATTACCAACCTATTTGATAAATAAATTCTTTATCAATTAATTCATTATTTTCATCAAGAATTAATTTCTCAATCTTCTTCTTGTAATCAACAAGAACCTCATAAATAAAATCCTTCTCTACATACGAAGACCAACCAGGAATATTCTGATATAAAGTAAAATGCAATAAGAAGGATATATAAAAATCTATACTATGCTTATCATGAGATAAAACTTCATTAATACTTTGCAACAAATCATCTAACTGATATGAGCTAATTTGATACATAATAGTATAGTCATACTCATTACGTGGAATATAATTATTATATAACCAAGACACTATAATTTTAGCATCTTTATTATGCATTAACCAAACCATATCCATTTCCATATGTGCACTAGGAAAGCCTTTAAGCTCATACATTTCAAAATCTAAACTCATAAATATTCCCTCAATTTATTTATAAATCTAAAAATCCACCTTTTATGCTCCCATTTATCACATATATACTTAGGTTCTTTGAAAAACATATCTTTCATGCAAATATATGTTTTTAAACCTAAACCTAAGTATATATGACCATCTGGCGTATGATATTCGTCATTTTCTTGAACATCACAATATAAACAATTTTTACAACTATTCATTATACCAATCACTCACTATTTCTTTTAACTCTTCAAAATTGTATTCAAACATGTCAAACTTATAAAATATTTCATCAGCATCATCAGGGTGCATCTCATGTATTTTATCCCAATCTTCTTTTGGGGATATGTGTATTGCGGTTTCTAAATCAGCATATTCAAAACTATCATAAGTTGTCCATAATACATATTCTTTTCCATCTACTGTTACGTTTCCGTCTCTAACATTCATGCAATTAATTATATAATTAATTACTTAAATACTTAATTGTTTTAGAAAAAAAATCCTATATACTAATAAGGTGATAAATTGACAAATACTAATAAGCACTACGGATACTGGGTTTTTGGAAGAGACATGGATAATGTCAACTTAGAAGCATTAAAAAACAAAGGAATAACCGATATATTCCTCAACTACTATGCTTTTACAGTGCATGGAGAATCCAAAGTCCAAGCATGGATAGATAAAGCAAAACAGAATAATATAGATATACATATATGGGTTCAATGTTTTTATGAAGGGGGCTGGATAGACCCAGCATTATCAGACTTAACAGCAAAGAAAAATGAAATTAAAAAATATGCAAGCCTCAAAAATGTAAAGGGAGTGCATTTAGATTATTTAAGATACCCAGGTAATGCTCATAAAATTATAGGCGGATTCGAAGCAATAACAAGATTTGCCAAAGAAGTGCGTGAACAAAATCCAGATACTTTCTTATCATGTGCTATTATGCCTGAAAACGAAGGCAAAAAATATTACGGTCAAGATTTAGACGCTTTAGGTAAAATAATGGATGCAGTTATTCCAATGCAATATAAAGGTAATTATAAAGCAGGGACTAGCTGGTTAGCTTCTATTACTAAGTCTTTCAGTGCTAAGGCTAATATTTGGTCTGGGCTTCAAGCTTATAAATCAGATAATGATACAACTTTATTATCAAGTACTGAATTAATGAATGATGTAAATACTTGTTTAACTAATGGTGCATCAGGTGCTGTAATATTTAGATATGGACTAAGTCCTGATATAAATTTCAATGGTGATAAAATGACAATTTCTGCAACAAATATTAATACAATGGCTAATTCTATTAAAACATATGTAGAAAAGAATAAGACATTTCCGAATACAATCACAGTAGATGGAACTCAATATACATATGGGCAAATGGCTTATATACTTGCTTATGCAATTAATAATTTAGGTAAACCAGCTGATGTATTTAAAGTTAATGGAGCCAGTAAATCAACTGGCGATACTATCAATGAAAATATTGTAACTTCAGATTATAAAGATATAGCAAAAAGAGTTGCAAACTATATTAAAACACATAAACAATGTCCTAATTATGCAACTACAGCAAAATCTAAAAAAAGATTAAGACCAAGAGTTTTTATTTATATGTTTGCACGTATTATAGTATGGTATAATAATCATAAATCATTACCAAATTACGCAAATGCTAATTCTGGATACTTTACAGGTTCAACATCTACAGCACAAACTACTACTAATAATTGTACTAACCCATACACCAGCACTCCACATCCTACAGCTTCTGGTTGTAACGGTATGGGTCAAAACAATTCTGTGTGTTGCGGACCGTCAGCTTTACATAAAGCATTATATAAATTTGGAATTAGAGACATAACCCAAGGACAATTATCATCTTGGGCTGGAACAGGCTCTGCTGGAACCTCACATGCAGGATTAGAAACAGCTATAGCAAAAGTTAACAGACAAAAAGGTACAAATATTACTCTTAAATGGTATAATCTGTCTGATTTAGGCTGGGAGAAAATCGGAAAATTATTATGCAAACCAAATACAGCAGTATTTTGTCATATATTATATAAGAATGGCGGAACTTGTAATGGAAGCGGAAACTTCGGACACTACGAACTCTTAGTAAAAGTTAACTTATCTACTAAATATGTTAAAGTTTTAAACAGTTTAGGAAGTAAATGTGGTAGGTGTTATTGTGGGTATTACCAAGATAGAACCATTGCTTGCCAGGAAAGATTTATTAAGGGGATATCACAAAAGTCAATAGCAGTGCTAACAAAATTATAAAAAATACTTGGAGGTACAACTATGATAAAAAATCCTAGAACTAAATATGGAACTATATATTTCGACGAGAAAAGAGGGTATGTTATTAGCAGTAGGAAAGAGGGCAATAGAGGTAAAATGTTACATAGATTGATTTGGGAAGACCATTATGGAAAAATTCCACAAAATTGTTGTATTATTTTTAAAGATGGAGACAAAACCAATCTTCAATTATCAAATTTAGAATTAAAAAAGAAACAAGATGGTATTGATACAGAATTTGGGAGAGGATATCTAAAGGATACTGGATATATATATGTTAATCATATCCCACTGCATCATTTAGTCTGGGAGAAACATTATGGTAAAAAGGTGCCCAAAGGATATCATGTACATCACAAAGATGAAAATAAAACAAACAATAATATTAATAATTTACAATTAATGTCTGCAAGTGAACATAGGAAATTACATACATCAAACGAAAATAATCCTAATTATGGTAAAAAACTAACATTGGACCGTAAAATTTCATTATCTAAACGTCGTAACAGTACAGGATTTTTTAGAGTAATAAAGGAATATTCCGATAGATTCAAACAAGGATTTAGATATAGATATTCTTATCTTGAAAATGGGAAACAAAAAGTAATTACAAGTGTTAATCTCGATAAATTAAAAGAAAAAGTATTGTCTAAAAATTTAGAATGGAAAGAATTATAGGTGATAAAATGTCAGATGAAGAATTAAAAAATATTTTAAAAAACATCCAAACTGAAACCAATAAAATCTACGAAGAATTCGGAGTGACTGATGAAATTATTGAATTACAAGCTGCTATTAATGGATTAAGACATAAATACGATGTGGTTGACGAGACTGAGTTAACTAAATTCAACCCTGGATTCGTTCAATAGTTTATATATTTAAGAATTTAATAATTTAACTAGTAGTTTAATTACTACTAATTTTAACATAGTTCACCTCCATTTATCCGCTGTAGATGTGTAATCTACAGCATTTTTTAATATCATATTACTGTCTTACCGAAAACTATATATATAACTAAAAATATATACATAATTGCAATACGTACTTATATTCAAGGAGGCGAAACAATGGCTTTGACGTATTGTGCAAATATAAACTCATGAACTTAGTTCTCTTTTATTAACCATATTTAACACCAGAAAAAGGGAGGATAAAACTTTCCCTTATTCTCCCTTATTTTATGTTTTAGAAAAATTATATAGTACTAAATAAATAACGAGTGCTATACATGACTAATTTTAGATTAAAAGATTGTAAAGAGATTAAAATACGTACCGTATCGCCTACAGACAAATTGCCTGTATCTTTAAATGATACAGATAATGTAGAACGTATTAGAATACTAAATGATATTGTATGGGAGAAGAGCAAGAATACAGTAACCCAATTAACTGCGTCAAGTGATAATGTTCTATATGGTAACTCTTTTACATTATCCACATCAACATCATTAGAAAAAAGCGGCAACACTTCAACAATTGTTGATGGTATAATAAAATTTTATAAAAATAATACACTTATTGATACTAAATCTACTTCTAATGGAACTGCACAGCTAACTGTTATGGGAGATGAAGTAGGTACTAATATATATAAAGCTATTTTTACCAAAGAAAAATATAATGATTCATCAGCATCAGTTAGCGTTACAGTTGGCAAAAAGGTTCCAATTTTATCCAATGTTGGAACAAGCACTATTTATAAAACATGGTATATGGGTATAAAACTTACAGATAATGGAAAGGCTTTATCTGGTAAAACAATAAAAATTACTGTTAACGGCGTAACATATAATAAAACAACTGATAATAATGGAATTGCAAGATTAAAGAATAACCTTAATGAAGGTATTTATGATGTTACTTATGTGTTTGACGGAGATGACACTTACGATTCAGTATCTACTACTCGTAAATATACTATGAAAGATTATCAGACAACTACATTATCTGTATCAAGCGTTAACGGAGCAAGTGATAGTGATAAAAGTGCACCTAATCAACGTTGGCAGCAAATTAGTAATACAGAGTATCATTGTTATAAAAATGGTTTAAAATGTTATGCTACGACTGATGCTATTAGTTCCGCTTCAGGTACTTATAAAAAACCAGCTCCTCTAATTATTACTTTTAATAATAATAGTATTAGCACTATTTATGAAGCAAATCTTAGTTTTACATCTAATCAAACTAAAGGATGTACTGGTGCTTCTGGTGGTGCTTTATTTGATGTTGGTCCTACTATTGGTTTAGATGTTGGCACTGGTTATGATAATAAAATTGGAAAGGCTTTTACTAAATGGAATTATTATAAAAGTTACTATGCGAGCAAAGGACCAATAAACGAAAGTATGATATGGTCATATGATGGTAAACAAATAAATAATTCATTAAAAATAAAAATAGACTATCCTGCCAACTCAGGAGTGGAAGAAGGATTTTTAACAATCAAAAATTTAAAATTAACAGTTTCATATAGACCTACTCAAGGAACTTTGAAATAAATTAGAAATTTAATTATCAATTTAAGAGGCGTTACCACATGGCAATTACAGTTACATTAAATAAGATTAAAGAGAAGTTTGACGAATGGCACAATGGCAGCAGTAATTATGATAAAATTCATAAGGCTACTAATGACCGTCTCGCTGCTGTTGAATCTAATACCAGTAAAAATGACGAAAATATTAATGTAATTAATAAACAATTAATTAAATTAATAAATGGTTCAGCAAGTAGCTCAAATAATGAAGTAGATAGTGCATACTCAAATAATGGGTCAGTAAACTTCAAAACACTAAAAGATGATATAAGCATAATAAGAAAACAACTCGGAATAACAAATGCAAGTACAACCGTAAGCGATTTAATAACAAATATGATTGCACCATTAAAAGAGCAAGTTAATCAAATTGATACAAATCCATCACATCACTATCACGAGTATATAATGCAACAAGAGATTAGTACTGGAGCTGATTTAAACGATTATACCAAAAGTGGAATATACAGATGTACAGATGCGAGTTATATGCAGCAAATGACTAACCACCCAGTAGATGTAAAATACACACCATTTTATTTGATTGTTTTGTCAGGATACGACTGGGACGATACTAATTATACTGCAACTGAAGATGATTATATAGTACGTCAAATATTCGTAGGAGCATACGGCGATAATTCATATGGTGACGTAATATTTACTAGAAACTATTTTAAAGCCACAGGAACGTGGAGTGAGTGGTCTGAGCTTTACGGAACTCATAATACTGAAAAGACACAGATGAGCGTTGAATTTTCCAGTGGAGCTACAAAAAATTATATTTTATTAACACAAAAAGGGTGATTAAATGTCTGACGATAGCAAAACTATATCATTAATGTTTTTAAAAGAGCAGGTATTAAGGTGGGCTGCATTAAAGAGGCACAGCCATAAAGCTGAAGATATTGAGGATATGGATTCAAAATACGCTCCAGTTAATCATGCCGACGCTTCTAATAAGTATGGTTTGGGCGATACTAATAAATATGGGCATGTGAAGGTAGATGATGAAATTAGTGATTCATCTGTTAATCCAGTACAGAATAAAGTAATTAAGCAAGCAATTACTGACGCAATTAATAATTTACGTAATGAATTAATTAATAAATTGCAGGAAAAGTTTAATATTGTTACTGAAATTACGAGTGAAAGTACAGATAAAACTGACAATAAATACAATATTCCAACAGCACACGCAGTATGGAGTGCGTTGACTAACTATAAAGATTTGTTTGTGGGTAGAAGTTGGGATAGCCCTAAGAAAATTGACGAGAATATAGACAACATGAGGACTCCTGGATATTTCCTGCAAACGAGTAACAGACATTTTTTCTATGGTGGAGAAAAGATTTACTACACTAATGCTTTAATTAGAGTAGAGAAACAGTCTAATCGTGTAATACAACATGTCTACTCAACAAGCAAAGTTAGTAATGGAAGCAATACTACATGGAAAATTAATGGGGCTGAGTATACTAGAATTGGTAATAGTGAAACAGACTGGAAACCATGGCACGCTGCCCATGTCCCATATAGATTAACATCACGTGCTATAAATGAAGGGAAAGGAGTAGACAAAGGGGCGGTAAAAGTATATGAAAACACAGCTGGGTTCCTGATTACGTGGGACCAATTTAGTCAAGAAAAGGACAAATATCCAGTAACGGCACCGCTCTACGAATATAATACTGTATGCGAGTTTAGTCCTGCTTTGCCGATTAAAAATAATTATGTATTTGGAAATCTCATTGGGCGTATGGATGTGAAAATTAGCAGCAATAAGATGCAAATCAGAAGCACAGTTCAGCCAGGAGGTCGCATAATAGAGGTACATGAGTCATATTTCGTGCCAAGAAATCAGTAATTGAGGTGAATATTTATGAAAAAAAACGGATTATACGGCTACTACGACATTATAAATGAATATGTCGTTTACATAGGGAAAGATGCAGACATTGGAAATAATAAAAGATATAACGACCATAAAAGACCATCAGAATACGACACTCAAGTAATCAACAGAGCAGTTCAAAATCATCCTGAACAGTATGTTTATTTCAATTTTATAGAGGGTGACTACGATGACGAAACTCTAAATGAATTAGAGAGAGAGGCTATATGCCTATTTAAAACTTATAAATATGATTACCCAGAGCGAAACGTATTTAATCTTCAGAGAGGCGGAGACGGACCAGGATATGGACAAGAAAACCCAAGCTGGAGAGAAAAAAACTATAACGTAATTAAAAATGGAACGGACAAAGGAGTTCAGAAATATGCCATAGTAGGTCGACATGGTAATCTTATTAAAAATTCTCAAAATAAAGAAGTACTTGAGGAATTAACTAACAAATTAAACAATAAAGAAACCACTGAAGAAGAAGTGAAAAATCTTAAATTATGCGACAGAAAAGAAATAATAAAAAAAGCAATACAATCACGCATCAAATATAATATGTGGAATCCATCATGTTGTTGTTATCAAAAAACAAAGATGTTTAGATGCAACGGAGGCAATGAGCCACGTAAATGTTTCGCTTTAAAGCATAAAAGCAAGATGGTTCCTATAGGATATTTTAACGAATTCGTAAGTCCTGAAATAATTGATTCAATAGTTAAAGAGGCAGTTAAAAATGAAAAGTAGACAATTAACAACTGAAGTAACATATTTAGAGAACTGTGAATACTCATCTTCAACTGTAACTCGTAAACTATCAGTTCCTCAAACAGAAGCAACAGTAACCTTAACACTGGACAATTTAACTCACCCAACTGGTGGCAAAAATTATTTTACAGACGTGTTGAGATGTACTGCTTACGTTAACATTAAGAACACCGAGACTCTTATACAAACAGGTCGAGTCGAATTTTACTACAAATCAGCAAATAGTTCAGTAATTAAATCATTAAATAAAGAAACAAATAATCAATTAAACAACAAGGGAGTCACATCAATCAATTTTATGCCCAAAAACTCAGGCGAAATCATCGCCGTATACAAAGACGATAACGACAACTATATACATTTAGACGAAGCCAAAATCTCAATAGAACTACATGACATTCCAACAAAAATAAATTTCACCAAAGCTCCGCCATTTTTAACAAATATTGAAAATGAAGTAGAATTAGAAGTAAAAGTAACTAATGATTTAGGAAATACAGTTAATTATGGGGTTGTAACGTTTCTGCATTATATCGTAAAAGAAGAGGATATTAACGACCCTAATAAAAGAATCGAAAGAGTTATAGGAAACCCTGTATTAGTTGAAGACGGTATAGCTAAAATCAAATACGCCCCAATACAGACAGATTCAGACTTAGAACCAGAATCATTAGACATTAATGATGAAAAAAGATACGTAGAGTATATAAGAGCTGTCTACAACTACGATAACAACCTGTATGGAATGAATTGGAAATATTACGCTCAAAGTTCAGCATGGACAACTGTGGCATTGTATAAAAGAAATAGTATTACTATTGGAATTGAAAACTGCGATACTAATGCTGATTTAACATATCAAAAAAACGAATCAGATACTACTGTTATTCAATCAATTCTTAAAGATAAAGACGGTAATAATATTATTTTTAATAAAGATGATAACGTTGATATAACGTTCCATGTCGAAGGTACGCACAAACATCCAATTAGAAACCCAGAACCTGGTGTATTAGATGAATTTACTTATATAGAATATAAGGAAGATATTAAAGTCAATAAAGACGGTATTAACAATGGTATTTATTCGATAACATTACCTGAATTATTACCAGGGAATTATACAATTTATGCATCAACTAATTATCAAAACACTATTACAGATTCAGAAAATAATCAATATTATAATAAAATTGAAAATTCAAACACCATCTTATTAACTGTTAATTACGATACTGAGGATTACAATATTACTGCCGATGGACCTGAAACCTTCAAAGTAAACAGCGAAATCACAACAAAAGGAATAATCAATAATTTATCAAATAAATCATTAAATATTTTAAATGGTAAAAAATGCTATTTCCACATACCTAAACTAAACAAAACATACACAGGAACACTAACCAAAGAAGGAAATACATTAGTCGGCACACCAAACGAAATGAGCATACCAATTTCAGGATTATATGAAGTCTACATGTATATTTGGGGTGGAATATACACTAATAACCTCACAGAAACAACATATCATGATAGTTCATATGACACATACATTGAGTATAAGCCAACTAAATTATGCACATTAACAATTACTGAAAATATTACATCAGATGACATTAATCTATCAGTTAAATACGAGCCAGATAATAACATGCCATGTATCGTAAGTTACAATTTGAATGTGCAAGGAGTTACTAACCAAACAAGCATTAGATTAAGTTATTATCCTGTAAATGACCCTACTAATATTACACAAATTGGAGATATACTTTTATCCAAAAACACTTTATCTCAATCTGGAATAGTTTCAAGTAACTTAAGTAGTGGCGATTATATCCTCGAAGCCAAAGCATTAGATACAAATGCTACAAAAACTGCAAATATTCAAATACTATCAGGTACTATCGAACAATCACTATCTGAAAGCAGTAAAAAAGTCGAGTTCGGAATAGATAAAGAAATTATAGTTTCTATATCATCTACTAGTGACATATCTCATTTAATGAATAGCGATAAATTATATGCTTATATACAAAAAGATTCAGCTGAAGATATGTATATAGATGATAACGAGGTTATAATTAGAGATATACAAAAAATCAATAATAATAATTTAAATCTATTTATTAAAACAAACGCTCATTTAATAGGTAATTATTATGTTAGCATCTATTATCAAGGAGATAATTATATAAAAGAAACTAAATGCACTCCAGAAAAATTTACAACATTCGGTTACGAGCCACAAGCAAAATTAATTCCACATAATAACACATATGACGTACAAATCAGTTACGACAATGGGGATAGATTAATATCTAAAACTACAAACACAGCATTAATATTACCTGTATTTTTTACAATTAATAATGATGCACAACTTGGACATGGTATTTTAATTACAGATGGTACAGGGTATGGTAGTATTTATAGTGAATATGAAGATATTACACAAGAGCCTTGGTGGACTCAGTGGAATAAGATAGCTATTATTTTTAATCCATATGAACAGACCTATATTGATATTATTAGAGATAATCCTGATAATTTATATAATAGTTTTAAAGCTAATGCCGACCATGTATTTGATATATATGATTTGTGTAATACTGAAACTCAATACGATATTAAAGAACAATTAATTAGATACGAATATAAATATTTGTTTGATACTTATAAATCTTCTCAAATTATATTATCAAGACCAAACATATAAAAATGAGTGATAATAATGATGGATATTTCCCAGGTTTCACAATATTCCCATAAAATACAAAAAATTACGATAAAAAACAAGAATACGGACTCTTCGCACGAATATGTTACAATTAAGGTTCACTTAGAAAAAGAACAAAACGAAGTTATTCGTTTTAGTTATGAAGAGAACAGCAAATGGATTGAGCATCAAAGTAATGAAAATGATTATTTCTTACGTATTCCTAATATTACACCAAGTACCATTTATATATATGCTCATTTCTTACCTGCTGACCTCTATAGCTATACAGAAGACCAACACATATTCTCTATTTATGATTTTAGCGACTTTTTTAAAGACGCACCTAAAGAACAATTTTATGGTTATAGGTATCCTTTACAGATTAATTCACATGGTTACGAAATGTTATTAGGTGATGATAACAAACCTTTAGTCCGCTCTTTATTGGATAAAAGTGTTACTAGGTACAAAGACCCTAACTACAAACAATACGACACAATTAATCAATCAATTAATCAATTAACTAATAAATCAGATAAAACAGAAATCGGACGATTCCCTTTGTCAAGTAAATACAGACACTCAAGATATGGAACAGCACCAGAATTTGAACAAGGCGACCTACCACATTGGGAGGAAAACGAAAAAATATTATCATATGGTGTAGACCCAGAAATATCAGTAACCAAACGCCAAATAATAGACGAAGAAGGTAATATCTTAGGCAAAGGAGACACCTATACCTATAAAGGTAATTCTACATATAATGGACCAAAATATGGACAATCTGGTGAATGTTCTGAACGTGAATTAGAAATCCCATACTGGGAAGCTAAAATACACAGAACAGGGCTAAGTCCGCTTATTATCGACACTCAAGACGAAAACGGCGACGATATGGTTTTTGAAACAGAAAATGGAATAGTGAAAGATTTTCCTATTAACGTTCATATTAATTATCAATATTTACCAACCAGTACTGAGTATCATCAACATTATTATGGTTTTGAAGCTAAAAATACTAAGAACGAAGATGGCGACTCAGTACATAGTCAATTCATATCTAATATTTACAACCCAGACAGCCCAGAACAGACTATCGACAATATAAATAAATTAAATGAGTATTGTGAAAAAATTAAGACTGGTACTTACAGACAATTAACTAAGAATAACTCCTTCGGAGTATTAGATGGAGAAGAACTTGATTTAATAAATAAAAAATTTGGTAAATCAAATACTTATCGATTAATTAATCATGGTGACCCATTTTCAGACAAGTATGGTATAAGTATTGACCATACTAACATCAAAAGTATCGATTTAAATAAAGCTAAAATCACTAAAAATTGTACATGGGAAAAAAATCAATGCAATAAGTATTGGACATATATACCAAAAGGTAAAGATTCATCAGTTTTCTTAGATGTTAAACTTAAAGCTCACACACCATATGTGTTAAAATATTTTATTTATATTCCTGCTGATGCACATATTGAGGATAGTAGTGAATTACCAAATTACAATAACATGACTGAAGCAGAAGAATTAGCTGCTGATAGCTGTTATGTAACCATTAAAAGCAACACTACAAATAATAAAAATATTATTGGTCAATTAAGTAAAGAATTTAGAAGACAAGACAAACATTTAAGACACCAATGGATATATCATGAAATACCTTTCTACACAGAAGAAGCAGATAATAGAATAGTTATCAAAGGTCCACAACATAGTATTAAAGATATTTACACTTACAATAATAAGACAGGTGAATACAAAATCGTAGAAGAATTTAGTGAAGATGATAAAAATTCACCTGATATAGAATTGTATGATTGTAGAAACGATATGATACACTTCTATAGTATGCAAATAGCTGAAATGGTTGAATATAGCCCAACACTCAAATATTCAAAAACAGGAATGTATATAACAGAAGAAGACCAATACGCAAAAAAACCATTAAAAGATAGAGCAAATCAATCATGTAATACTTTTTCAAATGATGATATTACTGAATGGGTAAAAAGTACAGAAGATATTCCTATTCCTCTTAATGATATATTTATATTCTTTGATGGTGATTTTGAAATCTTATATAATGAATTAACAAGTGAGATTAGATATACTGCTGGGCATGAAGATTTTAAATTTAAAGATTACAATAGAGCCTTTGATACTATATTAGCATGGGAAGAAAATTCTGATAAGATTAGATTACAATATGAAGAGTTGTTGAAAGCTACCTCTGAACAGTATAAACAATGGAATGAGAATAGTACTTTTATTGTAGATGCTGGTGGCTCTCAAACTGATAGAACTGATGATGAGAATCCTTATAAAACTCATCAGGGTAAATGGAGCTTATATAGAGAAACTACTAAAACTTTTACTAATGGAATCAATAATGGATTCACTATTCAGTTACAAGACGGTTATGGCAATGCTATTACCTCTGGTACTGTAGAAGCTGCTATATTTGAAGATTATAAAGACGAAAAAGCTGACTGCTCTGCTGCTAAGAAGTGCTTAGGAGTTAGGGAACCTGATATTAATGGTAAAATTGAATATGATAAACTCAACTTTAAAAGTTTTAAACCAAGCGGTAAATATATAGAACAAGTACCAAGAGTAGATGCCAACGGAGAATTAGTTAAAGATTCAGATGGTAATCAATTATATGACGAAGAAGTTAGACAGCATGAATATTGGTTGCGTATTAAATATGAGAATCCATGCTACAATAAAACTATTATTCAATGGAAAAAATTAAACTTTATACAAGAACATCCTAATATGATTGTTTATGCAAATACATGCACTAATGATGTATGTAAATCTTATTATGATAGTATTATCAATGCTAACAATCAAGACCATAAATGCTGTATATATTGCTCATCAAGTTATTATAATATTGCTACTGATGAATATCAAAACAACTTAGCATATTATGGCTCTGACAATCCAATAACATTACCTGGTCCTCAAATATATCATGTTGACCATATAGATAAATTACCTTTAAGATTGGATGTTAGTATTAAAACACACCCAGTATCAGATAATCAAGATGGTAATATTATAGATGAAGGTTACTGCGAATTATCTGTTAATGATGCCGTAGTACAAAGTACATATGTCGACAGCAATGGAGTAGCTGATTTCTATTTAGACGCAGATGATTTAGATAAGGGAGAGCAAATCATCAAGATTGAATACTTTACTAAATATAATGAAGCTATAAATTACTGTTATTTTAAAATCAGTTGTGATGGTGAATACGATGAACGCCCAGCAGTGCCTATATTATTACATGCATTCAATAATGGCGTACTTCAATCAATGACAGAAACTAATAATACATATACTATTAAAGGCGTAGATGATGTATTATTAGTGGATATTGACACAGGGGAAAATCAGCCATTTACTATTCAGATTGAAAAAGAAAATAATGATGGTGAATATGTAATTACTGATAAATTAAATGTTTATAATCATACTGACGATTATATCTTGCTTGAAAATCCTGATAATGATAAAATTAACCGTTATAGAATTACTACTGGTAGTTTGGATTTTGCTGAAGATGGTTACTATCGTAAGTATGTTAAAGAGTTCATGGTTAAATGGATTAATTAACTATTAAATCATTAGAAAAATAAATTAATAATTAAATAAATAATGAGGCAAATACATGAGTAAAAAAACGATAACAATACGTCCTAAAAGCATAAAACCAGATTACTCATCAACAGAAAGCGTAAACGGTAAAAATAACGCAGTTAAATGTGCAGCTGTACATCAAGGAATGACAGATGCAAACAACATATGTAGCGATAACAATAATATCGCATATTGGGGAGAACGCTTTCCAAACAAAGGAAATACGAATAATTGGTTAAGATACTATGCTAACACAGTTAGTAGTTTTTCAGGAAGTTACAATAAACCATCACCTTTTAACACATCAGGGTGGCAAGGGTTAGAAGGAATAAATAACAACGCAAAAATCAAAAAAGTCAAAGTATATTATCGTATAGCTCATGTAAGATACATAAAAGCCTCAACATATCATTATGGAAGAATTGATAGTGTATATACATCTGAAGGTGGATATTATTATTATTCTGAACTTCCAAGCAGCAAAAGATGGGGTAAAAAAAGTAGTTGTCAAATTAATTATTTAATATCACTACATGGATTAGGCAATACACGTTCAGAATCAGGTAACGGATTACATCGTAACCAAATGATTACCAAAAATGCTGATACTTATTCAAAAGGAGATTTAGGGGAATACTCAACTACATTATATAATGATGCTAATGGCAATTATACTATAAGTCAATTTAAAAACTCATATATTAGATTCGTTATGCCACGTCAATTAAATGATGATGTAAGTAGAATTGTAATGAGAGATTTATGGATTGAACTAACATATGAAGATGTACTTCCTAAATTCCAAATAGATACATTAACAATTAATCCACAAACTATCAGTAACTGTCCAGACAGTTCGGCAATAGTAACAGTAAAAATAAAAAGTGCAAATAACATCACAGAAGATACAAAAGTTCAATTAAGTGGTGCTGGTATCACAAATGCAAATATAAGTGAAATTAAGCATTCTAATAGTAGTAATAAATTTCAAAAAGAAGATGGTAATTATATATGGACTGTAAAAGAATTCTCAGGAAGTACAGCTACATTAAGTTTTACTGTTAAATATTCTAACCACAGTAATGGTAATAGTTGGGATATTAAAGCTCAAGTTAAAAATTATGCTGATAGTAGTAATGAATCTAAAACAGCTACTATTAAAGTTAATAGCTGTAAGCCAGCATTTACATTTGACTTTTTAAAATATGATTACGATGGCAATCATACATCTATGAAAGATTATATTATTAACGGCAAATATACTTTTAAAGATATTGATGCTGTACAAGGCATTTTTGTGGCTAAATTAACTAAAATGCAAGAATTAAATCATGTTGAAAATGTTACTATTGATATGGATACATTAGAATTAGATGCAATATATTCATATTCCAATACAAAAGTATGGCAAATTAAACATGGCGATACTGATATTACAAATAAAGTTAATATTAAAATAGAAAATGATAAATATGTTTTTACTGGATTAAAAGAATATTTAGATGATACTATCACTTTTACATGCCATGCAACATTAGAAAATAGTGGTAATTATAGAGTAGAAGGCAGCTACAATAACTTAACACAAACTAGCTGGAATCAATCAATATCATATAATATAAATGTATTAGGCTCTATTCTACCAAAAGAATATTTCACATTAAGATTAGAAGATGGTTCTGATGTTAAATACAATTCTTTAATGATTACAGAAGGTGATGACTTATTAACACCTATTACTTATACTTCTGAAAAAATTGAAGATTATACTGATGATATGGTTATCATAGGAGAAAAGAAAAGAATTCCTGTAGGCGAAACACAATATATTAAATTTAATATTACATTAGATAGACCTAATGAAGATATTACTCTTAAAAAAGTTTTAGCTTATATAGATGTTTCAGCATCAGAAGATATGCTTGATGATATTATAGTAGGTGCGAGTAAAAATGTTACTATATTAGAGTCAGATAATAATAAGATTTGTGTTATTGATTCTATTTCTTCTAATACTACAACCGTTGTTAAATTAGCTGTTAAATCTGATATTGAAATTGAAGATGTAGTTATTAAATTAAAACCTTATAATTATGATAGATATGATGATAAACATGGCTGGACACCAGCACATGTTATGTTTAAAGACATTCCAAACATTAAAATATCTATTGATGGTATATCAGATTTGATGTATGATGATAGTATTCAAGACAATCCTAAAAGTTATTTCTGGCTATATTATAATATTCAGAACTTGTCAGATATTGACGCTAAGAAAATTAGATTCCAATTGAAAGAACCTAATCAATTTAAGAAGATTTCAGCTGTATCTACTGACACAGAATTACATTTTAATGAAAATAATAGAATTATTACTTTTGATAAATTAGAAAAGAACAGTAAAAAATATATATTAGCCGTAAAATATCAAGCAACACAAAAAGGAATCTACAATTTTATTATACATACATTAGATGATGTGAATGACCTAGAAGATGACCAATATAGTAATTCATATCAACATATGCTAATGATTAACATAGACAGTGAAGTTAGAATTAAAACTGACGTTAGCAATAGCCTACCATATGTAAATGAATTATTTGATTTTCATATTAATGTTAAAAATTTATATAAAAAGCAAAAGAAATTCGTATTCGATATATACGATATTGGTAGTTATGGTATTGAGCATAATACTAATGATTATTATATAGAATATGTTAATTATAAACATGGAACTTTTGAACCATCTAATGAAGAAAATAAAGTTGGTCAATGGATATTGACAGATATTGATGCTGGAGATGAATTTGATTTAACATTATCTGTAAGACCTCAAGATACTGGTAATCACTTCTTTAAAACAATATTTATTAATCAAAGTACATCTAAAAGTAGTAAGAGAGATTTCTATAATGAAGTTAAAGTTTTAGAAAGAAATAAACAATTAGATTTTAATGTATATCATGCAATCGACGAAAAAGGTACTGGATGCAAAGATTGCAATAGTTTAACTGAAATATGCGATGATGACTTTATTAATTTAGGAGATGAAATTTATTACGTTTTAGAGCTAAAAAATAATAGTCGTAATGCTATTAATAAAAATATTCATATATACGCTCGTTTACCAGATTCTTTCTTAACCAATAAAATAATTTGTTCAAGCCGTAATTACATACTTAATCAAGATAATAATTTAATACATTTTACAATACCTAATTTACCAGGTTGTAAACAAGACAATTCAACAATTAAATTCTGTTTTAAAGTAAAACCAGATAAAATCGGCAAATTCACAAGCAACTTTACATTAACAACCAGAAATTCATCAGTATTATACAAACAATTAAAATTAACCGTAGATTCAGAATTTGTTGAAAGAAAATTAGAACACGAAATTAATATTTATAATTTTGAAAAAACTAACAAATATTACAGATATGAAACTGATAATATTGGAAATGTTTTTAAATTCTTCAACACAGGAGATAAAACTTATAGACCAGTAAGAACTGAACACTATAATAAATCAGCGATTGAAACCTACAGAGGCACCAATCTTAAAGAAATTGTTCGCAATATTAAAGATAATTCTAAATATGTTGACCCTGTATTATTAAGAGAAGGAGCAAATCAATTTGCAGATAAAGGTTATGAACTATATCCAGATGGATTAATGAGAAGATTTGGACTTTTAAACTCAGAAATTTTCCATTATAGTAATCAATTCCCACGCACAACAGACTTAGTACTAAAAGCAATGAAATGGGATATTGATATGTGGGATACTAAATTATGGGCAAGTGATAAATATAATAATGGTGTGTTTGATTTAACTATTGATTATTCAAAAGTACCTACCAATTTTAATATACTCGAAGTAGATAATCCAATTAAGAATTTGCAGAATTTAGTGGATAATACTAAACCATATGGAACCAAAGCGTTTTGTTATTATTCCGCTAGTGTTCGTGCATCTTTTGCTATGAATATTGATATTGTTAAAAGCGAATTCCAGCATTCTTTAAAAATATTCTTATCTATGCCTAATGATTTTGATATAATAACTGAATGTAATAGACATGATAATAGTTTAATTGTTTATTATGATTTAACTAAAGCTATTTTATCAACTGAGTTAGATATTGCTGTTGATTTCTTTAATAATCAAACCAAAGACCCTTCAAGAATGTCATCTAATATTCCAGAAATCAGCACAGGAATTTATTATGACAATTATAAGAAAACTTACGCTCGTGACTGCTACTATCTAATTTCAAACACTTATAATGGTACAGAAAATGAGCGAAATATTGATGTTGTTAAGCCAGCTATTGAGTCATTTAATAATCAAGTAAGTTTGTCTGATGATGGTATACATCATTTTACTTCTACTACTAATGACCTCCAGTCATCAAATAAATCAACAGTTGATTTATCAAATATTTTATTTATTAATTTCTTAAATAAATTAACAAATAAAGAAATGATTGGATTAACAGTTCAACCGTACAAAGATACTACAATCTACACACATAATGATATTAACGGCAATATAGCACAAGATGACAGACAATTACTAACAGATAATACTATAAAATGCGTATTCTATAAAGATGACATCAATGCATTCCAAGGATTCAGATTAATAGTTAATAATGAAATTAATCAAGAAAGGAATATTATAGGAGATATTAATACAGTCAGTATACAAATACAGACCTGCGATGAAGAAAATAATCAAATATTACACTTCTGGGGTAGTATCAATGGACAAGAATATTATCACATAGGTCATGTAATTATTAACAATTTTATCGACCCAACAGCATATGTATTCACAGAAACAGAACATCAAGACGATTGTAACATTAAATGCTATGTAATGAACGATAAAGATGACTTACCAATTAAATTCCAGATTAGCGACCAAATAAGAGAAAAAACCAAAGATTTCGATACCATAAGAGCTATCGAAAACAAGAATAAATGGCAATACCTAAAGAGAATTAATAACGGTAAAAGCAATAAATATGCTTATTTCGAAAATAAAATTAACATTGACCCAGAATGCTTAGAAAAAGCAATTAACGTTCCTAAATTAGTATTAAAATACAACGACTTAAATATTCATAAACACGATGAAATAGTAGATATTAAATTTAAGATTGAAGCCCAAAGTAACAAGGAAGACTTCCAAAACGATATTCACATCAACCTATACAAAGATGGAGATGCATATATTGCGGAAGATAATATAGCCAGACAAAATCACTACCCATCTAAAGTAACAAACGTTAATCAAGAGTTCTTAACTACTATCAATGTAGAACAAACAAACACTACAATATGCTCAGAATGCTTAAAAATATCATTAGGATATTTAGATAAATGTCCATATTGCGAATCAACACACGTACGCCATTATAGTGAGCCACAATCAGCTACAGCATGTTATAACTGTGGATGGATTATAGATGGATGGCACGATTACTGTCACCACTGCTTGTCTTATAATGTCGAAAAAATCCAAATAGATTTTAATAAAACATACTGCAACCACTGCCATTCACTCAGTAATGACTACTATGAACGTTGTCCACAGTGTTTTTCATCTGACGTAGTGCATTTAACTAATAACACAACCAAATATCAAATATTTGACGAAAAAACACAAAACATTAAACCAATTAGTATTCATACTGATAGTCAAATGGTCAATTTATTTAACTTAGAAATTCCATTAAATCATCACACAAAATCATTACAAGAATTAGAATACTTACAACTACATATTGCAGGTAAAAATAACAACTTAGGAGAATATTACTATTGCGAAGCATGTAGTAGTGGTGGATTAGGAAATTATGAAAAATGTCCATACTGTGGAAGTAGCGATATTCATAATGAAAAAATCAATAATAATGTATTAGAAGTTTATTTACAAGCCAATGGAAAAACTAATCCATATTCATACTGTAAAACATGTAAAACATATCATAATGGACATTATAGTATTTGTCCAAATTGTGGTAGTAATAAAATTGAGTATAACAACAATACTTATGCTCCAGAGATATTTGCACTGCCTGAAAATTTCGATATTCCTTTAAATATCTACACTAAAGATGATGAAAATTCTTATGCAAATATTAATCAAATAGATAATTTTAAATTATTATGTTACATAGAAAATAAATCTTATAATAAAATAATTGAAGATATACTTGCTTTACCTATCAAAGATAAGCATCAAGCTGAAATATTACAAGAATTACCTTTATTAAATATTAATGTTAACAATATGTATTTTGATTATAAATACATTAACGAAAAAGAATGGGTAGGATTGGATAGACTACAAGGAGAAAATCACTCATTTATTAAGTACGATATTTCTAATTATCAAGATAAAAGTGATGCAATTAACTTTAGCAACTTTAATTTACCTAATGGTGAATATTTAAATGCTAATTTATATATTAGTGGTGTTATTAAGAAAACTATTAATAGCAAGAACTATATTGCTCCTGTTATGAATATTCATATTAATAATAATGGTAAGATGTTTAGTAAAAGGTTTATTATTACTGAATCAATATTTAATACTAATTTTGACATTACTACTTTAATTGGACAAAATTTACAGAATGTGTCTGTTAAAATTGATTTTGACAATATTAGTGGTCATGATAGTATTAATATTACTGATTGTCATATTACAACTGCTAAACACCAGTATAAAGATATTATTCATGATAATATTAATGAAGTTAGCTCTCGGTCTATTAAAGAACATAATTATTACTTAATTGAATCAATTGATAATTCATTATGGGGGTTAAATAAAACAGCACCATATTATTTATCAGGAAAACATTTAGAAACCAATTTGATAGCTTATATTGATTTTGGCAAACTTAATTTAGAAGAATATTTAAGAATATATAATATTGAAATGATTATATATTATAAAACTAAGACTGGAAAAGTAATTACCGAAACAATATCGCAAGATGCAGATAACAAAATCCAAAATAAAGCTATTACAGATGGATTGCTAACTATTGACGAAGATAGTACAGAGCAAATATTAGAAGGAGAAATCAATGCTGTTAATGGTGAATTAATAGGTAGTGTTAATTATCCTGCTCTTGACTTAAATAATTTAGAGTATGAAGTTAATACCATAAACGAAGATGATGATTTAATTAATGATATACCTTTATATTATCAACTTGCACAATCTTTTAGAATAGAATCCCCTACTGATGATAATAGAAGTAATTCTCATATCCATAAATCAACAACTATTAGTACAATATCTTTAAATTATTTCGGTAGAAGAGGATATCCTAATAATGTAATTAGTGTACATTTATGCGAAGATAATAATAATCAGCCAGGAAATATTATCCAGAGTAATAAAGTTAAAATGCCTAATGCTAATCAAATTCTAAATATTGATTTAGATGTCATAGACTTAGACACTAATACTAAATATTGGATAGTATTAGAAGATGTAAGTGCAGATATTAATAATTATCATCGTTTTAAATATAATGGAAACATTGATGTGGGTGAATTAATTCACTATAACAATGGTATAATATATGATAATAATCGTGTATTAAGCTTCAGTATTGATAAAATTAATTCTGTAGAAAGTTATTGGAATTTGCCAATGACTTGGAGATTAGATTTATCTGTTTATGATAGATATAAGATTTATAACAATTTCTACAGATATAATGTACAAGATGGAAGCAATGTATCATTATCTAATTTGAATATTAAAAATGGTTATTATTTAATCGATACTGAACCTATTCCTGAATCTATTGTCGAAGAATCAAATATTGATGAATATGAAGTAAGAAATAATACTATTACTGAGCCTGAAGTTATAGAATCTTTTGGTGACAAATCTCTTTTAGGAGATGATGACAATGATTAAAATTTCTAATGATGTAACAATTAAACAAATTATGGAAGTAATTAATAATGAAACTGGTGAGGTTTCTTATTTAATTATGGACGATAATGATAATGGATGGAGAACTATTACAAAAGATGAATACAATAAGATAAGAGGTAATAAAGATGGGGAATAAAATAATTACTGATAGAGGTAAAACAGAATTGCTAAGATTAGGTTTTGTTGATGGCAGCGAAGGAGCTTTTAATTATATAGCACTGGGTGATGGAGATAGTAAAGCTGCACAGGGAGGAGTATTCTCTGAAGTAAACGGTAATGGATACGAAAGAGTAGAAACCACATTAGAAACAGATATAGTCGGTGACGAAAAGCAAATCGAAATATCTGGAGTATTCAACGAAGCTAATTATGCAGTTAACGGAGACGGTGGGCTCATCACAGAAATTGGATTATGTAACAGCTCAATATCAGGTTCAAACGATGAAGTGTTCTTTTTATATAGTGAAGTTCCTCAAATTTATAAAACAGATAATATTAGTTTAAAATATACAATTATTATATCAATAGATTAAGGTGGTATAAATGCCTTCATATTATAATTCAGTAAAAGGAACAATCGATTCAGGTAAAACTGCTCGTTCAGGTGATATACACTTAATACAATCAAGTATACAAGATGCTATGCAAAGAATGATTGTAGATATGTTTGGAACTGGGTTTATCTTAGGCGAATCTGAAGATGCTTTAAAATTATATCCAACTAACATTCATATTGACCAATCTAACAATAATGATGAAGATAACATCAGTTCAGCTTCTTTCTTGGATACTTACTTTAGACAACCTATTACCATTGAAAAATCATCTATTGAAACAATACGTGTTAAATTATGTAATTTATCTAATATTACAACAACTATTTACGCTGAGATTAGAGATTCAGACTTTGAATTAATACAAGAAACTAACGCAAGTTTAGAGCCAACTTTAGATTCTCCTTCTCTTTTCACAGAAGTTGATTTTAATTTCAATAAAGACCATTTACCAGTTGGATTATATTATTTTGTTTTACGTCCTGTTGATATATCAGCTACTGACTTAACTATTAGTGGAGACGAAACCCCTTATGATACTATTTATCCTGATATGTTTAGAGTACAGTATGATATTGAAGGTCAGTACTCTCAGGGGCTCGAAGCGTCTTTAGATGGGGATACTTACTTAGATGCTAATTTACTTGATGAATCACTTGCTTATGATGATAATGGAGATATTATTGATAATAATCCTGATTTAATATTTGAGCACGTATATAGTTCTGGAAATACTTATTTAATTACCAACGGAAGTGCTGTTGTATTAGGTGAAAAAGTATATCCATTAGATACTCACGTAACTATTGATGGACCATCTACACATGGAGATAGAACTGATTTAGTTACATTAACAACAGATGGGCGTTTAAATGTTATTAAGGGTAATGTATATAATGGAGAAAAAGTATACCCTACTGACGATACTGGATTAAAAATTGCATATATTACCACATATAGATACACATTAAGCACAGCTGAAAAAAATGCATATGGTACATTATATCAAGACAATATTACTACATATAATCAAAGAGTTCCATCTATTGAACAGGGCGATGAAAATAACATGACTCGTCATAGAGATATCATAGAACGTATTCGTAGATTGGAGAAAAAAATTGATTATCAAATGTTGCGTAATTCCCCTGTTCGTATTAAATATAATTGTGTGGTAGACCCTATCTTAGCTAATAATGGAGTCGATGACTACGCTGCTACACGTGGAGAAGGTACATATAATGTTAGCAGTACTGAGGGAGAAGGGCAAACAACAATTACTTCCAATATTGCTAAAAACTATGCTTGGTCTATTATAGAAGATAATTATACATATAGTAATTTAACTCAATCATCACAGAATATTCAAATATCACTATGGGATACTGTTACGACCAAAACAAAACCAAGCAAATATAGCAGTAGTACAAAAGGAGCATATTTAATATGGGCTAAAGCTGAAGATTTAACTGAAGCTAATACGGTAAAAGAATCTAAAGCTTTACCTGGATTGAATATGCAGATTCAAATCAAAAAGGGCGGAACTCTTAAAAAAACATATGATATTAAAACTAATAAAAATGGAGAAGTTGCTTTATCTATATGGAGTGCTGCGTTAACTGTAGGCTCATATGATATATATTTAATACATAATAATACACAGGTTAAAGCTAAATTAACCATTAAAAACGATAATGAAAATATTAAAGCAACAGATGTATCTCCTCATACTGGATACAGTACTGTACAAACTACATCTGCTGGTAAAGTAACACATAGTTTACCAGATGGAGTTATAGCTGGTAATGATTCTTTTTACACTGAAAACGCTATTATTGATACTGATAATGGTGAAATTAGAGTTAAAAAAGTAAGTAATAGTGGACAAGAATATATAACTAATACTTTATTAAAAGACCAATCTACTTATGAATCAAAAGAAGTTCAGTTTAAAATTAATAGTGGGTCAAGTATGACCTCAGAATACCCAATGCTTCATTTTAAACTCGAAAGAGATACATATATTAAAACTATCACCCCATATATTAGTGGGTTCCAAAATATGGAAAGTTTTGGAATTTTAATATTCAAAAATGATTCTGTTTTTGATATGGTAGATAATACAAGACATGTTGTTACAAAATATATACAACAAGCAGATACAGCACTACCAACAATATATGATAGTGGATATAAATCATTAAATGATTTAGTAAAACAATCAAATCAATGGAAAATATTAAAAAATCAGGTAGATTTTAATATTGATATGACTTTTGATGCTGGAACCTATAGTTTAATGATATATGGTAAAGTAGATAATACTAAAAGTGATGGTGTTATTAAGATAAAACAATACCACACATTACATCAAACTAGCCAGTATGGTATTGCTACCAAATCCATAGGTAGTAGTAAATTATCAAAAATCAATATGGATACAAGTAACCTAACTGATTGGAGTTTTGATGTTGCTATTAAACAAAAACCTTATTCATATTATGATAAGGCTACTATTATATCCAAACCAATTAATACAGGTTTGCCAATTACAGGTTGTAATATTAGTAAAAATTTAATTATTCCTGAAGGTTGTGATGCAGATTTATATGTAACTAATGATGGGGCTAATTATATAAAAGCTAATGCAAATAATAAAACAATTAAATTCACTGGAGATAATAATACTTTTAGATGGAAGTTAGTATTATATGCAACCACATCTCAATCACCAAAACTTAAATTTGACCCTAATCGCCAATATGCAATTAGTTTCACACTTTCTCAATCAATTGATTACGTAGAATACGAAGATTACCATAGATGTTACGAAACACCATTAATCAACGCTAATGCAGTCACTAGAACATTTACATCAAGTCCATCTCTTAATTCATTTAGTCAATGGGAATTTGCACGTATTTATATGGAAGATGAAGACTTACAAAGCAAAATTGACATCTGTATTGGATATGATTATGATGATATAGATACTAATGTTACAACACCAAAAGCAGAGTGGAGTAAAGGTATATTCTTTAGTACAATATTTGCTAATTTATCATTAGAAGACTTTAGTAGAAAATCAGTTGATTATAGTAATTATGATGGAGATGTAGAATACGACGAATACAATTACCCATTCCATATGGATAGTGAATATGTTAAGCAGTCTACTGGTGGAAATGCATTAGCATCTCCAGATACAAATACGGATAAATACACATACGGTAATATTAACTCAGAAAATTCATCAGCATATGATAATATTAATACATATTTCTCAATCCCAACATTAATCTCAAAAGATTATCAATACTATGATAATGATGGAGAGAATACACAGAAATATGCAGGCATGCATATTACATATGGACCATATTATGAAGTTAAAAGTAAAGTAGTAAGACCTACAGATGGCTCCGCTGTATCAACTTACTCTCCGAGCGATGTAATATTGGGTGTATCTTTTAAAAATGGTTTAGGTGTTGATGAGAATTGTACATCAGTTACTTTAGGTATTATTCCTTATGTTGACCCAACAAAACACGCAAACCCATCAAATTACTCAACTACAGATAATGAAAATAATGAAACTAAATTTTTCCCACCAAATACATTTGAAGTAGTGTTAGCAGTTAATAGACATGGAGAAATAGAGGAAAACGATGCCATTGCTGGTAAAACTTATACTATTAGTAAACCATTAATCCATGAAGAGTATAATGAAGTAAGCATTAGTTTTATTGATGATTTAGAAGGATTTGAAGCTAGTGATATATATAGTATAGGTATCAGAGCAAAAGACCCAACAGATGCTATCTTAGAAGGTGAATCATTGGGATTAGGTAGAATTACTACATCAACATATAACATAAGACCATATACACCATATACTTATACTGGTAAATGGAATCGTTTAGCGTGGAAAAACTTATCAGGAACTGATTCTTCAGGTCAACCAAAATGCAGAGCTTTTTCTATTTATAATTTAGGTAGAAAAGACGCATGGACCAATGAAAATAAAAAAGTATTTTATCCAATCAATTATGATTACGACAATATTAACGTTGACCAAAGAATTTTATCACCATCAAGTTATGATAGTGTATTTAATAATGGTTCTCGTCCAATAATATGGAATAGACATAAAACAGCATATAGAAAATTAAGCACAGATAATGGAGAATGGAATCATGGAAATGCTTCTATTACAAGAAATGGTTCCAGTTTCACAACAGTAATTGCAAATAAGGGTAAGTATACAGTTGCTGATTGTGGTAATGAAATTTGCTTTGATTTAGCACCTAATGTAACAGGACAATTATTTAAAATAGAAACAGATATTCCATTCACTGTGTATGATTTAATAGATATTCAATATACTATGTTTACAGAATATTATGTAGATGGTAATGAAAATGATTGGAATGGTACCTTATTAGTAGACGAGCAGCATAAAGATGGTTTCTTAGGTAATACAAACGTTAGACAGGAAATTGAAAATGGTCAAACTTACACATATAGAACAGATGGTTCATTCTCTAAAGGAGAAATCTATATTGATTTCTATGACACCACAGATACTACAGGCGACCCTGTAGAGAGTTTTCCATTACCTGCTTGGGGTAGGGTAGCTACTCAAAGTACTGTAGCAGATAAAACAATTAATGCTTGGTTTAAAAAACATAGTTCAAGCACTAAAATTCGTGCTATTGTTTTAAGACGTGCTGACCCTCGTGGTTTAGGCGATAAATTGCCTCATATTAAATTTATTTTAAATAATATTTTATTATTTAATACTGACCAGCAATTGGCTTTAGGTCCACAAATGCAGATGAGGATTTACCCTGAGGCGATGAATGATATATCAAACACTCGTATTAGAAAATATGGTGCTATTTATAGATTGAAGTGATTTTTATGGCTGAAGAAGAAATTATTGTGCAAACTATTGATGAAGTTGCTAATATTGATTTTGCTAAAGAAACTAATAATTTAATTAATAATCAAACTAATGATTTACAGGGTAGTATTGATAGTGTTTCTACTCAGTTAGAAAATATTGAAAATGCTATCCTTGATAGCAATATCATACCTAATAACACAGCATCAGTAGATTTATCAGAAGTAACAACATTAATAGAAGATATAGATACAACAGTTGTTGAAGCAAAAACACAAGATGTATTAAATTTAGTATTTCAACAACAAGAGCAAATTAATAGAATAGAAGAAAAATTAGACACTATATTAGATAAAATGTAAACAGGAAGATTTAAATGGTAGAAGAAATATTACGTAACGAAATACATGATATGTCTCAGCGGATATATGAATTGCAACAAAAAACCGAACACCTTACAAATGGACAACGATATGCCGCTATTAGTGAAATAGAAAAGAGCATACAACCGTTATGTAATGATTTACGCCATTTAGAGCATCAACTTTACAGTCAACAAACTAACGATGAGAATCTTCATAAAGATATTCAAATGTTAGAAAAACAAATTACTGATTTAAAAAATATAAAATCAGATTTGACCGCTCGTATTAATACCGAGACTGAACATACGAGGCAGGAATTAAATGATAGAATAATAAGTTTCATGTCTAATGAATTATCACCAATAAAAACAAGTATTGAAAAAAATCAGAATGACGTTCAAAGTGTAAAAGAAGATATTCAAAGTTTACGTCTTGAAATCATAAGGCATGATAAAGACCAAGAGGTCGCTCAAGTAGCACGTTTTGACAAATTCAAGGTAGTGATTACCACTATTGTTGCAGTTATTGCCGCCTTGTCGACCTTGTCTTTATGGTTGGAGCCTCCTATAAGAACATTAATTAATATATTCTTTTAGGCGTGTTTCATCGTTAAAAGTGTGTGTTAATATAGAATTAAGGCATTATATAAATAAATTATTTAATCTAATCTTTAAGTGCTAATTTCATATCAGCTTTTTTAATGGTTTTCCTACCAGCATGATGAGCGTAAGCATTCGCTTTACGTGTTACGTTTACTGCGTAGTCCTCCATTGATTCTTTTAATAAATCTATAGCATCACCACTTACTCTGGACGCTCCTGTACTTTTTATCAGTCTTGTGACTGGTGCTTTAGCAATTGCCATATAATCACCTCATTATTTTATTTTTAAAATTACTTACACATCTATGGCAAATGATGTGATAAGTTTGACACCATTAATGGTAGTCATATTAATGTTAGTTGCTTTTAGTATTTAAACCTTTCGGTTTAATAAAGAAATTATTGCTATGACAAGCATCAATAATAAATTTATATTCTTCATAAGTCAAGTTATATTTTTTACAAAAAATAGGAAGGTCTTTTAGCAGTGGGCGTATAATTCCTGGGAAGTCATACAAGTTAATATGCAAATTATTAATTTTATCTATATCAAATCCATTGATAGGGATATCATGTTTCTCTAATTCACTAATAACTACCTCTGCGTAACTATCATCATCACTACGTTTATACTTATATAAATTATAATTTCTTTTACTACACTCACGACAGTAATATGACAAGCCATCTGGCATATTTTTGTTTTTAGTAAAATTATCTATTGTTAACTTTTCTTTACATCCATAACATTGTTTAGTTTCCACAGAACTCACATTTAAAATTTAATAGTGGGAGTATATTTAATACCATGGGGATAAATATAATGGCTTATTCATATACCATATTCTATTAGGTAATGATGTTGTATGTGTCCAATTAGTAGGATATATTTTTACATCATCTTGTTTGATAGTATCTAAAGCTTTATTGTAAGCTTCAAGTATTTCATAGAAATCAATATCATCATCTTCTATATCTTCTTCATTGTCGTATTCTGTTGATAAAACTTCATTAATTATCTTATCTTTTTCCATACGCTTTTCTAATAAGTTTATTGTTTTATCAACTTGTGCTCTAATAGCTTTTAATTCATCAAGTACATATTTATATCCATTGTCTTCACTAAAATCCATATCACATGTACAATTATTGCAATCACAATTATTTGTCATTTTTATCACTCACTTTAAAACCCATTAATAGGTCTTGTTTATCTTCTATCCATTGCTTTACGTACTGTAAATCTTGGATAGCTTCTTCTTCATTCCCTTCTGCATTCTTTAATGTTCCGACTGCAAAGCTATAAAAAATAGCATTTGCGAGTACTTGTTCATCGAGAATGCGTTGGAAATTGTCTTTTTGTGTGAACTCTTTTACTATTGTGATTAAGAGTTCATCAATAGTTGTCGAATCCATATTTTATATTTATTAAGTTATTAGTATTTATATTTTTTGGTCAGGTAAAAATAGTAATTTATTGGTACATTAAATCATTTAATTCATTATCTGTTTCTTTATTTATTAAATTAATATCTTGCTCATATATTACACCAATATCAACAATATACTTCTTATTAATAGCCACGAAACGCTCCGTACCATCATCAATAGTATAACTAACACCCAAAATATCCTCATCTTCAAAGTCAATAAAAGCCATAGAATAAGAAGAAGATTCGGATGTTGTGACATAAACACAAACATCTTTCACTTCCTCTATGCTACATGACATGCCATTTGCTATCATTGATGTATAATTATTTTGCATCTTATCACTGTATGTAATTGAATACTTGAAGCTAAAAGTAATAATTACTTATAATTATCAAGCTTTTTTAATATATTAAAAATTATGGATAGGGGTAAAAGGTATATCATACTTTTCTTTTGTATGTTTAGATGACACATAGTCATCTTCATCCCCCAATAATTCATCAATGTCTTTTATTGGTATATAATCTTCTTTCAAATCTATTCTTTGTAATTCTCTTAAAAATCTTGGACTTAATTCTAATTGATTTTCTGCTTCATCAAAGAATGCGTCAACAACTTGCCATACCTTTTCAGGCTCATCCCTAACAGCATCCAATTTATCTTGAAATGCAAATATTTCGTCCATGGAAATTTTTACAAATTGTGTTTTACCCCATTGTTGTTTAATATTAATCACCGCTTGTATCCGTATTTTGTTGTAGTAGTTCGTCTCTCTCTCTTATCATGCTACAAGCATCATCGTGTCCTTGTATTATTTCGTCTATTAAAAAACAGTATCCATAATCATTTTCAACGTCATAGTACCTAAATCTACGACATTGCATGTGTTGTTTTTTCTTTAATGATGAGTTTTCCATTGTATGGTATTTTGCATCATGTTCTTCAAATCGAAATACACTTTCGTTAACCACGCCTTTTTTACAGTACTCTTCTGGTATCATCATGTAGTCTAAATAGTCTCGTGCGTATTCTTCATCTTTGAATATTGCGATTACTTCGTCATCATCGTTTAATATATAATATGATAGTTTCATTATTTATTTCTCCAATTAATAATTTCTATAATATCCAAAATGGTAATGAACCCTATCCCAATTAGTCCTCTTATCTTTTTGAAAAAGTCTGGGAATACAGACGCATTTTTCATCAGCATCTATATTCCAATATTTTGTGTGAATAATATAAGAACTGCATCTTATTTTCATAATTTATGCCTGTATCTATCTTTAAACTCTTGTTGTTTTCCATTATTAAAACCAAGTGTTGGTAAATAGTAGCCTGTGCAACGGTCATAAGTTACTAAATCAGTAGACCCACAAATAGGACAAACATCTATATTATCATTAATAGTAAATTGACATTCCTGACAATAAGTAAATACTTTTGAATATGCCCAGAAAGTTACGTCAGAATCTACAATTTTTTTATTTAAACTCCAAATAGCTTTATCATCACTCCAAATTTCTCCTAACCATAAATGAAGGATACTACCTCCTAATGTGAGCTTATTATATTGTTGAGCGTTTTTGATATGTGCTACTATATTTGAATCATCAGAAACAGGAATATGATTAGAGTTTGTTAAATAATAACTACCTTTTGTACCCTGTACTATAGCGTCTGGATATTTTTCTTTAATAATCTCTGCAAAGCGATGAGCTGTAGACTCTGCAGGAGAGGCTATTACACTCCAGCGAAGGTTATCACGTTCATGAAATTCTTCTTTTTTGCTATTAAGGAATTTAATAATTTTTTCGCCTTCACTATCTGATATATTGTTTAAAGTTTTTAAACATTCATGTAATCCACAAAAACCTAATGTAATTGTTGTATTATCTATATCATACAATGGTTTTCCAGTATCTTTATCCTCCTGTAAGAGAAAATCAGACATATGTTTGTTATAAATAGTATCTATAACACGATTTCGACGATATATTAAACCATCATAAGCGATTTCACATACTTCATCTAATTTTTGATAAAATTTATCAACATCTCCATTACTATCTAAAGCAATTAATGGTAAATTTAATGTTGTATATGCAAAATTACCAGTATTTAAACAATCTACATTATAACTACCTGTCCAATTCATTGGAAGAGCTGTACGACAATTACCAGTTAAAATAAAATCATCACTAATAATAATCCTATCGTTAACTTCAAAGCAATAAGTATAATCAGTCTCATGTAATGGTATAATCTCTTTTACTGATTGACTTTTTGTTTCGGTAATATGTCTATAATTATTATCTACTGATTGAACAATTTGATGTTGTTTATCTCTTAAAGTTAATTGCTGCAAAACCCTAACACTCTCATGATTGCAACTAAGATATATTCTTTCAAACGGTTGTCTGTTCTTTTGATTTTTTGATGGTTGTACAATACGACTACTAAATTTAATACCTAAATTAAAACATGCCCATTTAAATAATTGAGTATATTCCATATCAGTTGAAACAAACTCAGCAGCTAAGCTTTTATTAAAACCACCATTAATTCTAATATAACCATCAGATGATAATAATCCAGACAATAAACCAGCTAAACAATTAATATCAGTTAAATCTGGTTTTTGTATTTCATTACTGCTAAAGTAAAAAACAGTGTAATTAGCATCATCTCTGGAGTGATAAACAGTATCTTCTTTATATTCTATATTTAAATCATCTAATAAATTACGAACATAATCAATTTTATCTTCTTTTAAAAGCATGAAGTTAGCATGACCTTTATTAAAGTCAGCACCTTTCTTTCCATCACCTAAATAAAATCCATATAATATTGCTCGTTTATCAGGTATTAAATGAGATTGTTCGTCATTTAATATACAAGCAACATCTAATAAATTAGACTTACAATCAAGAATATTTTTCTTATTCATGGCACGATTTGTAATCATTGAATGATTTTTATCACATACAAATGTTTTGTTACCTGCAAGTTTTATTTTATATAATTCTTGAGGCTCATTTTTAATAAAATTTTTTGCTTTATGCCAAATGATATTCTTATCGTCATCAACAGTTAGAACTTCAATATTGTCGACTTTAGTTTTACCTATATCAGCATTAAGTAATTTATCTATTTCTTTAAAAGATAAATAACGTAATTGATTATCTATTTTTACCCATAATGATGTATCTGGAGAAAAACATCCCATTACTGTTCTCTCTAATCCTGTACAATTAACATAATATAATGTTGGATTATTAGCCCCTATCTCATGTACTAATTTACAATTACCACTATATTCATCTAAATCACCTTCTCTAATATTAATTAAAATATTAGGGAAACGATGATATGCTCCCATTCCATCTCTTTCATTAGATACTTCAAGTATAGCTCTAAAGATTAAATCAGCCTCTTCTTGATAGTCACCATAAACCCCACTGACAACACCACCTGGTCCTATGGCTGGTTCATTCTTTAAAACCTCTGGTATGGACATATCTATCCCTATAGACGAAAACAAAACCTGTCCACCACGACAAATCAAAGACATGTTACAATTAAAGATAAAACCTTGAATAGCTTGTTTAATTTCTTCGTATGTTCTTCCACGTGCAAATACAGAAAGTAGAGAGTTGAAATTAGCATATCCTTGTCCACCACTAAATACAGTTGCCCCTGCCATAAAAGCTTGAAGCAAATGATTTAATAGCACTTCTAAAGATTTAGCTGGTTTTGCAACAGAACCCATCAATCCATGACCATCAATCTTAAGTCCATTTTTAGCAAAGAAGCGTAAATCATAATTCATACAATTAGGACGCACCTCCAGATATTCTAAATCGTGGATGTGAATGTATCCATCAATATGAGCCTTAGAACAATGCTCAGGCATCTTCAATAATGAATATTCTTTAGCAATACTATCATATGCATATTTTGCTACCATTTCAGGTGTGTATCCTATATTAGCATTATCCTTACACCCATTTTGTAATAAATCCTCAAACTCTGATACACTCATTCCTAATTTTCTATTTTGTTCTACTGCATCAAACTCTCCTTCTCGTAATAAATGGGAAGAAACTTCAGCTCTTAAGTCAGATGTGGATATTTCCATTAATCCTTCATTTTGTTTTAATTTATATATTTTTTTAGCAATCCTATCTTGTATTCTATCTGCTAAGTCTTGTTTTACACCAGTTTCATCCATAATAGTTTGAGAAATTATTCTTGGTTTAAATGGTTCTTTACTTCCATCAGTATGTATAACAAAAATTTTATCAGTCATTTATTTCCTCCGTAAATTACTATATTTTTATAGTATTTTATTTGTCATCGCTAATATATAAAGATATCTGAAGGTTGACAAATTCTCTATCTATGAGTCGTATAGTTCTTTCACTAATCTTATCATATTTCTTAGACTTCAACTCCTGTGACACTTTATTCAACTTGTTTTTTAAAACAATTTCACTATCATTATCATTAAAATCTATATCAAGTGGCTCATCTTCCATAAAAATTTTAACCATATCCACCAAGTCAAAAGTAGACATATTTAAATTACCATCATTAAGTTTATCTATCCACTTAGTTAAGTTAAATTTAACTAATTCGTATGGTGGATTATTATCACAATACTCCAATAATTGGTCAAAATGAGAATAACTAATATCAATATCAGATTTATACATAAGCCATTGATACATTTGGATAGACCCATTATGATAAATAAGATGCAATAAACTGCCCAATTCCATCATAAATATATTATGCCCATCTATATCGGTAGACATACTATATAATGGCTGTTCAATAAAAGATAATAATTGATTTAATGGAGCTATATAAACCCCATAAATATCATTATCTTTAGAATAGATAGACAATACTTTAATACCCTTTTGTTCCTCAAAAGATTCTCGGACAATATTTAAAGTATTAAGGTCAACTTTTCTATTTTTCGGTGTAATCGCCATCGTATTCATTTATTACACCATCCACACATAAGTCAACTAATTGTGCAAAACGCACACCTTTCTCTAAAACAAACGGTTCATCTGTATGATTGATTAATAGAAAACTTAAGTGTCCATCGAAACCTGCATCGCCTACTGCTGTCCTTATATCAATTCCTGCTCTTAATAAAGATGAGCGAGGGAAGTAGAATTGTCCAGCGTCTTTACTAATCTTAATTTTCTCTTTTGTAGTAGCAATATAAGGTATGTGTGGCTCAATAGTAAATACATCTTTTACCATTCCAGCAACCATAACTGATGTGGTTTCTAATTCTTCTTGTTCTGGTAAAATCTTAGCATTTTCTAATAAACCATATACAGTCCCCTTATTATGTTTAAGTACAGATACTTTATCTAAACATAAATCTAATCCATTTGGCTGTCTTTGAGCTTCATCCAACTCTGGGTATTTTTCTCTTAAAATTGATTCTCCATTTATCAAATTATCACCTCATTAAATAAGTAAATAAATAAAGAAATTAATCTTTATTTACCCTAACTAAACTACCAACTCCACCACCAAGAGCACTAAAGATTGTAAGTGACACAATCCACCAGTCTAAGCCAGTTACTCCGACTGCAGTTGCTATTGCTGTTGCAGTTACTATTCCAAACCATATTCCGATTATCGCTAATATGATAGCGATAAATATTCCTAAGATTCCTAAACTTAAATCTAAATCCATAGTAATTACCTCGTTTAAGCATCAAATTAATTATTTAATTAATTATCATTTGCATCTCTTCATATTCTTCGTTTTCCTTAATATTCTTAAAAGTACTATAAACTTCGTTAGCAAATTTAATTGTAACTTTCTTTAAAGCCATCAAATGTATACGCTTTTTACTATACATAGGGTGCTTCCTATGATAATATTGAACCCTTTCATTATATATACTTTTATATTCGTCATCATTATTTATAATTTTCTGTGCACATCTAGTGAGACATACTTTCAAATTCTCACAATAATCAACATTATCATACTTCTTGTTAGCTACATGCTTACCTTTCTTATATTTCCTTACCTTATACACCTTATCACCTTTTTTATCAACAGGTGATAATCCACAATATGAAATGAAATGCTTACGGTTTTTAAACCTACCAATATCGCCAATTTCAACTATAATTTCAGCCGCATCGTATATATTAATTGACTTAATATTAGCTAAAAAGTTAACATACTCCTTTGAGAAAATTAAAATATTATACATTTCATTACGTATCTTCTGTAAAGGACTTTCAATAGGTTTAATACTTGTATTCTTAAGCTGAACCTTATAATCATCATTTAACTCTGGAATTGCATCTAACCTATAAACATTACTCGTATATGCTTCATGCAATGTTTTATTAGTAGAAAATAATATAGTTAATACTTTTAAATCATATTCATTCATTATCTCATCCTCCTTATAGCTTCTTTACTTTTATTTTGTAGCCTCGGCACATCATCTAATTGACTATCAGATGCTTGAAACACTTGACCAGGAGTTCTAAAAGTATCCAATAAAGTACGTGCCATCTTTTTACCCACAGCAGGTAAACCAATCAAAACATTAATCATTTCATTAGAATCTTTAGTACGAACAATAGGTGGCTCAATAGGCTCATCGCTCTTATTAACATTACTAATAATTGATTTTATACATTTTAAAAAATGATTAGTATTATCACATTGAATAACATTTACTTTATATCTTACTTGTAAAGAAACTATATTACCATACCATTCATTCAATGTTAACGGTTTACAATATTTCTTATTCCAATTGCCATCATCATATATTAATATAAAACGAAATGGATAATCTTTCATTTGCAATGCTTCTTTTTGAATTTGCCTTGAACGGCAGCTACCAATAAAATCCTGAATAGTCTTAACCTCAATTAAAATATCAGGCTTACTATCTTGACTAACAAGTATATCACCAGCTGGTAAGCGACGCACAATAACATCACTATGAAAATATCCTTTAATCGCCTCAATTCTTTTCTTATCTTCCCTATCATCACAGATTAACTCCATATGATATCACTCCTACAGTTTAATATATTATCTACAGATGAGCAAAAATGCAGATTCAAAAATTCATCAAATTGCTCCTTTGTGTTATTCTCATAACCATATAAGAAATGAAAAAATCTATGTACACTATTGTTTAATACAATCATATTACTATAATCACATCTGCCATCAGTATCCCAATGATATGCGTTAAGATGATGCACCGCATTACCCCTTTTGCCAGTTATTTCGCAGGTAAAATTGGTATTTAGATACATATCACCAATACATTTTGTATATCCTGGTGTTTCTTCTTCTCTACTTCGATATGCTTTAGGTATATCATCAAGCGAATAATCATTTGATTGTAATAAATTAATAAATTCTTTATTAAATATTTTAGCCGCTGAATTACCATACCGATTTTGATATGTAGGATTCGCATCATGCCACTCCTTAAAATAATTAGGATGCAACTTCTTCCAATCATTTATTTGTTGTTTTTGAGCTGCTTTACGACATTCATCACTACAATACTTCGCATTTAAATGTGAAGGTTCAAATTGTTTATTACATAGTTTACATTTCTTTAACATAATTATCACTATAGATAAAGATTATGCCCTGTACATGTATCAGAACAGCACATTCCTTTACTCTTTAAAGTCCTACAAGAAGCAAACATCATATCTTCCCTATTATATAAATAATTGAGTTGATTTTCTTCTTGTGTACAGTGATAAAATTTTTCATCGGATAAAATTGTTCTTAAAATTGATAAAATCTCATCCAATCCATATCCATCATCTCGCAAAAATAATATCAGTTGTCCACGTTCCTCATACCCTAAAAGTGGGGTTTGAAACATTTTCTGAATACATGGGGGGAATCCATATGATAGGCTTATATTAGTAGTAGATATATTCTTTACTGGTGTATGCTTCTTTTCTTTATCATATTCTGATAAATCTAATAGAGCACCATCATTAATATAATCAACTAATTTATCATGACATTCTTTTGCTTTATCACATATTGCTTTATATGTGTTTGTCATTAATGTTTGATAATCGATTGGTATACAAAATAAATGTGTTTTAAGATTCATTGACCCCATTATACGGCATACTCGACGTAAATCACCTACTACTGATGAGTCACTATCTGTATGTGTTTCTTTGTGTAGTTTTTGTACCCATTCTCTTATAGCATTCTGTGGATTTTTTAATTTTGTATCTGCGAGCTCTATGAAGATATGAAATCCTCTGCCACTGAATCGAATGTAGAATTTGATTTTTAATTTATTTAAGTATTTAACTACTTTTTTAGCATCATCGAAGAAGGTTAAATCTTCATCATAATCAAAGTCTAAAAAGATTTTATCAACTATTGCATTTGATGTTTGAATAGCTTCTTTGCCCTCACCGTCAAATTGGTATACTGACTCGTATATATTCTTCTTCCCTATATATAATCTTTTAAATTCTTCAAGTTCCTCATCTGAAGCTATTGGGATTCTTTGACTTGGGAAAAAAACTTCTCGCATCATTGTTATTCAATTCCTAATAAATCTAAATTTTTCTTAAATTCTTCATCTAATACTTTCTCAGCTAATTTAACTGAAAACTGACAAGATGGGTCTAATATCAACCCAGAATAACCATTGATTTCATAAAATGGAAATTCTGCACAAGCATCTGGTCTAGCTGCATATTCATCACAAGTTTTACCATTAAAACATTTTAATGGACAAATAGCATTAGCACAACACATACCACATTGATTGCATAATTCAGGATGCTCTTGAACCATATCAAAAGTAAAATAATTATCAGGTGCACGATTAAGTACAACATCGACTATATCTGCAATTATATCATCAGACAAACATGAATGGTACTTTTTATGATAAGAATCACAGAACATCTTACAGAATTTTAAGTGGTTTAACATTAGAAACCACCTTCTGCTTCGCATTTATCTTGGTAAAAGCAATATTTACAAAGATACTGGCGATTAGGTTGCAAACGACCATGTTTCACTTCATCTCTAACAAAATCAAGTAAGTTAATAGTTGCATCATAATCTTTTTGTGTGCAATATGCTCCTTTATCAACATCTTCAGCAAAATTTAAAAACTTATATTTACCGTCTTTAGTAAAATAAATTCCAGCACTTATGATATTGACATTAGGATACTTAGATTCTAAAAGCATGCGGTAATAGCAGAGCTCGAGTCTGTATTTCTTAATAGAGCCAGAACGACCAGTCTTGTAGTCAATAATGATAATATCATCATTTTCATCTTTAACAACTAAATCAGCTAATCCTGAAAAGTTATGTTCTTTGTCATATAGATATTCTTCACAGCAAAACACTTCATATTGCATTTGTTCATTTTGGAAAATATCCTCAAAAAATGTTGCTAAATTATCTAAATGTATATCTAAGTCATATTTAGAATCTAAATCATCAGCTAATTTTTGCAAAGTTTTTCTATAATCTTCTGTATATATTCCACCTTTTTTAACAAAGTCTTCAGCTATTTGATGAACATCTGTACCTAATTCCATATATTCATTAGCTTCTTGCGGTATTTTATCAATATAATTATATTTAAACGCTCTGCGACATTGTAGGAATGAATTTACAGAACTTTTTGATAATTTCAGCGTCATCACCTCTATATTCTTGTTTGTTGTAAATTATTGCAAAATGCTGGATTATTACTAACACTATATGACACAAACATTCCAGCCACTAAGTCTCTTGGGAATCCCATACATGTGATGTATGTTTTTGATTTTCCCTTCTCGTAAACTTGTATTCTGCAACATGGTGTACCTTTTGCTTTACTCTTAAAGTATTTTACTTGTTTTATTAATCCAACTGTATCTAAACGATGTGTGTAGTCTATATCATCTACCATCATTTTTGATATACCTTTAAGATAATTTCTTTCGAGCAAAAAGCTATCATCAGTACTATAGTTTATCATAAAATGCATATATATTTTTCCATTCCATGTGTGACATTTTGCTAATATAATGTCGCCTTTGTTGAGATAGTCACTATATTTGTTCATAACTGGTTTGTCACATGAAATACTTATATTATCTGATTTGTTCTGTATGTGTATTATGCAGTAGTCTTTTTTGATATCAACATCTGTTATGATTCCTTTGAGTAGTACTTCATCATGGTCGTCTTCTAGGTCTTCGATTGGTGTTAGCATTTCGTCAAATTCTGTGGTGAATGCGTCGATGTATTCTTCTCGTGGACTGAATGATAGTGCTGCGAATTCTTTGTTTAATATTTCGAGTTTTGAGTATTCTTTTTCTTCGTTAAAGAAATAATTTAATAAATTACTTCTTTGATTAATTATTTGTTCCATTATTAAACACCTTTACCTCTTTACTCCTAATCTTTTACAAATAATAGCCCAAGCCTTGCTCTCATCTGCTGTTTTACCTTTATAATCAAACTGAGCTAACGCCCATCTTAATTCTTCATCTTCATATTTTTTCTGCTTTTTCTCTAATCTTTTAACTCGACGTTGTAATTCAAAAAAATCATCCTTCGGTATTGTCATTATATAAACCTCGCTTGATATTCAGTTTCTTCATGTACAATTGGTATATTATCAAATGCACCTGCTCCAATAAGATTTTCTTTTACTCTTTTATTACATTGACGTGGACTAACACGCTGACAAAAATCTTCAAATGACTTAAAGTCACCATGTCTTTTACGTTCTTTAATTATATTATCTGATACTTTCTGTGATACTTTATCTATTAAATTAAAACCAATGACGATTTCATTACCATTAATAGTAGTGTCACCAACGCTTCTATTGATATCTGGATTTAATAATACAGCATCAGAATCTTTAATCATATGTAAAATTTCAATAATCTTCTCGTCTTCTTTAGTGTTTTGAAGCATCGCTACAGCGAATTCTAACGGATAATATGTTTTTAACCACGCACTTTGATAGCCTAATACCGCATATCCACAAGCATGTGAACGATTAAATGAATAATCTGCTGATTTCTCCATGTCATTCCATAATTTTTCAGCTACTTCATCTGCAACATTATTATCTTTACATCCTTGTAAGAATTTAGGTTTAAATTCTGTAAATGCTTCTTTTTTCTTTTTAGATATTGCTCTACGAAGATGGTCTGTCTCTAGGTCACTCATACCTGCTAATTCTCTTGCAACTGCCATCAAATCCTCTTGGAATACCATGAGTCCTTGTGTATCTCCTAATATCTCTTTTAATCTTTCATCAGGATATTCAGGTTCTTTGCGACCAAATTTATAATCACAATATAATTTATCCATTCCAGAATTTCTTGCACCAGGTCTAATAAGAGATATGGTTGCCATTAATTCATTAAAATTCTCTGGTTGTACCATACTAACTCCAGCTCTACCTGCTCCTTTTTCTAATTGAAAGATACCTAATGGATTCTTACAAATTGTTTTATAGACTTCTGGGTCGTCAAAAGTATAGGGTAGAGTCACATCATCTTTTATTAGTTTTAAACAATCTCTTTGTATATCAAGTACTGCTACTGATAATGTATCGTTTTTAAGAAATCCCATTGCTTCACATTCTAATCCATCGTTGGATATAGTATCAACTTTATTTACTGATACTGTTGACACATATTTATCCATAACATCATCAAATATAATGACCGCTCCTGGGTGCCTGCCAAGGCTTTTTACGATTCCTGTGAGTGGTTCTATGTAATCTCTGACCTCTGGATATTGATTTAAAAAATTCATAACTTTTTCGTTATTATGATAATCTTCATTTGAATCTAATTGTCTAGTTATTTGATTAACTAATTGAAAATCTATGTTTTGACGTGCTGATAAATCTTTTATAAGCATCTTTGGTGAAAATGGAGTCTTAGTGATTACTTGTGCACATTTATCTTCACCAAATGTTTTACGAATTAAATCAAGTACTTCATCTCTCTGGTCTGAGCTAACGTCAACGTCTATATCTGGCATTTGTGTTCGAGCTCTAGTCTTATTAAGAAAACGAGCAAAAGATAAATTATATGGCTCTGGGTCTATCTTAGTGATATTTAATCCATAACACACAACAGACGCAAGACAACTTCCCCTAGCTGGTCCTCTAAAGATATCTGCGTCGTCTATCAAAGCACATATGTATGCTGTCTGCAAAAAAAAGTTTTCTAAATTACATTCTTGAATAATTTTTAACTCTTCTTCTAAATGTTTTTGATGCCATTCATTATCATACACACCTTTTGCTTTTAATCCCTTAATACACATATTTTTCATAAACTGAAAGTTTTCTTCTTCAGGTGCATCAAAAGTTGATTGATATGCTGTAAGAACTGACATTTATACCACCTTCTGTAAAAATATTTTTTTAAATTCTTTATGAGCTGTGAATTTTGGTATAACTCTTCCATATGTTTGTGGCTCAAAATAAATTTTCTCAGCAATTTTATGAGTATTATCAATACATTTTTGTATTAAATTATCATCTTCTATACCAGATTCGTGAGCAAACTTAAAGCAAAGTTCAGTGTTGCCCAATACATTACTTTTTAGTGTATCAGGTATGTCTTCTTCTGGTTTCTTCCAGTTAATACTTTGTATCTTTTTTCTTAATATTCTATCTTTATCTGTTAAGCAATGACTGTCAAATGTATTTATTATCAATTTAGCATCTGTATTGTCATATAATTCTATTAGTTTTTGATTTAAGAAGCTTTGGTCTTTGTATTGTGGGTGATACTGTAATTCTATAGCCACATTTTTATTTCCGAAATTATCTAATAATTTATTAAAGAAATCATAAGCTTTATCATCTTTTTCTTCAAGAAACATTTGATTAATATAAGAAAGAGAGCAAGCAGTAGAAACAAAGACACCTTCAGTATTCTCAAAAAGAACAGAATGAGGCAATAAAGGCTTCCAGTAGAAGTGGTCTTTAACACTAATCCTTTGCATTTTACGAATATTCTGAAGTCCCTGTTCGTTCATCGCAAGACACACAAGATGGTATCTTGTTTTACTGCTCGGCTTATATAAAGATGTCTTGCAGTAGAACTCGTTACCAAAGATGGGAGAAACCCCACTATCATTGCATGTTTGTTGTAAAGCGTACCAATTCATTGTACTCGAATGGTCGGATACAGCTACGTATTCTTGACCATATTCTTCAACTTTTTTTACTAAATCTCCAACTTTAATAACAGAATCCCCTAATGAGGCGTCTGTATGTAAATGTAAGTTCACAAATTTATCCATTTTTAATCTCCTTAATTAAGAAGATGTATACATAAGAAATGAATCAATTGCTTTATCATCAACTCCGAAGAGCACAGTGGGTTCTGGGATTACAATTTTAACAGTATTACCATTAATATCAGTATGAAATTCAATACCATATTTAACAGTATTGATTTTTACTGGATTACGAGATGGTGTTTTGAAAATCTCTAATGTATCATCTTCATAATTATATATTATCTCATATTTATTATACATTTATTAATAGCTCCACCTCAATCAGTAGATGGGAATATTAAATCTTTTAATTCTTTATAGTTAGTTTCAGCAATTTTTTCTTCATTATTTGCTGACATAAATGTAACTGCTTTATTAACTGCAAATATATCAGAACGATTCTTTTTAATTTCTGCAATATAATCAGTTACATGATTATTATCACTACTTTCTTTTTTAGATAATGTAATTCTTACACCACATTCATCTAATAATCTTTTCTTTACACTTGACAATTCTTTTCCAGCTTCGACACGTTCAGGCATAAAGTCTTCATGTGTTATAAAAATAACTGGTATATCTAATGACATATATGCTGAACTAAAATCTCTGAATGCTTTAGCACGAATTTTCCATACATGAGTAGGTGTTCCTCCATCAGGAGCAATATTCTTCTCTAAACGCATTTTAGACTCTGCATATTCGAGTAAGAAAGAAACACCGTCCACAACAACACCAGTAACATTTATACCATTATCCATAGCTTTTTTAATAGCTGCTGCTGTAGATGTAACTTTCTCTAAAACACGTTCTTCATCTTTAACAGCTGCTCCAGAATCTGTAATTTTTGTTGCATCTGGATTAAATGGTAAAATGTGCCCACCTTGTGCTTCTTTACTAAAGAACCTACTTATAATTTCACTACCAGAATTGTCAATTCCTACATAAACAATTACATCATTTTCTCCAATATCTTCAGTAAATAAAGCGAGAGACAATGATGTTTTACCTAATCCATTCTCACCAGATAATAGTATCTTTTGAGCTATTTTATCATTTTCAACTTGCTTATTACTTTCAAATATTAAATTATATATCTCATCTTCTAAAGAAACCTGAGCATTACGAGTTTCCTCAGCTTTCTGACTCAATATTGCCATTTTTTACCTCCCTTAACAAATCTAATAAACGATATTGTTTTTTTTCTAAAAAAGTTTTTACCTGACTCTTACATATGTCATCAGATAACATATTATAATCATTAGTAAGAGCTATAATCTCCATACCAATATGGTCAATTTGTCTAAGAATTTCTTCCCTGTATGCTTCTTCCAACATATTCATCAGCACATCTATCTAATTCTTGTTTAATAACAGCACGAGTAAATGGATGTTGTGCAGTAACTAAACTACTTTCAAGGTTTTGTATACGCACACGTATAGCACGTGTGCGTTTGATGAACATTTCCTCTGGATTATTAAAATCCTTGTCCGTATATCCCATAATTATCTAATAATATGGCAAGAATCCTCCGATTCTATAACCTACTTCATCATTATTATTTACATATGTATTGACTAAAGCAACACCTGGTATTCCATCTTCGATGTTTAAATCTTTGAAGACGTTTTTAGATGCCCATGTGGTAATTGCTCCTGTATCAACTTCTAATTCAATTGGTACAGCTCCATCTCCTAAAGCATTGCCGATTCTTTCGACAGATGATACAACAACTCCGATAAAGTTGTATCTATTATCTCTGTTGTTGCGTGCGTATGCTTCAATATCTTCGATGGTATCAAACATAATGTCACCACATAATTTTGAAATAATTTCTGTGTATGCATTAAAGTCTTCATCAGAATAGTATGCATTAGTGCTATCACTTGCATAATCTGCTCCATTTAAGAAATAAATGTTTTTATCATATAATGGACCAGGTGATGTTCCTTCTTTTACATTAAGAGTTAATTCTCTGCATAATGGTATGTTGTCAAATACATTGTATTTACCGATGGATAAGAACCTTAATTCTTGTTCTCCTTTTTCATTAACAACAATACCGACAGCTTCTCCTCTTACATTTTCTTTATCGATTTTTTTACCATGTTGGGTTGCAAAGGAAGTAGTAAATTTAGTATGAATATAATCTCCATTTGCGTTAACCATACCTTCTTCTCTTGCTTTATCGATTCCATTATCTTCTACATATTTATTTACTTTATTCCATGCGTTAGCTTCAAAGTCTTTATCTTTGAATCTCATGATGATAAACCCATCTAATTGAGTTCCTGTGGAATTAGCTCTTCTTTTTAATGAGCCTCTGGTTTTCCTTAAAGCTCTTAGTTCTCTTTTTTCGCCAGTTAAATCTTCTGGCAATTCTGCATAGATTTTTTGGTATATTTCTTCCATTTTGTCGTGGGAAATACCATTATCGTCTGCAAATTTAATATTTTTAGCCCTTTCGGACTCTACGTTATTAAAATCAAATTTCATAACAAATTCCTCCATTGTATTTTGCTTGGTTTTAACTACCAGCGTATCTTTTTATGTTATTAATTCTATATAAATGTTTCGTTTATATATGTCAGAAAAACTACTATTATTATGAATAGCAGAGAACATTTTTTTGTACAAAATTACTCTTTATTTGGAGAATCTTCTGCTAGAAGATGTGGTTATAACAAAAAAGAAGTTCGTGCTATTAAAGATAAATATAAAGAAAAAGGTGTCTACATGTTACCAGTGAGAAAAGTGGCAAACAAGAAAATGCCTGCAAAAAAAGGTGTACAACCTAATGATGGTTTTAGCAGCATTGGTTTTGCCATTGCTTGCTTAGACTATGACGACCAGAATAAAATCATTGAGTTAAGTAAAAATATTCCTAATCCTAATGTTTTAATTGATGAAACCATTGCTTTACAATTATCTCGTATTGGTAGGGGTTATCAAGCTGAACAAGAGCAAGGTAGACTATTAGATTCTACTGAGGCTGCTATTCAGAATTATGTCAATATGATTCAGGCTAAGAAAAACATTGAAGAGGGTCAGGAACTTAATGTAAACGTAAATAGTACTATTTCTTCTCTTATCGATGAGATTGATGAAGAGGAAGATAGTTCTGGTTCTATTGATTTTGATTATGATAAGGAATCAAAGAAGCATGAACTTAAAGAATTACGTACTCAAGGAATTAATGATTTACTTGATGATTTAAATGACTGAGGCGATAATATGAGCGAAGAAAATAAGGAAGTTACTCGTGAAGAGTTTATAGAAGAAATGACTAATTTTGAAAACGTAACCGCTCCAAGAATCCTAAAAATATTAGAAGAAGAACAGCATATGTTATCTGTTGAAACATTAGGATTAATTGGTATTGTACGTGCGTTAGTACGAACTTACGGTGACGAATTTTTAATGGATAGTTGTGTTAGTTATTTGAAATTTCAAGAACCAACACCTGAAGATATTCCAGATGATGAAAATTTAATAACCGAAGAAGAATAAAATATTCTTACTTATCCCACTTTTTTTATTACTTGCTTAATTGTTTTAGCAAAAAATTCTTCCATAAGCTGATTATTGAAAATCTTTTTTCTTCTGACTACAAAATTATCAGCAGTTTGATTAATAGTATAGGCGATATTATTATCATAATAATATATTAATTCTTCATCTTTGTCAAGATTTTGAATATCTGATTCGTTTATTTTTCTATTATATACTATCATGCATTTCACTCTCCATTATTTTTAAAAATAGTAGTTTTAAGCCTCGTCATAATCCCATAAAATAACAATTACACTAACAAAGTATTATAGATAAATATCTAACGAGGCTTATAATAGTGTAATTGAACGGTAAGCAAAGGATTTGAACCTTTGAAGTACAAAGTACTTACTGGTTCTCAAGACCAGCTCCTTCGACCACTCGGACAGCTTACCAAATAGTCCCACCTGGAGTCGAACCAGGATTATCAGCTCCAAAGGCTGATGTGATTGCCATTACACCATAGGACTATAAAGCCAGATAGGAGACTCGAACTCCTAACCTACTGATTTCTTGTGCTATAGAAGGGATAAACATTATGTGCAATTCAGATATGTTAACTGTGCCAGTTGAACAAATATATATATCTAAAAGTGTTATAGCATTACAAGTCAGTCGCTCTGCCAATTTGAGCTAATCTGGCATAAATGATGTAGCTTAAGCTACATCATCTTCATTGATATCATCAAGGAAACCAATATCTTCATTAGGTTCTTCTACTTTTAAAGTATTTCTTACTCCGAATGTTGCTACCCCATCAACCAATTGAGGAACTGAATAAGTTGTTATGAATGCGATTAATGGATTAGCAAAATTTTCAGGTGAGCTGTACATTAAGGTTAATGCTGTGACAATACCTATAATAACTGTAGATATTGAACCTAAATTAAATGTCATTTCATTACCACGTTTATAGACTGTCGGAAGGACAAAAGTACCACGCATGATAACTAATCTGACGATTATTGCAAGAATAACTGCAATATAAACAATAATATCCATGTATTATCACCAATATTAATTATATATTTTTTAGTATTTATACTTTACTGTTTCTTAAGAGATGAACAATCTATCTTACCATTAATATTTTGTCCTTGTATGTCAAGATTAAATAATATATCATTATCTTGCATTTTTATATCATTTAATGATATATCCAATCCTAACAAAGACCCTCGACCTAATTGAGATTCAAAATTAGGTAAAATTAATGCAACTATTGTATCTCCGTAGAAATTAACTTCTGCTCCATTATTTAATTTATAAGAAGTTAAGACATCTTCTTGAAACTTTTCTTTATTAAATACTATATTTAAATCACCATTTTTATCAATCATAGCAGTAGTCATATAAATCATTCCGTTGTATTGTATATTTGAATAATATTAGCAGAATTATCTGTTAATTCAGAATCTCTGACTATAAATTTATATTTTTTCCCAACAATAACCTTTTGCCACAGCTCTTCGCCATGAGAATCGCCATGGTCTGCAATATGCAATGTTTGATTGCTATTAGTTATTACTGAATAATGATAAGTATTTGCTTCAGCATCATAATATTTATCAGCTACCACTACTGTCACTGGGTGAATATTATTATCAACTATTGTATCATGTAGGTAATTAATGCTTAATGCTCCGCCTACTAATACTATCATAAAAATTACAATAAATACAAATATACATTTTTTCCATGTCTTATCAAACATCTTGTCCTTTATCGTTTTGAGATTCAAGTCTTTCACGCTCCTTTCTTGCTTTTTCGCATGGTGCACACCCACTACCCTGGAAAGAATGCTCAATTTTAAATTTTAAATCATTAGTTACATCATTACCTAAACCAATAATTTCATCATTAATTTTCTTCAGCAACTTACCAGCATAATTAGCGTCCTCCACATCCTGCGTAAACACAAAATGATACACAACATCAACAGTATCATCATCTACAGGATAATATCTATAAGAAATGCGATGCACAGAAGTTTTCCAACGATTAGCAAAATCATATAAAATTTCAGTTAACGGTTGATATTTATCATAAAGGTCTGAAAATTCTTGTCGACCCATATTCAAAGCATTGAATAAGTCATCAAGATGATACAACCATTGTGTTGATGCTCCGTTCCAGAATTTAAATCTCAATTTATTATTTAACATATCTATTGTTAATGACATCACATTTTCTTTTTCTAAAAACTGTTCTGGTGGAATACTATTAATGCTTAATGTAGTTAAATCTATAATAAATCTATGATTATTTAAATAATTTAATATTTCAGTAATCTTATCATATTTTAAATCACAATCTATCATTAATAATAGACGCAATTCAATATATGTCATCTCAGCATCTTTTTCCTCTATAAAATATGACTTCATTGTTCACCATCTTCAGGAATATCTTTATACTCACCTACAATATCTCTACCCATTAGTAAATTGTCACCGTACATTATACGGAACGCATACATTTGGAATTCTTGTACGATTTGGTCCTCGTAATCTGAGTTAAAAATCATTAAATTTTGCATTTAGTCATCTCCTTATAATTATTATGTTTAAAAAATTATATAAAATTATAGTCTATATATAGTCGAATTAATATCATTTGAAATATTTATAAAAAATTCTAAAGCAGAACATAAATGTTTAGGCACATCAAAACGTTGCTCTAAATATATATAATATGTTAATTTTTTCCATTTTGTATAATAATATTTAAATCTGGTTAATTGACTATTATAAAATCTTTTACGTCGCTCACTCTGACTATATAATTCTGGACTCTGTAAATCCAATAGTCTTTTAATTTCTAATCTTTCTTTATTCATATCTTCATACTCACTAGATATCGGAGGGCGTTGAAGATTAAAGTATGAATTTATGAAATGATTTATGTGTTTATTTAATAATTGTTCTCTTGCAAAAAAGTCATTCACTATTATCGGTTTTTTTCTGCCATGATTACCTCTTTTATAACGTTTCCCCATTTTATCACCCCTTTCCTTGTTTTTTCATATCTTTAGCAATGTCTTTATTTGTTTTTGTTTTACAACTTTTCCATCTTGAACAGTTAAAAAGTTTACATTCTTTCAATGGAATATCTTTGGATTTTACTACACAATAGCATCTATTCTTCATTAATTTTTTTAGTGTTGTTCCTGCCATATTGCACCTCCTTCTTAATAATATTCGATTTTCTTTATTGCACTAAACATATAATCTGTTAGATGTGAATCGTATTTAATTGTAATAAAGTCAGGAGTTACTTTAAAGATGTTATCTTTATTTAAATCACTATCCCCTCCAATTTTTATAAGTTCTCCATCTACCATATATATATTTATTATTGTACGGTTTTTAATATTGTCTAAGAATGTATCATATAATGTATGGTGAGATTGAGAACCAATAATATTCATGAGGTCTTCTTTACTCATCTTTTAAACCCACCCAGTCGCTATCTATATAAGTGCGATACATTAAGTCCATACAATCATTTTCTGAACAGAAATCATAAACATACTTTGATAATAATTCATTTATTCTAAATGTTTCTGCTGGCATTATGTCGTCTTTGTACCATGCTACGATTGTGTAGACGCAGTTTTCTCCGTCCCATTGTGGTTCGTGGTCTTTTTCAATTGTTACGTCAAAATCTTTTTTTATTTGTTTATTTACGTAATTAATTAATTGATTATATAATGATTGGTCTCTGTACCAGCGTTGTTCTTCTAAAGATTTTTCAATTTGCTGTAAGTATCTGCGTTGCTCATAAATAGCTTCCAGAGAGTCTTCAATAGTAGATAAAACATGAGATGGTTTACTAAATAAATCAGCATTTACTAATGCATCTATAGTCGCTGCAACTGATGCAATACTAGTATTATTATTGATTAAAAAATCTACGTCTTCCCTACGTGGAATAGCTACATCACGCTCAACTCTCTCACTTTCAATATCTATACTATCTCTCATTATAAGAATACTCATAATATCTGCCCTTGGAAATGCTTTAATAGTGTCATTGATGCCATTAACATCTACTGTATAGATATTAATTCTATCTTTATCAAATTGTGATTTTATAGTACAATATCGTTTCTCTTTTATTTGTGTAGAAGCTACAATATCGTCTCTTTTTAATAATGAATCCATCTCTTTACTGTCTACAAAAGTATGTCCGTACTCGTTTGTTTCTCTCATTTGTCTGTCTGTATAGCTATGAACAAAATTATATTTATCTTCATTTTTAGCTAATTCTCTTCCTACGCTGGTTTTTCCACTACCTGACTGACCTGCTAATAAAATTATTTTCATTGTATCTCCTCCAATTGTTTGTAAAATTTATCATTAATATATATCCAAAAACTATTACCATAATCACATTCTTGATGTTGCACCCAAATATCTGGAAAAGTTTCATCTAACCATTTTATCATTTCATCTGAATAACGCTTATCACAATCAATATCGACAAAAATTTCATCTTCATAATCAATATTAATATAAATACCATTAATTAAATCACTTAATGTGTTAGGTAAGATATTTTGTATCTCTTTTTCTAATTTATGTGACTGTTTTTCATATAATCTCCACAGAGATTCAGTATCTCTTGCAATAGTAACTATATTTTCTTGCATTTTTACGCCTCACAATCATTTTCCGCCGCCGTATTAATTATAATGTCTTACACCACATGCAATGACTAAGCAATCTCCATTAACAGACCCACATAAAATCCTACCATTTAAATGTTTCTCTAATGTAGACATCATATTAGCATCCATACGACGTTGTGAGTTAATAAACAAGATATCATCAGTAATAGAATACAGAGACATAAGTTCGCCACCCATGAACATCTCTCTTTGGGTTTTTTTAAAAATTTTTCTAACAATATCTTCATAATTTTTATTGGATTCTAATTTTTCAATTTTTTTCTCTAATTCTTCAATACGAGATAACAACTGTTGTTCTCTTTCAGTACTATTATCTACAAATAAAGTATCTTTCTTTTCATCTAAAAAAAATCCATGAATATCTTCTGCATTATACATTCATTCATCTCCCTTATGAACTTCGAATTCCCAAAAAACCCTGAAGGGATTCTCATGTGGACTCCATTTGCTTTTCTTAATATATTGAAAACCATGCTTATATGAAAATACTTCTAATCCAAATTCTTCATAAAAATCTTTCATATTGAAATTGCACATATTTTCATCATTACTGTGAATCCTAAAGAAATTATAGTCAATTAAGCGAATACTTGCTTTAATTCCATGATTATCAAACCATTGCTCAATTTCATCAGTTAATCTTTTCTCAATCTTGTATTTAGCCTGTTGAGCTTCAACCATCTCATCAAATAATGTATTGTTAGTCATAAGTTACCTCCTATGTAATCTAACGGTATAGCAAAATGATTTTGATGTCCTGTGAGTGGTGTAATATTATTAATATAAGAATTATCAATTTCTAAAAGATTTGCAATACTATCAGCACTTATATCTGTATAGAATAATAAATAAAGAATATCATCTTCGATAGTAACTTCACATGGTGGCAACAAATCGTATATAATTTCAATCAAGGTGCTAATATCATGCTGAGCAGCATAATGTATGTCTTTATTCTGTTTTTGCATTTATATCACCTTTCCCATAATATTTGAGCTTTAATGTGATATTAATGATATTTTCTAAATGAATCACAGTATCGTGTGATAATAAATCATTTGAATAACTAATAGCTACTCTGTCTGGCTCTTTCTTATTTTTTGGTAATAACTTAATTGCTGTGTATTCTGATTCATCTACAGAAAACTCTCCGACACTTAAATCAAATTTTAAATCGAAATAAGCTCCTGTTTCATGAGCTACATTAACTATTTTTATTGCATCTTCTATTGCTTTTTTATTAACTGGAGAAACTGATATTGTATCTAATTCTTCTTCTTTATTTTTAAACATGTTAAACATTTTTTATTCCCTCCACTATTTCGTTTAAGTATAGTTCGACTAAGTCGTACCATTGTGATTCTATTGTTTTTAGATTTATGTTTTTTTCTTCTATAAATTCATTGTAGAAGTCGTAAGTTTCTAAAGTTTCATCTAAGATTTCTTGCGTATCTATTTGATTATCTATTGAATTAATTAATTTTTTATTTAATTGATTAGTTAATTGCTGGACTATGAGTATCGGTATATCATTTTCACCTTCCTTGTAGTCTCGGATAGACGCTAAAATAATAGCAAATCGTTCTTCATCATTTAGTAACATATTACCTCCTATGAAATAAAATGAGAGAGTTTAAAAACTCTCTATGCATCAAGCTTTACAATTAATTATATGTCAACATCATATATAAATTTAACTAAATTTTTACCAATGTGTTATATTTTATATTTCCTCTGCGTTTAAAACCTGTTTCGTTGTTACATTTACTTCTTAAAACATTATATTCATGCTCATTAATCTCTAATTGCTCTTTAATATCATTTTTACTATAATCAAGCCTGTTTAAATATATTTCCTTAAATTTATCGTATTTTTCCAAATACTTTTTTGGCTTACTACCACGTTTTACAGTCATAGGAATTAACTTCTTACTTGATTGATTACGTTTTAGACCTGTTTCTTGGCATACTTGTTGCCTTAATGTTCTCGCCTGACTATATGTTAGGTTTAACCGAGTCTTAATCTCAGCTAAAGATATCTCCTCTGGTTTTAAGTAATAATTTTTAAATTCTTCATATTTGTCTTGTAAGGTGTAATCACCTTCTATGATATTAAATTCAACCATTATTTAACCCTCCTCTTCAAGAATTTTTGTTATTAAATCTAATTCTGATTTTGCAGAACTCATAGCTAATTCATCATTATTTTCTAATGCTTCAATGTAATTTTCATATATTTCCTGATACAATTTGTGTAATCCTATTGTTAGTCTTGAATTTTCCTTTAAAACTGAAGTATTCATCTGTGTCATGAAATTCATCGAAGTCTTATGATGATTTTTGAGTTTTCTACTTTTCTTTTGCTCCTTTTCCAGAGCTTCACAAACATCATTATAATTATCATTTAATGTGTTATATTCAGATATTAATTGGTTTTCAAAGAATTTTAAATCCATAGTTACACCTTATTTCTTTATTTTTTGATTTCTAAACTCGCCATTATTGATTTTTTCTAATAAATCTTCGTAGACACGAATATTATTCATTAGATATGCGTGCTTAAGATTTTTAATTGAAAATTCTCTTTTGTTGATATTTATCAAAGAATATGATAATTCTGATTGCAAAGCAACAATTTGTTTTTCATATTCTTTTATTCGTTGTTCTAAATAAGAAATTAATAATTTTTTATCAATCATTCATATCATATCCTTCGAATCAGAGTCTAAAGATTTTTCTTGGGAATTCCAATGCTCCCTGTTGTGTGTAGGACGTGAGAAAACTCATTCTCTTGATTAAACAATAATGTATCTCCTGGACGCAACAGAAACGTTTTTTCTCCCTTAACAGTGAGTTTAGCAATAAACCCAGACGCCCATTCCATATCTAATTCTACAAAATTTGGAGCGTTTTTAAGTATCTCTATTGATTTATTTTCTAACTCAGGGAAAAACATAACTGCATAATATACTTCATTAATCATTTTTTTGTCCTCTATCGTATCTACTCTTTCTGAATCGGACGAATTTCTATATGTGTGATTTTTTCTGTATTTATTAATTCTACCCATCTGCCATCATCATGCTCCGAAACAATCATTAACGCACCCATACCGACGGTAACTTTATCATCATGGGTAATAAGAAAATCAGAATCTTCTGTGAAAATATAACAAAAATTATTCTCATTTAAGATATCAAGTACTTCCTCGATGCATGATGAATTAGTTGCCTCGTTAAAATGCCAAGATTTCATCGCAAACCCTCTTGTACGATATTATAAATTTCCTTAGTTAAATACTTAGTGGCTTCAGAATCTGACCAAATATTTTTATGCACAGTAACAAAATCAACATAATGGTCAGAATTTGGTGCTAAAAGTTGTATTTGGTATGCGAAAGCCACATCTTTAACTCTTGTGAGTGGTAAACTGACTTTCATATCATCTATAGTATCTTCTAATTCTGCTATTTTTTGCATCAAAGATTCGTTTTCTTCTTTTAATTCTTTAATTTCGTCATTTTTCTCATCAATTAACATATCATCTAACCTCTCTACTGTGATTGGTTTATCTCGTGTTTTTTCATGAAATAACATTTAAATAAACCCCCATTTTTATTTGCAGCTATATCTGGGCACGAAACTTATTGTTCGATTATTTAATGAATTAATTAATGATTCAGCAGTTTTTTGAACTTCTTCGTAATTCTCTGGTGTGAATTTCAATCGAAGAATTTCCATGCAATGGTCGCTATCAAAGATATATAGTGATGTCCCACGTTTTATAATGCTGTAACGTAAAACTGATTTAATGTATTCTTCTTCTATTTTATCAACATCAATCACTTCTTTGGCAAAAGTATCGCCGTTTTCGTCTTCTTCAATTTTTTCTTTTAAGAATTTATCTGCATTTTGCTTTCTAAGCCATTCTAATAATTCTTTGCTTGAATATTTTTCGAGTATATCATTCATTTAATCACTTCCTAATTTTTATTTTTATTACTAAAGTCATAATGTCTCTGTCGTGTTTGATTTTTAAAACCTTCACGTCAGGTATACGCTCTAATAAGTACATTATATCCAATACAACATGTCTGCGAGGACAGAATGTTATTATAAACTTTCCATTTTCGCAATATTGTAATTGGTATTCTTCTTTTCTAATATTGTGTTCAGTTAATAAATTAATAACTGAATTAACTGCTGTCGCTTCGTCGATTTTATCATTCCTCCAATTTGAACCATTCTAAGTTTTTTTCTTTAACTTTCTGTTCTAATTTTTTAATATCAACGCTAGAGATTGAATGACGTTTTCCGTCGTTATCAGGATAAATATAACGATAATAGAAACCCTGTCTGCATTTAGTGTTTTTATTTTTGTTAACACGAAAATATCCAGTCGTATTTCGAGCTTCAGATATTTTTTTTCTTGTCTCTTCTGAATGCTTTTTACCGTACATTGGATGATTTTCACCAGAATGTGCTTTAGAGATTTTTTCTTTAGATTCTGGGGTATGTTTAAATCCATAAGTTGCTTTTGACATTTTTTCTTTCGCAGCATCGGTGTGGCGTCTACCACGCATTGGTGCTTCTCCACCTTTGGTTAAATTATAATGGAAATCATCTTCAAAAGTGTTATATTTCCAAATATAATATTCTTCCATAGCATTGAGCAAATCATCGTCTTGTTCTATCTCGCAAATAACTTTTAAATCAAAATTATCAGCACCATGTTTTTTTATTGCTCGGTCAATATGCATACTCATCTGAGGACGATTAATATGTTGATGCCATCTCTGATAAATGTGAATTGACTGACCAATATATCGTTGTTTAGTCTTTTTATTTTCTATCATATAGATTCCACAAACATCTTCATTCATCATCATTCACCAGCAAAACGATAACTTCTTTTCCAATCCATTCTTTTGGCAAATATACGTGAGCCCCTGTGCCGTTTTTTTTGACAGTGAGCGTACGTGTGTCTTTTATGTTGTTAAACTTTACTTCAGAAATCATAATAATATATATGATTATGACATATATAAAGATATCACATTGAACGATACGATTCACCACTGGTATTAATTACATACTCTCTTGGTAACTCATAATTTGATGTAGATGTCACTGGATTATAATTATAATCATTAATACTACTTTCACTATATGAGTTTCTCGGTTCATAATTCGATAGGTATGTGGGACTACTATCAAAATTATTAACTGGCTTTTCGATTAAATGACTACTTTCATTCATAATTAAAGGAGCTAATATAATAACCAAAATAATAATCCCAATAATCAACATAGCAATGATTAATTTATCCCAATTGTTACTTTTTGGAATATTGTTAATAATAGTATAAGAAGGAACATCGCACCTATTACAATGAACACACCGTTTCCCACTATAAATACAATATTGCTCATCTTCTAATTTATCCGATTTCATTATTACCACTTTCTTTATACCAATTTCTAACCCAATTAGAGTTTGCGTCTTCTTCTGATACATACTGTGATAAAAACTCCAAAATATCAGGATTAGCCATCAAATAAACTGCGTACGTCCCACGAGCAATATTAGAATTGTTCATTTCGCCTACAATGCCAACTTTTCCATCGCTTAATTCAGCGATTTTATCTTTATACCTACGAAACGCTATGTCCATGGATACGGAAAGATTCTGACCTGTCAAAGTATTATATGCTTCCTTATACAACTTCAAAATCTCTTCAGCGTTATTTTTAATTTTATCGTTCATAATTCACCTTCTTAAAAGTTTCGGCAGCTCTTTCAAGAGCCTCATTATGCTCTTTGATTTCTTCTTCTGAATATTCTGAGTTTATTGAGAAAAATCCTTCAATAGTAATTAATTCATAATCATCGTCAACATCGACACTAATAGTGTCATATCCTTGTGCTCCGATTAATATTTGATAATTATCAGGATATTCATTCAAGACATTTATAAGTTCGTTTTTATTCATTTAATCACCTATTTATTTATTAATCCACATGCTGCACAGATTGCTAAAGCAAATACTATTGCGAATACAATTGTTAAGAACATTTAATCACCTCATTAATTATTTATTTAACTAAATGATAACCTATCATTATTCCTGCGTCGAAAGTTATTATCGATAGGAAAATTACTTGTAAGACTTCCAACAAATCATTTTGATTAAAGAACATTGATATTATTTCGAATATTAAAATTATTGCCAGTAGTCCTGTTGATACCTTCGTATAACCATTTAATTTCATATTGAATCAATTGTTTAATTAACTATAAAATCTTTTCTATTATTTCATCATTAACAACATCTGTGTAATAATGAACTGATGTAGCGTTATAACAAATTCCTCCAAATTTTATATTTGGGTATTGTTCATTGAGTTTTTCAGTAATAATCATTCCCAAATAAGTTATAAGCATCATATTACTTGGAAACGCATTATACGCATCGTTACTGCGAAACTGTACATGTAAATTTAATATATCGTCTCTTACAAGTACCTGCACCCAGTTCAAGCAAGGTATATCTTCAACTAACTTTTCAAGGTCATATTCTTCAAAACTATCAACATCAGGGTCATATAGAACCATTACAGCTCTATTAGAACCCAGATTTTCAGACAATCTCTTAACAGCTACATCTATTTGATTAATTAATCCACTTTCATTAATAAAATGAGCCTGTAAACGATTAGGATAAGTATATACAAATCCTTGTTTATCTTTATTATTAATGCTCTTCACATATTCAGCTAAAGCAATTCCTTTAATAGGATAACCTTCAATATCGTAATTACCTGATGCTATATTTTTCAAATAATCATTACTATCACTTGGGGTAATCTCCATATTCAAAGTATCAGATAAAACATTAATTGTAGGATTTTCTAAATACTTATGGACACCGACAATTTCTTTAATTTCTGCATCGTCCTTTTTGTGAATATGTCCATTTTTATATATATCAAATAATATATCTCTCCAAGCTCTTTCAATCGAATTCATCGTTAAACCTCTCTTTTAAATCTTCTGTATCAGAGTAAATAGGATACAGTTCACATAGTTCGTCACCACATACTTCACGTCCAGCTATATCTTCTAAAGCTTCATAATCTTCTTTTGACATGCATTCTAATGTAATATAACCAACTTCTCCATGCACATATAATTGAATTTCCCTCAATTCATCATTGATTTCAGCATAAATTTTTCTAATATTAGTCATTTTCTTCCTCCATTTTGTTTCTTGGATTTTTTACTAGGCAACCATGTTTTTTAAAAAGAAGAGAATCCTCTCTCTTACATTCTTTGCATTGTCCAATTGGTAATTCTTTATATTTGTTATGCAAAAATGGGCTTTGTGAACCATCATTACGGAATAAATATCCTGCTTCAAGAGATGCTTTACTAACTATTGGACATTTAACAAATCCATATCGTAAATGTAAGCCATGTATTAATAACATTCTTCTCTTTATTAAATCAGAAGTATGTATCTGGCATGGCATTCGTCTTTCATCATCATATAAATCTTCATCTGCATATTTATGTACATAATCATCTATAATATCATAGACCATTACTGATAATTCACTATCAGTAAAATAACTTTTATGCCCCATAATAATATCATCAGAACCATCATAAGGTTCATAATGACTTATTTTATAATAATTCAAATTCTCCATTCTTACAATCTCCTTTAATTTATTTACGCATTTCATATAATGAAAATTCTCTTGCTAAATCATTACAACAACAATTTAAAAAGAAAGAAAGATTAGACATACTTAAATAACCATCAGGATTTCTTTCTTTCATTTTTTCATACTCCTCAAACATATGACAAATATTAATATATTGTTGGCAAAGATGATATACACGATTATAATCAAATTCTATATCTTCATCTGTCCATTTAGGACAAAAATACGCTACTTCGGTATAATAACAATGTTGCATACAAAAACCATCATTATACCAATAAGAACAATTCTCACAGGCTTTTAAACCTTTATCCTTCAGAGTTTTCTTCTCCATCTTCCTCCACCTCTATGTCATATTGTGAAAGAATAGTATACCCTTCATCAATCCAATCATTAATTTGTTTAAATAAAAACTCAAGATATTCATCCTCATTAATATTACTATTTTGACGAATACTAATAATAATATTACACAATTCTGTACATAGTAAATGAGCTTCTGCAATATCAATATCTTCAGGTTCTGATATATCCTGTGCAGTAACACTATGCCTGAAGCATTCATCATATCTGTGTGTCACTAATTCATATGATGGATTTTTTGCAATTCGCCATCTTCATCTATATGTCGCCCATAAGAATAGAAACTAAATTCGACATCTGATGGGTCTAATAGTTGCCTACTATGTTTACCAATGTATATATCTTTTAAAGCATGTTTAAACATTTTACCACCTTTCTATTGTAATAGCATCGTAATAACACACCTCTTTGCATGGTGCAGGTTTGCTAAAATGATTTGTACAATGATGACATGGTGCGTACTCGTATTCTTCATGTGGACAATTATCACGATATCCTCCTAAAAATTGTTCACCTTTTTCTGCACAAGCTTGAACACATCTACCACATTGTATGCAATTTTGATTTGTTTTGAAATAGGTATCCATACTTATAACCACCTTACAATTTCTTCAGGTAATCCGTAACTTTCAATTTGTGCTTCTAATGCTGATGTATCAACATCATATTTAAGTAAAATAGCTATTTCTTCTTTAATTTTATGCACCTCCTGTGCAGGTATTGGTTTGAAAGCATTAAAATTAAAACTGTAACTATAAATATAATCATCATCAAGCCTTAAATCAATACCATATACTTTATTAACTAAATCAATAATTTCTCCATCAGTTATATTATTATGCAAGATTAATTCTGGGAATATTCTTCTCAAATGAGATAATGGTCTAACTAAAGGAGCATTATCACTATATAACCATGCTTCGAAATCCTCATCTACTTCTTCAATATAATAATTAAGAATTTCATAACATATATATGGTGCTTCACCGTCCCACCTTAATTGTAATTCAAACCTTTGCATTATTCTTAAGGCACACATACGGTATATTAAATCATTATCTGTGATTTTTGATGCACATTTATCAATGATTGCTAAGTGTTTTTGCTCTTCTATTTCTCTATATTTTTGCATCGCTCTGTCTATATCGTCCATATTTTATTCCTCCAATTATATAATTTGTACATGAATTGATTCATTTTCACTAAATGGTTCGTTATTATAATCTATAGCAATACTATAAGGTAATATCACTTGTGAATATCCTCTTAAAACATTTTTTAAAGATAAGTCGAACAACATATCATTTACTTCTATTCTTGAATATTGTTCTTTTACTATATATCTGTTAGGGTAGTATTCTTCGTAAGATTTTAATAAATCATTTAAATACCATGTTGTTACATAATCTCCGAGTGTACTGTCTGTAACAATATCATATCCTGCTTGTTGTATCATTTCTTTGTACATTCTTACTTTTGTATAGAGAGATTCATCAATTTTACAACCTTCACAACTTTGTAAACCATTAAGTGCTTCATTTAATAAGTCTTCATCGTATTCATATGCGTCATTGCGAGGCATTATGTTAAAGGTTGGGTATTTTTCGTTTTTATGTATCATGTGCCACCTCCGTAAGACATTAATTAATTAAAAAAATAAGCAAGTAATTAATTACTTGCCAAAAAATCAAACAACTCAGCTTGAATAGCCCTATAAGCAGACCTTTTCTCATCTTCACTAATAATACTAACATCAGCAGATTCTAAAAACTTAAGCTTATTCAAAATAATCAACTGCTTTTTAATTGCAACTAATTCAGCATCAAGCTTATTAAGTTCAAGTTTATTATCACCTATTTTATCTGCAATAGTTCTTAATTTGTCATCAAACTCTGAGAACCAATCATTGAAGAGATTATATTCACAACTCATATATTATTCCTCCGTTTATTTCATTAAATCATCGAATGAATTAGCATCAGCAAACAACTCAGCCACAATAACACGATAATATTGCTTTATCTCATCATCAGATAAAATCACATCATCAGCATTAGACTGTGCGTCTAAAACTTGCAAAGCATTGTTCATTATTGCCTGTCTATTTGCAATTCTCTGCTCTTTATTTATCTTAACCAAATCTTCATGTATTCTAACTAAGTCATCATGTATTCTTGAATCGAATCCGTATACCATGATTATTCCTCACTTGATGCTGATGTTGGACAACCATGCATTCCATTAATGTAGGAAATGGCTGTATATGGAATAACTTGTTCGTTAATGCACCCATTATCAAATTTAATATTAACTACTGCATAGTTTTCTTCTAATTTGATGCTACTATTAGAACCTTCTTCATTAGGTTTGTGGAGTATAATTTCTCTACCGTTCTGCATATAAAGTTCTAAATAAGTTAAATTTTTATTTAATAAATTATTTATTTGTTCCTTCATTTAATCAACCCCTTCCAATATCCCTCTTATCAATCTCATCGACTTCTACACTATTCAAAGCATCAACAGTTTCATATGCCAATGCTTGACCACATCTAATCATTCTTTCAGCATCTTCCTGCTTAAGAACAATTTTCAAATTATCTACTGACAAAATATTGTCTTCATTATCTATTAATACATATACTTTCATTTTTATACCACCGTCATTATATATTGATATCTGGATTCTAAATCCATTAAATTAATATTTTTGAACTCTATCAGAATTCACATGTATCTCCTACCATTTCATATTTGTTTGCAGATATACCTACAGCTTTAACAAAATGGTCAATTACATTATCATCGTTCATGATATATTCTTCTATCATTTCTACTTTGCCTAATGCTTCAGATATATTTTCGGCGTCAACTCTGATTCTTATATCTACGAAATGGTGTACCATTTTTATTCTGTCTCCTTTTCTATTTCTATTTGTTCGATTTCTATTTTATTTAATAATTGATTTAATTCTTTAATTATTGATTGAATTGTTGATTTATTTACTAAATAATCGCTGTGGTCGACGCTATTCTGCAACATTTCTACATTCTGCTTCAACTCATCAATCTCAAATTGAATATGCGAAATATTACTGTCACGATATAATATTTTTTGATAGTACATAAAGTAGTCATTATCCAATCGAATAGGCTGGTAATAATCAATTACTATATCGTCATAATAAGTATAATTTTGAACTATTTTATCATTTATGAATAAATTATTTGAATCTTCTAAATAATGTTCAATTCTATATCTTACATCTGATAAATGTTCAAGTCCAAAATATTCAAAATTTTCTTCATCATAATAATCACCCATTTTAAGGACATCATCTAATCTCCATATAGCTTTATTGAAATAATCATATGCAAGTTTATACTCATCACTATATACTGGTTGATTTGACTGCTCATCCCACTTTATAGGTGCAACATTTTCAATCTCATTGAATATGTAATGAATAATATTACGATAAAAACGAGAGATTTCCTCATAATTGATTTTCATGCTTATCAATCCAATTTTCTAATAATTCAGCGAAAGTATCTGATAAAGAGTATTTATATTCATGTTTGTGATTATTACGTATATCTTCCAAAGATGATTCTGATGCTTTTTTGTATCTTATATTTGACCTAATAAGCTCTGTGACAACCTCTTCTCTTATAGGTAATTCAATATCTGTTTGTAGCCTAAATGCTTCATCAAAAATTTTTAAATCTCTTTTAAATGATACTTCTATTTCATCTGATAGAATTAATAATTCTTCAATGTCTTCTGCTTCATCAATTCTGGTTAAGTTTTCTATTGTCTTTTTGTTTTTTTCTACAAATTCTACATACGGTTTGCATAATTTGTACAATTCTATGAAATTCATAATTTAATCACCTCTAAATTTATTTATTGATTTAATCATTTAAATACTTATTTGATTTAATTAATTTTTTATAGTGTATTGGCTAATCTTGCTCGCCATTCATCAATATATTTATTGAAAACACCTTTAGTCAAATTATACGCCACCCTCTGCAAGACTTCATAGCTAATACCAATATCTGTAGCTATTTCTTTCGCTTTTGCAATGGTAATTTCTTTATCCAGTGCTCTATTTTTTACCTTCAATACTTGATGGATATCTAAATCTAAATCTCTACGAGTGCTATAAAAGTGACCTGTGGGTCTAATGCCTTCTATTTTATAAAGTATCTTATTGGATTCTTGAATTTTAAATATGTTGTCGTTATAATTCATTTATTCATCACTCCATTCCTCCATTAAATACTTAATCTCTTTCCTACATTCCTCAGCCTTTTCCTCGTGGAACTTAAGCTTCCACTGAACAATTTCCAGCATTTCTTCTTTTTTAGAACGCTTCTTCTTCCTTTTCGCATTTAGGGTCATCTCCATATTTATCACCTTTTATGTTTTTTGTGGCTCTACATATATATGCGTGAGTTTTAATTTTTGGTTTTTGGGTGTTGGTGCTCTAATAATCGCATTTCGGATTGATTATTTTATAACTTGATGATTTAATTATTAATTTAATTGATTGCTTACTTAATTATTTGAGCACTTAATTGTTGACTTATTTATTCATTTTCGGAATCTTTCTTATTAACATCATAACCAAGTTTGGACAAGTCAACATCATGTATAGTTACTAATATAGTAGCTATCATCGTTAATAGTGTTTTATGATTAATACTTTTCTCCAAAATCTCACTCAATACCTTAGCCTGAAAATTCAACATCTCATTTTGTTTATACAATATCTCATTTTGTTTTCGTAATTCTTCTAATATAGCTAAACCAATATCATCATTCATTTAAATCATCTCCATTTCTTTTTGCTAAGAATTCAATTGCTTCCTCAGTTTTAGGAACAACAGAAGTAAAAGTAAGTACACCATTGTAATTTTTAGTATAATGGTCTTCAGGCATATTTAATGCTTTTTTAACTTCACCAATGAACATATTTGGTGCTTCTTTTTTACAAGTGGATTCAACCATTCTATCAGCTATTTCTTTGGATATAAAATCGAACATGTCATCATATGTGACCGTCTCTGACATATCGCAATTACCATATTCATCTTCAATATATTCAAAGTGTTTTTCGACAAAATATCTTTCAGGATATACACACATTTTTAATCTTTCCTGTTTTTCTGCCTCATCAAATTCAATAGGTTTGTTAGATTTATGTAATCCTTGTCTAATATATTCGTTAGTCGCTTCTTTAACTAACCATTGCTGACAGCTTTTTTGAATTAAATCATCCCATTTATACCCCAATTCTTGAATATTTTTTCTTGGTATGACAATAAGTATTCTTCTGCTTACACCTGCACTATCAGATTCCTGATATAATGCTTTACTGAAATTATTACCAATTAGGAACATACGTGGTATATTGGATGCTGGGATAATAATTGTGTCAGCATATTTCTTTTCAACTGGCAGATTACCTCCACCACTAATATTTTTGAGATAATTCGCAAAGTCACGATGTGCAGCTTGAATCTCATCAATAATAACTATGTCATTATCAGCGAATACTGATAATCCGAACTCATTATCGCTCTTTAATTTTGTAACCAATTGATTACCTACATTATAAAAAATAGAGCATATTGCTTTGGTAAGTGTAGTTTTCCCTGAACCTCCCACGCCCATAAGAAATAAACTTTCTTGGCGTTGTGTATATCCATGGTCATACAAACAGCAACCAATATATGCTAATAAAGTTCTTCTATCTTTTTTAGAAAAACATTCCTCAAAAATATGTTGCATAGGATTGTTTTCAATTTCTTCATCCAAATATAGTTCAGTTTTACAATTTTTCAATGGTAGGATTGGTACTTTAGGATTTAAAGATATAGTATCGTTAGTATCAATATTATAGAAGCAATTATTGAATCCTACTAAAGATTGATTTCTATACTGGAACTTATTACAATAGTCAGGAACTTCATTAAACAAAGCTTTTGCATTAATAATATTTCCACTTTTGTAACTTTTTTTACCATTAGCATTATATTTGTAGAAAGTAGTATTTTCATTAACATATCTTAAAAATTGGCGATTTAATTGATATGGTACGAGGCGACCTTCATTGTTGGAATAAAACATATTGTGTGTGGTTGGTTCTTCACAAAGTCCAACCTGTTTTTCTAACTCTCTTGTTAATGCACATAATAAATCTCCCTTATTGAATCCTTCTGTGTGAATATATGCTTTATAGTTAGATGCATGACCCACATTCTGACAAAGTTCAAATACACGATTAAATTCATCAAGAATTTCATAATAAAGATTGTTCTTAAGTTGAATTTTGGGAACTTCACGCTCTTGAGGTTTTTCTTTGATTTTACTGGTAATACCTTTCCATTTATCTACTTCAGCTTGACTATTCTTCATTTTTTTGATATTAGATTCAACAGCCTCTGCAGTATTACCTTGATACAAATCCAATGCTTCTTTGCCTAATTCTTCAATAATTTTGTCTTCCCATTCGTTTGGGTGCATTGATGATAATACTTCGCATCTCTCAATAGTTTTTAGGTTTTTTTCTTGTATTTGAATTTGTACTTCAATTTCATCTTTTTTTTCTTCAATTAACTCTCTAATAGATGATACAATAAATGAACGACTTGGATATTGATTTGCTAAATCAATTAATCGATTAAATACTGGGTGGTCTGCCCCTGCGAAGACTACGGAGTTCAATTTAACTGCACTTTCATAGTCCTTCCTTTGTCTATTGAGAACACCTAACTCTTCAACAGTTAAATCAGCCATTCTTTCAATTCTTTTTTGCTTCATTTTGTCAATCATTTTTTTATTCTTTGAATTAGTAATTTCTTTACTATCCAAAGAATCAATAACAGAAGTATGTAACTTTTGCTCATTACGAGCATAAGTTTCCTCTTCATTCATATCCATTGACTCAATAATCTCATGCAATTCTTCTTGTCCATCACCTTCAGTATAGAAATGGATAGAATCTTTAACAAGTTCCATAGGGTCATCATAGTCTTCTGGATTTATTTTATGATTTTCCATAATTTTTCACCTAATATTTTTTTTAATATCAATAAATTTTCAGAGACTTTACTATATTCTCCCTTTTATTATATTTTATATTATTCTTTCATTTATTATTTTATTTTAAGAGGGAGGACAGTATAGAGTCTCTGAAAATTATATATAAAATTTTGCATAATCAATTGTGTTTGATAAAAATATAAGTTTATTTAATATTTTTCAGAGACTTTACTATATTCTCCCTTTTATATTATTTTACTCTTACTCTTATATTATTATTTTATTATATTTTATTTTAAGAGGGAGGACAGTATAGAGTCTCTGAAAATTATATATAAAATTTTATATTTAATCAATTCTATTTGAATTTAATCAACTACTTTTAATAAGTAATATTTGAGCATAAGTAACGGAAGTATGATTCCGACTACTTATGGTATTTTAGTTGTTTGTGTTGGTTATGCAACTATATATGATTTTATCCATTGGGACATTAATGGTCTGACATACTGTTTTGCCATCATATGTGTCATATGTTTTTTCGTATGTAATACATACTCCATTGACATTTACTATTTGATGTGCTTTAAATTTTAGTTGTATATTATCAACTAATTGAAGTACAATTTCAGTATTGTCATCTTCAATGTCATCTAAGTCAATTAAGTCATTGTATATTAATGCTACTGTTCCATCGTGGCATCTGATTATTTCGTTCTGTTTCATGGTTACCCAGTCAATGTTTGCTTTTTTATTATCTTTCATATTATCATCTCCTTTAATGATTTATTTATTTAATTAATTATTGGTTCTGTGGCTATGATTGAAGCTATTTTCTCCTTTTCTTCATTATACCATCTCATATAATCTTCTGTGTCTATTTCGTCTTCGAATATTTCGTCTTCATATGTTATGTATTCTTCTATGTTTGGGTCGCCTTTGTATCCTCCTATGAATCCGTTTCTCATGGTTCTGCCTCCTTTATTAAATTATTAATTTATTTATTTATTTAATTATTTAATTATTTGCTTACCGTATTGTCCTTGTAATGTTTTTGGGTCTATTCTGTGGCGTTTTGCCAATTTTGTGACTTCTTCTATGTCTGTTATACCCCATAATAGTCCTGCTTCTTGGACTTTCATTTTTAATACAACAATATTTTTATCTCTAATTACTTTTTCAAGTAATTTATTTTTTACTCTATATTCATAATGGGATATTTTATTACCTCTTTTTATGCAGTATACTCTATATAATCCTGTACTCATATTCAACACTCCATATTATATAAAAAAGAAAGAAAGAGAATATTATAATTTCTCATATCTTTCAAAGTCGCTTAATGTTTGTTTATTTTTCATTTTGCTCATACATTCTTTTCTGATTTGGTATTGTAAATCTGGTGATAAATCGTTTACGAAATCACTTACTATTAATGCTTGGAGTCCTGCTCTGCTTATTGCAGTTTTATTTTCAATAGTAGCTACAATATCGTTTTTATACATTTCTTTGATTTCTTCTTTTTCTTCTTGGCTTAATTCGACATCGTAATTGTTTTTGTCTAATTCTGTTTTTAAGTATTGGATTACTTCGGTTTCTGCTTCTTCAAAGTCGTTTACAAATTCTTTTGCCATATCGTATAGTTCGTTTATTATCATTTTTATTCATCTCCTTTTTTATGAAATTAATTATTTAATTATTGATTCGCCCATCTGTGTGTATTTGTTGTTATCATTTGGTATCCAATGATAATTTTCAAATTTTGATGGTGGTAGTTTAGCTATTGCAGGAGGCACATTAGTGCCTTCTGATTCTGCTAAATAACATTTTTGATGTAATAAGGTTTTTGTATTACTTATTATTGTGTAATCACTACTAAATTCATCAAATATAGCTTTTATGCTATCTTTTTGTTCGAATATCATTGTACACATCCAACCATCAAATGATTGGATTTCTAAATCGAGTGTTAATCGATTTCTACCATTATTGCCGTATTCTGCTTTGATTATGATGCCTTTCGTTTCTTTGGTCATTTTTTTATTCTCCTTGTGCTATTATATGCTTTAGTTTGCATACATAGATTTCTTCTTCTTTATTTGCTTTGCAGTTGTATAGACATTTGTTGCATTTTTTATGGAATTTTCTTTTCATTTTTTTCCTCCTTATATTATTTTGTGGATTTCTTCGCCTTTTTCGGTGAGTTTGTATATTCTTCCTTTTCTTGCTTCTTCGTTTATGCATTTAATTAATTGTTTATTTTTTAATTGGTTTAGTGTCATGGATATGTGGTTTGGTCTTATTCCTATGTCTTTTGCTATTTTTGTTGGCATTTGGGGTGCTTTGTTTAGTGATTTTATTACTTTTGTTCTGTATGTTGATGCTTGTACATATCCTTTGAGTTTTAGGGTTTCATCATTCATTTTGGGGTCACCTTTTTGATTTGATTATTTAATTAATTATTTATTCATTAATTTGATTTTTGCTATTGTTAGTACCATTATGAGAGTACAGAATGTTATAGCTTCAGACATTATATATCACCTCCTATTTTATCGTATGCAGTATATTCTAAATTTTTTGCTTTTGCATATTTTTCCAAGAATATTCTTTCTTTATTATTGATTTTTCTGTTCATATATCCTAATGCAGTACATATGTTTCCATTTTTCACTTCTACTGTAATATATGGAGCATCTTCTTCTTCTTGTTTTCTCATAAATACTATAAATGTGTCTTTTTTTGATATTCTACCTATATAACTACCTACGCAATGATTCATTTTATTACCTTCTTCTACTACATCATCTGCATTTTTAGGTACGATAATACAGTAATCTGAATTGCGAGGTTTCCATGCTAAATCTTTCTGTGATTCGTATATGACTTTGTCTTTTTCTCTTTGCTCTAAATCTTTCAATCTTCTTTTTTCTCTTTCAATTTCTTTTATCATTGAAGTTTTATTATGATGCATTTGCACTAAATTTGATGGATATTTGTCCATTTTTCTTAATTTACCACCTCTTAATTGTTTTTCTGCTTTCAGATAATCTTCATAGTTGTATATTACCCAGTCAATAGTAGTATATTCGAAATCTTTTAATTGTCTTAAATATTTAACAAATCTATCTGTGTCAATATTATATTTTGTTAAAATGTATAATAATTTTCCTTTATCCCATGTATGATTGTTTGTACTTATTACACTTTCTAATCCATGATTTCTCCAACCATTTTCTTCTACTAAAAATAAATCTGAATATTGAGGCATTTGTTCGTATTCTATTAGTTTTCTTAATATTTGATGTTTTTTGTACATTGAGTCACTATCATCTGTTAAGTATCTATTTAGTTCTCTGATTGAGATTGGAGTTGTGTATTTTTTTAATTCTTTAATTAATTTTTTATTAACTTGTGATGGGCTTTTGCATATTGTTTCAGTTGTTTTATAATATTTGTGTCTGTGTTCTTTACCATCATTAGGGTCATTTAATATATCTTCTGCTTCTTTTATTTTTACTCCAATAGATTCCCATTGTTCATATCTTGCACAACTTGGTATTCCTAATCCTCCTATGAAGTGTGCAGGATTTTTATAGTTGTTGAATTTTACATGATTCTTATTAAATAGTATTAATTTGGCAAATTTGTAATCATATGTAATAATATTGCAGTTAGTGAACCAATGAGTTATTGATTTAATATTTATATATTTATCTTCTCTTTGTGTTGAGTAGTGTGCTAAAAATTGTGCTTTTGATAGGTCATACCAGTATTCTACAATTTTCCCATTATCTTTAACACATTTAATAAATTGTTTATCTTTACTTAATTCAATAGTTCCTTTAGGGTCATCACTTTGCCATAAGTAGATTGAATTTTTATTTTCTATTGCTTCTCTAACAGTTTCAGTTGCCATAATTTCACCTCAATATAAGTAATAAAAGAAAAAAAGTAGGATATTTAAATTAAATCCTTTATTTTATATTTTAATTGTTTGTTTTTTATCCAGTAAAGAGTATGGTTTTGGAATCCATATTTTTGGTTGTCTTTATTCATTATTGTCCATTTATTGTTAAAACTTTTGATAATTTTTGCATATTTATCTATATCTAATTGTTTGTCTATCACCTTTTGTTCGAGTTCTCTAATATAATCAAATTCTTGTTTCCATATTTTGTGTCTGTTTGGATATATTATCCATTTAAAGATAGCTTCTTTTGATTTAAGCATACTTAATGCTATTGTTTGAAACACACACATCATAGGTAGGTTGTCTATTTTGTGATATTTGGATAAGTATTCTACATATTCAAATGCTTCTAAATATTCTAAAGCAGTTGCTTCATTAATTATTTGCTTACCTAATTGCTCAACTTTTTGATATTTTGATTTTCGATAGTGTGGTGGAGCAAAATCCACACTATCATCAAATTCCCAGTTGTATATCATATTTTCACAATCTTATACGGAAACATTCTTCGGCAAATTTGTAAAAAGAACCATCTTCTAATGACTTAATAAATTCTTTTTCTACTTCTTTATCGATATATCCTTTTACTTGGACACCAGTAGTACCGAGATAACCATATACTTGATTATCAATTATTTCACATCTGTATAGTCCTCCATCTCCATCTCTTTTGTGTGTTTTACATAATCCTATCCTCATTATTGCCACAGAAAATCCATGATGGTCTAATGATTCCCAGTCAAATTGAGGATATTTTTCTTTATAATAATCATATATTCTCATTTTACCACTTTCCATCTTCTAATCCTTGTAACCAACAAACTTCTTTATATATGTTATTTAAATCATTTATGATTGGTTTAGGTGCTTTTATAACATGGAGTTCCATGTATTTTGCAGTACCTTCACCAGTAATATACTGTGGTTTTTGGGGTACGATTTTCCCCCATAATTCGTTTTCCATTAATTTATTGAGTCGATAATTAATTTCTTCATTTCCGTAATAATTTTTACGATAAACTATCACTTCCCAGTCTTGTGGGTCGCTTTCTAACATTTCTAAATATTTTTCATGTTTTTCTTCTATGTCTATTATTTGTCGATATTTCCCCCTTTTTATGTTTTCATTAAATAGTTCTTTAAAGTATTCAATTGATTCTTCATCGAATCCTTGATACATTAAATATTCTTCTCCTATTTTGCATTCTCTTATATCTAATAGTTCATCTTGTTTATTTATAGTCATTTCGCATCTTTTACAGATGTTTAAAAAATTTCTTTCAATAGTTTTCTTATTTTTTATAGTATTACTAATAGGATTATATTGTGTGCAAGGTTTAACTACAGAATCAACAGTATAACTGGTAATATCTTTTTTAATCATTTTTCCTCCGATTATTGGAGTTGCTATCATTCCTGCTAAAGCGAATATTCCTAACATTTATATCATCTCCTCTAAGTATTCAATCATGCCATCTTTATCGGTTGATGGTGCATCATTTATTATGTCATTAATTACTTCAATCATTGCTTTGTAGATTTTGTGGGTTGAGTCGCCACCAAAATTGACTAAAGTTTCTATATGCCATTCTAAAGCTTCAGAAGTTTCATCATAGTCTTTTTTAAATCTTTCTTTAAATTCTTTAATGATGTTCTCATCTGATTTTTTAGGTAATAATTTAAGTAGTTTTAAAAACTCATCTAAATCATAATCATCTTCTTCTACTGTTTTAATTAAGGCAGTAATTCGAGTGTCGTATTTGATATTGTCATTGATAGCTTTTAGGTCATCATATACTACTTTTGCAATATAATTGTCTGTACCATAGGCTTCAAGATTATATAACATGGTGCTTTCTATAGGTTTGTAGTCATCAATAATGTGACTAATAACTTTCCTTGCTCCTATCATTCCAAATGTATCAGTTTCATTTCCAATAATAGAATTAATACCATATTCTTCACATTTATCAAAGAAATTGACAATACTTCTGTTTGGTGCTTCACTACATTTCATTAAGTAGTTGTCCATATATTTAATATCTAAATTATCTACTGTATCGTAATTGAATATAGCATGAGTTTTTAATGCTAAATCAAAAGCTCCATCTAATGTCAAATTATCTGTAGTAATTTCTGAATCTTTAGTATCTTTAATATAGGTTCTGTTTTCATTATAAAAAACTTCTTCTATCATTTTATCATCTCCTTAATGTTCTTTGGTAGTATTACCTTGTATATATCCAATTTCAAAGTCATCTTCTGCACATAATACATATTCGTGAGTTTCTATGTTATATTTTAATTCTCTTACATTTAGAAATTTTGCATTTCCACATGAAATGTTTATAGGATTTGGGAATCCTACAAATATCATGTTATGATTCTCTGAATCATCTATAATGTCCAAGTCATATTTCTTTGAGTTATCAATTAAATAATCAATTAACATTTTATCACTCTTCTAATTGTATTCTTATTTTTCTGTCATTTGTATCGTAGATGTCATCAAAATCAACATCTGCAATACTTATATCCCCATCTACTCTTTCAAATGCTTTACTATCATTAAATTCATCAAAAGCACTTGTATTGAGTAAAATACTACCGATAGTGTTACCTAATGTGTCTTCTATTTGAATTATCATTTAAATTACCCCCATTAAAGATTTTGTTAAATTGTTTAAATTTGAATTAATTTGTTTTTTAATCCATTTACTGATTTCTTTTTCGTTTACTGGTACATCATTTTTGATATCGTTTTCTGCAACATAGAAAGCTTGTATATTTTCAACTGGAATTGAGCAAATACATTTCTCATTATCCCATATACATACTTCTGACAATCCACAGGTAATTTGACTGAAATGGTCAAATATAATACCATTAACTATTGCCCAACCATCATAAAAATCAATTCTATTTTTTGTAAATCTCATTATATCACCATATTTTTATGTCCATCAAATAAAGTTTCCCAAATAAGTTCTTTTTCATCTTTTAAATCATATAATAAAGCTTTAAAATGTAAAGCTTCTTCTGTAGTTTTTGCTACATCTAATAAAGCTTCACATTTTGATATATCTCTGTTTACTTCAGATAAAGTTCTCATTTTTACACCTCACTATAATAGTTATTGTAATCAAAATCTATCATACTCCAGTAATTATCAATTATTTCGCATATTTCATCGTTATAATCAATAAATAAATCTGTGTTTGCTTCAATACTTTCAATATTGCTTTTGATATCATTGAAAGCTTTTGATTTGTCATCATATACTATCAGTTGGTATTCTTCTAACTGATAGTCTACACATAGCATTTCAGAAGATTGAAGATTAATTAAATCTTCAACAATACTTTCCCACCCCATTTTATCAATTAATTGTTTGATTAATGAATCGCAATAGCATTTGCTTTGGTAATAGGTTAGTCCACTTTCAGTAAATCCTTGATTTTCAGATAGTAATCTAAAAACATGATTCAAACATTTAAGTAAGACATCAATTGCCCTATCTGTATTGGTTAAAAAGTATAGTTTATCATCATCAGATTGATTTAATGCAATAATAGTATCAATAACTGCAATTGTTTTACTGAAACTATCATTTACATCATCAAGTATTTGATATTTTACTTCTGAAATTTCTGATAATAATGTATTTTGATGTTCATTATACATCATAACATCAAACTTGCCTATGTCAGTTTCTTCATTTAATCCTAACATCATATCATCACTACATTGTTTTTTCCAGTAGTTATAATTTGCTTTGCTTTCATAATAAGATTCCATTTTAAACACCTTAATTCTATTAATTCTAAAAGCTCTTATTGAGCTATAATGCTATGTAGGAATTGAACCTACATTATAACAACCAGTAGCATTATTCTAAATTTTCTGCATAATCCCATTCAAGTTTTACTTTCGTGAAATAGATGTTATGTTTTTCTTGCAAATTTAATAAGATTTTTGCAATATCTTCATCTATTTCTTGTTTTAATTCAAAATCATCTTCATACATTTATATAATCCCCCCTTATCTAAAGATATAAGCTCCAGTATGAGCAATATTATACCATAAAATGCCTATTAGATTAGCTTCACTTTCAGGCAAGTTTACATCATTTTCTATGATGTCTTCAAGTATTTCTTCTGTAATTACTATTTGTTCTCCAGTCGTATCAAATTCAATTTCATAATTGCTTAATAAATAGTTGTATAACTGACCATATTCTTCAAAAGACATATTACTATCTTTATTTCCATTTAAATAAAAAGTTTTCATTTTATCACCACAAACTGAATATTTGATTCATTCTATCGATTATTGTTATTGCAGTATCTTGTACTGTTGTTTCCTTGTAATCATAAGTTTCTTCAATATCAAAACCATATTCTGATAGTATTTCAATAAATACTTCAATATCGTTTTCTGTTACTCTTTCTTCTTCAGATAATATGCATAATCTTTCCAACTCCATCACTATACCAATATAATTGAGTTTTCTCCTATTATTCATCTTATCTGTATATTCCTTTTCAGTAGTATATAGTAAATTGTTTTCACTATCTACGAATATTTCAATGCCATAAATATACATTAAACCATCTACGATGTTGTTTAAGCTTCCAAAGTTGCTTAAATCTTTTATATCTTCTTCTTCGTAGATTTCTACTGTTTCTATATACTCTTCAAATGTCATTGTGTCTACACATTCTAAAAATGTATCTACTGTGTATTCTACACATTCTGAATGTGTATCCACTTGCCATTTATCTGCTAATGTTTTCTGCATTCCAATTTTTGCAAATTTGCCATTTTCATCTTTTTGTTTTGCTATTTTATTCATCATCATTATCACCTAAATTTCTTCTTATTTTTTATTTCATCTATCAAACCTTGTCTGTCACAGAAAGGTTCATCATTAATTAATGCATCAAAGCATTTATTCATTGCTTCTGCAATATAATTGGTGTAATCTCCACCAAAGGTGGAGCAATACCCAATATAGCTATCTAAAGCTTGTGGTGTCCAGTCAAACTCTTCATTAAAAGAGTTTTTTAATTTTATCAACAACTGGGTTTCTTCTTCGTTTTTCATATTTTCACCTAATGTTATAGATTGGATTTAAATTATGGATTAACTCATCTATTTCTTCATATTCATATCCATTATTATCAAAATAAGTTCCATTCCAACCTAAAAAACTGTTTAATTTTTCATGGTATTCTTTTACTGTATTATCATCAATAAATCCGTATGTGTGTGGGATTTGAATGATTTCTGAAGCATACATATGGTCATCTGAACAGTCAAGTGTGTAATTTGTCCTAACTACTTCAAATACACTCCATGCACTTGCTAATGATAATTCCATTAGTCTTTGTTTTGGTGGTATGATATTATCAATATCAATATCAATAACATCATCAAATCCAGTTTCTGTTTGAATTATATCTCCATATATATTTAAAATGTTAGATTTACTATTCGCATTCCAAATTCCAATATCGTGATGATATAGGTCACATTCTGCAATATTATTACCATTTTTATCATTTATTCTAATTATCATTTTATTCATCTCCTAAATCAGATAATTTAATTATTCTACCATCATTATCATAATTGATGATTGTGCATTTCTTGAGTTGGTCTGTGTCAATAGTACCTATGACCATTCCCATATTATCGGATAATTCAATCCTATCTTCATCAATATCAATCATGTAAACATCAAAAAAGTTGCAATGATTACACAAAATAGTTGTGCTATATTTAAATTTTTTAAAATCGCCTATTTTCATTTTAATTTCTCCTTAATTCTGTTTAAAACAGATAAGTGTATAAAGGAATTGAACCTTTATTAAAACACCAGTACACTTGTTATAATGCATAAAGAATGAATAAATCATCTTTATCTTGTTCAAGTTTGATTTTCATACTCATTAAGTCATCTCTGACTCTCTCAATTGACTCTTTTGAGAATTTATTATCAAAATCGCCATCATCTATAGCTTTAATGCTATCTAATATATCATATAATGGGATTTCAATACTAACAATATCATCTCCACAGTCATTATAATAAAATCGACCACCTATAGCATCTAATATATGCAATCCAGTTTCTCTGTGTTCATTAGATGAACTTAAATAAGTTTCACTTTTTGTATTTACGATGTGGAGTAATACTCCATCATCATAAATCTGTTTTTGCCTATAAAAATTGATACTCATTCCTTTCCCACCTTTGTTCACTTAAAATAAACTCTGCACATTCTCCATTCATTTTTTTGAGTATCATGTGCTTGAAATACTTTAAGTCGTTATAACTATGTAATGTTTCTCCATCGAAACTGATATATTGGTCTTTGTTGTCATAAAATTGATTACCGACCATATGTTTCACTATTTCGTTTGGAGCTAATTCAAATTGGTCTATTAAATCATAAAGACCATTTAAATCATTTGTAAATGCAGTTTCGCCATTTAGGTACTCTCTACCTATAATATCGAAAGCACACATTATACTTGCACTACATAGATTATCTAACTCTTTTTTTGCTTCATCTCTAATATCCATACTATCTCTCCTTTAAGGTAATTGATTTAAGAAATCAATAACTTCTTTTTTCTTATTATATCTCCTTTTTAGTCATCTTCAGGATATAAGCTCCTAATATTTTCATATTGTTTCATTCCTTTGAAACAGTCACTTAAATTACATAAAAAGAAATAGAGTTTAATTTTTAAACTCATTTTATTCTCCCCTTAATGAAATTTCAAGCTCTGTAGCTTCATCTACAGTTAAGTTAGAAGCTAAAAAGTCTTCTAACTCATCTTCATTTTCTAATAAGTATTCTACATCTTCTGAATTTACTTCGTAGTCATATACAAACATATTTTATTTCTCCTTATTTTAAGCTCTAATTCGAGCGATAAGCTAATGTAGGAATTGAACCTACATCATAGCACCAGTTAGCTTGTTAAAAGGTCATATCTTTCTTCTTCGTTCTCATATATTTTGCAATATGTTTCTTTATCTAAAATGCCTACTCTTACAAGGTCATTTATGAAACAAATAGCATTATGTGAACATTGTTTTAAGCTTGTGAAGTCTTCAGTTTCTAATGCAACAATATACTTCAAAAGGTCATTACCATATGCTAATCCACCAATATCGCCTATGGAATAACCGAATACTTCATTATCTGATTTGCATTTTTCAGTATCTAATAATTCTATACTACATTTAATATTATTGTTTAAAACTTTTTTATATATAGTTTTAGCCATTTTAATCTCTCCTTATAGCTCTATTGAGCAAAAGCTCAAGTAGGAATTGAACCTACTCTGAAACACCAGTTGAGCTTATACTATTTGTGCTTCCATACTTACTAAATAGTTTTTCAAATAATCATCATTTGAAAATCTAATTGTAGTATCAAAGAAGTCTTTTAGAGATGTTTCTGAAGAACAGAAACACTCTAACATATCCATTATTACAATTTCATTGTTATACTCAATGAAATTGTTTTTCTGTTGATTTATTATCGCTATTCTTTTATCAGATAACAATACTAAATCATACTCAAAATTACCAATGTATTCTTTGAAATCTTTTAGAAATTCTTGTACCATAGTAACACCTTAATAGTTATATCCAAGATTTAAAATCTCATCTTCGAGCTTTTGAAGCTCTATTTTGTCTGACTCTCTTTGAGCTTTTTCTGTTTCGGTTATAGCTTCTACTGTGAATACTCTATGTTGAATAGACATAAGAGTATTAATAGTTTCGATAACTAAAGCAGTTCTACCTAATTTGGCAGATTCTAATATATCTGACATCATAAAAACACCTTTTATATGGTCAGATTCTTCCACAAAGCCAGTACGAGCTTTTTTGAATTTAATTAATTCATTATAAGCTTGTCCATGACTTTTGTAGGAGAAAAAGTCAGACAAAGTGTTTAAGTCTACATTATAAGTGTAACAGTCATTAAAAATACCTTTTAAACTGTTTTTCCTTGTCATATAGCACCTTAACTTCAATTGTCCTTTTTCGACAACTGGAAGTGGCAATAACCATTTTTCTGAACTATTATGGTATTTTACAAATATATTGTCTATGCTTAACATATTATCTCTCCTTATTGTAGCTCTATTTGAGCAATAAGCTTATGTAGGAATCGAACCTACATTATAACAACCAGTAAGCTTAATATTTTGGGTATTCTTCCCCAAAAGACACAATAGCCAAAGCCCATTCATATACTGTGTCTTTAGATACAACTAATGTATTCGGATATCCCATTTCAATTAAAAACTCTGTATCTCTTATATTCAAGATTTCAGACTTTATTAATTTAATATCGACTGGAGAGCCTACGACATTGTAATCGTGGCAGTCTTGCCCATATTCTGAAGTTATAATAATTCCGATTTTTTCTAAAATTTCGCAAACATCATCAGACAATCCTAACTCTTTTTGCATTTCTTTTAAATATTTATTCATTTTATCTCTCCTTTAAAGCTTTAATAAGCTAATACCTGTAATCAGGAGTTGAACCTGATTTAATACCGATACAGGTTTAAAGTGAAGTAACTGAAGTTACTACACCTTTAGCAAAGCCATAAGCTCCACCATTATTAGATTTAGCAACATTATAGTTGCTTAAGTCTTCATCAGTTATTACAAGTGTTACTTCATACTCTTGTAAGTTATCGTTGCTAAAGCAACCTGTGAAACTGTCAAATCCAAATTCGCAGTTTTCATTAACTATTTCAATTGTATCTAAATAGTTAATTTCTTCACTACTTTGTACTGTGTATTTCCCATCTTTAAACAATTCAAAATTCATATTATTATCTCTCCTTTTATTTTAATAGCTCCATTTGGAGCGATATCTACAACTGGGATTCGAACCACCTTAAAAAGGCAAAAGAAACAGTTAAAACAAGTTTTAACTTAAAAAAACAGTTATAGAAAGTTTCTTTTTGTTTTCCATTGAGATTGAGAGCAAATAAGCCATTTAAGGCAAGAAAACTTGCCAAAAATGATTTAATCGCCCACAATCTGTTAGGAGAGAGATTATAGCCAGTACACCGTATTTTTGAGTCATCATAGCTCTCTGTGTCAAGAAAACGGGATTTTAAGCCCTCTACTGCGAGATTTAATGTATCCAGTAGCAAATATCGTTCCAAATATCGCCAGACTTCCTAATAGCTATCCTTTGCCCAATTAAGGATTTTTAACTCCACAATTGCCTTAATAGTCAATCTAATCCTTGCTTCAACGAATTGAAGCTCAAAGAAAGAGTTTCAGACAAAATAAAAGCATCGGAATCATTGCATTTCAGAAAGCATAAACTCTCAACGACCTACAAGCTTGTCTACTGCCCAAATCCGAAGATTTGAGCCATTCAGAGGTTTGTTAAGCCTCAACGACACCTACTAAGGCATAGCTATGTGCTTTTAGCTCAAATCGGTTCATTACATCTTCCATTCCTTGAAATCGTAGCAGAAAGCCCACTACTGAAGATTTCAAGGAGTTTCAGAAGCTCCCAATTCCTAAAAAAGCCAAATAGCCTACCTACACGACCAAAGAAGCCGTGTCAGTTGCTTGTCATCAATTCCGAGCCAGTTAGCACAGAATCTCACAACTGCGAGCCTCTACAACAGAAGCTATATCTTACTTTGACCTGTGAGTATATAAATGTTTGGTATGAAATTAATTAAACCATTAACTCCAAAATTAAACAATTAATCAAATAATCAATCAATTAAACAAACAAACCAACAAGCCAACAAACAAGCCACAAAACAAGCCAAAAAGCCACACAATAACAAAAACAAAACCACACAAAAGAGAAAATATAGTAATTTTCAGTCACTTTTTCAAGCAAAAAAAAGCCCAAAAATAAAAAAATCAGAAAAGCCCACAATAGCCAAAAGAAGACCAAATAGCCAGTTTAAAGCAAAAAAAAGCTATTAAATCAATAATTAATTTAGCAAATAAACAAGCAATTAAATTACTCTAATAGCTACAAAACAAAACTTGAAGCTTCAAAATCAAAAACAGACAGTTTAAAAGCAATATCAGAAAATCCACAACCAAAAAGCCACAAAATAGCCACAAAACTAAAAAATCAATAGCTAAAGCAACCAAAAAATCAAATAAGATATCTCCAGCTCCAGCTGGTGCAATAGCTATTAATTAATCAATTAATTAAGCAATTAAGCAAATAATTAATTAATTGCATATATCAAGTTTTCAGAAATAGCCTTTCATATATCATTTGATATATAGCAAATAGTCAAGAGTTTATGCAAAAATAACAGATAGCCTGAATAATTGATGAATGAATGAATTATTTAACAATTTATTAAGCCAAGTATTAATTTAATCAGTTGTTTCTTTCATTATTTGATAGTCATAATGTTCAGTAACGAACAGACACATAAATATAAAAACAAAATAAAATAGCTACAAATCCAAAAACAAATAATAACAATAGCTATTTTAAGATTTAAAAGGTTTAGAACTAATTTTATACCATCTGAATTTCACCATCTGAATTTCACCATCTGAATTTCACCATCTGAATTTCACCATCTGAATTT